>Ga0075424_100006298_pt1 | contig 11427 bp, 13 predicted proteins | sample SoiMethybrSBSTD3_FD_75301 | JGI IMG/M metagenome (GOLD analysis project Ga0075424, IMG submission 75301) | Bulk soil microbial communities from a Populus tree surrounding site in Tennessee, USA - Soil MetaG P. TD hybrid SBSTD3 | ecosystem: Environmental > Terrestrial > Soil > Tree plantation...
CTAAGCCCATGACGGAATGCTTGTTCCCAAGCTGTAGTGTTTGAGGCAGATAAGTTCGACAAAAGCCCAATCCTTGAGATTTTGTTCGCCTGCTGCGCCTCTGCGGACGAGCAAAGTGCAAGGAGGATGACGCATAGCATCACTATGGCCATTGAGCCCTTGCCACTCAGGAGTGCCACTTAATCACCCGATCCGCTCTCGCCAGCACATTCGGTGGAATCATGAGGCCGATTTGTCGTGCGGCTTTGAGATTGACTAGCAACTCGAATTTGGTCGGTTGCTCTACTGGCAGATCGGCGGGCTTGGCTCCTTTTAAGATCTTGTCCACGTAAGTTGCCGCGCGGCGATGCAAGTCGGTAAAACTCTCGCTGTAGTTCATGAGCCCGCGTCTTCGACATATTGGCTGTCATGGTAGATCGCGGGGAGTCGATTCTTATTGCGAGCGCAATAATCTTTGATCGGTGAGAGAACAGAACCCCGCTGGGGAGTGTGAGGAGCGCGTCAGCCCGTCCCTTGGATGCGGCTCGGAATGCAATTTCAATATCCTTGGACTCTAAAACATTATGGTTTTCAAGATTCACTCCAAACGCTTTTGCGGCGAGCTCAATATCTCTTTGTACTTGGCCGTAACCTGGGCTCGTTGATGTCCCGAGGAGGGCCGCCCGAGACATGTTTGGGACGACCTCCTTTAGAATTTCAAGTCGTTTGCCACTTACTTCAGGATGAAGGGTTGTCAATCCTGTGATGTTTCCGCCAGGCCGCGCCAGACTGGCGATGAACCCGTCGCCCACGGGATCGTTATCTTGGGCCATGACGATTGGGATCGTTCGCGTTGCATCTTTTGCGGCACGAGTGGGCCGCCCAGCACCCGTGACGATAACATCCACTTTGAGCCGCACGAACTCAGCGGCGAGTGCGGGAAGGCGATCAGGTCTTTCCTCTGAAGATCACCACTCAATGACGATCGTTTTCTCCTCAATGTACCCAAGCTCACGCAGACCCCGACGCAGTGCCTCAATGCGCGCTGCAATCGCTGTAAGGTGCGCCCTGGTCAGATATCCTATCCGAGGGATTCTCGCGGGCTGCTGCGCGTGCACCACCGCACCCATAACCACCATCGCGATGAGCAGAAGAAGGTAAATAAGGTTTTTCATCGCGTGTCCTCACCAAGTGCTGAGTCCTGAGCTTTGAGTCCTGAGTTTTTCTTCATCCGAATCTCAGTCCTCAGCACTCGTTACTCAGGACTTCATTTGATGACCCGATCCGCTCTCGCCAGCACGTTTGGTGGAATCCTAAGACCGATCTGCTTGGCGGCTTTCAGGTTAATAGCCAGTTCAAACTTGGTTGGTTGCTCGATGGGCAACTCTGCCGGTTTTGCACCTCTAAGAATTTTGTCCACAGAAGTGGCGGAACGACGATACAGATCGGGAATACTTGTCGCATAGGTCATAAGACCGCCGGCAAGGATAAATTCCTGTTCGATATACATCCCCGGCAGCCGGTATTTGGCTGCTAACTCGACAATTCTTTTTTGGTGTGTATTGAAAAACCCGCTTGTTCCCATGACGAAAGTCTCTGCATGGCTCTTAGCGATTGATGAAAATGCGTTTTCCAAGTCGCTAAGGGTTCGTACATCTAAAGAAATGATCTGTAATTTAAGCAAGCGCCCCGCTTCCTCTCTCTCCTTACTTTCAGTCGTCACACTACGGCCATCAAAAAAAGTGGCTACGCGAGAAAGCCTGGGAATAGTCTCCTTGAGCAACTCAAGACGCTTGCTGGCTAAGTCGGCGGAAAAAGTCGTAAGCCCGGTGATGTTCCCGCCGGGGCGCGCCAGGCTGGCGGCAAAACCAAGTACGATGGGGTCCCCAACAGTAATCGTTACGATGGGAATGCTGGTGGCTTGTTTGGCAGCAGCGGTCGGATTTTCTCCTGCGGTAACAATACAGTCTAGATTGAGGCGAGCAAGCTCGGCTGCGAGCTCCGGAAGTCGATTGATATTTCCTTCTGCAGATCGATGGTGAATTAGGATATCTTTGCCTTCAAAATAGCCGAGATCTCGCAGCCCTTGCCGGAAAGCGTCAAGCCGCGGTGATAGTGAGCCGAGAGAAGCCGTCGATAAAAAGCCGTTTCGCGGAATTTTCCCTGCCTGCTGCGCGGCAGCGGACGAGCAAAGCGCAAACATTGCGGCGCAAAGCGAAAGGCTTTTGCGGAATAATGACTGACAATTGCTGATTGTCACCTGATCACCCAATCCGCCCGAACCAGAACATTTGGAGGAATCCTGACGATTTTAGATTTGAGAATCATCGGATAACTCGATCAGCTCTGGCGAGAACATTAGGCGGAATGGTTAATCCGATTTGCTTGGCAGTTTTAAGATTGATGACGAGATCAAACTTCGTTGGCTGCTCGACCGGCAGGTCAGTGGGTTTTGCTCCTTTTAAAATCTTGTTCACGTACGTAGCGGCACGACGATGTAAGTCGGCGAGATTGGCTCCGTAGGACATGAGACCGCCAGCCTCAGCAAACAAGCCAAACGGATAGATTGCCGGTAATCGGTTTTTTGTCACGAGATGCGCGATCTGCAGCCGACGTTCAATGGTGACAGCGTGCGGCAGTACGATAATTCCTTGTGGACGACCCTTGCTTAATTTCATGAAGGCGTCGTCGATCTCATCAGGTCCCGCGATGTCCTGTCGTTGGGGAGTCACCTTCAAAGTTTGCGCCGTCGCTTCGATCTCTCTCCAATAAGTAGCGTGAGATACGGTCTGAGAAACCGCGAGGACAGCAACGCGGGCCATTTTGGGCACGGTCTCCGTGAGCAATTCGAGCCATTTTCCCGCGAATTGTTCTGCCTGATTTGAAAATCCCGTAATGTTCCGGCCCGGCCGCGCGAGGCTAGCGACAGAACCGCTCTCGACGGGATCACCCATACCCGCCACGATGATCGGGATCGTCTTTGTTGCTTGCTGAAGAGCGGCTGCCGCTGCATTACTCTGTGTGACGATGACTTCTGCCCTGATATTGACTAGCTCCGCAGCGGCCACAGGGAGCCGATCCGGCTTTCCTTCCGCCCAGCGATAATCAATGAAGATGTTTTGGCCTTCGACATAGCCGAATTCGCGGAGCCCTTGCCGGAATGCGTCGAGGAGCGACGCACCAGCGGAAGGCGTAAAAGCGCCTAAGTAGCCTATCCGCGCGATCTTCTCTGGCTGCTGCGCCTGAACCACTCCACCTAGAACCATCATCGCGATGACCAGAAAAAGGTAAATAAGGGTTTTCATCGCATGTCCCCGCCAAGCGCCAAGTGCTGAGTGCTGAGCGTGAGTCCTGAGTTTTGCTTCATCCCAACCTCCAGTTCTCAGCACTCGTTACTCAGCACTGTCATCTGATGACCTTGTCGGCCCGCGTGAGCACTTTCTGCGGAATTGTAAGGTCGATCTGCTTTGCCGCCTTGAGATTGATCACCAGATCGAACTTAGTTGGCTGTTCGACCGGAAGATCTCCGGGCTTGGCGCCTTTTAGGATTCTATCCACATAGCTGGCCGCACGGGCGTAGAATTCAATCGGGTTCGCAGCATAGGACATGAGTCCGCCGGCCTCCACGTACTCGGGGTCCGGATAGATTCCTGGGTAACCGGTTTTTTGCAGCGAACTCCACTATTTCCTTTCGGTGACTTTGAAGAAGTGGGTCCGGCAGCGTCAGTAAAGCCTGACCATCTGCCTTGGTTGCAGATTGAAAGATATTTTCTAGATCTTTTGCGCTTCGCACCTCCAGCGCGTGAAGTTGCAAGCCTAAAGCCTCAGCTGCTTCCTCCGTCTCTTTCCATGTAATAGAGTCGCCTGCGTTGGACGGATTTCGGAGGACCGCAATCCGCAAGACTTTAGGAAAGGTTTCCCTCAGTACTTCGAGTCTCTTGCCGCTCAGTTCAGGGGCAAGGCTGGTTAGGCCGGTAACGTTTCCACCGGGCCTTGCGAGGCTAGCAACGATTCCGGCGGCAACAGCATCGGCAACTCCTACAAAAACGACGGGAGTTTTTATCGTGGCGTGTTGCGCCGCGACTGCGCCAGGAATTGCCCGCGTAACAATAATATCGACGTTAAGACGGACCAGTTCGGCCGCAAGTTCATTAAGTCGCTCGGAGTTTCCGTCTGCAAATCGGTAATCAATCGCGATGTTTTTACCTTCGCTGTATCCGAGTCTATGTAGCCCCTCCCGAAAAGCCTCGATGCGCGCCTTCGAGACCGCACTGGAGGTTGGATCGAGAAATCCTATGCGAGCCACCTTCACCGGCTGCTGTGCGTTGAGGGATGCGCTTGTCAGGAAAGGAACAGCTGCTAAGCAGACAAAGATTTGTTCAAATATAGACTTCATCTCCGCCCTCCTCATCATTGGGCAACACGAAATCTTCCAAGCAAACTACAGAGTAACTTCCTTCAGATCGCCAAAACTTAGTAACTATTTCTCGGCTGAGCGCACCGGTAACGGCTCGTTCCAATACATTTGGTGCAGTTTACCTATTTAGATTCTCGGTCTTATATTGTTGGAACAAATAAGAATCGATCCAACATCGCTCAGCAGCATTCCGCCTCAATCCAAAATCGGCAATCGAAAATCTAAAATCGAATCACCGAATCACTCGATCTGCTTTCGCCAACACTTTGTTCGTGATTGCGAGGCCGATCTGCTTGGCCGCTTTGAGATTGATGATGAATTCGAATTTTGTCGGTTGTTCGATGGGTAAATCCGCCGGTTTCGCGCCTTTCAAAATCTTGTCGACAAACGTCGCGGCGCGGCGGCTCAAGTCGTTATAGTTAGTGCCGTAGTATAGGAGCCCGCCCGCTTCGACAAACTCCGGTCTGCCATACGTTGCTGGAAACCGATGTTTTGCTGCGAGATCGACAATTTGTTTTCGATGAGCATTGAGGATGGGATTGCCGAGAACAAGAAGAGCGTCCGCGCGAGCTTTGGCTGCGGTTTGGAAAATCCTTTCAAGGTCCTTGATGTCGGGAACATCCAGATATCGAAGAAAAACGTCGATCGATCCCGCGGCAATTACCGTCTCCCTCAAAGCCTGCGCGTCGCCTGGATTGTTCGAATTACCGATGATCGCCACGCGCGTTATTTTGGGACTGATCTCCCTCAGGAGTTCCATTTGTTTGCCGCCCGTTTCCGGGGCGAGACTCGCCAAACCCGTAATGTTTCTACCCGGCCGTGCCAGGCTAAGGGCGAATCCGCTGCCGACAGGGTCAGTATCCTGAGCCATCACGATCGGGATAGTCGAAGTTGCTTCCCTCAGAACGCGGGTTACAGACGGACCCGGTGAAACGAGGACATCCACCTTGAGATGAACAAGCTCATCGGCAAGTTCGCGTGCGCGATCGAAGTTCCCGCTGGCCTCGCGCCATTCAATGACGATGTTTTTTCCTTCCACGTAACCCAGCTCGCGCAGACCCTGCTGAAATGCCTCGATGCGAGCCGTGAGAGTGGACGCAGGAACATCGAGCAGGAATCCGATGTGCGGAATTTTCGCCGACTGTGTCTCGCCGACTGAGCAAAGCGCAAAGAGCATAACGCAAAGCGCCACGCAAAGGACTGAGCGCTGTGCTACGAGTGCGGAATGTTGTTTTAACGAACGCGTCTCGATTCTCATGGCTCAGTTCTCAGCACTCGTTACTCAGCACTGTCATTTGATGACTCGATCCGCTCTAGTCAGTACCTTTTGCGGAATCGTGAGGTTGATCTGCTTAGCGGCCTTGAGGTTGACCAGGAACTCAAACTTTGTCGGTTGTTCCACCGGCAGATCGGCGGGCTTGCCGCCCTTGAGGATTTTATCGACATAGATTGCTGCACGGCGAAACAAGTCCTCGCTATTTGCCCCATAAGACATGAGCCCACCAGCCTGAACGAATTCGGGCCACGGATAAATAGCTGGCAGGCGATTTTGTTGCGCAAGCTCGGCAATCTGCGTCCGCTGGGAAATCAAAACGAAACTTGTCACCGCAACGACTGCTTCAGCACGGTTCTTGTTCGCAGTCTGAAACGCGATCTTCAGATCCTCGAGCGCGCGGACCTCGAATTTTTGCAGTCGCACCTTGAGTGCGCTTGCGGCTCCTTCCAATTCTTTGCGCATTTGCTCAACGCCTGGTTCCATTGAATTTTCGAGAACCGCGATTCGGCCGAGATTCGGAACCACTTCTTTTAAAATCTCTAATTGTTTTCCGGTAATTTCCGGGGTTAGCGCGGATAACCCTGTGATGTTGCCGCCAGGCCGGCCAAGGCTAGTTAAAACCCGAGGCTACGGGATCCCAGTCAAATGCCATTACGATTGGAATCGTCGCCGTCGCTTGTCTGGCAGCATGGGTGGCCGCTGGTCCACCAGTGACAATGACATCGAGCTCTTGCCGAACAAGCTCCTTGACAAGCGTGACAGCGTGCTCCGGTTTTCCGTCGGAATATCGTTCCTCAATGAAAATGTCTGATCCGTTCGTATATCCGGCTGCGCGCAGTCCACTCTTAAGCGCCTCAACGCGAGAAGACTGGGAAGAAGCTGTACCCACGGACAAATAAGCTATGCGGGCGGGTTTCGATTGCTGCTGCGCGTGCGCGGAAAGGCTAAGCGCAATGAGCCAAGCGCAAAGAGTGAGACGAAAAAAGCGCTTGTTCTTAGTTCTCGCAATCGCAAATCCAAAACCTGTGCTGAGCCCTTCGACACTGCTCAGGATAAACCATGTCGAAGGATCTAAAACCTTTACTGAGCCATGTCGGAGTATCCAAAATCGCTTCACTTGATCACTCGGTCTGCTTTCGCCAACACTTTGTTCGGGATTGTGAGGCCGATCTGCTTGGCGGCTTTGAGATTGATGATGAGTTCGAATTTTGTCGGTTGTTCCACCGGCAGATCGGCGGGCTTTGCGCCCTTTAAAATTCTATCGACATAGCCTGCTGCGCGGCGAAATAAGTCGTTATAGTTTGTGCCGTAATACATCAGCCCGCCCACATCGATATATTCTGGCCTGGTGTAGGTCGCTGGAAGGCGATGCTTTACCACCTCATTCACGATCTGTTTTCGATGGGCATTCAGGGTAGGGTTCCCAAGTATAAGGATTGCATCCGCACGTCCTTTTGCAGCGGCTCGGAACACGGCATCGATATCGTGGGGATCGCGAAGGTCCAGGTAGCGAAGGTAGATCTCGTAGGATCCGGCGGCGAGGACGGTCTCTCGTAATGCTTGGGCGTCCCCTGGGACGGTTGAGTTACCGACGACAGCAACACGCGAAAGTTTCGGTATAATTTCTTTCAGGAGCTCCAGTTGTTTGCCGCTCATTTCGGGAGCCAGAGCCGCCAATCCAGTGATGTTTCCGCCCGGCTTTGCCAAACTTTCAACGAACCCCGTGCCGATCGGGTCGGTATCCTGCGCCATGACAATGGGAATTGTCGAAGTTGCTTCTTTGAGGGGACGGGTTACCGCCGGCCCAGGCGAGACGATGACATCCATCTTGAGTCGCACTAATTCATCCGCCAACTCGCGGACGCGATCAAAGTTCCCTTTGGCCTCGCGCCACTCAATGACGATGTTTTTCCCTTCAACATAACCCAATTCCCGTAGCCCCTGACGGAATGCCTCGATGCGGACCGTGAGAGAAGAAAGGGAACCACCAGAGAGATAGCCCACCCGACCCACTTTCATCGGCTGTTGTGCCTCGACGGAGTTACTTGTCAGGAAAAGCGCAGCCGATAAGCAGACAAAGATTTGTCGGACTCTAGACTTCATCTCCGCCCCTCCTCATCATTTAGCGCAACACGAAATTTTGGATTGCTCGGTCATCGGATAACCCGATCGGCACGAGCAAGGACATTAGGAAGAATACTGAGTCCGATTTGCTTTGCGGTTTTGAGATTAATGATCAGCTCGAATTTTGTAGGTTGTTCGATCGGAAGATCGGCCGGCTTGGCCCCCTTGAGGATCTTGTCGATATAATATGCTACACGCCGATAGCTATCCGCGAGATCCGCGCCGTAATACATCAGCCCGCCATTGTCTACATATTCTCTCCTCCCGTAGATCGATGGCAGACGGCTTTTTACCGCAAAATTCACAATTCTTTTTTGATTCGTGTTCATGAGCGCCCCGGTGGACACGTAGAGTGCATCCGGCCGGTCCTTAGTCTGTGCAGCAAATACGCTCCTAAATTCCTCGGCGGTGCGAATTTCCCATGGCCGGATCGTGACGCGCAGTCGACGCGCCGCGGCCGGTAGCACCTGTTTTACTTCGTTTACACCGGTCGGATTACTCGATTCGTAGAACGCTGCGACACGGCGAATTTGTGGGACGGTTTCCTTGAGCAGCTCCAAACGCTTGCCGCCGAGTTCAATGACGAGCAGCGTGATACCGGTAACATTGCCTCCGGGCCGCGCGAGGCTCTTGACGAAGCCGGCGTTAACCGGATCGGCCCCGCCTCCGGACATTACAATGGGTATGGTTTTCGTTGCATCCATAGCTGCTTGCACGGCCGGATCGCCTCCTGCGACCACAATTACATCAACCTTCAGGCGCGCGAGCTCCGCCGCCAGCGCGGAAAACCGTTCGCGGTTGCCCTCGGAATAGCGATACTCGATCGAGATATTCTGCTCTTCGATGTATCCAAGGTCTCGCAGGCCAATTCGAACTGCCTGAGAACGCGGCGACTCGGAAGCGGGGTCACGCGTCGACAGATAACCGATACGCGGAATTTTTTGCCGCTGCTGCGCCTGTGCGATGGCCGTCCAAACCATGATCGCTATCGTTAAAGTAAGAGAAAGAATCGTAACGATCGCTCGGCCCCACCGAAATGGGGAGTACTGAGCTATGAGTCCTGAGTTTTTCTTCATCCGAACCTCAATTCTCAGCACTCGTTCCTCAGCACTGTCATTTGACGACTCGATCCGCTCGCACCAAAACGTTAGGAGGAATAATCAATCCGAGCTGTTTGGCAGCTTTCAGATTGATCATCAGCTCGAACTTGGTGGGCTGCCCAGATGGATAATTTGCGTTGACTGCTGCGCCCTCCGCGGATGAGTAAAGCGAAGAGATGGTACAGAGCGCGAACGCAAGAACATTGATTCTCCTCCTACTCTTACCTGTTCCCTCACGGCTTATGCCTGTTTTCATCTAATTACCTGGTCCGCCCGCGCCAAAACGTTTGGCGGGATCGTCAAGGTCATCTGATTTGCAGCTTTCAAATTGACGATAAATTCGAACTTCGTCGGTTGTTCTACCGGCAAGTCGGCCGGGCTCGCTCCTTTGAGAATTTTGTCCACGTACGCGGCGGCGCGGCGATAGAGCTCGCCAACCAGCGGACCATAAGCCATCAGCCCGCCTTCCTCGGCAAATTGGCGGGTCGGGTACATACCCGGAAGGCGCTGTTTCAGCGCGAGGTCGACGATGGTTTTCGAGTGAAAAGTCGTTTGCGGACTCAAGACCACCAATAGGGCATTAACGTTTGCTCTAGACATCGCCACAAACGCCTTTTCAATGTCCGCGCGCGTTTCAACTTTCACCAAATGCAGCGGTAGCGATAACGCCTGAGCTGCTTCTTCGGTTTCCTTCAGTCCCGCCACCGCTTCAGTTGAACGCGGGCTCCACAGCGTTGCCACACGTGTGATCTTTGGAAAACTTTCCTTTAGCAGCTCAACCCGTTTACTGCTTAGCTCGGATACAAGCACGCTTAACCCGGTGACATTTCCACCCGGTTTAGCAAAGCTTTCAGCCAGCCCTTGCTCCACGGGGCTGCCGCTGCTCATGACAATCGGAATCGTGCGTGTCGCCTTGCGTGCGGCCTGCGCACTAACCGATGACGTGGTCACGATGACATCGACTTTTGCACGCACGAACTCCATCGCCAGATCCGGTAGGCGCTCGGAGTTGCCTTCAGCATAGCGGTATTCCAAAAGGATGTTCTTGCCCTCTGTATAACCCAGTTCGTTGAGACCTTTTTTGAACGACGCGAGATGCGGTTGATCGCGGCCGCCCATGAAAAGAATCCCGACACGAGGAATTTTTGATTGCGCCTGAGCAATCGCGCAGTGCGCAAAAAGCATAGCGCAAAGCGCAATAACAAAAGCCTTCGATTTGCTGAGTAGCCAAATTGAAATTCGAAAACCTAAAATCCGAAATCGTGTCATCGAATTACTTTGTCTGCTCGCGCCAGAATGTTTGGTGGAATGGTTAATCCGATTTGCTTCGCGGTTTTGAGATTGATCACCAAATCGAACTTTGTAGGTGCCTCCAGAGGTAAATCAGCAGGTTTAGCGCCCTTCAAAATCTTGTCCACATAGGTGGCGGCGCGCTTATACTGCAAGTCGTTATTTCCCGAATAGCTCATTAAACCGCCGGCTTGGACAAACTCGCTGGCAAAGTACATCCCCGGCAGCCGGTGCTGTGCAGCTAGGCTCACGATCCTGTTTCGGAGGAGATAAAATATTCCGGCGCGGGGCACTAAAAGCGCATCGGCCCGCTCACGCGTCGCAAATTCAATGGCTTGATCAAGCTCAGGTGCGATCCTCACGGTCTCGAACAAGGTGTGGATTCCACGGGATGCCGCAACGGTTTGTACTTCTTGCCGTTGGATGCGTGTCACCGGCTCATCCGGATTCCATATAACCGAGAGCCGGGATAACTTTGGAAGGGTCTCTTGAAGAAGCTCGACCTGTTTTCCGCCGAGATCCGGTGAAAGTGATATTACTCCGGTAATGTTTCCTCCCGGTTTGGCAAAGCTGATCACAATGCCGTCTGCTACTGGATCGCCACCGTAGGTCGCCATGACGATCGGGATTGTCGTTGTCGCGCCGTGGAGTATGGACACCACACCCGAATTGCCTGCGACGATTACGTCGACATTGAGTCGAACCAATTGGGATACCAACTCGGGAAACCGATCCGGCTTGTCCTCGGTAAAGCGCCACTCAATCAGAATGTTGCTGCCTTCTACATAACCAAGCTCTACCAGCCCTCGGCGAAACGCTTCCCGCGTAGGCGCTCTCGAATCAGCGGCCAGGTAGCCAATGCGTGGAAGTTTTTTTGCCTGCTGCGCTTCCAAAGGCTGGTTAAGCGCAAAGAGCAAAGCGCAAAGCGCCGCAGAAAGGACTAAATACTGAGCTAAAAGTGAATTTCTCTTCATCGGAGTCTCAGTCCTCAGCACTCGTTACTCAGCACTGTCATTTGACCACCTTATCCGCTCTTCGCCAGCACGTTCGGAGGAACCATAACGATTTTAGATCCTTCGATTTCACTCAGGACAGGTTTTGGATTTTCGCTACTTCGATAAAGTTTATCCTGAGCGGAGTCGAAGGGCTCAGCACAGGTTTCCGATTGCTCGATCACCGGATTACTCTATCTGCCCTAGCAAGCACGATTGCTGGAATCATGACTCCGATCTGTTTGGCGG
>Ga0075424_100006301_pt1 | contig 11421 bp, 9 predicted proteins | sample SoiMethybrSBSTD3_FD_75301 | JGI IMG/M metagenome (GOLD analysis project Ga0075424, IMG submission 75301) | Bulk soil microbial communities from a Populus tree surrounding site in Tennessee, USA - Soil MetaG P. TD hybrid SBSTD3 | ecosystem: Environmental > Terrestrial > Soil > Tree plantation...
AGCGGACGCGACCGTGCGGCCGCCTGCATCGCTGTATCGACCGTGCCCGGCTCGTAACTGAGAATGGCGGCGTCGCCGCGGGCAGGGGCGGTGCGCAGCGGCGAGTCGAGCTCCTCCGCGGTCACCATGCCGGTCATCCGCAGCGCCGCTTTGCTGCCGCAGTAATCGGCGAGGCCCGGAAAGGCGCGGACCGCGGCGCCCGACGAGACGTTGACGATGCGAAGAGACGCGTCGGGTTGCGTGCGCCCGAGCATGAATCCGATCAGCCACGTCGGCGCGACCCAGTTGACGGCGGCGAGATGGACCAGGTCGACCGGATCGATCGTTTCGATCGGGCCGAGCACGCCGCTGGCCGCCGCGTTGTTGACGAGCCCGATCCGCCGCCATCGCGTGTCCGATACGACCGACCCGAGTTCATGCTCGATCGTGTCGGTAAGCGCCGCCCAATCTTCGAGATCGAAGACGAGATGACGATAGCGCGCGTCTTCGATCGAAGGCCGATGCCGCGCGATGCCAATCACGTCCCACCGCCGCGCGAGGAGCCGCTCCGCGACCGCTGCGCCAATCCCGCGGGAGGTTCCGGTGACGATCGCGAGCCGATTGCCGTCGGACGTGGCGTCCAGGTTCACCTCGCGATTGTGGCATACGCGAACATGAGCAACGATGACACTGCTTGCTGCCGACCCGTCTCGCCCATCGGCGCCTCAAGGGCACTGGGAAGGCGCTGCTGAAGAGTCGAGCACGCCGAGCCATTCAGGTTTGATCGCGATCCGGATCATCGTGAATCTGTCGTGGCGCGATTGTGATAGGCTCCGCGCGAGTTTCCTCCACGTCGCGCAAGAAGCAAGCGAGGTTCTATGAACATCCGACGTCGAGAGTTCATCGGCACGGCTTCAGCGTTCGTGGCGTCAATCACGACGCGAACCATCGCGCAGCAGGAAGGCGGGAAGACGCCCACCATTCCCACACGTCCTGCGAAAGTCGAGCGGCTGTTCAAAGCGCCCGACCTCCATCCGAACGCGCTCGAAGCGGCACCGGATGGTCTGTGGATTGGCGATCAGGTATCGGAGAAAGTGTTCAAGGTCGACTGGCAGACGGGCAAGGTGCTGCACGAGGTGCAGACCGAATCGCACAACACGAGCGGCCTGGCCGTCGGCGCGGGCTACCTGTGGCTCGGCGCGAACGGCGGCGTCAGCGACCGCCGTCCGCCACGTCCCACCGACAAGCCGTACGGCGAGGTGATTCAAGCCGATCTGAACACCGGCAAGACGGTGAAGATCCATCAATTGATCTGGGGCGGCGGCGTGCACGGGATCACGTTCGTCCCGCAGACGCAGACGCTGTGGGTGACGGCCTTGAGCATCCAGGCCGTTGCCGAAGTGGATCCGAAGGACTTTCGCGTGTTGCGCATCCGTCCCGCGCGCGGCGATCGGCCGCACGGCCTCGACTGGGACAACGGCGCGCTGTGGGTGCTGATTGCAGGCGATCACCTTGTGCAGAAGATCGATCCCGATTCCGGCAAAGTGCTCGAGGTCGTCACGATCTCGCGGACGTCCGATCCGGATCCGCACGGCATGTGCATTCACGACGGCTACATGTATTACTGCGACGCCGGACTGACCGCGCCTGGTCCGGGCAGCGAACCGGCGCAAGTGTGCCGATTCAAGATGACATGATCGCACGGTGAATCCTTTCGTGCCTGCGCCGGTGAAACCGGCCGTCCCATTGTCGGTTCTCGAGTCCGTCGATATTCGACTCGGAACGATTACCGCGGTCGCCGACGTGACCGGTTCGCGAAAGCTGGTGACGTTGACCGTCGACTTCGGCGACCACTCACGTCGGATTGTCGTCGGGATGAAGCAGGAGCGGCCGAACGTCGCCGATATTGTCGGCCGTCAGACGCTGTTCGTCATCAATCTGGAGCCGAAACGGATTGCAGGCGCAGTATCCGAAGGGATGCTCCTGGATATCGGCTACGCCGACGGTCTTCTGCCGGCGCTCGCGATGCCTGAACGGCAGCTGCCCAACGGCGCACGCGCGGGATGAGTGAGCACGATCGACGCAGAATTCGCAGTGTACGCCGAGAATTGAAAGTGCTCTGCGCGTTCCGCGTCTGCGGCGTTGCGCGCGCGGAGGGCAGGCTGAAAAAAATACCGTCGTGAATCACGACGCGGGCGATCCGATGGCTCGAGTTTCATCGAAATTTGTCGAGCGCGGTGCGGATCCGGATTTGCTCTCGAGATCGAATCCATGGTCTGGCTGATTCCGCTGACGATTTTGTTCCTTGGTGCGGGTGCGCTCATGCGCGCACGCCGCCGCGGGAGCCGGTCCAGGTCGCTGACGAGCCAACCGGTCAGCGGCGAGTGGCTCGCGCAAGCCAGATCGCGCGACGAACATCATTGGTGAGTTCGACCACGCTCTCAGTCGGCCGACGATATATCAACTCGTGATATAGTCGCCGCCGTGAGCCTCCCGCTCCCGGTTCTCCACATCCTCGTCGCGCTCGCCGACGGCGACCGGCACGGCTACGCCATCATGCAGGAGGTCGCTGCGCGCACCGACGGTGCCGTGCGGCTGGGTCCCGGCACGCTCTACGGATCGATCAAGCGGATGCTGCACGACGGCTTGATCGAAGAGCTCGACGAGCGGCCCGACTCGGACGAGGACGATGTCCGGCGACGCTACTATCGGATCACGCCGCGCGGGCGGACGCTCGCGCGGGAAGAGATCGGACGTCTCGCCGCCCTGGTACGCCACGCGCGCGCCGCCGGCCTCACGCCAAAAACCGGTTGACGCGCGATGAATGCCTTCGATCGACTCTATCGAATCCTCCTGCGTTTGTATCCGGCTGAATTCCGCGACGAGTACGGCCGCGAGATGACGCAGCTGCTGCGCGACCGCAGCCTGCACGAGCCGCGTATGCGCGTCTACGCCGACGTCGCGCGCGATCTGATCGCCACGGTCCCCAAGGAGCAGAGCCGCGTGCTGCTGAACGATCTTCGATATGCCGTCCGCATGATCCGCAGGACGCCGGGCTTCTCGGCTGCTGTCGTCCTGACGGTCGCCCTGGCCATTGCCGCCAACACCGCGATGTTCAGCGTCGTCAACGCGGTGCTGCTGCGTCCGTTGCCGTTCGGCAATCCGAGCCGCCTCGTGCAGGTCGCCGAGAAGAACGACAGGCTCAACCTGCCGAACTTCGGTGCGTCGGTCCTGAACTTCGTGTCGTGGCGCGAGCAGACGCACGCGTTCGAACAGCTCGCGGCCATTGGATTCGCGAGCTTCAATCTGAGCGGCGACGGCGGAGAACCGGAGCAGTTGGTCGGCAACAGAATCAGCCCGGCGCTGTTGAACGTGCTCGGCATCGCACCGGTTGCGGGACGCAACTTTACCGACGCGGAGGAGAACCCCGGCGCTCCTGCAGTGGCGATGATCGGCGAACGTGTGTGGGCGCGGCGGTTCGGACGCGATCCGTCGATCGTGGGCCGTTCCATCACGATCAACGGTGCGCGGACGACCGTTGTCGGCATCGCGCCCGCTGCGCTGAATCTGTTCTCCGGCGGCGACGTCTACGTGCCGCTCACGATCGATCCCGCGAAGGAAATCCGCCTCAATCACGTCATCTTCGTGACCGGCCGGTTGAAGCCGGGCGTCACGATTCAGGCGGCGCAAGCCGAATGCGACACCGTCGCCGCGGCGATGGGACGCACGTATCCCGAGATCCGGGACTGGGGCATCCGTCTCCTCAGCTTCTTCGACACGTTCGTCAGCGCGCAGCTCGAGACGTCGCTGCTCGTCCTGCTCGCGGCGGTCGGGTTCGTGCTGCTCATCGCGTGCGCGAACATCGCCAACCTGCTGCTCGCGCGCGCGACGGCACGCGAGAAAGAAATCGCCGTTCGCACGGCACTCGGCGCGTCGCGCACGCGGCTCCTTCACCAACTGCTCGTGGAGAGCGTCACGCTGTCCGCGATCGGCGGCGCAGCCGGAATCGTTGCCGCCATATGGGCGGTTCGGGTGATCAACGCGTCGCTGCCGCCGAACCTGCTGCCGATTCCAGACGTGCACATCGACGCGACAGTACTGATCTTCGCCGTCGGACTGACGCTCGCGACCGGCCTCGTGTTCGGAATCGCTCCCGCGTCGTACGCGGCGAGGACCGACGTCAGCGAGATGCTCAAGACGACGGCGCGCGGTGCGGGACGCGGCCGCGTGCGGCTGCGCAGCGGCCTCGCCGCGGCGGAGCTGGCGCTCGCGACCGTGCTGCTCATCGGTGCAGGACTCCTCATTCAAACCTTCGTCAACCTGCAGCGCGCGCGGCTGGGATTCGAAACGAAGGGACTGCTCACGTTCCAGCTCGCGCCGCCGACTGCAGCCTATCCGCTCACCGATAGAGCCCCGTTGTTCTATCGAGCGTTGCTCGATTCGCTGCAGGCCGTGCCCGGCGTGCGGAGCGCGGCGGTTTCGAGCGGCATTCCGTTCGGACAGGGCAACTACACGACGTCGCCGGTCGTCACGTCCGGACCGTCGGCGCTGCCGCCCGACACACCCGTGCCAATCGATTGGCGCATCGTCAGTCCCGGATATTTCAGGACGATGTCGATCCCGCTGCTGCGCGGTCGTGACTTCTCCGATCGTGACGGTCCGAACGCGCCGCTGGTGACGATCGTCAGCCAGGCGACCGCACGCAAGTTCTGGGGCGACATGGATCCGATCGGGCGAACACTGCACCGCAACGCCGATTCGCGCGCGGTCACCGTCGTCGGCGTAGTCGGCGACGTGCGCAGCACGACGCTCAATCAGGAATCGCCCGCGCTCTACTATCCGATGGCCGCGCGCGTCTGGCCGCTGATGGATGTCGTCGTGCGGACCGACTCGTCGCCCGAAGCGCTGTTGCCGATGGTGCGCCAGAAAGTTCGCGAGCTCGACGCAGGACTGCCGGTCGCGACGGTCCGGACGATGGACGAGTGGGTATCGAACTCGGCGACGCAGCCGCGGCTCAGTGCCGCGCTGGTCGGCGTGTTCGCGGCGGTCGCCGTCCTGATTGCCGCGATTGGAATCTACGGCGTGCTGGCGTACTCGGTGAACCAGCGAACACGTGAGATTGGATTGCGCATCGCGCTCGGCGCGCGAGCCGACGGCGTCGTGCGGCTGATCGTGAAGGAAGGCATGGCGGTCTCGATCGCCGGAATCGTCGCCGGCGTCGTGACCGCCATGATTCTCGGTCGAGCCGTCAGCAGTCTCGTCTACGGGATCCGTCCGGACGATCCGCTGACGTTCGCAGCTGTCGGGGTCCTTCTTGCCGTCGTCGCGCTCGCCGCCTGCTCGCTGCCCGCGCGGCGCGCCGCACGAGTGGATCCGATGGTGGCACTGCGCGAGGAGTAGCGGCTCATCGCTCGTCCTGAGCCCGTCGACTTCAGCGCGTTTTCCATGTTGATGTAGCGCGGGGCTTTCAGCCCCGCTACACGCATCTGGAAACTGCGCTAGCTGCCTGGAATCATGACACGCGCGGTCGACGTGCCCGCGTTCATGATCCAGATGCCGCCTTGTCTGGGATTGTCCGGCAGGCCGAGCGATATTTAGAGCGCCTCGCTACGCCCGAATGGAAACCGCGCTAGCTGCCGGGAATCATGAGATGCGCGGTCGACGTGCCCGCGTTCATGATCCAGATGCCGCCTTGTCTGGGATTGTCCGGCAGGCCGAGCGACTGGCTCGTCGCGCCCGGCACGGCAACGGTCGTATGGATGCGGGCGTGATCCTTGTCCGGCCCGTTCATCGTGAGCCACACGGATCCGAATTCCGGTTTCACGCGCGTTCCGTCCTTCTCCGCCTCGTCGATTGCCTTCTGTCTCGCGTCTTTGTCGGTCATGGCTTCGAACTTCCGGTTCTGGGCCACGCGATCGAGATTCGCGATGCTGGTGCACTGCACGGCAAACGGCTGGCGACCCGGCTCGCCCGATCGGTCGTAGCACACCAGACGGTTCGTGCCTTTTCGCAAGGTTTCATAAGTATTGTCGGCCTTCCACTTGACGACCGTCGCGCCGTCTTTCATCTGACGGGGCGCCGCGGCCAGCGCGCGATCCAAGCTTTCGTCGTTCGACTGTTGCGCGAACGGGACGATCGAAAGCGACAACACGCCGAGAACGATTAGGACTGAACGTCTCATTCGGGCCTCCATTTCGATCCACATAAGACGCAAATGCAACGCGTCTCGTTTCGGACGTGATTCACGCCGGCCGGATGTTCTGATTCATGTGGAAGAAATTCGTCGGATCGTACTTCGCTTTCAACTGCCGGAGCCGCGTGTAGTTCGGACCGTATGCCTGCGCCACGGGATCGCCGCTCTCGTCGTCGTCCAGGTAATTCACGTATCGTCCTGACGCGACAAACGGCTGCATCGCCGCGTAACTCTCGCGCGTCCACGCGATGCAGCGATCCGTGTCCGACGCGTTCGTCCATTGCGTGAGGAACAACAGATTGTATCCAGTGCGGCGATGAGGGAACGCGGTGTCGCTGACACCAATGCGCGTCATCGCGCCGTGCGCATGCTCGAGGATGAGCGCGGCCATCGGTGACGGCACGCGCGAATAGCAGTCCACTATCGTGTCGATGGCCTCATCGCTCAGCGCGGAGAGAAAGCTCGATTTCCAGTAGTTGAGCGCTCCGCGCGGGAAGCCGCCATCGAGCATCTGGTTGATTGCGGTGTACGGCATCGGGCCGACGTTGTCCACCACCGGCGGACCGAATCGCTTCAGCGGTTCGAGTGACGCCCCGGCGTGCGCGGGATCGCCGCAGTGGCTCGGGATCAATCCCGCGAGCGGCGTCCCGTCCGGTCCATGCAGCAGTCCCGCGAAGATCGTCAACTCGTCGGGCAGCGACGATGTGGCGTCGCGGAAGAAGCGCAGGACGTCGCGCGCGCGCGCGACCGGATGCAGCAGCAATCCCCCCGTGATCGTCGGGCCGACGTGATGGACGTCGAACTCGAGCGACATCGCGACGCCGAAGTTTGCGCCGGCGCCGCGGACCGCCCAGAACAGATCCGCGTTCTCGTTCGCGCTTGCGGTGACGACGCGGCCGTCCGCGAGGACGAGCTGCACCGACCGCAGGTTGTCGATAGCGAGACCGTATTTCGACTGCAGCCATCCGAGTCCGCCGCCGAGCGTGAGGCCTCCCACGCCGGTCGTCGAGATGACGCCGCCGGTACTCGCGAGACCGTGAAGCTGCGTCTCGCGATTGTATTCGCGCCACGTCCCGCCACCCTGCACGCGCGCGGTGTGCGCCTCGGAGTCGACGTAAATGCCTTTCATCAGCGAGAGATCGATCATCACGCCGCCGTCGATCGTCGCGCGGCCGGCTGCGTTGTGGCCGCCGCCCTTGATGGCGACTTCGAGGTTGTACTCGCGAGCGAGCCGAACGGCGTCGGCGACATCGGCAGGGTTGCGGCAGCGCGCGATCAGGAACGGTCGCTTGTCGATGAGCCCGTTGTGGACGCGCCGCGCGTCCTCGTAACCCGCGTCGAGCGGCTGTAGCAGCTCTCCAGAAAAACGAGTCGCGAGATCGTTCAGGGCGTCGGAGACGGCGGTCTGCGGCATCGGAGCCTCCAGAAAGGTGAGGCGCCCACTTTATCTCAAGTCGCAGCGAGCGGCCGAAAGAGCCTGCGTACTTGATTCGACGCATTAGAGCAAAAGCAACCGCAGAGGACGCTGAGAACGCGGAGTCTTTTGAACAAAAGATCTGCGCGATCGGAAGTGATGGAACACGTCCGCAATCTGACCGACGTCTACGGTCCGCGGCTCACCGGCTCGCGCGAGTTCGACCGCGCCGCGAGTTGGGCGACGGAGCGCTTGACCACCGCGAACCGTCCCGAGCGGCTGCCGCGGCGCGAGTTGCCAAAACCGTCGTCAGTCACCACGAAAGTACCTGGCGCCGGAAGGTAAGCCGAAACGCGACACGGGAAAGCAACCGCGGAGACCGCAGAGATCGCAGAGATCGCAGAGATCGCAAAGAACGCCTCGGTCTTGATTCGATCGACCACGCCGAGATCGATTCCTGCCATGCGCCAGCGAGCGACCAGCACACGACCAGCAGGGCGGCGGCCGCAGTTCGAGCGCGCATGTGTCACACCTCCGAAAAATTCCGGCTGCACGACCGGTGTCCGCCTGATTCTGCACGGCAACACCGCGAACCGGACGCATCTGCTAGGCTACGCGTCAATGGAGCGCACACATTGATAAGTTCAGCACAGGTCGCCGCGCCGCTGTCTGAACGAGAACACCGCACGCAACTGCGCCGCGCGGTGCTGGCGAGCACGGTCGGCACGGCAATCGAGTGGTACGACTTCTTCCTCTACAGCACGGTCACGGGCCTGGTCTTCGCGCCCCTGTACTTCCCGAAGTCCGACCCGCTCGTCGGCACGCTCGAAGCGTTCGCGATCTACGCGGTCGGCTTCGTCGCGCGGCCGGTCGGCGCGGCCATCTTCGGACACTACGGCGACCGCGTCGGCCGCAAGTCGACGCTCATCGCGTCGCTGCTGCTGATGGGGATCGCCACCTTTCTCGTCGCGCTGGTGCCGACCTATCAGCGCATCGGCGTCTGGGGCGCGATCATCCTGACGATCCTGCGGTTCGTGCAGGGTGTCGGCGTCGGCGGCGAATGGGGCGGGTCGGTGCTGCTCTCGATGGAGTGGGCGCGGTCGGCGAAACACCGCGGCTTCATCGCGTCGTGGCCGCAGTTCGGCGTGCCCGCCGGACTATTCCTCGCGAATCTCGCGGTGCTCGCGTTCAGCCGGATCTCCGGTCCGCAGTTTCTCGAGTGGGGATGGCGGATTCCGTTCCTGCTCAGCATCGTGCTCGTCGGCATCGGCTTCTACATTCGACTCGGCATTCTCGAGACGCCGGTGTTCACGCGCCTCGCCGCGGAGAAGCGGATCGAGCGCGCGCCGATCCTCGAAGTGATCCGGCGTCAGCCGAAGGAGATCATGCTGACAGCGCTGTGCCGCATGGGCGAGCAGGCGCCGTTCTACATCTTCACCGCGTTCGTGTTCGCGTACGGCACGGGGACGCTGCACGTCCATCGTGACTTTCTCCTGCTCGCGGTGTTGTGCGCGTCGCTCGTCTCGTTCGTCTCGATCCCGACGTTCGGTCACCTCTCGGATCGCATCGGCCGCAAGCGCGTCTACATGCTCGGCGCCGTCGTCACGGCGGTCTTCGGCTTCATCTACTTCGCGCTGTTGAACACGACGGTGCCTGCGCTGGTGTTCATCGCCGTGCTGCTGTCGCTCATCCCGCACGACATCATGTACGGACCGCAGGCGGCGCTGATCGCCGAGTGCTTCACGGGACGGCTGCGCTACAGCGGCGCATCGCTCGGCTATCAGCTGGCGTCCGTCTTCGCCGGCGGGCCGTCGCCGCTCATCGCCACGTGGTTGCTGAACACGTACGCGTCGGGCTGGCCGATTGCGTGGTTCATTTTTTTCTGCGCGCTGATCAGCATGGCCGCGACGACGATGTTGAAGGACTACACGAACAAAGATATCGATTGACGCTCATGCAGAGATTGAGATTCGGTGCCGTCGCAGCGGTTGTGGTCGCTATCTGGGCGACGTCTGCGCCTGTCGTTGATGGCGGACGAGTCGCGCTGCAGCGGCAGGCTGCTCCTTCCACACCGGCGCTTCGCGCGGAACAGGTTCAGGCGGTCCGGCAATACATCAAGCGGACCTGGACGATGCTGACGCGGTCGGTGCGCGATCTGCCGCGGGCGGCGCCGGATCCGAAGATGCACCGGGGTCAGGACGAAGCGTGGCCGGTCTACATCGCGCGCGACGAGGATCGCGATGCGGTGAGGCGGTCGCTCGAGGACGTGCTGAAGGCGGACGACCTGCGGCGCATCGACATCCGCGTGTTGCCCGCGTCGCGCGACGAGATTCGCGACCACGGGTTGCTCTATCTTCCGCATCGATACGTCGTGCCCGGCGGACGCTTCAACGAGATGTACGGATGGGACAGCTACTTCATCGAGCGCGGGCTGCTTCGCGACGGAGAAGTGCCCCTCGCGCGCGACATGGCCGACAACTTCCTGTACGAGATCGCGCACTACGGGATGATCCTGAACGCGAACCGCACGTACTTTTTGACGCGCTCGCAGCCGCCGTTCCTCACCGAGATGATTCTCGGCGTCTACGATCGAACGCACGACGATCGCTGGCTTCGAAGCACGCTGCCGGCAATCGATCGGTACTACTCGTTCTGGACCTCGCCGCCGCATCTCGTCGAGGCGAACGGCCTCTCGCGCTACTTCGATCTCGGCGACGGGCCGGCGCCGGAGGTGCTCGCCGACGAGCGCGACGCGCAGGGGCGCACGCACTACGATCGCGTGCGCGAGTACTTCCGCACGCACGACGTCACCGATTACGACGTCTCGCAGTTCTACGATCGCGCCGCCGACCGGCTGACCGATCTCTTTTACAAGGGCGATCGCTCGATGCGCGAGTCCGGATTCGATCCGTCGAACCGCTTCGGACCGTTCAGCGTCGACATCATCCACTACACGCCCGTCTGCCTGAACGTCCTGCTCTATCGCATGGAGGACGATGCGGCGCGCATTCACACGATGGCCGGAAATGCGGCGGCTGCGAACGAGTGGCGGGCGAGAGCGCAGCGCCGGAAGGAATCGATCGACAGATATCTCTGGGATCCGGATGCGGGACTCTACTTCGACTACAACTTCGAGACGAAGCGGCGCCGCCGCTACGAGTTCGCGACGACGTTCTATCCGCTGTGGGCCGGCATCGCCTCACAGGATCAGGCGCGCCGCGTCGTCGCCAACCTCTCGAAATTCGAGGCGCCCGGCGGGCTTCTCACCAGCACCCAGACGACCGGCAATCAATGGGACGCGCCGTACGGGTGGGCGCCGCTGCAGATGATCGCCGTCGACGGCCTGCGGCGCTACGGATACAACGCCGCGGCAGATCGCCTCGCGCGCAAGTTCGTGTCGCTCGTCGTCGACGACTTCGGCGCGCACGGAACGATCGTCGAGAAGTACGATCTCGTCCGGCGCTCCTCGGACCTCGGCGCCGGGCTCCGGTTCGGCTACACCTCGAACGAGGTCGGCTTCGGGTGGACGAACGCGGCCGTGCTCGATCTTCTTGCGGGCCTCAACGCCCCGCGCGGCCGCGCGCGCGGCGGCGCCGCGCTCAGCGTCCGATAAACGCCGTACGCAAAAACCGCGGAGAACCCAGAGCCCGTCGTCTCTGCGTTCTCCGCCGTCTCAGCGGTCTCCGCGGTTAGGCGTATCGCCTCAGAAGATGTACTTGAACGCGAACTGGAAGTTCCGCTGAGGATCCGTGCCTCCGTAGGCGGTTGACGTGATCTTGCCGGCGTTCGGGTTCAGGTTGCCGGGCACGCCGATCTCCGAGTCCGGGTTGCCGAG
>Ga0075424_100006302_pt1 | contig 11420 bp, 7 predicted proteins | sample SoiMethybrSBSTD3_FD_75301 | JGI IMG/M metagenome (GOLD analysis project Ga0075424, IMG submission 75301) | Bulk soil microbial communities from a Populus tree surrounding site in Tennessee, USA - Soil MetaG P. TD hybrid SBSTD3 | ecosystem: Environmental > Terrestrial > Soil > Tree plantation...
CCGGTGCCGTGCTCGACGACGCCGACGAGGATGCGCGCGATCGCTTGCGCCGTCTCCTGCGAGACGGCGCGCACCGGCTCGCGCACGGCCACCGGCTTTGCGATGCCTCCGGGCTCGACGATCCGCGTGACGATCCGCGGCTGCACGAGCATGCCTCCGTTGGCGACGACGGCCGTGATCCGGGCGAGCTGCAGGGCGTTCAATGCGACTTCCTGGCCCATCGAGATCGAGGCCGTGGAGAGTCCGGACCATTTCGGCAGAGGACGGAAGATGCCGGCGTTCTCGCCGGGAAGATCCACGCCGGTGGGCCTGCCGACGCCGAAAGCCTGCGCGCCCTGGTAGAGCCGCCGGGCTCCCAGGCGCATCCCGACCCGGATGATGCCGATGTTGGAGGAGTGCTCGAAGACCCCGGCCAGCGTCAGGGCGCCGTAGCGGTGGTGATCGGCTTCCTGGATCGTGGTGTTGGCCACGCGAATCGTTCCGTCGCCGGTGTCGATGATCTCGTCGAGCGAAACGACGTCGGCATCCAGCGCGACCGAGCCCGTGACGATCTTGAACGTCGAGCCCGGCTCGTAGGCGTCGGCGATGGCGCGATTGCGCCGCACTTCCGGCGGATACTTCGCGAAGTCGTTGGGGTCGAAGTCCGGGGCCGAGGCCATCGCCAGCACGTCGCCGTTCCAGGGGTCCATGACGACGATCGAGCCCGAGCGCGCGTGGTGCTCGGTCATCGCCGTCGCGAGCTCGCGCTCGGCGGCGAACTGCACGCCCGCGTCGAGAGCCAGGACCAGCGACGCTCCCTCCTCGGCCGGACGGCTCTGGCCGGTCTCGGCTTCGCCGTAGCGGCTGCGGCGCGCGTCCGTCAGCGCGATGATCTCGCCGGGCTTGCCGCGGATGGTTTCGTCGTAGAGGTGCTCGAGGCCGGCCAGGCCGTTGGCGTCGGTGCCGACGAACCCGAGCACGGCTCCGGCGAGCGGGCCCCTCGGGTAGAAGCGCCGCGGCTCGGTCACGAAGTGGATGCCCGGAAGCTTCAGAGCCCGGATCTTCGCGGCGTCGTCGGGATCCATCTGCCGGCGGATCCAGACGAAGCCGTGCTCGCTCTTCAACTTATCGAGCATCTCGCGCACGGAGGCGTCGCAGTACGGCGCCAGCTTCTCCGCCGCGCGCCGCGGGTTCTCGACGTCGTCCGGAATCGCGTAGATCGATGAGGCCTCGACGGACACGGCCAGCTCGCGGCCCTCGCGATCCAGGATCGAGCCTCTCTGACCGCGGATCTCGATCCGCCGCTCCTGCTGGCGCTGCGCCTTCGCGCGATAGTGCGGCCCCTGCGCAATCTGGATCTGAACGAGGCGGCCCACGACGACCGCTCCCCAGAGAACCATCAGCAGCGCGAAGAGGCGCGTGCGGCCGCGGCGCACTCCGTTCACGGTTGAGGTCCCCCGCCGACGAATTGCACCTGTCCGGGATGCGGCGGGCGAAGGCCCTTTCGCGCGGCGACCGCCTCGACGCGCTCGGCCGAGGAGGCCCGCGCGAGCTCGGCGCGCAAACGCCGATTCTCCTCGGTCAGCGCCGCCATCGTCTTCTGGCGGGCCTCGCGGAGGTATCCGACCCGCACGGTCTCGATGTGGAGCGCGGCGTACGCGAGCAGCGCGCAGGCGACCGGGAGCCCGGCGAGCACGAACGTCGCCAGCTCCCGCCCCCGTCGGCGGTCGCGCTCGCGCGTCAGATGGAGGTTCTCGACGCGCTTGGTCTGTGAGTACGAAGTGCTCATCCGGTCTGGGCCATCGTTTCCCGCGTGGGATCCAGCGCGATCCGCCGTGCGGCACGCAGTCGGGCGCTCCGCGCGCGCGGATTGCGGCGCTGCTCGGCTTCCGAGGGGCGGATCGGGCGGCGCGTCAGCACCTCGAGCGCGCGGCGGGCGCCACAGATGCAGCCCGGCAGCTTGGGCGGGCAGGTGCACACCCCCGACTCGCGGCGGAACGTGTCTTTGACGATGCGATCCTCGAGCGAGTGGTACGAAAGGACCGCGAGGGTCCCGCCCTCCTTGAGCCGATTGACCGCGGCGGCGAGGAAGCTTGCGAGCGAGGTCAGCTCCTGGTTGACCTCGATGCGGAGGGCCTGGAAGACGCGGGTCGCGGGATCGATCTTTTCGCGATCCCCCTTCTGGCTCGCCACGATGCGGGCGAGCTGACGCGTCGTCTGGATGGGGCCTTTCATCCGCTCCGCTACGATTCCGCGCGCGATCTTTGCCGCCATTCGTTCCTCCCCAAAATCACGGAAGATCCGTGTGAGTTCTTCGACCGAAGCCGTGGCCACGATGTCGGCCGCGCTTCGGCCGCTTCGGCCCATGCGCATGTCGAGGGGACCGTCCCGTCGAAACGAGAAGCCCCTCCGTGCTTCGTCCAGCTGCATCGAGGAAACGCCCAGGTCCGCCAGGATCCCGTCCGGAGCGGGCTGCGCTTTGAGAACCTCGTCGAGTTCGCCGAAGTCCGCCTCCACGAACGCAACGCGATCGCCGAACCGCTCCAGGCGTTCCCGCGCGAGGGCGAGCGCCTCGGGATCGCGGTCGAGGCCGAGCACGCGCGCGCGGGGTCCGCGCTCGAGCAGCGCCGCGGCGTGGCCTCCGGCCCCGAGCGTCGCGTCCACGAAGAACCCGCCGCGCTCGGGCTGGAGCAGCGCGAGCGTTTCTTCGAGGAGGACGGGCGTGTGCGGCGATTCAATCGGAATGCCCTCTTCCGTTCGGGTTCACAGCAGGAGCTTGGAGAGCTCGTCGTAGTCCTCCGGACCGAACTCTTCGGTCGCGAGCTTCTTGGCCAGGCCGCCGCGGTCGGAGACGACGAGGTGATCGATGTTTCCGGTCACGACCACGTCCGGCGGCAGCTTCGCCGAGTCGCGCAGGATCTGCGGGATCAGGACGCGCCCCTGGGCGTCGATCGCCGCGTCCTGCCCGAAGTAGTTGACGCGCTCGAGAAATTTGTTCTTGGCGCGGTGAATGGCGGGAAGCTCGGCGAGCTTCTCCTCGAGCGCTCGCCACACGGTCAGCGGATAGAGGAGGAAGTTGCGGCCGTGAATCGATGTGACGAAGAGATCGCGTCCGAAGGCCTCCTCGATCTGTTGTCGGAAGAGATTCGGCACCTTCAGCCGGCCCTTCTCGTCGAGACGGGCCGGCGCGCTTCCCCGAAAGCGATCCATCCTTCAAACTGTCGTCCCGCGCGATATTCGGGACCACTTTCTCCCACTTTTAGCCAGTTTTGGCCACTTGCGCGATCATGGAGTGCCGAGAGTTATTAGTCAAGAAAACTTCTTTGCCTAAAAAAATTAGGAGCGTGAAAAAGGCGTAAGAGCGATGTGAGGACGGCGCGAAGAGTCTGCACAAGCAGTTGTGCAGAGCGCGCGCCTCATCGCGAGGGCGTGTGTCTCAGGCCTTCTTTTCGTGCCAGTGGCTCGTCATCTCGAGCCACATGGCGAGACCGCGGAAGCTCTCGTAGCGGGCATATCGGCGGGCGATCGCCCGGTCCACGGTTTTCGCAGGACCGGGATGGGCGCGCCGGTATTGCTTGCGCACCCAGGAGTCGATCGCCAGGAAGTCGTGCCGTCCCAGGATCCGCATCAGGCCCTCCGCGGCATAGGGCCCGAAGCCGTGCTCGGCGAGAATCGCGTCGCGCAATTCGGTCGAAGGCGAATCGGGCTTCTCCCACAGCGAAAGATCCAGCCGTCCCGATGCGACGCGTCGCGCGAACCGCGCGAGAGCTCCCGCTCGGTATCCGCAGCGCACTTTCGTCTTGAGCACCGATGGGGAGAAGCGCGCGACGGCCTCCGGAGAAGGGAACGCCTCTCCTCCGGGGCCACAGAGGGCGATCAACCGGACCACCATCCCCCGCGTCGCCTCCCACGAGCAGTTCGTGGTCAGCAGCATCTTGACCGCGTCCTCGAAGACCGACGGTGAGCGGAGCATGCGGCCTCCCCCGCGCGCGAGGCCCCGGCGCAGAACGGCTTCGCGCCGGACCATCGCCTGAAACGGCGAGAGGTCCACGTCGAGTGAGAACACGCGCCGCGCCACCGCCCGCAGCTTCTCCGGCGGGACTCCGTCTCCGGCAACGACGAGCCGGTCTCCGCGCTGCGAAAAGACGATCCGGCGCGGAGTGGGGTCGTGATCGGTCGCGACAACCGTCGTCAGCGCGCCGGCTCCGGAGTGGTAGGAAAAAGGAGGAAGGTCGTACCAGCCGTGCGAGCGAACGACCCCGTCGAACGAGAAGTCCGCAGGCAGCGCGAGACGGAGCGTCAAGACTTACGAAGTCTTCTTGGAGTTGGCGTCGAGCTTGGCCAGATCGTCGTCGTAGATCTTCACGAACGCGTCGCGCCGAAGCTTGTCCATGTACTCGGTGAAGCGCTTCTCGTAGAGGTCGTCGGAGATCCGCTTCCTCAGGTCGTCCTTGACCTCGGCGAAGGGCTTGTAGCCGGCGGCCTTGCGGTCCGTGACGTGAAAGATGTGGATCGAGTCCGCCGTCAGGACGGCCGGCGGATACTCGGCCGCGGGGTTGACGAAGATGCCGGCGTCGAGGGCCTCGACGAGCTCACCTTTCGAGACGACGCCGAGGTCTCCACCCCTGTCCCTCGTGCCGCCCTCCGAATACTCCTTTGCGAGGTCGGCGAAAGGCGCTCCACCCTTGATTTTCGCCTGGATTTCTTCGGCGCGCGCGGCCGCTGCGGCCCTCGCCTCGGGGTCCGACGGCGAGAACTTCAGCACGATCTCCGCGACACGCGCGTTCTCGGCAACCGCATAGTACTGATCCTTCTTTCGCTCGTACTCCAGGCGCAGCGCGTCGTCGGAGAGATCCATGCGCGAGGTCACCTCGCGGCCGATGACCTTCTGCATCACGATCGTCTCGCTCATCTGACGCTTCAGGTCGTCGCGGGTCATTCCCGTCTGCGCGAGCGCCGCGTCGAACTCCTGATCGGTGGCCAGGTTGTACTGCTGCTTGACGCGGGCGACGGCGGCCAGGATCTCCTCGTCGGTCGCCGTGACGGACATCTCCTTGGCCCGTTCCTCGAGGAGCTTCTCGCGGATCAGGTCTTCCAGCACCATCACGCGCATCGTCTGGGCGTCCGTCGAGGAGGAGCGGACGGACTTCTGGGCGACCTCCAGCCGCTTGTCGTATTCGGACTGGGTGATGAGCCGATCGTTGACGCGGGCCAGGATCCGCTCGACGAGCTCGGCGCCGGGGAGGAAGGCGGCCGCGGCTGCCAGTCCCGCGGCGGCGAAAAGGGTCCGTTTCATGCGGTTCTTCATAACACGAAGACTGGCCTCGAATTTCAGGCCGCGGCGAATTCCGGCAGCAGCCCGATCAAGGCCGGGAGCAGCCCGTCCCCGGCCGGGGCCGGGAACGAGAGGACGCGGGCGGGCGAGAAACCCGAACCCGGCCGCTCGCGGACGAACGCCATCAGGCGTTGCGGATCCACGGGAGCGTCCTCGGCGAAGCGCACATGGATCCGGCCGGCCTGGCGAGTGATCGCGGTGACGCCGAGTTTCTCGGCCCGGGTCCGCAGGCGCGCGTACTCGATCAGCCGGTGGACCTGCGGCGGAGGCTCGCCGAACCGGTCGGCGATCTCGCGCCGGGTCTCCTCGAGCGTCGCGTCGTCTCCGGCGCGCGCGACCTTCTTGTAGATCATCATCCGCCACGCTTCGTCGGCGACGTAGGCGTGCGGGATGGCGAGATCCAGTCCCAGCGACAGCGTGACGGCCCGTTCGGGCTGCGGCTCTTCGCCCCGCATCTCGCGGATGGCCTCCTCCAGGAGCGACAGGTACATCTCGAATCCGACCGACGCGATGTGGCCCGACTGCTCGCCGCCCAGGATGTTTCCGGAGCCGCGGATCTCGAGGTCCTTGGCCGCGATCCGGAAACCGGCGCCGAGATCGCAGAACTCCTGGATCGAGGCCAGCCGCCGGCGGGCGACTTCCGAAAGTGACGCCGTGGGCTCGACGAGCAGATAGGCGTAGGCCGGCTTGTCGCTTCGGCCGACGCGGCCGCGCAGCTGGTAGAGCTGCGCGAGACCGAAGGTGTCCGCCCGGTCGATCAGGATCGTATTCGCGGATGGAATGTCCAGGCCGTTCTCCACGATCGCCGTCGCGAGCAGGAGGTCCGCCTCCCGCGAGAAGAAGCGCAGCATCGCCTTCTCCAGCTCCGCCTCGGGCATTTGGCCGTGGGCCACGCTGATGCGGACGTTCGGGAGAAGCTCCTCGAGCGTCTGCTTGACCCGGCCGATCGATTCGATCCGGTTGTGCACGAAGAAGACCTGCCCTCCGCGCTCCAGCTCCGCTTCGATCGCCTCGCGGATGATCTCCGAGCGCGAAGGCACGACCTGCGTCTCGATCGCGAGCCGGTCCCGCGGCGGCGTCTCGATGATCGAGAGGTCCCGCAGCCCCGACAGCGACAGGTGCAGCGAGCGCGGGATCGGCGTGGCCGACATGCTGAGCACGTCGATCGAAGCTTTCCACTCCTTCAGGCGCTCCTTCTGCGCCACGCCGAAGCGCTGCTCCTCGTCCACGATCAGGAGCCCCAGGTCCCGGAACGCCAGGTCCTTGCCGAGCATGCGATGCGTCGCGATCAGGATGTCGACGGATCCGTCCGCGACTTTCGCCACGACCTCCTTCTGCTCGGCGCGCGAGCGGAAGCGCGACAGCAGCTCGATCACCACGGGAAACGCGGCGAAGCGGCGCGTGAAGGTCCGGAAGTGCTGGTCTGCGAGGATCGTCGTCGGCGCGAGCACGGCGACCTGCTTGCCGTCGAGCACTGCCTTCATCCCCGCGCGCATCGCTACCTCGGTCTTGCCGTAGCCGACGTCGCCGGCGAGCAGCCGATCCATCGGCTTGGCGGACTGCATATCGCGCTTGACGTCGGCGATCGCCTGCGCTTGGTCGGGGGTCTCGACGTACTCGAAGGCGTCCTCGAACTCCTTCTGCCAGGGCGAGTCCTTGGAGAAAGCGAATCCCTCCGCGACGCTGCGCCGCGCGTAGAGCTTCAGGAGCTGGTCCGTCATGTCGCGCATGGCCTTGCGGACCGAGGCCTTGCGCCGGGCCCAGCCTGCCCCGCCGAGGCGATCGAGCGGCGGCGTGGCGTCTTCGACGCCCGAGTACTTCTGGACGAGGTCGAAGCGTTCGACGGGCAGCAGAAGCATCTTCTCTTCGGCGTACTCGATCTCCATGAACTCTCGCTCTTCGCCCTCCACGGGCACGCGCTTCAAGCCCCTGAAGAGGCCGATGCCGTAGTCCGCGTGCACGACGGCGTCGCCGAGCTTCAGGTCCCGCAGGTCGGAGAGGAAGGCTTCCGACGGTTTGCGGCGCGCCGCCGCCGAGCGGCGCTCCTCGCCGAAGATCTCTTCCTCGGCGTACACCGCCAGGCGCGGCTCGCGCAGGCGGAAGCCCGCGGAGATCTCGGCCGGCACCGCGACGACCGCGTCGCTCCGGAGCTCCGAGGAGACGTGGAACCCGTACTCGATCGCCAGGCGCCGCAGCTTCTCGGCGCCTCCCGTGGGGCGCGTCGTGACGTAGACCTCTTCTCCGGACGCGAGCGCGCGAGTCAGGTCCGCGGCGGCCTCGGCGGCGCGGCCGGCATGGCCGGCGATAGCCTCGGCCGGAAGACGGATCGCGCGGCCCGCCGCTCCCGTGACCACGCCGAGGCGGTCGAACACGATGCGCGCGGAAGAGAGCCGCTCCCGGATGCTCGCCTCCGGGTGGAGGAGCTCCTCCGGCTCGAACGCGTCGCGATCCGGGTCGCGGTCCTCGGCCACGCGCTCGGCGAAAGCCGAGAGCTCCTCCTCGACCATCGCCGGCTCTTCGACCACCAGGAGCGCGTCGCCCGCGTGGTCGAGCCAGGAAGCCGGCATGGCCGTGACGGCCGGTGCGAAGACCTGGCGTTCGGCCTCCGACGGCAGCCGGCCTATGCGCTCGGTCATGAGCCGCCGCGCCTGCTCGGACTCCTCCGCCGCGGCGAACGGCGCCAGCGCGACCTCTTCGATCTTCTCCTGCGAGCGCTGGGTGTCCGGGTCGAAGAGGCGGATGGACTCGACGCGATCGCCGTCGAGCTCGATGCGCACCGCGAGATCGCGATCCGGCGGAAAGACGTCCACGAGGCCGCCGCGCACCGCCAGGTCGCCGGTCTCGATGACGAGATCGCCGCGCCGGTACCCGAGTCCCGTCAGCCGCGCGGCGAGCTTCGAGAGCGAGACCTCGTCGCCCTTCCGGATGTTCACGAAGAGGCCGGACAGCCGCGCCGGATCCGGCAGACGCGTGAAGAGGGCGCGCGCCGGCAGGACGGCGATCGACGGCGCGTTTCCCTGAGCCAGAGCCGCCAGGAGCGCGAACTCGTCGCGGCGGCTCTTCAACGACGCCGGAATGCGCTGATAAGGAGTCAGCGTCGGAGCCGGAGCGTGGAAAACACGCGCGGCGCCGCCCGCGGTCAGGTCGTCCGCGAGTCTTGCCGCGTCCTTCTCGCTTGCGACGACGGCCGCGACCGATCGTTCGAGGTCCCGCGAAAGCGCCGCCAGCAGGATTGCCGGCAGCGCTCCGACGCCGCCGGAGACGACGAGACGGTCTTCTCCCCTCCGGACCGCCTCGAGGAGGTCCGCGTACGAAGGCAGTTCCCGAACCCGATCCGTGAGCAGCGACAAAACAAACCCGGGATGACTTATTGCGAGACGCGCGCCAGGGGTGAATTTTCCCGTAGCCGCGAGACCGCGGCGGCCGCCGTCTCGGCGGCGTAGTCCACTTCTTCCTCGCTCGTCCAGCGTCCCAGGCCGAAGCGGATCGAGGCGTGGGCGAGGTCGGCCGGAACTCCGATCGCGGTCAGGACGTGCGACGGCTCGAGCGAAGCCGACGTGCACGCCGAACCGGAGGACACCGCGACGTCTTTCATGCTGACGAGGAGAGCCTCGCCTTCCACACCCGAGAAAGAGACGTTCAGGTTGCCGGGAAGGCGGCGCTCCTCCACGCCGGCCGAGAGCGCGCCGTCGTTCTCGATCGCCGGTAGAGGAGGGCCGTTGAGCGTCAAACCCTCGATGCGCCCAAAGAGCGCCGCGTGGAGGCGCGCCCGGAGCCGCCGCAGCCGCTTGGACTCGTCCGGCATCTCCGCGACGGCCAGCTCCGCCGCGGCGCCGAGCCCCACGATCCCGGGGACGTTCAGGGTCCCCGAGCGCATGCCCTTCTCGTGTCCGCCTCCGAAAACGATCGGGTGAAGGCGGACCCTCGGGTTCTTGCCGCGCACGTAGAGGGCCCCCACGCCTTTGGGGCCGTAGATCTTGTGACCCGAGATCGAGGCCAGGTCGACGTGCATCGCCTCGACGTCGAACGGGATCTTGCCGAAACCCTGGACGGCGTCGGTGTGAAACAGGACGCCGCGCTCGCGACAGATCGCGCCGATCTCCTCGATCTTCTGGATCGTGCCGATCTCGTTGTTGGCGAGCATCAACGTCACCAGAATCGTGTCGTCGCGCAGCGCCTCACGCACCCGCTCCGGAGAGATCTCGCCGGTCTTCCCGGGCTCGAGATACTGGATGCGGAAGCCCTCGCGCTCGAGCTGGCGGCACGGGTCGAGGACGGCGCTGTGCTCCGTCGGAGCGGTGATGACGTGGCCGCCCTTGCCGCGATAGAGGCCGGCGACGCCGAGGATCGCGAGGTTGTCGGACTCGGTGGCGCCCGACGTGAAGACGATCTCCCGGGCCGACGCCTTCATCGCCCGCGCGACCTGGTCGCGCGCCGCGTCGACGGCCCCCTCCGCTTCCCAGCCGAAGACGTGCCCGCGCGAGGCCGGGTTGCCGAAGGATTTCGTGAAGTACGGCAGCATCGCTTCGAGCACCCTCGGATCCACGGGCGTCGTCGCGTGATAGTCGAGATAGATCGGCAGCTCCACGTCCCAATTATGTCTCGCGGGAAGGTCGCGATTCACGGGAGCACCCGACGAGGGTTAGGGCGGCAGATTGAACGTTTTCACCAGAAAGACCGCCATCTGCTGGCGCAGCACCGGATCCAGAGGGCAGTAGTTGCCGCCGGCGCACCCTCCGGTGATCCCACGCGCGGCGAGGTCATAGATCCAGTCGGCGAAGGGGTTCGAGCACGGGACGTCGCCGAAGGTCGGATTGCTGCAGACCGGAGGAACGTAATCCGATCCTTCGAGCGCCTTCAGGAGGAATACGGCCATCTGCTGTCGCTTGACGGGATCGGTCGGACAATAGTTGCCGCCGCCGCAGCCGCCCGTGATGTTGAGCCCGGCAAGAGCCTCGATCCATGGATCGAACGGGCTTCCCTGACACGCAACGTCGCCGAAGACGGTGCCCGTGCACGGAGGTGGCGTGTAGCAGAGACCGAACTTTCCCCTAAGAAGGAACACGGCCATCTGCTGCCGCGTCACCGACGCCGTCGGGCAGTAGTTCGGCCCCCCGCAGCCGACAGTCAGGCCGTTGGCCACGAGGCTCGCGATGTAGAGGTTGAATGCGTTCACGTCGGCGAACATCGAGACGTACGCGCGCTGCATCGTGCCGAAGAGACCCGATGGATTCGTGACGGTCACGTCGTTGATCGAGCCCGCGGGGAGCGCCGGCGCGTTGAACTGCAGCGACGTGTTCCCGGAGACGATGACGTTCGTCGCGGCCGCGCCGCCGACGGTCACCGTCGCGCCGTCCTCGAAGAGCATTCCATCCGCGGCGATCGGAGCTCCGCCCGCGGCGGCGCCGTAGCGCGGCGACGTGCCCACGACAATCCGCTGGGAGAATTCCGACGTGTTGCCCTGAGGGTCCGTCGCCGTTATCGCAATCCGAGCCCCCGGCTCGACGACCACGCCGGGCAGCGTGACGTCGATCGTGCCGATACCCGAACCGTCGGTCGTCACCTGGGAGGCGCCGAGCCAGGTTTCGCCCTGCACGTAGTCGAACGGAAAACGCGCGCACGCGGGGTTCGAGTAGTAGTCGAGATCGAAGGTCGTCGAGGTGTGCGAGTTCAGCGTGGCCGTGATGTGCAGGTCGTTGCCGATCTGCTCGACCGTCGCGAGGATCGGGAAGTTCTGCCCGTTGTTGATCGCATATCCGTTGGCATCTCCAGGATCGTCGGGGAGCGGCTTATCCGATCCGCCGAGAGAGATTCCGAGCGGGACGTTGTCGTGGATCGAGTTGCCGCGCATCGTGGTGTGCGCGCCCTGCGAGACGAAGATGCCCCGGCCGAGGTTGTAGGCGATGCGGTTCGCACCCGGCCCGCCCGACGCGGTGGCGCCGATGATGTTGGGCGCGGTCCCAGGCGACCCCACCTTGATTCCGTGCCCGCCGTTCGGAAGCGGCGCGATCCCGGAGTCGTCGACGCCGACGGCGTTGCCCTGGACCGTCATGCCTTCGGCCAACAAGTCCATACCGATCGAGTTGCCCGAGACGAGGTTGCCCTC
>Ga0075424_100006303_pt1 | contig 11420 bp, 11 predicted proteins | sample SoiMethybrSBSTD3_FD_75301 | JGI IMG/M metagenome (GOLD analysis project Ga0075424, IMG submission 75301) | Bulk soil microbial communities from a Populus tree surrounding site in Tennessee, USA - Soil MetaG P. TD hybrid SBSTD3 | ecosystem: Environmental > Terrestrial > Soil > Tree plantation...
TGTTGCTGAGAATTATCTGCAAGAGGTCTTTTATTATCTGCACACAATTTTAATTATCTGTAAATTATATGCTATATACATGAATTTACTTTTAGTCTATAAAGCCTAGATAGGCTTATTCTTGTTATTGTATTATTCCTATCGCTATGTTATTTTGAGAGACTTCAAATGCTAGAGAAAAGATTATTGAATGACAAGGTGCTATATATACAGATATATAAATATAAAGATTAGATATCTAATATAATGTCTAAAGAATATTATATTGTTTGTGAAACAATATCGAGAGCATTTTTATTATTCTAGCAGTTGTTATATTTCTTTAAATATGTCTATATCATCTGTAGATGTAGTATGTAAGAAGTGCAAGTCAACTTTCTTTACAATGCACACAATAAAATCTATCAAAGACGTTATACGCTCTACTAATGAGGGAAGATGCACTATATGTGGAACTGTACTGAATCCAAGTGATTTTACGATTACAGTAGAAAAGCGATATTGAAAAGCCACAATGTGCATCAAGTAAATAGAAAATTATTTGTCGCACGCGTTATTTATCCATATCAATATGTACTGGACAGTGATTATTGCAGTCTTGTTATTTGACAAACCTTAATTACATAGCGCGCAAAAAACTGATGGAGTTGTTATGAATAAAAAGCTAATAGAATACAGTCTTCATCGGATTGCCTTATGCTACTTGGAACTTTGCAGCTTAGCTTTATAGTAGCTTTTTGTGCATCATGTTTAACATTACCCTTAACATTTGCTTAATTGAAATCCCTTAGAAATGGACAAGCATCATCAGCAACATCAGTTCAAGGATGATATTGCAAACGCGAGTATAGTGGTAAATAACCAGCTTACTAAATTGAAGATGCTTGATAAGAAGTTTACAGCAATGGATAAGAATTTACGTTATCAAATAGCAGCAAATATAAAATTGGGCAATAATGAGCGTGCAAAAGCTATTGCGAATGAACTATCGAATATTAGACATGTTCAGAAAACAACTCAGAACACTAGCCTTGCACTGGAGGTCTTGGTAATTCGTTTCAGTACAATTAATGAATTTGCAGCGATCTTGGAAACCATCAATCCAACCATTGAAACAATCAAGGATATTCAAAAAGATATTTCAACTGCTGTTCCAAATGCCAATGAAGTATTATCGCAAATGGCAACTATGACATCTGATCTATTGATCAATTCCAACATCAAGTCAGAACCCAACACAGTTATGTTATCTAGTACTGTGGATAAGGAGGCCATTTCAGTATTAAATGAAGTAGAAGGAGTACTAGAAGACGAAGCAAAAGCAAAGCTACCCGAAGTCCCAACTACCATTTATGGATCCAAAATAAATAAGGATACAGAGGAACATATAATAGACAACCGAATTATGATTGAAGGTTAAGCGTGCCAGTATGCTAAGTAGCTTGTAGTATAGAGCATACTACATCAATAGTTAAAAAATATATACAAAGTAGTTTTAATCAGTTCGTCTGAATATGGGGTCAAATGGAACAGTTGAGTAATGATTATTTATCTCAAGCGGAACCTCGACAAGATGGAATAGAGTCTAGGCGTGGGGGTATCCTAGAATCTGCCTCGAGGCGAGTGAGGATGATTTTTTCTGTCATGGCCAGTCCTAATAGAATTGATATTCTTCGTATATTGAATTCCAAAGGACCACTTACGTATTCTGAACTGAAATCTCTCGCAGGATTCAAGTCCAAAAAAGAATCAGGCAAATTTGCATATCATTTAAGAAAACTTCTTAGGCAATCGCTAGTCGCCCTTAACAAGGGAGAGCGTCGTTATACAATCACAAATCTGGGCAAGCTAGTTCTGAGTCTAGCAAGACAGATAGAAGAAAGATCGATAATTGAAAGTGGCAAAATGTATGTTAGAACAAGTAAACATTCAATCGAAGAATTCAGCTCCTTGAAAATAATTCAGTCCTTGGTACGAGAAGGAAATATGCCACTTGAACAGGCAAATAAAATTACAGAAGAGGTTGAAAACAAAATTTACAAATTTCAAACAGCATATCTTACTTCATCTTTAATTAGAGAAACCGTTAATTCTGTTCTAATAGAACATGGTTATGAGGAATATAGAAATAAAATGGCAAGATTAGGAATGCCTGCATCAGATATTGCAGATCTATTAAATGATGCAGACAGAGCCAAGAATGGAGTTGATAGTATATTGCTAAAAGCCTCACATTCTATATTCTCGGAATATCTTGTGATCAATACGCTAACTAAGGATATCGCAGATATGCACTTAGCTGGAGAAATAAATATCTCTAATAGTGGTACTTGGGGCCTGATCCCTGACACAATTTTTCTTGATGTCTCAGATCTTGCTGATACTGGACTAAATCTTAAGAACAAGTTTTTGAATGTGTCAAGGCTTACCACGCTAAAGAATGAAGATGACTTTATGACCGCTTTGCCCATCTTAATTTCTCTTTTAAGCAGAGAAGCCTCTATAGAAATTGTATTGGACGGGGTAATTCAATTACTCCTCAAGTATACTCAAGACCCATCTAAAATCGAGTCGCAATTTGCTAGGGCACTCTTAGGATCTTCTATAGCCCCATCATATTCGTTATCTGGTCTTCCAATTACTACTTTATGTCTTCCTGCGTATGAGATTGAGAGTAAACTTGTCACCGCATTATTAAATGGTTACAGAAGATATGCAGAGTCTACACCCATTCCGAGGATCGGGATATCATTAAATTATAATAGAAATGGCATTGGCCCTGCAGACCATTCAGAGCATATTGCTACAACATTACTCGCAGGTGGTATTATTTCAGTTTCACAAAATGGATCAAGAGGCAGCAATGGTATACGCAAAACTATAGACCATAAGGACATCAATACTATCATGGGATTACAATCATTATCGATTAATCTTCCAAGGCTTGCATATCAGTCAAATAAAGACGAAACCTATTTTCGCGCAAGACTTGCTCTAATGATCAAGCCTGCGTTAGCAGCAATGTCCATAAGAAAGAAAAGTATTACCGATCTTATAAGAAAGAGAATGATCCCAATGCTCTCAGACAATATTCTGTTTACACAGACTATGCCAGCTAATATTTTAATCAATCTTACTGGACTGAAAGAATCAGTATATGATATCATGGGATATAGCAGTGAGAATAATGGGGCGGAGATTTTCCAAAAGGTATTGAAGACTGCTGCAGATGTAGTTGCAGAACAAGGAAAACACCTTGGAGAAGATCATGTAGGAATTGTCATGATGTTTGATGACAGCGCACAGAGATTTGTAGAACTTGATTCAGACAAATATGGTAAGACTTCTTTATTATCAAATCAACAATATGATAAACCTGCATATTCTCAAGGGCTGACATTAAATGCTAAAGATTTGTTATCATCAGAAGAAACGGCTGTGCATATGCTTAATGAATGCAAATCACTTGATAATCTGTTGAATGGGGGATTATCGGTGACACTAGATGTAAGCGATTCTAATTCTTCTATCATTGATATAAAAAATGCAATTAAATGTGTATCCGATCTAAACTTTTTCCATCCCCGCATAAGACTTTTGATATGTAGTGCATGTGGCAAGAAATCAAAAGCACAGTTTACAGAAATTTGTGAATTCTGCAAATCTCCATATCTAAATAGCATTAAGCTCTGAAAATACAAATCATGCAAGTACATTGTGTAACTGGCTATTGCTTATATTACACAGAAAAGGAATATGAACGAAGAGAAATCTATGCTGGTAAATGCATGAAATATCTAACTTTCTATGTCCCTAATACACTAAACTAATCTATTTGACCTTGATTTTCTACTGTAAACTTGAACTCGGTGGTGGATTATACACTTCTTACAACATTTATCTATATGATTTAAGGCGTATTAGAGAGGATTAAACCAATAATGTGGATATTTTGCTAAAGCTACGTCGGATGATCATAGAAATGCTAAATAGTTTTTCTTCTATATTGACATAAAGATCATGATATACCAACATAAATGTCGTTACGTTTATAAGAGTGGCGAGTAAACCAGGGCTAGGATTATGAAGTTAAAGAATATACGTACGTTATTATTTAGTTCTATTGGAGCAACTCTACTTTCTCTCTCTTTGCTTGCCAGTAATACCTTCAATCTACAATTTGTTCATTTATTACTACCATCAAATGCTGCTGCACAAGCACAGCCGACTTTATCAAAGCAACCAACGTCATCGCCATCATCTTCAGTATCATCATTACCTGATGTCTTCCAGAAAGTAGAAAACTCCGTTGTTCAAATAACAAGTACCAAGTCCAATCCTAATCAAATAATTATTGACAATGGTGCGCCTTCAACCGGTAGAAGTACGGCATTAGGTTCTGGATTTGTGTTTGATAATCAAGGTCATATTGTTACTAATTACCACGTTATAGATGGTGCGACTAGAGCAGATATCACCTTTACAGACGGAAACACATATTTCGCAAAAGTCGTAGCAAAAGACTCTAATGCGGACATAGCAATACTGCAAATTACTTCTGATTTTTCAGAAGAGAAAGTCATACCACTTCCTCTTGCAAATTCTTCTGCTGTTAGATCTGGAGAACAAGTAATAGCTATTGGTAACCCATTTGGTCTTAGCGGAACTATAACAACAGGTATAGTAAGTGCAAAGGAAAGATTATTGCCCAATCCTGATATTGGATTTTCTATACCAGATGCAATTCAAACAGATGCTGCAGTAAATCCAGGTAACTCGGGCGGACCGTTGCTTAATACTCAAGGACAGGTTATAGGAATGAATACTGCCATATTTTCAAGAACAGGATCTTACTCTGGTGTAGGATTTGCAATTCCATCAAATACAATTGCTAAAGAAGTACCATTGCTTATAAAAAATGGCAGTTATGCTCATCCATGGCTTGGTATCTCAGGTGGGAAAATAACCCCTGATTTGACAAGGGATATGGGTTTACCTACAAATTATAAAGGAGTAATAGTAGGCTCTGTACAGCCTGGTGGTCCGGCTGATGTGGCTGGTCTTAAAGGGTTACCTCAAGGCGATAGTGTTAATGCACCATCGGAACTAGGCGATATCATAATTGCTGTAGATGGACATTCTGTAAGGCAAATTGATGATATAATAAATTATATCGAATCACAAAAGAATGTGGGAGATAATATCAAACTTACAGTAAATAGAAATGGACAGATAATGGATCTGGCAGCTACTTTACAAGCAAGACCACAGAGAGATACTACTAGTTCATCATCGCAAGATCAAAATCAATCACCTGACTTTGGTGGACTACTACCACAATTACCGGACATTCCAGGATTAAGGCTTCCGCGGCTACCACCATTGCTACCATAAAAATACTCACGGCAAAAATATAGTGAATCCTTAGCTATATACAGTATGAATAAGGCTTTCTATATCATATTATTTTTTTCTATATTGTTAATTCTCTCAGTATCAGTATATTATCTAATTAATAGAAAAGCTCCACCACAGCCCTTTTCAAATCAGGCAGAATTCACACAAATCTATACTCCAAAGCCAGGAGGTAGAGTGTTTACTGAAATGGATATTTCAGGAGAAAATTGTGCATCAGATGGCATCAGATTCAATATAGCTAATGAGCATACGCTGGTAGATAGAGAATCAACTTGGATCTTTACGCTAAACAAGGCTATCGATCCTCAGTCCTGCACAGATAAACCATGGTGGAGTCCAAAGATTGGCTCACATGGCGATGCTGATCAGGCTTCAGGACTGTATGAAGCATCTGTTCCATATGATGGTGGATTTCATTTAATGCGCACAGAAGGACCCCATCTACAATACCAGTCATGCAGCGGTTACCAACATGCTGAGGTTCCACCAATACTATATGGAAAACCAATTGGCATAAAGACGGCTTCATGGAGAATTCCAAATGGCGTCCATGTAGAATTTTGGTATGACTTTACCGGTGGCGGAAAAGGACCATGGATAAAATATACAAGCTTAGACGACACAGTACCAGGACATTGCAATGGTGGCTCTATAAGAGGACCAATAGGGATGAATGGTACATTAATAGGTCCTGCACCAGCTCAGGATAGTATGAGGTTGAATGGAGCTGATGCCACATATATTGGCGGCTCAATTGTAGAGCTGGCACCAGATCAAATTCCTAAAGGAAGTGTAGGTGCAAGTAGTAGTACTCAATCAGGATAAAGGATAATCTAAGTCGTTTAATACTTTGGGTATTTTAGTGAAGAGAAAACATTGCATGATCTTCATCCGAGTAGTCCTATTGATATTCATGGCAATATTCCGACCTAGGAGTATCGCCTTGGCATGTAACTTTAGATGGATTTATGTTCTCATCGTGGACTCAACATCTCACTACCTCGTTAAAATAATATAAAAAAGGTTACTTCAAGCAGGTATGAGACTGGATTGACCATCCGGATTTTTTTAATTGTGAGTAATTGAAGATAACAAATGTAAAATAGGTGGATGAAAATGTATAACATATACACATAATGACAGCAGATGTTAATGAGAAATTAGCTCAGTTCTTAAATGAAGGTCAAAGTTGGGAAAAGAAATCTACGAACTTACCTGGAGTATCTCTATTAAAATTACCTGCATTTAAGCAAAGTCCATCATCTCTAGCCATAGAGGTAAATCCAATAAATGCTACTACCGGTTTAGGTACAAAGAAAAGAGGCATTATAATCAGCAGGAGCTAGAACAAATTAATCAATTACTTGCTAATCCAAAGGTTGTTGGATTGGCAAAGAAAATAGATTATGTACATATGTTATTGAGTAATCATCCTTTTATAAAGTCAATGGCTTCCACGCAATGAAGTTCTAGGAAGCATATACGATTTCACTAAAATTCTTAACTCCAGCTGGGATGATGCCAGCCATGCGTTTAACGGTTAAAGCAACCTATATTTTTGTATCTTCGTCATCAATTGTCTGCATATTATTATCATATCTATTGCTCTTCTATGCTATGAATGGCTTGAGCAGGACATTCTATCTCTCTCACAAATAGATATCTTGCTTCATACTCTACACTATTGATCCTCGATGTAGCATGACAATCTTCTTCGTTACCTCTATTTTTGATTATGGGATCAAAGTAATCACCTTTTGATTGAAGCTTTTTGCCATCATCATTAAATTCCACATATTTTTGCCATTTATTTTGTGGTTTGTCATCATCATTTAAGCCATGTAAATCAACCCAACATTCCATATGAACAGAAGTATCATCCTTATCATTGCATCTAAATACCATTACACCAAACCATTTATCCTTAAGTGGCGGAAGCCTGATCTTGGGTTTTGGTATATCTCCATCCTTGGGACGCCACATTCTTTTCCACGGTGCTTCAGCTCCTACGATCGGCTGTCCTATGTCGCTGCCTAAGTATGGACCGCAAATCTCATATGCTGCTGCTTCTTCATCTCCACCGCCTGAATGAACTCCGAATTTCATTGCCCAGCGGTTCTTTGCTTTTGAATCTATATCTGCTTCAGGATATTCACTTTGATATGCACTATCCTCTAAGTGTGTAACTGCATTTATCTTGAAGTATCCAGCAAACTGATAATTCATCATATCATAGTCAAGTGGACGCCTTTTCTTCCCAATATTGTACCGATATCCATCTGTAGCTCCCTGAGTACCACGCTCAAAGAAATCGTTGTTTTGGTCCCACCATTTTGCTACGGAGCTTTGTGGACCTGGATATATGTTTAAAATCTCATATTTATTTTTGTTAAAGTCTAAAAATGATCCTGACATCTCTTCTTTTGTTTGCTGCTTTCTCTGTATAAGAACATCGTGGCAATAGCAAAAGATGAAAGATCACATAGAAAAGAACTAGATTGTTTATAGAAAGCAGGAACTACATTGTGTTGAGGTTGTACAATTGCACAAATTTGAACGATTTTATTACCATTCATCGATTCACAATAGTTAAAGCTATGTACTGTTCAATTAAACGGGTACCCAACTAACAAATGCTTGAAAATAATATCTACAATATTGATAAGGATTTTGATTATGATGTTATCAAATCTATCGTATTAAAGTCACTTGAAAAGATAGCAAAAGAAGAGGAGTTGAAGAAGAAATCTAATGTCCCCTATGATTATGGAAGCTTTGATTATAATCATAACAGCATCATCCAAGCCTCCCCGCCGATCCCTTTGCTGAAGCTAAAGATTAGGAATACCACGAAATATCTAAACTGGCGTATATCGATGTAAGATATGTCATACTAGCGTTAAGAAGAACAAAAGCCTACGATTGTAGGTACATCATCCTAAAAGCATTAATGATATCTGTAACGAAAAGAATGTATCCACTGTGGAACAAGCTCTTGAGTGTAAAGAACTATGGAATGCTAATAATGGGATTTCTATTTGCTACAGATGCCATAAGGATGTGGAAAAGCTAAGGACAAAATTAAGAAATATGTTTTTGCATAAGCACACAAGGGAACACCCATAGCTGATAGTCATATTAAATGCTCGGCGTTTATTTGGCATTTATATTATTTCATTTACTTTTTCTACTAGATCATCTATTGTTATTGGTTTTCTAAGAAAATGGACATGAGTAGCTGATGAATTATCTGCTCGCCGTCCTTGAAATCTTCTTTTGAACTCTTCATGATATCCTTCTCCAAATGCCGTCAGGAAACATACTTTGATTTTATCATCTATATTTTTTATTTTTTCATACAATTCATATCCATTCATTTTTGGCATTTTTATATCAAGGATGGCGAGATCATATGCATTCGGCCTGAAACTAGACAATGCTGATATAGGATTTATAAATGAATTAACTTCATATAATCCAGTGTCTTCTAAAGCGATACTAAAAACTGATGCATTATCTTTTTCATCATCAATAACCAGAATTCTTTTTTTCACTGCTTATGACCCACGCGAGTTCTATATACTGGCAGCTGCTGATGTTGTTTTTTATGCAAAGGTAGAGTAAACGAAAATGTTGCACCTTCTCCATCTTTGTTGTTTTCAGCCCATATCCTACCACCATGAGCTTCTATGATACTTTTTGATATGTACAGTCCTAATCCGGTTCCCGTTTCTGATTTAGTAGCAAATTTTGTAAACAATCTTGGAAGTATTTCGGGATGTATGCCTTCACCATTATCGCTAATACTAACTCTGACTTGTTCTCCTTGTATTCTTCTTATATTATGATTATCAGAGTTCCCATTTTTTTCTTCTTTTGTTACAGTTATAGAAACCGTACCGCCATCACCATCACTATATTCGTTTGCACTAAATTTGATCGCATTACTCAATAAGTTTGAGATACACTGATTAATCCTTCCTCTATCAGCTTCTATTAAAAAGGGATTATCGCTTGACTTAGGTCCATCGTATAAGATCTGTAAATTGCTATGTTCTGTTTGAATTTGGCTTTCGAAGTCTTCAATTAAACCTATAACCAAGTCATTTAGATTAATTACTTCTTTGTTTAGACTTAGTGTCTGACTTTCAATTCTTGTAACATCTAGTATATCATTAGTAAGTTTGTGAAGCCTGTCTGCGTTTCTTGATATTGCGCTTAACATTTCATCTCTCTTTTCAGGATGTTTTTGTACTAAAGCAGAATATCCTATAATAGCTTGAGTTGGTGTTTTCATTTCATGACTTGCTACATTGATAAATTCTTTTTGCATTTTATCGTGAGTCTTTAGCTTTTCATTTAGCTTGACTTGATTTGACAAATTCTCAAAGATGGAAATATACGATAACACAGTTGGTTTACTTGTAGAATATGTTGCTGATCCTATTGCGTCTATAAAATCCAGCTTTGAGTCGTCTACTTTTTCTATCACAAGGGATGCTTTTCTATCTACTACCAGTATAGTGACTGTATTTACATTAGTTTCAGACGTTGTAGTTGTTTCCTCAACGCGTTGTATATCCAAAAAATTGTCAGGCTTGTCAATCTGCATATTTTGCAGTATTTTCTCTATGGTGTTATTGGTTGGGCTTACTACTCTGACCCTTACTTTGCGTCCTATTGATCCTGCCTCTTTTAATAATTGTATTATCCCTATACGCTCTTCGCGAAGAAATGAGTTGACAGTAGGAAATAATAACAACACTTCCTGCTTAGCTGATTTTATTAAATCGATGAATAATTCCTTAGTTCTTGATGGGATTTGGATAACTTCTGTACTGCCTGATACAATTCCTTCCTCGATCTCTCTGATCCTACGTTCTGCTGGTATTGCTTTGTCCCAGAAGCTTTCAAATACATACTTTTGTTGCTCCACAATATCTCTAACATTGCTGTAGATCACTTGTTGTATTGGTATGGATGACTGTTGCTGCATCTGTTCCTCTAGCAAAGCCGCAGAAGCCAAATACTCTGTTTCACTAACAGAAAAGTTTGCTTTAATACCCTCTAGGTGTCTAATATCATATGCAAAAAACTCGATCAAGTCTCTGCAGTATTTGACATTGTCTTTAGTAATGTCTGTAACATACCTTAGTTTAATCCCTCTTTTTTTGATATCAGATAATAATTTCTTGTATTCTTCGATTTCAAAAACTACTGAAGGAGCTTTATAGTCTCCACAGGAGCTTATTTTATTTGCATTAAATAAAAACTGGATTATTATATTCATTACCTTGTCTGAACCATATATTACCTCAGTCCTTTCCGAAGCCAAAGATGTACAAATGAAATATCCACAAAGCAGTATATAAGTAACTAACAAGAATTTTCCCCTTAGTACCTATATTTCTATGGATATGTGATTACTATATGCAGAATGGATCAGGTAGAGATATTCAATAAAGAAGAGATTTTAATTAATCCTTCATTTACAGAGCACCACGGTATCAACAGAACACGCATAAGCTTTCTAATAGTTGATTTAGATTTGAATGACTTTGCAAATGAAGAAAAAATGAAAAGCAGTATTGGAGAGAGTATTGAACGAAACCTTAAGGAAGACCAGAGAATCCATCGGTGGAAATCCAACTGTACCATGGACAAGTAATGGTTATCATGTAAACCACCCTCTAAGCGGGTATATTTAGAAGAATATGAGACATTCTATGAGTTTCCAAAATATGTAGATAAAAAAATTTGACGAGCAATATTTTACTGACTATAGGGCTGATGGCTTACATAATCCCACTGTAAGATCATGCTTGATAAGAATTCCGGGAAGCATATGCTCAAAACGTGTCAACAGAGAGGAAGAGGTAGAGATTAGAACAATCCAAAAATGGGATGGAATTAGACCACTTTTATAGCCGCTCCTTACACGTTTCAAAACATGGGTTACTCAAAAGAGAATTGATGAAGAGTTAAAGAACTCAAAGAAAAAG
>Ga0075424_100006304_pt1 | contig 11418 bp, 7 predicted proteins | sample SoiMethybrSBSTD3_FD_75301 | JGI IMG/M metagenome (GOLD analysis project Ga0075424, IMG submission 75301) | Bulk soil microbial communities from a Populus tree surrounding site in Tennessee, USA - Soil MetaG P. TD hybrid SBSTD3 | ecosystem: Environmental > Terrestrial > Soil > Tree plantation...
TCAGCGGCATTTTCGACGAAGTCGCGTGTGGATCGTGCGCTCCGGCGATGAATTCGCGGAAGGGGTAGGATGCCACTGCAATCCGGTCGCGTGGCGTGGCAGGGAATTGAACGGACGGAGCTGCGGCCTGCCGGGAAAAAATGGTGAGGAGTTGGGAACCGTCGATCAGGCTCGGAGCAATGGCGATTGCGGCCTTCAGGAAATCGCGACGAATGATTTTCATAGCCGCCAAGTGTATCGCAGCTCGACCGTGCCGCAATCGGATTGTGCCCGACGCCGCGAAGTTGTTCTAACGAGTTAGAGGCGCTGGGGCTGTGGAGCTTGCAGAATTTGGCGGCGACTTGCCAATTGCATCGCCGTTCACCACCAACTCCACACGGCGGTTTCGCTGACGGCCCTCTGCGCTGTCGTTCGATGCGACCGGCTGCGTTTTGCCAAAACCCTTCGCCGTAATCGAGGAAGCCGGCACGCCCTGTTCGGCCAGGAAGTCACGCACGCTGTCTGCACGCCGCTCGGAAAGCTGCTGGTTAAATTCGTCGCTGCCCACGCTGTCCGTGTGCCCTTCGATTTGCAGTGTCAGGCCCGGATGTGCCAGCAGGAGCCCCGAGATTTTGGCGAGCTTCTCGCGCGCTCCCGGTTTCAGCGTGGCACTGCCCGTGTCGAACAGCACATCCGACATCTGCACGATCAGGCCTCGTGCGGAGTCCTGTGTCTGCAAAATAGAATTGAGCTGATTTAGAAGCTGCGCACGCAGGTCGGCCTTTTCCGCTTCGGCTTTTGCCGCAACTTGCCGGGCCTTTTCGGCTTCCGCTTCCGCAGCCTTCTTCTGCTCGAGCGCCGCCTGCTGGTCGGCCAGGGCGGCGGCACGAGCTGCTTCGGCCTCTTGTTTTGCCTTCGCGGCGTCCGCAGCCGCTTTTTCCGCTTCCTGTTTCAAGCGATCTGCGTCGGCTCTAGCTGCTTCCGCCTGAGCCCGCGCTTCATCGGCGGCTTGTCGACGCTGTGTTTCTGCCGCAGCGTCCGCACGTGCCTTCGCTTCACGCTCTTCCGCGGCACGCTTGTCTGCTGCAATCTTTGCCTGCGATTCTTCCTCGGCTCGTGCCTTCACGGCCATGACCCGCGCTTCTTCCGCGGTCTGGACGGCATCGCGAGCGGCGGCTTCCACCAATTTGCGATCGCGCTTTTGGCGGTAAACGTCTTCCGCTGTCTGTAGCTGCTGCTCTGCTTTAGTTAGCGAAGCAGCTGCGTATTTGTCTGCGGCAGCATTACGCGAAATCCGCACGGCATTGCGCGCCTCAAAAAGTTGCAGAGGTGTCTTCGAGTCAATGCCGAAAATGGCGTTTTCGATCTTCGTGTTCGAGGAAGAGTAAGCTTCCGGACCGAGCAGTTCGTAGCGTGCCTCGACCGGCTGCGCTTCTTCACCCGCGACATTTTCCAGCACGACGAACGTTCCCGGCTGTGTCACGGCAAAGTACGGTTCGGCGCTCACGATCATGCCGAAGGTCTGCATGTCGGTGATGGCCTTCACTTCGCCGCTGCCGTTCTTCAAAGTCAGTTCGCCGAGATTTTCGGCTCGCCCCTGTGGGGAAACTGCCCACAGCACGTACGTCAGATATTGCAGCCCGAAGCGTGTAGCCGGTTCGAGCGAGATGAACTTTGCTTCAATTTCGACGCGGCTGCCTTTGTTTTTCACTTGCGCTTCGCCCGAGGCAATCTGGTTCGGGTCCGTGGAGTGGAAAGTAACCTGTGTTGTCGTGCCAGCGCGTCGGTAGTTCACCGCGCGAATGGTCCGTTGTTGGGCTTTGCCCGGCGTGGCGGAATCCTGGGCTGCGGCGATGGTACCGGCCGAAGAGATAACTATCGCAGCAAAAAATGCGATGAGGCTGGGAAATAGGCGCACTGGCAACTCCTGAAAACCGGCGCGGCAAAACTTCAGGAAAGCCGGTCTGCTAATGAAATTACGATCTAAGAAAAGCGTAGCAAATGAGCCATAAATCTCGGCGTAATGTCTGACAGGTTTGTCGTAGTCATCATTAAGAGGGCAGAGAAACAGGCTCACTGGCCATCGGGACAGGGGCGATAGCCGAAGCCCCAGCGAAAAACGCAATAGGCGACCGGACCCGTGGCGAGAAGCCACGGCGCCCAGCGCCATACAAACGGTTCGCTGTAGTAGATCTTCACCCCGCAGAGAATCGCCGGGAAAAGAATCGAGCAGAATAGGCCGACCCTGCCGCCGGGAACACGAAACTGCCGCGACGCGTTGGGCATTTTCTTGCGCAGGCCCCAAACCGCCAGCAACGTGAGCAGGGAAGTCGCGATGCGCGCCCAGATGTAAATGTTCACGAGATCGGCGACGTTGAATCGCGCCAGCAGGCAATACACGACAAGCGAGATGCCAATCGCTCGAGCAGGAGTTCCGTAACGCGGATGAATTTTGCCCAACCAAGCGGGCAAGTAACCATCCTGCGCCATCGCCGCGGGAATGCGCGTCGTGTAAAGAATGGTGCTGTTGGAAAGGGAAGCCGTGCCGATGATGGAGGCGATCAGCATCGCTACGCCCAGCACTTCGCCGCCGATACGCCGCGAGGCTTCGACGATGTAGCCTGTGTGCCAGTCTTGCCAGTTGCCGAGAGCGGCGATCGCCAGTGACGCCGGAAGAATGTAGGTGAGCACATTCATCGGCGTGTTCCACAGCAAAATCCGCGGAAACGTTTTTTGCGGATTCTGCATTTCGCCCGTCACGCTGGAGAGCTGTTCGTACCCGGCATAGTTCCACATGGCCAGCGCCAGGCCGACTCCGAAGACTGATCCAAAAGGCTGGCCCGGTGGAATCCACGGGTGCACCGGATCGTGGTGCCAGTTGAAAATGGAAACAACGCAAAGCCAAATCACCGGAAGCAGGACTGTGACAAGCATGGCGACAGAGAGCCAGCCGGAGATCTGTATGCCGCGCATATTGAGATAGGAAAGCGCGCAAAGAGCGACGCAGGCGCCCAGCCACTTCGCATTCCCGGAGAGCCACGGAAAATAGTGCACGAGGTAGTCCATCACCAGCACGCCGTAGAGACTGTTCAGCAGAAATGTGCCCACCCAGTTCCACCAGCCGCATTGGAATCCCCAGAAGTCGCCAAACGCCGCACGCGTCCAGCGGTAAAAGCCACCTTGAACCGGCAAGATGCTGTTGAGTTCCGCTGATGCGAACGAAATCGGAATACTCCAGAAGAACGGCACAAATGCCAGGAAGAGCAGAGCCATGCCAGGACCGGATTGCGAAAAGATGTCTTCGTAGCCGAAAGGTCCTCCTGCGGTGTAGCCATAGAAAACGGCAAGGAGAGGCAGAAAGCCAATTGTGCGAACCGAAGAGCTTGGCATTGCTGAGGCTGTGTCGTTTGCGGACAAGAGGGTGGCCTTGGCGAAGCGATGCTACCCTGCACGCGCTCGAATGCAAAGACGGAACTCGCGGATTACCGGAGAGATTGGTATTGCCGGTAGGCGATCCTGAGTTTGCCGGCTTGCGCGGCATCCGTTAGACTCGGCGTTCTATGAAACGCATCCTTGCTTTTCTGTTTCTGAGTCTTCTTCCCATACATGCCAATTGTGCCGAGCGGCCAAAGTCGCTGTTCTATCTGACAAGCGATCCGACCTCGATCCGGTCGTTTCTTTCCCATGCCGACAAAGTGGATCTACTAGTGCCCACTTGGTATTCGACGAATGCCGAAGGGCTGGTTTCGGGCGCGCCGAATCCCTTGGTAATGGATGCGGCGAAGCGGAGTCACGTGCCGGTGATGCCGATCGTGGTGAACGCTGGCTTTGTGCAGGCGGAATTTCACAAGTTTTTAGCCGACGCGGCCGCACAAAAACGGTTGCTGGATGCGTTGGTTCGCGCGTGCAAGGAAAACGGCTACATCGGTATTCAGTTTGATTTTGAGAACGTTCGCTGGACGGACCGAGACGGTCTTTCCGAACTGGTGAAGGTCAGTGCCGCGGCATTTCACAAGGAAGGCTTGCAACTTTCTATAGCAACGGTCCCGAATGCGCCGGGCGGCCCGGGAAGTGAAACTCAGTTTTCGGCCTGGCTGTATGAAAATTGGCGCGGCGCCTACGATCTGAAGGCAATTGGAGAAGCGGTGGACCTGGTTTGCTTGATGACGTATGACGAAAATACGCAGTGGACCGTCCCCGGACCGGTTTCCGGCTGGAACTGGGTGGTTGCGAATGTCGAATACGCGCTGAGAGTTGTGCCGCCGCAGAAGCTTTCGCTGGGAATCCCCTTGTATGGGTACCACTGGTTCGCCGGGACGCCGGTGAAGGATGCCAGCGAGATTGGCTACAGAGCCAATCCGACGGCGAAATACATTTCCTATCCGGACGCCATGGATTTGGCGCGCACCTATGGCGCGAAAGTCGAATGGGACGCGGCGGACCGCACTGTCTGGTGCTACATCAATCGCGGCGATATGCGCGAATGGATTTTCTTCACCGACGCGCGAACGTTCCGGGAGCGCTACGAATTGGTTCGCGAACGCGGTTTGCAGGGCTTTTGCTCCTGGGTTCTTGGCACGGAAGATGGGGCGATCTGGGATTTGCTGCCCGCACACAAGTGATGAACCGTAAAAGCGGCAGCACGGCTGCCGCACTCCAAACAGTTCTGCTTTGACAGCGAAGGGCGCCTCCGATACGCTTTTTTGTTCGCTGAAACGCAAAATTCCTACTGAGAGATGATTGAGAACGGCATGGCCGAAGAAAAACTCCCGACACGAGCACAGGATTTTTCCGAGTGGTACAACCAGCTGGTTTTGAAGGCGCAACTGGCGGACTACGCGCCGGTGCGCGGCTGCATGATCGTACGGCCTTATGGCTGGGCATTGTGGGAGAACATTCAGCAGGCGCTGGACGGGCGCTTCAAAGCGACGGGCCACCAGAACGTGGCGTTTCCGCTGTTGATTCCGAAGAGCTTTATTGAAAAAGAGAAGCACCACGTGGAAGGGTTTTCGCCGGAGCTGGCCGTTGTCACCATCGGCGGAGGTGAAGAACTTGCCGAGCCGCTGATTCTGCGGCCGACTTCGGAAACCATCATTGGCCACATGTGGTCGAAGTGGATTCAGTCGTACCGCGATTTGCCGGTGTTGATGAACCAGTGGAACTCGGTGGTGCGCTGGGAGCTGCGGACGAAACTGTTTTTGCGCACGCTCGAGTTTTACTGGCAGGAAGGGCACACCGCGCACGCCACGCAGCGGGAGGCGATGGAAGAGACGCTGCGGATGTTGGATGTCTACACGGATTTCGCGGTGAACGACGCGGCAATTCCGGTGATTCCGGGAGCAAAGTCGGACGCGGAGAAATTCGCGGGCGCGGACATTACCTATTCGATCGAAGCGATGATGGGCGACGGCAAAGCGCTGCAGGCCGGCACATCGCACTATCTCGGACAGAATTTTGCGGAAGCGTTTGCAGTGAAATACCTCGACGCGACGGGCGTGCAGCAGCATTGCTGGACAACGTCGTGGGGACTTTCGACGCGGTTCATCGGCGCGATCATCATGGTGCACGGCGACGATCAAGGATTGGTGCTGCCGCCAAAGCTGGCGCCGTATCAGTGCGTGATCGTGCCGATCTTCAAGAACGACGAAGAAAAAGCAGCGGTGCTGAGCGCCGCGAAAGAATTGAAAGCGCAACTGGTGAAGGCCAAGATTCGCGTGGTGCTGGACGAGCGGGAAGGACAGAGTCCGGGCTGGAAATTTAATGACTGGGAGATGCGCGGCGTGCCAGTGCGAATCGAGTTGGGCCCGAAAGATGTGGCGAAGCAGGCTGCGGTTGTCGCGCGGCGAGATCGTCCGGGGCGCGAAGGAAAGCTCTCGGCTTCGCTGGCGGAATTGCCGGTGACGATTGAAAAGTTGCTGGAGGAAATTCAGCAGTCGCTTTGTGACAAGGCGCTGGCGTTCCGGCGAAGCAATACGCACGCGACGGCGACCTACGACGAATTCAAGAAGGCGGTGGAAACGGGCTTCGCGTTTGCGGGCTGGTGCGGTAGCGGCGACTGCGAAGCGAAGATTAAGGAAGAGACGCGAGCGACGATGCGTTGCATTCCGCTGGACCAGGAAGCCGTTCTGGGAGCGGGAGCGCCTGCGTCCAGCGGCAAGTGTGTCTGTTGCGGGCAGGCGGCAAAGGAACGTGCGATTTTCGCTAGGGCGTACTAGGGCAGGAATGTAGGCCTGGTGTATTGGGCTGAGTGAGTGGGAAAGAACAAATCTTCTGACTTAGTTGGCCCCTTTTTGCAGGCGCGATTTGCTGGCCGCTTTTGGGGGCGATCATGAACCGAGCTTTTCGTGAGTTCATTCATTACTCTGTTCCCGAGTGAAGCCGGAGGTGAGGCGAGGCTCCGGCCTGAGCACGGCGGAGCGGATCGCGCGGCTTGTAGGCGGCGGTCGCGCCGCTAGTTCTACCACCCGGAACGCGGACCTGACCTCCCTGCAGAATTGCTGCGAGTAAGCGTCTGTGATTGCTGCGGCGGGAGGGAAGTGTGAGCGGCAACGTGTGGGAGTTTCGGCATTCCGTCGAATGCGCAGCGCCCCGGGAGTTTGCGTGGGACTATTGGACGAATCCGGCGAATTGGGATGATCCGCCAGCACGGTTTGAGTTTGATGGACCGTTCGCGGCTGGAACTAGGCTAACGACGATCCAGCCTGGGGAGAAGTTGGAGTCTGTGATACGAGATGTTGAGCAGGGAAACTTGGCGCTGATTGAGATGGATGTGGCGGGCGCGAGCGTGCGGTTTCGGTGGACTTTTGAATCGTTGGCGCTCGAACGCACTAAGATCACGCAGACGCTGAGTTTGTTGGGAGCCGTTGCGCCAGGAATGGTGGAGCAAGCGAAGGGGCTGGAGCAAAGTGTGCCGGAAGGAATGAAGAAGCTTGCCTTGTCGATTGAGCTGAGCTGGAGACTTCGCTTGGGGAGTGCTCGCACTACAGCCTAGGCGCGGCAAAAAGTTTGGCGTGCACAGACTGAAGTCTGTGCCACCGCAATTACAACTGTCTATTTGATGTAGCGGTGGAGGATTTCGACAAGGTTTTCGGCGGCTCTGGCTTCGCGTGAGTCCACTTTGGAATTGCGGCTGAGGACGTGGAAGCGAATTTCACCGTCGATGATTTCAACCAACAGGCTGTTGATGGCGCCGCGACAGGCGGCGATTTGCTGTAGCACATCGGCGCAGTCGCGTTCTTCTTCGATTGCGGAACGAATGCTTTCGAGCTGACCTTGCAAGCGGTTGACCCGGGCCAACAGCTTCTTTTTCTCTTCGGTGGTATGGGCCATCGCAATCCCTCCTTGACATACTATACCCAGTATAGTATTAACGAAGCGGCGTTACCAGCCATTCATAATCCCCGCGTTAAATAGGGGGATTGACCTGGGCTCCAAATCTTTGGCGAGAGACTTTATGCGAAGTGCAAGCGCACTTTTTGTTGTGATATCGGCGTCCGCCTTGTGTGGCTGTGGAGAAGGACACAAGCAGGCTGCCACGGATGACAGTTCGGCGATTCAGCATCGGGGCAATCGCGTGATGGTGCCGGCATCGTCGCCGCTAACAAGCCGCTTGCAAGTGGAAACGACACGCATGACGACATTTACGCGAACCGTAGCGGCCCCTGCGTCGGTGGAAGCCGATCCGGCGCGCTATGCACGAATCTTGCCGCCGTTGAATGGGCGCGTGCTGCGGCTCTATGTACACCCAGGAGACGCGGTGAAGAAAGGGCAGGAGCTGCTGGCGATTGACGCGCCGGACTTCGTTGGTGCGCAGACGGATTACGCCCGGACGCGGAGTGTGCTGGCACAAGCCGAGCGGAATCTTGCGCGGCAGGAAGATTTAGCGGCGCACGGAATTGTCGGACAGCGGGACGCGGACCAGGCAAAGACGGACCGCGATTCAGCGCAGAGCGACTTCAATCGGGCAAAGCAGCGGCTGGTGCAACTGGGGATGGATCCCGACAAAACGCAGCTGGGCGCGCCTTTGATTGTGCGTTCGCCGCTGACGGGAAAGGTGCTGGATGTGACGACGGCGACCGGGGAATTCCGAAACGACCCTACGGCGCCGCTGATGACGGTCGCGGATTTGTCCGACATCTGGGTAACGGCGAACGTGCAGGAGAAGGACATCCGTTACGTCCACAAGGGCGATTCGGCGACGGCGACGTTTGGGGCGTATCCGTCGGAAACGTTTCGCGGAAACGTGCTGTTCGTAGCAGACGTGCTGGATCCGGACACGAGGACGGCAAAAGTGCGCATCGCTTATCCCAACACGAACGGTCAGTTGCGGCCGGCGATGTTTGCTACCGTGACGCTAAAGACCTGGGACACACAGGAATTGACGGTGCCGACGACGGCGCTGGTGCTGATCGGAGAACACACAACGGTTTTTGTGCAGGTGGCGGCGACCGCGTATGAGCAGCGAGTGGTTACGACGGGAGAGCAGCAGGGCGGACGGACGATCATCAAGAGCGGAGTGCAAGTAGGCGACAGGGTGCTGATCCGTGAGGGAGCGCTGCTGCAATGATCGAAAAGTTTGTAACCCTCTGCCTGCGACGGCGGAAACTGATCTGGCTGATCGCGATCCTGATGGCGGTGTTTGGGTATGCATCGTGGAAGGCGCTGGAGATTGAGGCGTATCCCGACATTGCGGACGTGACGTCGCAGGTGATCACGCAGTTCCCGGGACACGCGGCGGAAGAAGTGGAAGAGCAGGTGACGATTCCGCTGGAGAGAGAACTGAACGGGATTCCCGGGCTGCAGGTGATGCGTTCCCACAGCACGTTCGGATTGTCGCTGATCACGCTCGTATTCCAAGACGGAGTGGACGATTACTGGGCGCGGCAACGGATTACAGAGCGAATCAGCGGAGTGGAGCTGCCGCCCGGCGCGAATCCGGGACTTGATCCATTGACCTCGCCGATCGGAGAGATTTATCGCTACACGCTGGAATCGAATTTTCGCGAAGAGCGGGAACTGCGCGAGCTGCAACAGTGGGTGGTGATTCCAAGGTTGAAGCAGGCGACGGGCGTGGCGGACGTAACGAATTTCGGCGGCGAAACCACGCAATTTCAGCTGGTAGTCGATCCGGCCAGGCTGGCGCAATACAACGTGTCGCTTGCGCAGGTGATTGCAGCAATTCAGGCGAACAATGCGAACGCGGGCGGAAGCATCGTGGTGCGTGGCGAACAGGGCTACGTGGTGCGCGGGATTGGATTGATTCGTTCGCTGCAGGACTTGGGCAACATCGTCATTCTGGCGAAGAACGGAACGCCGGTTTACGTAAAAAATCTGGGCGCGCTGCAATTGGGAGCGCTGGAGCGGCGAGGGATTTTGGGGAAGGACCAGAACCCAGACACGGTTTCGGGAATCGTGCTTCTGCTGAAAGGGTCCAACCCTTCGCAGGTGCTGGAAGGTGTGCACGCGCAAGTGCAGGCGTTAAACGGCGGAATCTTGCCGCCGGACACGAAGGTCGTGCCATACAGTGACCGAACGGACCTGGTGCATACGACGGTGCACCGGGTTTCGCAGACGCTGCTGGAAGGGATCGGGCTGGTGCTGCTGGTGCTGGTGTTGTTTCTGGGGAGCGCAAGCGGCGCGCTGATGGTGGCGATTACGGTTCCGTTCGCGCTGCTATTCGCCTTCATCTGCATGCGCTTCACGAATATTCCGGCGAACTTGTTGTCGCTCGGAGCGATCGATTTCGGAATTATCGTGGACGCGGCGATCGTGATTATGGAAAACATCCTGCGTCACCGGGAGGAACATCCGGACCTGCCGCTGGCGGAGGAGCATGCGCGGGCGTCGGCAATTCAGGTGGCGCGGCCGATCTTTTTCGCCACGCTGATCATTATCACCGCGTATTTGCCGCTGTTCGCGTTTCAGCGGGTGGAAAAGAAGCTGTTTTCGCCGATGGCGTACGTAGTGGGGTATTCGCTCATCGGCGCCTTGCTGATGGCGTTGGCGATAATTCCCGGACTGGCGCTGGTGGTTTATAAGCGGCCGCGAAAGCCGTTTGAGAATCCAGTACTGGCGCGGCTGACGCGGCGATACACGCTGGTCGTGCATCATCTGACGCACCGGCCACTGCTGGCGATTGTGCCGGCCGGCGCGGCGATGGGGTTGGCGATTGTGCTGGCGATTGCGATCGGGAAGGAGTTTTTGCCGTATCTCGATGAGGGATCAATCTGGCTGCAGGTGCAATTGCCGCCGGGGATTTCGCTGCAAAAGGCTGCGTCGATGGCGGATGAAGTGCGCGCGGCGACGCTGGAGTTCCCCGAGATTTCGACCATCGTGACGCAGTTAGGGCGCAACGATGACGGAACGGACCCATGGACTCCCTCGCATATCGAAAGTTTCGTTGGGCTGAAACCATACGGCGCGTGGGCGAACCATGGAGACAAGGCGGACCTGATTCGGAGGCTGAGTGAGCGGTACGCGAAAATTCCCGGAGCGACAGTGGGGTTCTCGCAGCCGATGATTGACGGAGTGAACGACAAGATATCCGGCGCGCACAGCGATCTGGTGGTGAAAGTGTTCGGCCACGAGTTCGCGGAGACGCGGCGCATTGCGGGGGAGCTGGTGAATGTGCTGCAGGCAATCCCGGGTGCTTCGGACGTGACGATCGACCAGGAGCCGCCGCTGCCGCAGATCCAGGTGAAAGTGGATCGCGAGGCGGCGGCGCGGTTTGGCATCAATGTGGCGGACATCGCGACGATCATCGAGTCGGGGATCGGCGGCAAAGCGATTTCAAACGTGTTTATCGGCGAGCGGGTTTACGACGTTGCGGTGAGATTTCCGGAGAGTGTAAGAGGGAGTGCGGAGGCCATCAGCAGCTTGACAGTGACATTGCCGACCGGCGCGCGGATTCCCTTATCGCAAGTGGCACAGATCAATTCGACGACCGGTGAAAGCACGATCACGCGAGAGATGAACCGCAGGCACCTAACGGTTCGGCTGAATTTGCGGGGACGCGATCTTTCGAGTTTTTTGACGGAAGCGCACGAGAAGATTGCGAACCAGGTGAAGTTTGACAGAACGAAGTATCAGTTGGAGTGGGGCGGCCAGTTTGAGAACCAGCAACGCGCACAGAAGAGGCTGGCGTACATAGTGCCGGGAGTGATCGCCCTGATTTTTGTGCTGCTGTATTCGTCGTTTGGAACGATTCGCCATGCGGCGTTGATTTTGACGATTGTGCCGGTGGCGATGCTGGGAGGATTGCTGGCGTTGTGGAGCCGGGGCATGACCTTGAATGTGTCGAGCGCGGTGGGGTTCATCGCGCTGTTCGGAGTGGCGGTGCAGAACGGCGTGATCATGGTGGCGAGCTTGAATCATCAGCGGCTGGCGACGCGAGGATTGCATCGCGCGGTGATGGTGGGAGCAACGCAACGGTTGCGGCCG
>Ga0075424_100006305_pt1 | contig 11417 bp, 10 predicted proteins | sample SoiMethybrSBSTD3_FD_75301 | JGI IMG/M metagenome (GOLD analysis project Ga0075424, IMG submission 75301) | Bulk soil microbial communities from a Populus tree surrounding site in Tennessee, USA - Soil MetaG P. TD hybrid SBSTD3 | ecosystem: Environmental > Terrestrial > Soil > Tree plantation...
AGGCTGAGAGCGAGCCAGGCCGCCACGATGCGAAGTGCGCCAAACCCCATGATATCCTCCATTCTTGCTTTCGTTCTTTGTCGCGGCATCTCACCTAGCAACGATAGAGCGCTAACGCGCCTGACACCAGTGTGGCGGTTCAGAAGTCCGCATTATTTATGCCGCGAGTCCGGGATGCGGACTTCTGAACCAAAGCCACACTGGATTAAAGAGTAGGTAGTGTCCTCGATTCCGAAGTTCGCAAGCGAGAGTGCCGCAAAATCATGCGAACTTCGGAATCGGACACTAGCCCTCGCTTCAGGCATGCCTGCTGCGATCCGTGTCGTCATCGATGAGGCTCCAGATGCGATCCTCGATCGCGTGAAAGCGCGCATCACGTTTGAGGCCGAGCGCACGGGGCCGCTCAATTCCGACTGTTATGATTTCCTTAACCTTGCCGGGCCGGCCGGAGAACACGACCACGCGGTCGGACAGATAGATCGCCTCGTCGATCTGGTGGGTCACGAACAGCACGGTCTTTCCGGCTTTCGCCCAAATATGCAGCAGCTCCTCCTGCATCGCTTCGCGAGTCTGCGCATCGAGCGAGGCGAACGGCTCGTCCATGAGCAGGATTTTGGGGTCCATGACCAGCGCGCGGGCGAGATTGACCCGCTGCTGCATGCCCCCGGAGAGCTCATAAGGGTAATGGTTCTCGAAGCCGGCGAGCCCAACCATGTCGATGAAGTGCGATGCGCGAGTCTTCGCCTCGCGTTTGCCGATGCCGACGCATTCGAGCCCATAGACGACATTCCCCAGCACGGTCCGCCACGGCAACAGCGACGCATCCTGGAACACCACGGCGCGGTCGGGCCCAGGCCTGGTGACGACTTTGCCCTCGACCAGGATGCGGCCTGCGCTGGCTGCAATGAGGCCGTCGACCACCGACAAGAATGTCGTCTTGCCGCAGCCGGATGGGCCGACGATCGAGACGAATTCGCCATCCATCACTTGCAGATTGACGCCGGCGAGCGCCGTCAGCCGAGTGTTGGTGCGCGGCTGGAAATAATCCAGCCGAATGTCCTGCGCTTCGAGCTTGGGTGTCATCACTTGCACGGGATCACACTTGGATCACACTTGCACTGGCGGACGCCAGGCCTCGACTCGGCGCTCGATGCGCTGGACGATCTCGATCAGGATCAACCCGGCGGCTACGATCGTGAGCACGCCAACGAACACCTTGTCGGTCTGGAAGCGTGAGCCGGCCTGGCTGATCATCGCGCCAATTCCGGCGGCCGATCCGTAGATTTCGCCGACCACCACCCCGATCATGCCACGACCGATGGCGAGGCGAAGCGCCGCCAGCAGGAAGGGGACCGCGCTTGGCAAAATGATGGTCCGGAACAGCCGAAAGTCGCCGGCGCCGAAGCTTGACGCGACTTTGATCAGGCGCGGATCGGTGGTCCGAACCGCAGCTCTTGCGTTGATCGCAATCGGGAGCACTGCCAGGAGCACGATGATCAGCACGCGGGCGCCGAGCCCGGTGCCGACCCAGACCACGATGAGTGGCAGAAAGGCGACCTGCGGGGTAGCGTTGAGCGCCGACAGAAACGGATCGATCGCGTAGGAGAAACGCCGATACCAGCCGGCGGCGAGCCCAAGCGGAATCCCGATCACGATCGCCAGGGCAAGCCCGAGCCCATAGCCGAGCGCGCTCCAGGCGATATCACGCCAAATCTCGCCGGTGACGAAAAACATCCGAAAAGCGGCGCTCGCGACCAGCGTCGGCGACGAGATGAAAATGCGTTCGAGCTGCAGGCGCTCGGCCGACTCCCCTAGAACGGGATGCAGCGCATCGGCCCACCAGCCGCGCTCGAGTCCTTCCCAGAAAATCAAGGTCATGAGCACCATTATGGTGCCGAGAGTGGCGCGCTCGTGCCTGAGATAGAAATTCTCCTTAGTGGACATCCGGCCGCCACCTCTCGAAGCGCCGCTCGAGCCGATCGAGCAGCGCGACCACGATCAGGCCCGTTACCATGAAGATCAGGACGCCGAAGAACACGAGGTCGGTCTGAAATGTGTTGCCGGCGGCTGCGATCATGTGGCCGATGCCGGCCGTGGAGGCATAGAGCTCGCCCACCACGACGCCAAGCAGCGCGCGGCCGGCGCCGTATTTCAGGCCGGTGAACACGAACGGCACCGTGCCCGGCAGGACGATGCTGGAGAAGATCTTGAGCCTCGAGGCCGAGAAGCTGCGGGCCACGCGGATGAAGCGTGCCTCGCTCGCCTTCACGCCGGATTGCGTGTTGATCAGGATCGGGATCACGGCGCCGAGAAACACCACCACGACCTTCGACCAGATGCCGATGCCGGCCCAGATGACAATGAGCGGCAGCAGCGTGACCCGCGGCACGGCGTTCAGCGTGTCGACGAAGGGGCTCAGCATATATTGCAGGCGCCGGGACAACCCAATCGCGAGCCCAAGCGGGATCGCGATCGCGACTGCCAGACCATAGCCAAACAGGAATTCGAGCCCGCTGACGCGCAGATCGTTCCAGAAGTCGCTGTCCTGGAGCAGGCCGAAGCCTGCCTGCGCCACGCGTGTCGGTGAGGAGATGAACAGTGGATCGATGAGCCCGCTGCGCCCGAACGCTTCCCACAGCAGCAGCACGGCAAGCAGCGTGCTGCCACCGATCACAAAGCGCTCATAGGCCGAGCCGGTCTCGGCCGGGCGCGTGCGCTCGTCCGGCGCATCCTGGTCAAAGTTGATGGGAACGGCCATGAGGAACCCGGTGCAACGCAGCCATTATGGCCGCCGCTGCGGCCTGGGCGCAACGTCTCCGGATTTCTACGGTGAAAGCCAGCCTATTGCGAAGTCAGCGGGCTCCATTCCACCGGATGAAGTCTTCGAACAGCTTGTTGCGCTCGGCTTCGGAGATTGGGCTCGCCCGTCCGGGCGTGGCCTTCCGTTCGGCGAGGAACTGATTGAATTGATCGCGCCGGCTGGCGAGCTCCTGCTCGCGATGGTTCTTGAGCCAATCGTCCGCGCCTTCGAAGCGCTTCCAGCCCGGAATGACTGCGGCGAGATTGGTATCCTGCCATTTCGGGTGACGTGGAGCCTTCTGGAATTCGCTGATCTTTCCAAAGAAGGCTTTGACGAATTTGTCGATGCGGCGGTAGCGGTCGGTGTTCTTCGGCCAATTGTACGCAAACAGGATGGTCCCGCTTGCGATCGTCTCGACGGTCTGGCCGGGCGCGATGAGGTTGGGATAGTCGTCGTGGGTCAGGGCCGAGGGCAGATAGTCGGCTTGCAGCGTCTTGATGAATGGAACGGGCAGGATGCGATAGCCATCGCTGGCCTTGAGGCCGGCGAGCGCCTCCGAGGGCTTTCCGGAGGTCAGGACCGTGGCGGCGATCTCGCCGGTTTTCAGCTTCTCCAAGCCGTCGTTCTGCCGCATGTTGACTTCTTCGACCTTGACGCCGAAGCGCTCGAAGATGTCGCGCGCGGACAGCTGGGTGCCGCTGCCGGCAGTGTTGAAGTTCACCTTGCGGCCCTGCAGCTGCTCGAGCGAGGTGATGTTCGAGCGCGTCACCACATGCACTTCTTCATTACAGATCTTGGCGATGTAGACGATCTTGTCGCCGATGTCGGCAATCTCGCCCGTGCGACGGTAGTGGCCGAGGATATTGGTCTGCGCGAAACCGATATCCACGCCGTACAGGTAGCGAACGTCGCGGACGTTCTGGAACGCACCCTGGCTGATGACCGGCAATATCCGCAGCTCGTCGCCGTCATTAAGGACTGCAGCGAGGTCGTAGCCGAACACGGCGTAGGCGAGCGACGGGCTGCCAGTCACGACGGTGAGCGTGTTGGCGTTCATCCGCTCGGCAACGCCCCTTGCCGATCCCGGCTGCTGTTGCTGGGCGTTTGATCGCTCGCTCAGAAATGGAATGGTGAGGAGCGCAAGTGCGCAGAGCATCGGCGCGCCGATGCGAGCAACGATCGACTTGTTTAGATTGGCAAGCATGACGGCCCCCCTGTGTCGACGCGTGACAACGTTTTCTTGGTCCATCGCGACATAGCGATCGCAACACGGACGTAAGCAGCGCATCTCAGCTGACGGCCAAGAACGATGAGGAGCTCAGTGAATGATGAAGAACTCAGTGAGCGATCGGAATTTCGCGCTGGCCGTTCATAAGTTTGAGGAGGTTATGATTTAAGTCCGGCACATTTGTGACGTGTGGCAACCCATAAACACAATCGCAATCACGCGGCGTTCAAATTTTGCTGAAGTGCCGGAGATTCCGGCGAGACGTTATTTCGGCGCGCGTTTGGCCAGGATGCGCTGCAGAGTTCGCCGATGCATGTTGAGCCGGCGCGCGGTCTCCGACACGTTGCGTCCGCAAAGCTCGTAGATGCGCTGGATATGCTCCCAGCGCACGCGGTCGGCCGACATCGGATTCTCCGGCGGCTCCGCGTGCTTTCCCTCGAATGCCAGCAGCGCCTGCACGACGTCGTCGGCGTCGACCGGCTTGGCCAGATAGTCGACCGCGCCAAGCTTCACGGCATTCACCGCGGTGGCAATGTTGCCATAGCCGGTCAGGATGATCGCGCGTGCGTCCGGCCGTCGACGCTTGAGCGCCGAGATGACATCAAGTCCATTGCCATCGCCGAGCCGCATGTCGACGACCGCATAGGCGGGGGAATGCGACTCGAGATGCAATAGGCCCTCGGCGACCGACTCTGCTGTTGTCACCGCGAAGCCGCGGCCCTCCATGGCGCGGGCCAGCCGCTGCAGGAACGACTTGTCGTCCTCGACAATCAGAAGCGTGCGTTCGCCGGTCGTGGTCGGGAGTGGATCGGATTTCGCGCTCGTCGCCATGACGGTCATGGGGCCTCTGCCAGCAGCCGGCCCCCGCCAGGGATTGGCGGCAGTGCGGCGTCGCTTAATAGACCACAAATTTATGTGCTGGGGTTCCGGCCGGCAACCTGCGCCTGGTCAAACTCGGAAATATGCTTAAATCCAATGGGTTGTAGCCAAATTGCTCAGGCCGGCACGGGCGGTACCCCCGCAACCTCAAGATCAGCGCGGTTCCAGCGCGCGCGCACGACTGCGCCGCGCTCCGGGAAGGCCCGGTTCTCAAACATAAGGGTCGCGCCCGAACGCTCCAGCAGCGTCTTGGCGATGAAGACGCCAAGGCCGAGGCCGCCTCCGGCCTCGCCACCGACATTGAATCGCCGCCGGCGCGAGCTGGTGACATAGGGCTCTCCAACCCGATCCATGATCTCCGGTGCAAAGCCCGGCCCGTCGTCGCTGATGGTGACGCTGACCTCCTCGCCGCTGTAGGCCACCGCCACGTCGACCCGCTCGCGCGCGAAGTCGACCGCGTTCTCCACCAGATTGCCGAGGCCATAAAGAATCCCCGGATTGCGCCCTCCCACCGGCTCGGCAGCCTCGTTCTGGGCTTTCAACGAAACACTGATGTCGATACCGAAATTACGGTGGGGCGCGACAGCCTCATCGATCAACGCCGACAGCGGCATACGGTCGAACGGCTCGACGTTGGAGGAGAGCTCGGTGAGCTTGGCCAGGATGGCGCGGCAGCGCTGTGCCTGCTCGCGCAGCAGGCTGATGTCGTCCATGTAGGGTGAGTCGGGCTCGATCGCGCGCTCGAGCTCGGTCGCGATCACTGTGATTGTGGCAAGCGGCGTGCCGAGCTCGTGCGCGGCCGCCGCCGCGAGCCCGTCAAGCTGCGACAGGTGCTGCTCGCGCGCCAGCACCAGTTCGGTGGCTGCCAATGCATCGGCGAGCTGGCGCGACTCCTCGGCCAGCTGCCACGCATGCACCGCGATGAATCCGAGCGCGAGCAGCGTCGCGATCCATACCCCCATGATATAGATCGACGGCAGCTTCAGCGTTTCGTCCGGATCCCACGGCAGCGGATAAGAATAAAAGGCGAGCACAGTTGCGCACAGTGCCGCAAAGCCGCCGAGGATGCCGATCATGTGCGGCGGCAGCGACGTCGCCGACAGCAGCACAGGCCCAAGCAGCAGGAATGAAAACGGATTCTGAAGCCCGCCGGTGAGAAACAGCAGGATCGCGATCTCGGCGATGTCGAAGGCGAACAGCCACGCCGCCCGGTCGGGCTCGATCCGTTGCGTTACCCGGAAGCGCACGCGCAGCGCCACATTGAGCCAGCCGGCAAGCGCGATCACGGCCAGGCAAGCCCAGATCGGCAGCTCGAAGTCGAGCCCGAAATAGACGACCAGCACCGCGGTGGTCTGGCCGAGCACCGCCACCCAGCGCAGCCGCACCAGCGTATCGAGGCGCACATTGCGCCCCGGCCGGCCGGCATGTTCGTGCAGCTCGATCGTCATGGGGGAACACTACCCGTCCGCGCGCCATGCTCAAGCGTGGTGGATTGTCCCGCGACTGGACGGCGGCGCCCGGAAGTTAAGGGCCTTGCGGAAGGCGGCCAGTGGCGTCACATCTGACGCTCATGGCCGCCGTTGAACCTGCCATTGCCGTCGAGAACCTCGTCAAGGTCTACAAGACCACGCGGGCGGTCGACGGCATCTCGTTTGCGCTCGAGCCGGGCTCGGTCACCGGGCTCCTGGGCGGCAATGGCGCCGGCAAGACCACCACGATCGCGATGATTCTGGGACTCGTCACGCCAACGTCGGGCTCCGCGCGGGTCTTGGGGGCCGACATGCCGCGCCAAAGCCATAAGGTGCTGCACCGGATGAATTTCGAAAGCCCTTATGTCGACATGCCGCATCGGCTGACCGTGCGGCAGAACCTGGCGGTGTTCGGACGGCTCTATGCGGTGCCCGACCTTGCGGCGCGCATCGCGCAGATTGCGGACGAGCTCAGCCTCACCGAGTTCCTTGACCGCCCCGCCGGCAAGCTCTCGGCGGGACAGAAGACGCGCGTAGCGCTCGCCAAGGCGCTGATCAATGCACCTGAGGTGTTGCTGCTCGATGAGCCGACCGCCTCGCTCGATCCCGATACCGCCGACTGGGTGCGCACGCGGCTTGAGCGCTATCGGCTCGAGCGGGGCGCGACCGTTCTGCTCGCCTCCCACAACATGGCCGAGGTCGAGCGGTTGTGCGACCGCGTCATCATCATGAAGCGTGGCCGCATCGAGGATGATGCCACCCCGGCGCAGCTGCTCGCCCGCTACGGGCGCGATACGCTCGAGGAGGTGTTCCTCGATGTCGCGCGCGGCCGCGGCGAAGCTGCGCGCGAGGCCGCCCAATGAGCTTGCCGCTTGCGACCGCATTCCAGATCTCGCCGCACCGCGTCGGCGCCATGGTGCTGCGCTATCTCTATCTCCTGCGCTCGTCCTGGTCGCGCGTGCTGGAGCTGATCTACTGGCCGGCGGTGCAGCTCCTGGTCTGGGGCTTTCTTCAATTCTACATCGCGCAGAATTCGGGCTTCTTCGCCCGCGCCGGCGGCGTCTTCATTGGCGCCGTGATGATGTGGGATATTCTGTTCCGCGGTCAGCTCGGTTTCTCGATCTCGTTTCTGGAAGAGATGTGGTCGCGCAACCTCGCCAACCTGATGATCAGTCCGCTGCGCCCAATCGAGTTCGTCATGGCCTTGATGGTCATGAGCATCGTGCGGCTGGCGATCGGCATGGTGCCGGTGACGCTCATTGCCATCGCGTTCTTCGGCTTCAACATCTATGGGCTTGGGCTCGCGCTCGCGGCGTTCTTCATGAACCTGATGCTAACCAGCTGGTCGGTCGGCCTGGTGGTCTCGGGCTTGGTGATGCGCAACGGCATGGGCGCCGAAAGCCTGGCCTGGACCCTGATGTTCCTGATCATGCCGGTGATCTGTGTCTACTATCCGGTCAGTGTGCTGCCACACTGGCTGCAGTGGGTCGCCTGGTCGCTACCGCCGACCTACGTATTTGAAGGCATGCGCGCCCTGATCCTGGAGCAGCAGTTCCGCGCCGACCTGATGATCGCGGCGTTCGTGCTCAACGCCGCCTATTTCGCAGTTGCGGTCGCGATCTTCCTGGCCTTGCTGCGCAGCGCGCGCCGCATCGGCTCGCTCCTGCAAAGCGGTGAATAGGAGTTAATACCCCGTTAACAATACCGAATCAGCCTGGAACCCCTATTTAAAAGGTGCGAAGACATCTTGCTGTATGTTGACGGAATGATGAAAAAAGAACAGGCTGCTGCACTGCACAACGGGTCCGGGGACCGTTCGATGCCTATCGGGGAATTCGGCGGCGCCGCGGCCGCTGGGGGCAATCATGGCCCAATGTACGCGGCGCCTGCCTATTGGCTCTACGAGCTGAGCCATGCGGCGCTCAATCCGGCTCGCGCCCTCGCTGATGCCGGACGGCTGTTCTTCAAGAATCCTGCCAATCCGCTCGCCCATACGCCGTTCGGCAAGGCTACCTCGGCGGCGCTGGAACTCTTTGAGCGTTCCACGCGGCGCTACGGCCAGCCCGGCTGGAACATCACGTCGACGCAGGTCGGGGGCGAGCGTGTGCCCGTGCATGTCACCCCGGTCTGGGAACGGCCGTTCTGCCGGCTCCTGCATTTCAAGCGGGCATTCGAGCGCCCGCCGCGCCGGCCGCAACCGCGGCTGCTCATCGTAGCGCCGATGTCGGGCCACTACGCCACGCTACTGCGCGGCACCGTCGAGGGCTTCCTGCCCAATCACGAGGTCTACATCACGGAATGGATCGACGCCCGCATGGTGCCGCTGTCGCTCGGCGCCTTCGATCTCGACGACTACATCGACTACGTGATCTCGATGCTGCACCTTCTCGGCGGCGACTGCCACGTCATTGCGGTCTGCCAGCCTTCGGTGCCGGTGCTCGCAGCGGTCGCGCGCATGGAGGCAGACGGCGATCCCTATGTGCCGCACTCCATGGTGCTGATGGGTGGCCCGATCGATACGCGCGTAAACCCAACAGCCGTGAATACTCTTGCCGAGCGCCGCGGGGTGGAATGGTTCCGCCGCAACGTCATCACCAAGGTGCCATTCCCCAATCCAGGCTTCATGCGCGATGTCTATCCAGGCTTCCTGCAGCTGCATGGCTTCGTGAGCATGAACTTGGACCGTCACCTGGAAGCGCATCGCAAGTTGTTCCAGCACCTGATCGAAGGTGACGGCGACTCCGCGCAGAAGCATCGCGAGTTCTATGACGAGTATCTCGCTGTCATGGATCTGTGCGCCGAGTTCTATCTGCAGACGGTCGAGACCGTGTTCATCCGCCACGCGCTGCCGAAAGGGAACATGACCCATCGCGGCATCCCCATCGACCCCGCTGTCATCCGCCGCGTCGCGCTGATGACGGTCGAAGGCGAGCATGACGACATTTCAGGGGTTGGTCAGACCGAGGCGGCGCACGCTCTGTGCGCCAATATTCCCGACAGCCGCAAGGTTCATTGGCTGCAGCCTGATGTCGGGCACTACGGTGTGTTCAATGGCTCGCGCTTCCGTGCCGAGATCGTGCCGCGCATCTCAGATTTCGCGCTCTCGTTCAACAGCACGGCCACCAGGCGTGCGCTATCAATTGTGGGCCCGAGTGCGAGCCTCAACGGGGCAGCACACCCGCCAGCTGCAGAATAGCCGTTAACCATTGTGTCATAGGCTGAGAAGCCCCGTCACAACGGGGTTTCTTGCCTGATTCGCCGTTTTGCGCCCAGCAAATACGACTCAAGATGTTGTTTTGACTGGAGAAATTCCGTTAGCGCGGGGCCTCCTCAGGTGTGACTAAGCGGCGGGCACCCAACACCTTCCAAAAAGATTATATGAAAATAGATTCATAGCTTGATAGACACAATTTGTTGTGGATAGTTTGAGGGTGTGCCCCATGCCCTTGGGGAAGCCCTAAATTTCTCAGTGAGGCGCAGGGCAGGGGATTGCGGCTATGGCAGAATCTGGTCCCGAAAATCTTATGGATGGACTGGAAGTCATGTCGCGTGCGTTGCTCTATCGCCGTCCGACCGAGCCTTCGGCGATCGAGATCATTTTTGAGCGCTCGATTTTCCTTGTGACCCTGCGCCGGCATCGGCAGGCGCGCCGCTACACGCTGCGCATCGATACCGTGACGCGCGAGGTGATCCTCACCATTCCGCCGCGCGGCAGCCTGAAAGAGGCGCGCGACTTCGCCCAGTCTCACGGCGACTGGATCGCGGCGCGGCTCAAGCGGATGCCGGCGGCGGCGCCGTTCATGCACGGCATCGAGGTGCCGCTGCGTGGCGTGCCGCACCGCATCGTGCATCGGCGCGGCACGCGCGGCACCGTCTGGACTGAGACTGATGGCAACGGCGAGCGGCTGCTTTGCGTGGCGGGTAACCCGCCACACCTTGATCGCCGCATCGCCGATTTTCTCAAACGCGAGGCGCGTCGCGACCTTGAAAATGCCAGCCATCGTCATGCTGAAAGCCTCGGTGTGAGGGTCAAGCACATCTCGGTGCGCGACCAGTCAAGCCGCTGGGGGTCCTGCTCGTCGGCGGGTGTGCTGTCGTTCTCCTGGCGGCTGATTTTGGCGCCGCCCTTCGTGCTCGATTACCTTGCCGCGCACGAGGTTGCCCATCTCGTCGAGCTCAATCACTCGCCGCGGTTCTGGCGGCTGGTCCGCCGCCTACATCCCGGCTTCGAGCGCGCCAAGAGCTGGCTCGATTCACGCGGCACTGATCTGCACCGCTACGGCCTGCCGGCGCGTCGGCGCGAGCGGGCCATTCCCTAGCGCACGGTCCGGCGAAACCTACCCTCGGGCTTGACCCGAGGGTGTTTGCCGGTTTGCCGATAAGAGCATGCTCAGCTTCGAGGAAATGCTCGTCAGTTCGTCAGCTTGACGCTGTTGCCATAGGGCCCGACGCCGGGCGGGACCGGAACGTCGGTGGCGCTGTAATCCGAGTTGAGAATCAGGTTCGGACCTGAATGCAGGTCGATGCGCTGCACCACCAGCACCGTATAGGCCGACTTGTCCGCGATCGGCTTGTTGGCGTCGATGATCAGCCGGCCCTGGGGCATGTAAATCGTGCCGAGCAGCATGCGGGCGTTGTCGCTCAGGATCTTGTGCTCGCGCGGCGGGCCTGGGATCAGCTTTCCGACAAGTCCGCCAATGAGTGGAATGGGTAGCGCGTAGGGCGGTATTGCCATTGCGCTGGCACCGGTCGGATCGTCAAAGATCAGGAGGCCAGCGAGCGGGCCGTCCTTCGGCGCTGACAGGCTGATGGTGCTGTCGGCTGCGAACGTGAGGTTTGAGCCCGGCCCGGTCAGGTAGAAGCCCACATTCGCGCCGCGCAGGGTGGCCCCTTTGTCCACGATCAGCGGTCCATCCTTGATGATGTACACGCCGCTCGCCAGGGTGACATCGGCGCCATTGGTGATCTTCAGTCCACCGCAGTAGACCCCCGGCTGCAGCGTCTGCACGACGCCGCTGATGGCCGTGTTGTTGAAGCGGCA
>Ga0075424_100006306_pt1 | contig 11416 bp, 7 predicted proteins | sample SoiMethybrSBSTD3_FD_75301 | JGI IMG/M metagenome (GOLD analysis project Ga0075424, IMG submission 75301) | Bulk soil microbial communities from a Populus tree surrounding site in Tennessee, USA - Soil MetaG P. TD hybrid SBSTD3 | ecosystem: Environmental > Terrestrial > Soil > Tree plantation...
AGCGAGACCGGCGAGATCGAATACGTGCATGGCGCCGCGGCCTGCGTCACCGTGAACGTCTGTCCACCCGCGGTGATCGTGCCCGTGCGTGACGTCGTGGCGGAATTCGCGGCCACCGTGAACGTGACGGTGCCATTCCCCGATCCACTCGCGCCGCCGGTGATCGTGATCCAGGTGGCGCTACTGGCAGCCGTCCACGCACAGCCGCTGCCGCTCGTGACGGTGAACGAGCTCGTGCCGCCGCCGGCGACGACGGACAGCGAGACCGGTGAGATCGAGTAGGTGCACGGCGCCGCGGCCTGCGTCACGGTGAACGTCTGGCCGCCCGCAGTGATCGTGCCCGTGCGTGACGTCGTGGCGGAATTCGCGGCCACCGTGAACGTGACGGTGCCGTTGCCGGATCCGCTGGCGCCGCCGGTGATCGTGATCCAGGTGGCGCTACTGGCAGCGGTCCACGCGCAACCGCTACCGCTCGTGACGGTGAACGAGCTCGTGCTGCCCCCGGCCACGACCGACAACGAGACCGGCGAGATCGAGTAGGTGCACGGCGCCGCGGCCTGCGTCACCGTGAACGTCTGTCCACCGGCCGTGATCGTGCCGGTGCGCGACGTCGTCGCGGAATTCGCGGCCACCGTGAACGTGACGGTGCCGTTGCCGGATCCGCTGGCGCCGCCCGTGATCGTGATCCAGGTGGCGCTGCTCGCCGCCGTCCACGCACAACCGCTGCCGCTGGTGACGGTGAACGAGCCGGTGCCGCCGCCAGCGACGACCGACAACGAGACCGGCGAGATCGAATACGTGCATGGCGCCGCGGCCTGCGTCACCGTGAACGTCTGTCCACCAGCGGTGATCGTGCCCGTGCGTGACGTCGTGGCGGAATTCGCGGCCACACTGAACGTGACGGTGCCATTCCCCGATCCACTCGCGCCGCCGGTGATCGTGATCCATGTGGCGCTGCTCGCAGCCGTCCACGCGCAACCGCTGCCGCTCGTGACGGTGAACGAGCCGGTGCCGCCGCCGGCCACGACCGACAGTGACACTGGCGAGACGGAATACGTGCATGGCGCCGCCGCCTGCGTCACCGTGAAGATCTGGCCAGCGATCGTAAGCGTGGCGGTGCGATCGACAGTCGTGGTGTTCTGGGCGACGCTGAATGCGACCGTGCCGCTTTCGGTGCCGGAGGCGCCGCTCGTGACTGTCAGCCATGCCGCACTGCTGACAGCCGTCCACGAGCACCCGATTCCAATTCGCAGCGAGACCGTTCCACTGCCGCCTGCTGACGGAAAGCTCTGACCGCTGGGTGTGAGTGCCGGGTTGCACGTCGTCGCGAACGAGAACGTGTTCGACACCCCACTCGTCGAGGTGCCGTCGGGGCCAACCGCGGCAGCACGGGCTTCGTACACGACGCCCGGAACTGGAGCGGGATTCAGCAGCGAGACGAATGCGACGCGAATCTTGCCATCGAGATCAGGAGCAGGCTTGCCGACATTGAGGGTTTGAAGCGGCGTGGTCGTGCCCGCCTGAAAGATGGTCAGCGTGTAGAAGCTGACGCGAGGGGATCCGTCGGCGCCCGTTGCAGAATGATCGGCCGAGGGATCGAATTCGGCGAAGTTGGGGTCGATGACCGTCTGCGCCGACGCAGCGGCTGCGAGTACCAACATCGTAAGTGCAATCAGCGCAGCGCGCGCCGAGCGCACGATGAGTGCTCGAGATGGCAGCATGGACGGTCCCCTGACGAAAGATGTCGGCGCGAGCATGCTGGGGAGCGTGCGGTCATCTGGTGGTGCAGAAAGTGGGCCGGACTGTGACCGGCGAGCGCAAAGCTTTGAACGTCGGCCACTAACCGCCGCGCGGCGTTCCTGCGAGGTGTCGTTTTCGAGCCGGCGCTCTATCAGCGTTGTTCGCAGGACGGCAGTTTTGTCGGTCCGGCACTGGCGAACGAATTCGTGGAAGAATGACGCGAACGTAATCGGTGTTTTCGAGGAAGGGCCGGGACATGCGAGTTGTGCGGGCAGGCACGATCATTTTGGTGCTGTCGGGCGTGACGATCGGCGCGGCCGACTTCCTCACGGAAGGCGTCGACAGCGCGCGCACCGGTTGGGTGCGCGACGAGAAGACCTTCACGAAGGCAAACGTCGGGAGCTCGAAGCTGCTCTGGAAGCTGAAGCTCGAGAGCACGCCGCGTGCGATGCACAATCTGTTTGCGCCGCTCGTGGCCGAGCGCGTGACGACGGGAGAGGGGACACGCGAGCTCGGGGTTGTTGCGGGTGTGTCCGATGATCTGTTCGGCATCGACGTCGCGACCGGCAAGCAGATCTGGCATCGCCACTTCGACAGCACGCTGACGAGCCCTGGCGGCACGAACGACACGCTCTGCCCGGGTGGGATGACGGCGGTACCGATCATGGCGCAGACCTCTCCGGGCCGTTACACCATCTACGCTGTGTCGTGGGATGGGCGCCTGCGGCAGGTGAATCTCGCGAACGGCCAGGACGTGGCGCCTCCGGAGAAGTTCATCCCGGGCGGCGGCAAGCCGTACGCGCTCAACCTGAAAGACGGCGTGATCTACACCGCGACCGCTCAAGGATGCGGCGGTCTCACCAACGCGTTCTACTCCTACGATCTCGCCACGAAGCGCGCGAGCGCGTTCCTTCCTGCCGGAGGCGGATTGTGGGGCCGCCGCGGCGCATCGATCGACCGCGAAGGGCGCATCTTCCTCGGTACGGGGGACGGGCAGTTCGATCCATCGAACCGCCGTCTGGGCAACGCGATCGTCTCGGCGAAGCTCGACGACAGCAAGCAGCTCCAGCTCTCCGACTACTTCGGCGCGCCGAACGCCAACTGGCTGTGGCGGCGCGATCTCGACGTCAACACCACGCCGCTCGTCTTCGACTATCGGGGAAAGAAATTCCTCGTCGGCACGAGCAAGGAATGCCGGCTGTGGCTGCTCGATCGCGACGGGCTCGGCGGCGAGGATCATCGCACGTCTGTGTACACGTCACCGCTCGTCTGCAACGACGCGCAGGCGTTCGACAAACGCGGTGTGTGGGGCGCGCTGAGCGCGTGGCAGGATGCGGCTGGAAACCAGTGGGTCGTCGTCCCGTTCTGGGGACCGGTCAGCAAGGAATTCAAGGCGCCGGTCGAGCATGCGCGTCCGACGGGAGGTGGAGTCGCGGCGTTCAAGGTCGTGCAGGCCGCCGGCAAGTGGAAGCTGGCGCCGGCCTGGCTGTCGCGCGACATGGATCTCGCCGAGGAAGCGGTCGTCGCGAACGGGATCGTGTTCGCGTACGCCGGCGGCGAGGATGCGAGCCAGGCGCTTGCGGATCGCGCGTGGGACGAGGAAGGTGGCGCCGTCTATGGAGGCGGCCTGAGCTCAGGTCCCGCGCGCCGTGTCCCCAATTCGCGCCGCGCGGCGCTCTACGCACTCGATGCGCAGACCGGAAAGGAGCTGTGGTCGAGCGGCAATCAGATCCAGTCGTGGAACCACTACAGCGGATTAACCGTCGCGAACGGCCGCGCGTACATCGGCACGTTCGACGGCACGCTCTACTGTTTCGGCGTCGCGAAATAATCGGCGGCCCTGAAGGGCCGCCCTACATGCGTCGCGAAATAATCGGCGGCCCCGAATGGCCGCCCTACATGCGTCGCGAAGATAATCGGCGGCCCGAAAGGGCGCCCTACATGTAGGCCGGGGCTTTAGCCCCGGCACGGAGATGAGGATGCGCGTTCAACGTTGGCTAATCGTTGCGGGCGTCGCGCTAACGGCAACCATCGCGTTCGCCCAGGTTGGGCGCGGCGGCTCGCAGTGGCCCACCGCGCAGGCAGATGCGCAGCGGACGTCGTGGATCCGGACCGACAGCAAGATCTCCGTCGACGCGCTGTCCAAGCCCGGTTTCGAGCTGCAATGGAAAGTGAAACTCGAGAACCAGGCGCGCGGACCGTACGGTCTCTCGCAGGGTGTGAGCGCGAGCGGCGTGACGCTGTTCGTGCCGATGTCGATCGTCACCGGCAGCTCGAACAACGTGTTCGCGCTCGACAATGACACCGGCTACGTCGTGTGGCAGCGCCATCTCGCCGGCGCTCTGCCGGCCGTTACATCCGAGTGTCCGGGAGGCATGACGGCTGCTACGCGCATCGTGAAGCTCGATGCATCCGCAACGGCAGGCGGAGGCGGCATCAACTTCGGCGGCGGCAACGCCGGCTATCGGAGCGTGATCGGTGAGCCGGGACAAGGTGTGCCGCTCGAAGGACGAGGTGGACGCGGTCGAGGCGGTGGCGCTCCGCCGGCTGCCGGAGCTGCGCCCGGAGCGGCCCGCGGAGGCGCGCCTGACGCAGCGCGCGGTGGCGCACCTGGTGCCGCCGCGCCCGGACAACCGCCAGCCGCGCGAGGCCGCGGCAATCAACCGGCCGCAGACCGGATTCCGGGCACGCCGCCTGCACCCGAGGCGGGAGGCTTCGGCTTCCTTGCGCGTCCGTCGGGCGTTGCCTATGTGATCGCGAGCGACGGCGTGTTGCACGTCGTCGGTCTCGCATCTGGCAAAGACCTCCAGCGGCCCGCGGAGTTCCTGCCGCCGAACGCGAAATGGTCCGCGCCGATTGGCGTGAACACGATGCTCTATGCAGCTACATCCGGAACGTGCGGCGGCGCGCCGGATGCCGTCTGGGCGATCGATCTGGACAGCGACGCGAAGCCGGTCGTGTCGTGGAAAACGAACGGCGGCCCGGTCGTTGGCGCGATTGCCTTCACGACCGACGGAACGCTCATCGCGACAGTCGGTCCAGGCCAGGCGAACGGCGACGGCAAAGCCAACGCGATCGTCGCGCTGGATCCGAAGACGCTGCAGCTGAAGGACTGGTTCACGCAGCCTGACGCGGAGTTCGTGACGGGGCCGACGATCATCCGTCAGAACGACAAGGACGTCGTCGCCGCCGCCACGAAGGACGGACGGGTGCTGCTGCTCGACGCGTCGTCGCTCGGCGGCGCGAACCACGCGACGCCGCTCCACGCCTCGAAGCCGTTCATCGGAGCGGGTGGCAGCGTCAGTGGAAGCGCGCTCGCGGCCTGGCAGCAGTCGAACGGCCCGTCGTGGATTCTGCTGCCGCTGAAAGACGGCATCGCCGCTCTAAAACTGAGTGGATCCGGCGACGCCGTCTCGCTCGAGTCCGGCTGGGAATCGCACGACGTGCCTTCTCCCGCCACGCCGTTGATCGTCAACGGCGTCGTCTTCGCGCTCGCGCTGGGTACGCAGGCGACGACGCCGGCGCGAAGCAGCCGCGCGGCGCTGCACGCCTACGACGGCGTGACGGGCAAGCAACTGTGGACCAGCGGTCAAGCGATGACGGGAATGGCGTCGCCCGGCAGCCTGTGGAGCACGCTGGGGCAGATCTACGTCGGAATGCGCGACGGCACACTCTACGCGTTCGGCTTCAACGACGAGCGGAGCCCGTTCGTCGTCAAGTGAGTGCGCACGTGATCCGCAAGGCGTTCCGGATGTCCGTCCATTCCGGACAGCACGGCGAATACGAGCGGCGACACCGGCCGATATGGAAAGAGCTCGAGAACGTCCTCCTCGCTCACGGCGTTCGCACGTATTCGATCTATCTCGATGATGCGACGGGCGATCTGTTCGCGTATGCGGAGATAGAAGATGAAGCGCGGTGGGACGCCGTGAGCCGGACGGAGGTCTGCCGGAGGTGGTGGCGGCACATGCGGGAGATCATGCCGGCCAACGAGGACGACAGTCCTGTGTCAGAGCCGCTGCGGGAGGTATTTCACATCGAAAGCGGCGTCTGAAGACCCCGCCCTACGATTGGGCCGATGTAGAGCAGGGTCTTCAGGCCCCGCCGCATGCCAGCTTGAAAACGGTTACACTCCACATTCTGTGTGGTGTCGCTGTTCCGCGTTCCAGCCGAGGAGTTACTCCATGTCGCCTTTTCTCCGTTCCTCCCTGACCGCTGTTCTCGTCGTCATTTCCGCGTCGCTGCTCACGCAGACGATCGCCGGGCGCGGACAGACGCAGGCACCGCCGGTGACCGCTGCTGCCGCGGCGCCGTTCATCGGCGACTGGGTCGTCAGCGTCGGGATGGAGAGCTTCCAGTCGGCGTTCCTCGCCTCCATCAAACTGGAGGGCGGCAAGGTGACGGCGACGATCAGCTCGCAGGCGCAGCCCACGGCGAACGTCTCCGACATCTCGATGTCAGGGAAGAGCCTCGTGCTGAAGTACATGACCAGCATGCAGGGCACTCCGATCTCGAACGTGCTGATGCTGACGCCGCAGGGCGCTGAGCTGACCGCGCGGCTCGCGGTCATGGACGGCCAGTACGAGATGAATGGAACGGCGGCGAAGCAGGCACCGGGCGCGCCGCTGCCGGGCGGGTTCGGCGGCGGTGGACGCGGCACGTCGACGAATGAGAACACCGACTTCACCCCGAAGGCGCCATACAAAGCGCGCACGCCGGCGGAGGAGGCGGCGGGCTTCATACTGCCGACGGGCTATCGCCTCGAGCTCGTTGCGGCCGATCCCGAGATCATCAGCCCGACGAACATCGAGTTCGACGGCAACGGGCGCATGTATGTCGCCGAGATGATCGGCTACATGATGGACGCCAGTGCGACGCGCGAACACGACCCCGTCAGCCGCATCAGCCGCTGGGAGAGCACGAAAGGCGATGGGCGTTACGACAAGCACACCGTCTTCGCCGACCACCTCGTCGCGCCGCGCATGATCCTGCCGCTGCAGGACGGCGTGATCCTCACGAGCGAAACCGATTCCGACGACCTGGTGAAATGGACCGACACGAACGGTGACGGCGTTGCCGACAAGCGTGAGGTCGTGTTCACGGGGATCGGGCAGAGCGGCGACGCGAACATCGAGCACCAGAAGGCGGGCCTGCTCTGGAACATGGACAACTGGATCTACACGACCTACAACCCGTTCCGGATCCGATGGACGCCGAGCGGCTTCCTGCGCGAGACCACCGGACCGAACGGCGGTCAGTGGGGTCTCGCGTCCGACGACGACGGGAAGCCGTGGTTCGTGGATGCAGGCGGCGAACGTGGGCCGATGAATTTCCAGTATCCGATTCACTACGGCGGGTTCTCGCCGTGTCCGCCCGCCGGCGGGGGGCGTGGCGCCGGCCGTGGTGCTTCCGGCCGCGGAGCTCCTGGCGCGCCGGCGCAGGCAGCCGCTCCCGCTCCGCCGCCTGCACCGAATCCGAACTGTCCCGCCGGGATGGAGAACGGTTTCGAGAAGGACTTCGCGGTCGTGTGGCCGGCGCCGGGGATTGGCGACATGCAGGGCGGAGCTGGCCGCATACGCATGCCCGCACAGAACCTGAATCACTTCACGGCGGCGACGGGCCCCGCCATCTTCCGTGGCGATCGGCTGCCCGCCGATCTGAAAGGTCAGCTGCTTTTCGCCGAGCCGGTCGGACGCTTGATCCGCCGCGCTGCGGTGGACAACATCGAAGGCCTGACCGAGCTGCGCAACGTGTATCCGCAATCCGAGTTCATCAACAGCACGGACCAGTTGTTCCGGCCGGTGAACATCAGCAACGCGCCGGATGGCACGCTCTATATCGCGGACATGTACCACGGCATCATCCAGGAGCTCGAGTGGTCCGGGCCGGGATCGTACCTGCGGGCGAAGATCGAGCAGTATCAACTCGACAAGGTTGCGCAGCACGGCCGGATCTGGCGCCTCCGCTACGACGGCCGCCCGGCCGTGGCCGCGACCGAGACGAACATGGGTCAGCCGGCGATTCCGGCGATCACGCCTGACTTCACGGCGCCGCGGATGTACAGCGAGACGCCTGCGCAGCTGGTCGCGCACCTCTCGCACCCCAACGGCTGGTGGCGCGATATGGCGCAGCGGCAGCTGATCCTGCGGCAGGACAAGTCCGTCGTCCCCGCGCTCAAACAGATCGTGTCGGCGTCCGACAATCTGCTTGGACGCTTCCATGCGCTGTGGACGCTCGAGGGGCTCGGCGCGCTCGACGGGGCGCTCGTCCGGGCGTCCATGGAGGATCGCAACCCGCGCATGCGCATCCAGGCGATCCGCGCGAGCGAGACACTCTACAAAGCCGGCGACAAGTCGTTCGCGAACGAATACCGCGCGTTGACGAAGGATCCCGACACGAACGTCGCGATTCAGGCGATGCTCACCGCGAATCTCTTCAAGCTGCCCGACGCGGCCGATCTGATCAAGGCGACGCAGGCGGCAAACAAGGCCAAGGGCATTGCGCTCATCGGCGAACGCCTGCTGACGCCGGCCACGCCCGCGTTCGGCGGCGGCGGTCGCGGAGGCCGAGTGTTGACCGACGACGAGCAGAAGCGCCTGCAGCAGGGAGGCGACGTCTTCGGCGCCGTGTGCTTCTCGTGCCACGGTCAGGATGCGCTGGGCGCGCCGATGGAAGGAGCGCCCGCCGGGACGATGCTCGCGCCGCCGCTCGCGGGATCTCCCCGTGTGCAGGGGCACCGCGACTACGTGATCAAGGTGCTGCTGAGGGGGCTGCAGGGCCCGCTCGACGGCAAGATGTACCGTGACGTGATGGTGCCGATGCCGGGCACGGACGAATGGGTCGCGGGCATCGCGTCATACGTTCGCACGAGTTTCGGCAACAACGGCGGGCTCGTGACACCGGCGGACGTCGCACGCGTCCGCGCGGAGATCGCGGATCGGAAGATGCCGTGGACGGTTGCCGAGCTCGAGGCATCGCTTCCGAAGGCGCTGGACTCCGCCCAGTGGAAGCTCACCGCGAGCCACGCGGCGGAAAGCGCGCCCGGCGCCGCGACGCTGCGCGGATGGAACAGCGGCGCGCCGCAAGCCGCCGGGATGTGGCTGACCGTCGAGTTGCCGCAGCCCTCGACGGTCACCGAGCTCCAGTTCGAGTCGGCCAACGTCGGCGGCGGTCGCGGGGGCCGCGGCGCGCGAGGCGCGGCCGGCGGCGCCGGCGCCGCGCCGCCTCCGCAGCCAGTCGTCGGCTATCCGCGCGGCTACAGCGTGCAGGTGTCGACCGACGGGAAGACGTGGAGCAAACCCGTCGCGGAAGGGAAAGGTGAAGGGCCCCGCACCACGATCACGTTCGCACCGGTCCGCGCGAAGTTCGTTCGCATCACCGAGACCGACGCGGCCGCCGACGCCCCGTGGTCCGTGCGCAACCTGCGCATCTACGAAGCGCCGCCTCAAACGGGGACGAAGTGACGCGCGCGCCAGCGGCCGTCGCGATACTGGTCACGCTGGGCGCGACGGCCGTCGTAGGGCGGGGCTTTACGCCCCGCCAGCATCAATCTCAGCAGCCGCCTGCGGGCCGTGGGCGCGGCATGGCGTTCACGGAACCAGCTCCGCTCGACTTCAACGATCACGAGGGCTATGTCTCGCTGTTCGATGGCGTCAGCCTGAAAGGCTGGGACGGCAACCCGAAGTTCTGGCGCGTCGAGAACGGCGCGATCGTCGGCGAGTCCACTCCCGAGAATCCGAGCGGCAACAGCTACATCGTGTACCGCGATCTCGAGGCGAAGGACTTCACGTTGAAGTTCGAGATCAAGATTGAAGGGACCGGCGGCAGCGGCATTCAGTATCGCAGCAAGACCGGGCTGCCGTGGCTCGCGCCGATTTCTCCCACCGTCACGGCGAACGTCGGCCCCCTGAATCTCAACTGGATGATGACCGGGCCGCAAGCCGATTTCTGGCCGAGCCGCATCTACACCGGCCAGTTCTATTCCGAGAACACGCCGATGCGGATCCTCGCGTGGCGCGGACAGGTCGTCGAAGGGTTTGGCGCCCGCAGCAAGACGCTGATGGGCACCATCGCGGACCGCGAAGCGCTCGGCGCCATCGTCAAGCAGAACGACTGGAACCAGTACATCGTGATCGCCCGCGGCGGGACTTTCATTCACATTGTCAACGGGCAGGTCATGGCGGTGATGATCGACGACGATCCGCAGTCGTCGAACAATCAGCCGGGATTCTTCGGGATCGAGATCGAGGCGACGACGAAGGTCTCCGTGCGCAGCATGTGGGTGAAGAAGCTGAATTGATCGCGGGTCAGTCCTGACGCAGCGCGACGATTGGGTCGATCCTGGCGGCGCGCCATGCGGGCAGCAGAGAAGCGGCAAGCCCGATGCCGGCAACCGCGAAGACGGCGGCCACATAGAACAGCCAGTCCGCAGCTGCCGATCCGTAGAGAAGGCTTGCGACGGCGCGCGATGCGGCGATGGCGAGACCGATACCGGCCGCCGCGCCCGCGAAGACCACCCTGACTCCGTCGTTCACGATTGAACGGACCACCCGGCCACGCGACGCGCCCAACGCCACGCGGATGCCGATCTCCTTGGTGCGCCGCGAGACCGCGAAGGCGAGCGCGCCGTACAGGCCGATTGCCGTGAGGAACATCGCCAGCGCGGCCGCATAGCCGATAAACAGGGCGCCGACGCGCACGGGACGCGTCAGACCTGAAAGGCGGGTCGGCAGCGTGATCGTTTCGGCGATTGGCACGTCCGGATCCACGTGATGCACGACGCGCGCAAGCTCGGGCAGCACGGCGGCCGGGTCGCCGGCCGTCCGAATCGCGATCCGTGAGTCAATTTGACCAGGATTCTGCCAAAAGGGCGCGAATACCCACAGATCGGCGGCCTCGCCGCGGCTCTTCATCGAAACGTCAGCCACAACGCCGACGACCTGGCGCTCGGCGCGGCCGACCAGGATCGTTGAACCGAGCGCGCGGCCGGGGGGCCATAACCGCCCAGCGAGCGCTTCACCGACCACGGCGACGGGCGCCGATGTCGCCGTGTCACGGTCGTCGAACTCGCGGCCCGCGATGACAGGCGTTTGCAGCGTCGCGAAGTACGCAGGCCCGACCTCGTTGTAGCTGACCGTCAGTCGCTGACCGCTCTGCCATCCTGGCAGGCCGACCTGCATCGACCCGCCGCTGAGTACTGTTCCGATGCCGACCATCGACACCGATTGTACCGACGGCAGCGCGTGGAGCTGATCGATCGCCTCGCGTTGAAAGCGCTGTGCCCGCTCCGGTGTGTACTTTATGAGGCGCGGCCGAACGCGCATCAGCGCGACGTGGGCCGCCTCATAGTTCCGTCCCTCGACGACGGCGCGCGCGCTGAACGCGAGCAGCGCCGCGACCGCCGCCATCGCGACCGCCGCAGCCGCCTGCGCGGCCAGAAGCCACCGTGACGTTGACCACCGCGCCGACGCAGACCGCGCCGCCGTCGACGAGACGGCCGGCTTCCGCGCTGCACGCAGAGCCGGCATGACGCTGAACAGGATGCCGGCCGCGAAAGCCGACAGCAGCGTTGTCAGGACGGTCGCGTTCGACTGGCTGAAATCGTAGTAGAGCGGATGCCCTTCGTCGTCCATCGAGAAAAACATGCGTGCGAGAGCCCCTATAAAAACGCGCGACA
>Ga0075424_100006307_pt1 | contig 11416 bp, 13 predicted proteins | sample SoiMethybrSBSTD3_FD_75301 | JGI IMG/M metagenome (GOLD analysis project Ga0075424, IMG submission 75301) | Bulk soil microbial communities from a Populus tree surrounding site in Tennessee, USA - Soil MetaG P. TD hybrid SBSTD3 | ecosystem: Environmental > Terrestrial > Soil > Tree plantation...
TTCTTAGATGAGACTAAAAGGCAGCAGGAAACAAGCCCCAAACGGGAAAGTGCGCAGAGTTAGCTCTTGGTTTCGGGGTTGTTTGGCGCCTGGGTCGAGGACGCTTTGGCTTGCTCGTCGGCGGCGGATTTATCCTTCATTCCCTCTTTTAAGGCCCGGAAGCCTTCGCCAATGCCTTTGCCAAGCTCGGGGAGCTTCTTGGGGCCGAATAGCAGCAGCGCTACGAGGAAGATGATGAGCAAGTGCATTGGGGACAGTAATTCCATGGGAATCTCCGCAGACTCGACTATCTAAACCTTACTGAAGTCACCCAGCCCCGTCAACTGTCCGAACCTCGACCTGAGGCACTGCTGACACAGCGAGGTGCAGGGCCTGTACCTATTCCATTAGTCGCTTATTACCTACGTGACCTACCGAAGATTACGAGCCACCTCTATGTTGCTGTGAAGCAAGCAAGTGCCCCAAATCCAGCGATCATGGAGTTCAGCAGTGCGCAGTAGATTTGCGATTTGTTTCCTGGTTCTAACGTTTGTTGCGCTGCCTGCATTTGCCGCCGAATCGCCGGTCGATTGCGACCACCTGATGGCATGGCTGACCGGCGGTGCGAGTAATGCCGGCATCATCAAGATCCTGCAGAGTCGCGGCAGTGCCGTCGCGCTGAATTCGACGACGGAAGCGGAACTAAGAAAAGCCGGTACGTCTTCAGAACTAATACTAGCAATTCAGAAGACAGCGAAACCATCTGCGGAGCATTCATCCTGTTCTGCCTCGCTGGCGAGAGCTGCGGAACTGACACATCGCAAGCAATATGAAGATGCCGAAGATATTCTGGCGCGGCTGATCATCGATAGTCCAAACAGCGGGTCACTACACTTCGCCCTGGGTTACATCAACCAACAGCAGGGCGATTGGGACGGCGCGTTCGACGAATACAGCGCTTCCAAACAAGCTGAAGCGTGGTTTGCTCCGGTCCACAACCGGCTCGCGCTTGTCTTCTATCAAGGAGACGACGGCGAGAACGCGATTGGCGAGGCACGCACTGCTTTGAGCATGGACTTCGATGACGCCGATGCGTATCGGATGCTCGGACTCGGGCATTACGCCAGCGAGCAGTACGAGGCGGCGATGAACGCGTTTCAGGAATCGCTGGCGCGCAACCCGAACAATGCAGAGGTTTATTACGAAATGGGATTGGTGGCCCGTGATGAGGGGGATCCAGCGAAAGCCATTGATCTTTTTGGAAAGTCTCTTCGCCTGAAGCCGCTGATGTGGCAAATCCACAGCAGCATGGGCGAAGTGCTGGGAGCGCAAAAGCGATTCGACGAAGCGCTGGTGGAACTAAGTCTGGCAAAGAAAATGGCGCCATTGGAGCCGACCATTCGTGAGGCGCTTGCGAATGTTTACTACGGAAAAGGCGAATACGACGCCTCAATCGCTGAGTATCGCGAACTGTTTCGGATGAGCCCGAACTGGCGCCGTGGCCACGATTCTTTGGCGCGCGCCTATATGGCAAAAAACGAATTCATCCCGGCAGTTGCCGAGCTGAAAGTAGCGGTGGAACAGAATCCGAGCAATGCCGCACAGCATCGTGCGCTGGGGCAACTTTTGTTGCTGGCCGATCGACAGGCTGAATCTGTCCGCGAGCTGCGGATTGCCGTGGAGCTCGATCCCGAATCGGCGTCCTCTCACTACTATCTGGGAACTGGATTGCTGGAGTTGCGGCAGTTGCCTGCCGCACTGAAAGAGTTCGAAGAAGCGGTACGCATCGAGCCTTCTGCGGAACATCACTACGCGCTGGCCGCCTGTCTGATGAACCTGGGCCGCGATCGCGAGGCATTAGCTGAGATGGAGGTAGCCAGCAGGCTCGATCCAGACAAAAAACTGTATCGTGCGCGTCGGGAAGAACTGATGAAGCTTATGCAGTCGAGCAGGGAACGGTGAACTTTCGTTAATGGACTTAGGTTAGCGGGAGCTCAAGGTTTGCGGGACTAAAATCAGGCCGGCGAGACGATCTAGAGGATATGGCAATGGCGAATTCAGTATCGGGAGCGGGAGCAGGGACGGCGGCAGCACGCGCTCTTGAGCGGCATCCAGGAGACGTGGCACATCACGCCGGATATGGACTTCCCTGTGCCAAATGCAAAACCTACTACACGGCTGACCTCCAAGTCTGCCCGGTATGCAAAAGCCGACAGAGGGTTTTGCCTGTGGCATCGTTCGCAGCGGTTGCGCCAACCGAGCAGCTTCCTGACCCCGAACAGATCGAGCAGGAGCGAGAACGTTTCTTGCGCGATTTCAATGCTCAAGTTGTCGCAGCGCCACTTCCGCCGGATTCGGCGACGCCGGCGATGCACTGCAACCGGCATGAAAACCATCTCAACTCGCCCGAACCGGCGAGCATCTGCCAGGATTGCTACGATCAGCTTCAGGAGCGTGTGGATGTGCTCGAAGCGGCAGTGCACATGGACCTGCACGAAGCTGCGCAGATCGTTTACGACGCGGTCTGGGCCGATCCTTCCGATCCCAGCAAGACCTACCAGAACGCTGCGCAAGCCCTGTTAGTGGAATTGCGGCGGCGCTCCGCCATCACGCAGGTGTTCGGACAGCTTCAACCCCCAATGAACTAGGTTTGGCTGCTCGCAAAGCTCTATAAGGAGAAGGTTTCACGTCCCTTTTCGGTCTAAAGGCAGCTATTCCGGCACTATTGTGGCGACGGATTCGAACTGCCTGGCGGGGGCTGGTTCGTAAAGCGCTTTAGGTCAAGCTCAGTCCCGCGCCATGCCTTTGCGTTCTTCTTCGTGTAGAAGGGCGCATTCAGGTCGGAATAGAAGGCAAGAACGTTGGCGCGAAGTTCGGGGGTCGGCTGCAAGTAGTCCTTAGTCGAAAGATCTTTCAGCAGATGTGCGTAGGTCTTATCGGCAAGGGAATATTCTCCGGGTGTAGTCGGCCGGCCGGTATCGCAGTCTGTATCGCCCAATTCCACACGCCCTCGCCGCACTTGACGAAGAAGCGAGTGGTAATTGTCCACCGTATCGTTGACGCTCTTGATGTACATGTCCTCAGCCTGCGTGCCTGGGACTTTGAAGGCGAGCGCGCTGGCGGCGCCAACCTTCGGAATGATGCGCAGTAAGAATGCGAGGATGCGCTCTCGGAAACCGGGCCTGCGGTATCCCTTTCCCCATTCCTTTTCGAAGTTAGCCCGCGAAATGCGATAAAGAAATTTCCGTTTATCGAAATTTGGAGTTTCCTTAACAAGCTCCTGTTTGCGATTGAGTAGCGCGACGCGGGTCATCTCGGGCACAAACACGCTTACCGCGCGGCGAAAGCTGTTAATAGCAAGCTCCTCATCTCCGCCCAACGCCTCATCGAGGCTCAGGCCATAGGTTTTCTGGAATGCTCGTTCGAGAAGAGGGGTTGCGACCTCAAAGCCTATGAAGTCGTGATAGCGGTCGGATGTATAACGGTTCTTGGCCACCTGTGCCATGTCGAACCCGAATTCTGTCCGGATGTGGGCTTTGGGATCGTCGGCATAGGTAACTTCGTCTCCATGTTTGGCGCGAAGTTTTGGAAACTCAATGGCGACAACTTTATTGACCATTGGATGGCCGACATTATCCGATGAGTAGTGGGCCAGGGCACCGAGCGCGAAGGCGTATTCGTTGATGTCCTGCGCCTCATCAAGCAGCACCTCAACAAAATCGCCTGTGCGCACGTAGTGAAGCAGATCGCTGAAATACTTTTTCCCGAAGGGGTAATAGCCCATGTCCTGCACAAGGCTGCCGCCGTAGGCGAAGGCATGAGCATGCCTGAGGTCCTCTGCCGTTGCATCCGGGAATTTGTCCCGCAGCATAGGTTGAATCTGTTCTTCCCAAGCGAGGTCGACCACTTGCTCGTGAGTGAGAACGGAATAGGCACGACCCTGCGGGCAGCAAACAGCAGCACAACAGGCAACCGCAATTGTGAGACAAAGAATTCTCATCCGTGTCTATTTTCCAACCACCAGCACCTCGAAACTGTCGGGCAGAATGGCCGGCCGCGGGTGCGGTTGATCGGCCGTTGGAGCCGGTGCAGGGCCGAATTTGGCGGTTACCAGGAAAATCTCGTGGGTCTTGGGATCGAGAGTCATGGTGCGCGCCCCGCGCTCGGTTGGAACATTTTGTACGACACTGAACTTGTCAGGAGAATCTTGTTTCGCGACTGTCAGGACGGCATCCTGTCCGCAGGATGCAAAGGCAAAACCGGTATCCGGGTCGAAGCCGTTTGCGTCGACGCCCCCGCCGATGGGCAGCGTGGTGATGACCTTGCCCGTGTCGGCATTCACCACCGCCATCATCTTGTTATCGCAACCCGAGAAAAGGCGCCTGTTCTTCATGTCCATCGCCAGGCCGCTCGGCTCTTCGCACGGGGAAAGTGACCAGGTATTCAAAACCTTCAATTCCTTCGGATCGATCCTGACCAGTTCGCTTTTGTCTTCGATGTTGACGAAGATCTCGCCAGTACCCGTGCTGACTGCGAATTCAGGCTTTCCATCGAGAGCGATCTTGCCAACGATGTTGCCGGTGGCTGCATCAATCGCGGTCGAATTGTGACTTCTGCCATTGAACGTAAACACACGCTTCGTAGCAGGATCGAAGAGAATTGAGTCGGGATTCTCGCCCACGGCCTTGATTTTCGTGATCGGCGCCAGTGTCTTCAAGTCGAAAATCGTAACTGTGCCCTCGCGGCCATTGCTGGTGAATCCGCGGCCGAGATCGTTCGCGAGTGCAATTCCATGAACGCCGGGAGTGTCGGGAATGTCTCCGACGACTTTCCCGGAGTCCAGATCCATGACAATGACGTGAGTCGCTCGCGAGATAAACAGGCGCCGCGATTCTGGATCGGCCTTCAGATAGTCCCAACCGCCCTCCCCGCCGATCTTGTAGGTCTTGATCACGTGCAAGCCCGGATCGGCAGCGAACGAGATAGATGCGCACAAGAGGAGGGCAGCACACGCCAGGAACCGTTTCATGAAAACCCCACCTTTCGGACAGAAAATTCAGCGGCGCGCAAGAATTCTACATTCAATGCGGCGCTCCGTGTTCTGGGAGAGTTAAAGGACGATGAATGGCCGGCGATGAAGTCGCAGGATTACCCGAGCAGACAGGTTCGTCTGCCCCGAGTCAGCGTTCGAAATCAATGGTCGTCGCGATCGCGATCGTGGTCCCAGTCATAGTTATGGTCCCAGTCGCGGTCGCTGCGCCACTCGTGGCGATGAGGGTCATACCAGGCATGGTCATCGGCCCAGCACTTTTCCCATTCCTGGCTCATCTTCGCCTTGGCTTCTTCAGCCTTTCCGCTGTGCTTGCCATGGTCGCGAACCTCGTGGCGATAGTGCAACCAGGCTACTCAGTTTTGGAGAATTCATTCGACCTCCTCCCTGTTCTTGCTTCGATCTGGATTTCAGATTGAGAACAGAAGTGCGAGGTTGCTCTGAGAAGTCCAGCGGAAACGCTGTACAAACCGCTTGGAATTACAATTTCGGTAGTGATCACAACTCCTTCCAAGCCCTCGCACGAAACGGTTTTTCGCCCCCGGCGTTTTCTTTCGGGCGGACACGTGCAGACGATTGCCAGCTTTCTGATGCCCAGGAGATTCTCACTTCGGGAAGCAGAGAAGCGGTTAGTGGAAGTCGAACCGGGTATCCGTGTTCTTTGCCATTGTTATTGGCAATCAAACCGGCGTGAGGCACTTACGGCCATCGCGGTGCATGGACTCGAAGGATCGACTGAGTCGAAGTACATGATGGGGATCGCAGAGAAGGGGCTTGCGTCCGGAATGAACGTTGTGCTGATGAACCAGCGGACTTGTGGCGGCACGGACCGGCTGGCACCAACGCTCTATCACTCGGGAAGATCGGCAGATGTCGCCGCGGTTGCTCGAGATTTAGTTGAACGCGACGGAGTGACTCGATTTGCCCTGTGTGGCTTTTCGATGGGCGGGAATCTCGTCTTGAAAATCGCCGGCGAATGGGGGAGTAACGGGCCAAAAGAGTTTCTCGGTGTTGCCGCGGTCTGTCCGGCCGTGGATCTGGCTGCATCCGCAGATGCGCTGCATCGTCCGGCAAACCGGCTTTACGAGCAGTATTTTCTCTGGAGGCTGAAGGCGCGTATGCAAGCCAAAGCGGCGTGCTTTCCAGGGAAGTATGACTTATCGCGTCTGCGCGGCTTGAAGAGTTTACGCGACTTCGACGACAAAGTGACCGCATTCTATTGTGGGTTCGAGGGAGCGGAGGATTATTATGCGCGGGCTGCGGCTGCGAATGTTATCGAACGCATTTCGGTTCCCACCTACATCTTGAATGCCGCAAATGACCCCTTCATTCGGATTCTGCCAGAGACACGAAAGAAAATTGCAGCCAATCCCAATATCGCTTTTGTGGAGACCAAGGATGGCGGCCATTGCTCCTATATTGGCGAGCGGAACGGATATGACGGGAATTTTGCGGAACGAGCCGTGATTGAGTTCTTTCGCAAGCTGTAGACCCAGGGATATGATTGATTAAGTCTGCGGGAGGTGGTGATGCCTCGGATCGTTGTTGTCACCGCGCCGCCTTTCTGGTGAACTCCTCTTCCTTTTCCAAAGACAAAGCGGTTTTGCCAGCCGATGTCCTGGCTGCGCAGACAGTGCTCGTGGCCATTGAGTCGGGTGCAGGCGAGCCACTGACCAGCCCTGGCGCGAATAGCACGGCCCGAGAAGACGTGGAACGGGCAGTCACGAAGTGGGGCCGCTTCAAGCTCGTCATGACCGCGGAGACTGCTGATCTGATCATCACCGTCCGCAACGGGACTGGACGGTCGGTCAATCCGACGATCAGCGGCGGCCGCATCGGACGATCGCCCGATTGTGCTGCAACCCGGCCGGGGGAGACATCCGCGTTGGCGGACACCGCGGACATCCGCCAGATCTGAGCCAGACTTCAGGTCAACCTCAAGACCCGCAGCCGCGCGTGCAAACAGAAGTTGGACCTTCCGACGACATGCTGGCGGTTTATCGCGGGCGCATCGAATATCCATTGGACAGTTCACCGGTTTGGCGATATGTGGGGAAGGACTCGCTGCGGCCACCATCCGTGCGCGCGATTGACGAGTTTAGGAAGGCCTTTATCGAAGCGGAAAAGGCGCAGACCCAGAAGCCGCAGAAAAAGAATCCATAGCCGGCTAACGCGGGAGTAAGCGGCAAGTCTCCTCCTATACAATCAGCAACAGTGCGCTACGCAAGAGCAATCCTGGCGGCGATTGCGCTGTTTGCTGTGCCCCTACTCGCCGAACCGGTCAGCCAACTCCATCCTTCCAACTACGTGAATGATTTCGCGCACGTATTGAGCGCGCAAACAGCTGACGAACTGAACAATGTTTGCCAGCAGCTCGATCAGAAAGCGAAGGCGCAGGTGGCGGTGGTTACCGTTAACACCCTCGACGGAAAGGATGTCTTCGACTACGCTGTCGAACTCTATCAGGCGTGGGGTGTTGGGAGTAAGTCCACAAACCGCGGTGTTCTGATTCTCTACGCGGTCAAAGACCGTAAATACTGGACCACGGTCGGCTATGGGCTTGAACCTATTTTGCCCGATGGAAAGGTTGGAGGATTCGGGCGAGAAGCGGTCCCGTTTCTCAAACAGGGCGACTACAACGGCGCAATCTCATTAGTGACGAACCGCGTCGCGGAAGTAATAGCTCAGGACGCCGGCATTCAGTTGACCGGAGTTAGGGCGCCGCTGGAGCCGCGGGAGCTGCCACGGATTTCACCGGGCGTGGTCGTATTTTTGATCATTCTGGTAATCATGGTTCTTGCGACGCCACTGCGAAAGGTCCTGTTCTGGTGGCTTTTGCTAGGCGGCGGCCCGGGATGGGGTGGAGGATATCGAAGCGGCGGCGGAGGCTGGGGCGGTGGCGGATTCGGCGGCGGAGGCTTTGGTGGCTTTGGCGGGGGATCAACCGGCGGCGGTGGCGCGGGAGGGGGATGGTGAGTCATGTGGCACAGGCGGCTCGCCTGTGCATAACGCCCCTCGGGCTGCGCTCAGTCTGGCACTGCCGAGCCGGCTGTGACACACAGAAGGAGGAGCATGGCGGAAGAAAAACTGCTCGCTGAGTTTGTGGAACGAATAAAAGCGGCCGCGGGTGCGAATCTTGTAAGCGTGGTCCTGTACGGCTCGGCGGCGCAGGGCGAATTTCATCCTGAGTATTCGGACCTGAATCTCCTTTGCCTTGTCCGCGACCCGAGCTTCGCCGCGCTGAACAGGATTTCCGCGGTGGTCGAGTGGTGGCGAGGCAAGAAACACCGTCCCCCGCTGGTGCTGACTCCGGAAGAACTTAAAACCACAGCTGATGTATTCTCGATTGAATTTCTGGACATGAAGCAGCGCTATCGAGTGCTTTGGGGAGAGGATGTTCTGAAGAGTCTGGAAATCCCGATGCATTTGCACCGTTCGCAGCTGGAGTACGAGCTTCGCGAGAAGCTGTTTTTGTTACGCCAGCACGTGATGCTTGCAGGCGCCAAAGAAACGCAGTTGTGGGAAGTCATGCTGCAGTCGCTTTCCTCGTTCACGACACTGTTCCGGCATGTTTTGGTGGAAATGGGCAAGACGGAGCGCCAACATTCGCTGGATGCGATCAGGGAGTTGGCGTCCCGCCTGAACTTCGATGCGTCTCCATTCGTACAGTTAATCGAGGTGCGAGCGCGGAAAACTGACCGCAAGCAATTGCGCGCCGCCGATATTGCCGCCGGCTACTTGAGCGTCATCGAGAAAGTTGCGGCCGCAGTAGATACAATGCAGAGTTCCTCTGTAGGCAGTTGACGCCAGCGTAAAGGAAAACTTATGAGCAAATTTGTTATCGCGTTAATAACGATAGCCGTTCTGATTCTGCTGATCGCGGGCAAGTACATCAGCGTGAAAAATACGCTGGTGCAGAAAAATGAGGCGGTGAAGTCTGCCTGGTCGCAGGTGGATATTGTTCTGCAGCGGCGCGCAGATCTAATTCCGAACCTGGTCGAAACTGTAAAGGGAATTACTAAGCAGGAGCAGACCGTGTTCGGCGAGATCGCGCAGGCGCGCTCGCAACTTCTCAATGCAAGTGCGCCAGCTGACAAGATCGCTGCCAATCAGCGCCTGGATGGAGCGCTGGGCAGATTGCTGGCGCTCGCGGAAAACTATCCTCAACTTAGGTCGAGCGAGAACTTTTTGCGCTTGCAGGACGAACTCGCGGGAACAGAAAACCGCATCGCCGTCGAGCGCAAGCGCTACAACGACACCTTGCGCGACTACAACACCTACGTGCAGCAGTTCCCGGCGAGTCTGTTCGCTGCAAGCGCCGGGTTTAAACCGAACAGCGCGTATTTTGAAGCCGCAGAAGGATCGCGGGCGCTACCCAAGGTCGATTTCGGAAATACACAGACGCAGCCTGCTCCTGCGCCGGCGCGATAGCTGCCCTGGGATCGTGTGGGCGAGGAAGCCCGACCCCCCCGATAGGTTCAATTTTCCAAAGATCACGCTTGTCGCGATGCAAGGCGGAGCGAGAGCAGATTTGGCCATCGTTCCTTTGACCAGGTTCGCGCCAGCGACAACGCCAGCATCGAGACAAAAATAATCACGAGTCCCGCGGTTGCGCCCGCGATTGTCTCGCTTCGCCGTGGCAAGATGCTGAAGCGTCCATAGACAAATTCAAGGTGCACCCAGTAAACCAACAGGGAAGTGTTGCCAAGCTGAATCAGCGGGCTGAATCCGCGCTGGCCTAGCCCCCAGCGGCACCAGATATAGGCGAAGGCCACGAGAAGAAGAAGCATCCCGACTCGAATCAGAAAAAAGTTTGGGCTGGTGTGCCAGTAGTCGTAAACCGGATAGAGTTGCAGGTTTCGTGAGTCAGAGAATTTTGAGATGTAAATAAACCCGATGCCAGCGATAGCGCTCAGCATAAGAATACTCGCTCCTATCTTCCTGGCAGGGGCAGACGTTAGAAGGAACCCGAAGGCGAGGCCTGCAAATGCAAAGGCTGTCCACGGGAAAATCGGAAAGAGCCAGGCCTGCGGCTCGCCGAGGTTGTGTACGCCATTGATGTAAGTTTCGAGTTCCCAGGGCAGAGCACGTGGACGCCAATTGGTCCAGAGGAGCGGTGCAAGTAGGGCAATTGCTGCACTCACGAAAATTGCCGTGGTGAATAGTGCAGGGCGGGGACTGAACCCGGGTGGCTCGGGCACTCCTGTTCGATCTGCACCTGGTGGAAGCCTCTGGTCGGACATGAATGTCCGACCCACACGAGCTTTGAGCACTCCCCAGCACGTCAGTCCCATCAGCATCATCGAAACGCCGATGCAGTTCAGTATGTCCACGCGCCCGAGATCACTCCACGGCGCCCATCCAAGCGAGATCGCAAACTCCTGAACCCGAAACAACAGTCCCAATCCAAAAATTTCTGCGCCACGGCGAATTGTGGTTTTCGCAATCTGGTTAGCCGAGAATCCCTTTTGCGCCAGCTTGTCAGTAATCAGCGCGAAAGAAGCCCCCGCAAGGAAAAGAAACAGCGGCGCAGGAAAGGTGCCGCCTAGCTGGGAATACATGAAGAGGGTCGTGTTGCGTGCTGGGCCGCCGAGCCAGGCGTCATAGCAGTGGGTCTGGAACATCAGTACGCAGGCGAGGCCCCGCAGCCAATCGATGTAGGCGAGGCGGGACGAGGTTTGAGTGGGCACACGGGGCAGTATAGATGTGCGGCCCAGCTCGGTCGAAGGTTTTATGGGCGGGCCTTGGATTCTAGCCCAGCTCGGACCGCGAATGTCCGAGCCACCCGGGCGTTAGGCGGCCGCAGCCCTGGGCATCGTCGATTTGGCTGGTTTCGCCGCTTTCCGCACCAGGTATTTGCCCGCGCCAGTCAGGAAACGCGCCAACAAGCCCGCTACCCGATCGAGCAGCACCCGATCTTCCGAGCTGAACGAGTCTTCGCGTGAGCTCTCGACGTTGAGAGTCCCAACTTCGCGTCCTGCGATCTTCATGGCGATGATGATTTTTTTCCGGGTGGCTGGATGTGCGATCTGGCTCGGACGCAACTCGGATGCATCGTGAAGCAGCGCGGGCGCAGATTTCGGGTCCAGAGTGAGATAAATCCCAACCCAGCTGTAGTGGCGGCCCTCGCACAGAAGTCCGGCAACTGTTTCGAGCGGAGACTGGTGAGTGGACGGCTTCGCGGCAAGCGTAAGGTGAATATCGGCAAGGATGGATTTGGCAGGACGATACATTTTCATTCGCTTTCCAAGTCTAATTCCCCTGCTGGATGCGGTCAATGAATCTAGGTCGCATTGGCATCGGTGCGGGATTTCCGACAGCTTGTTCAATCCGTTCACGAACAGACTCAGCGATAGACGAATCCCGGCTCGCGAACCAACCGAACTC
>Ga0075424_100006308_pt1 | contig 11416 bp, 9 predicted proteins | sample SoiMethybrSBSTD3_FD_75301 | JGI IMG/M metagenome (GOLD analysis project Ga0075424, IMG submission 75301) | Bulk soil microbial communities from a Populus tree surrounding site in Tennessee, USA - Soil MetaG P. TD hybrid SBSTD3 | ecosystem: Environmental > Terrestrial > Soil > Tree plantation...
CGGCGTAAACCGGACCAATCCGAGCTTTCTGGACATCACCGACTACGACCCCAACTTCGAGTCGGGAGGAGCCTATTTTGGCTATCGGGAATTCCTGAAGTACGACTACCTGGCCCCTGAAAAAACCAATCAAAAGGATCGGGAGGTCTCGATTTTTGCCCAGGACAGCTGGACTCCCAACGCGCACTGGACCACCGACGCGGGACTGAGAATGGATTATCAGTCCCTGATCGGCGACAAGAACCTCGCCCCACGCCTCGGCGTCTCCTTCGATCCGCAGGGCAAGGGAAACATGAAAATCTATGGGAACTGGGGACGATATTACGACAACGTCTTCGCCGACTTCGTGGATTTCTCCCGAGCCGACGGCTACCAGACCACCGTGGTCATCACCGACGATATCAACAACCCAGGGAGCTACTACCAGTCCGCTCCTCTGTACGTCTACGACTACGTGGTGGACGGCCCTCTGCAGGCGCCATATCGGGACTCCACGACCCTCGGTTTCGAGAAATCGCTCCCTTGGGACCTGGCCATCGGTCTCTCCTACACCCGCTGGTCGGGAAGCCACCAGCTCCGCAGTACCATCACCACCGATCTGACGGGACTCAATGTCTCGCCGGGCGCAACGGGCGCCGTCGTGTTCGACAGCCAGGGCAGCTCGCGCTACTCCGGCGCCGAGCTGGTGCTTCGCAAGGCGTTCAGCCACCGCTTCGAGGCCCTGGCGTCTTACACGCGGTCCAGGGTCGAGGGGGACACCGCCACCGATTTCGGGTTCGAGAAGCGCCAGGATTCGCGCTCGCTGGACTTCACGCGGCTGCGGTACGACCGTCCCAATGTGGTGAATTTCTCGGGCCTGTGGAAGCTTCCCGCCCAGCTGGATTTCACGGTGATTTATCGGTACCTTTCGGGGGCGCTTTACAGCCCCACGGTCTTCTCCCCTGGAACCGGGGTCGTGATCGATCCCAGCCAGGGAAAGAACTCCCAGCGACAGCCTCCGATTCGGAGCCTCGACCTCTCTCTGTCGCGCAACTTCGCCGTCGGGCACAGCCAGATTCGCCTGACGGGCCAGGTTTTCAACCTGATGAACAACCTGAATGTGGTGGGAGTTGACACGTTCGGCTCATCGGCGGGCCAGCCGGTGAACGTGGACTACGGGAGAATCTTTCAGGTGGGGCTGGAATACCACTACTAGATTCCGACGAATCCAAAACTTTTCAGATTCGCCCGAGGCGATTTACTCGATCCTGTGATCCTCGGGGCTGCTGGCGGAAGCGTACAGCCGCTTAGGGATTCGGCCGGCCTCGAAGGCGAGCCGGCCTGCCTCGACGGCCAGACGCATCGCCCGAGCCATGCGCACCGGCTCTTTGGCACCGGCCACACCGGAATTCATCAAGACTCCGTCACAGCCGAGCTCCATGGCAATGGCCGCGTCCGAAGCGGTTCCCACGCCGGCATCCACGATGATCGGCACGTCCCGGATCTCTTGAAGCAGGATCCTCAGGTGAGTGAGGTTCTGGATTCCCATTCCCGATCCGATGGGCGCCCCAAGCGGCATGATGGCCGCCGCTCCCAGGTCGCGCAGTTTCTTTGCCGTCACCAGATCGTCGGTCGTGTACGGCAGAACCGTGAATCCCTCGGCGACGAGAATACGCGTCGCTTGAAGTAAGCCTTCCAGATCGGGAAACAGCGTCTTCGCGTCGCCGATCACTTCGAGCTTGATGAGGGACGACAGGCCGGCCTCGCGAGCCAGGCGAGCCGTGCGCACCGCCTCATCGGCCGTGGTGCAGCCCGCGGTGTTGGGAAGCAGCGTGTAGCGCCGCGGATCGATGAAGTCCAAAAGCGATCCGTGGCCTCTTCGCGAGAGGTCCACTCTTCTCAGTGCAACCGTGACGATTTCCGTGCCGGAGGCCTCCAGGGCCTGTTGCATCACCTGATCCGAGGGATATTTCCCCGTTCCCAGGAGGAGCCTGGAGCCGAAGCTCGAGGGACCCAGCTGCAGGCGGCCGCCGTCCGCGGTTCTCCCCTCGATCGGTTCGTGCTTCATCCGCCCCCTACGAACCGCACCAGTTCGATGCGATCCCCCTCCGACAGCTGCGTCTGAGAATGAAGGCTGCGCGGGATCAATTCACGATTTCGTTCCACCACGATTCGCCCGTCCGGAAGCTCGAGAAGGCGCAGGAGTCCGGTAACCGTGCAACCGTCCGGGATCTGTCGCGAATCTCCGTTGACCACGACCGTCATTCCACCGGCCCCGCACCGTCCGCCACCAGCCATTTCATCTCGACTCTCTCCTTCTCCAAGGTGGCATGAAGCAGCACCGCCGCGCCACCTCCTTCGACGGGAGGAATCGCCACCGTGCCGCGAAACACACCCAGTGAGTCGGTCGTCCCTTCCGCGAGCAGGTGGGGCTTATCCACCGGAGTCAGCAGGCTCACGGAAATGCAGACGTTCTTTACGGGAAGGGAGGAAAGATCACCCCGGGCTTTCACCACCAGATCGTGACGGGCCCCTCCCGCGAATCCGACCGGGTTCTCGAGAATGATCTGCAGGGCTTCCGACGCCAGCTCCCTTGACAGGTATTCCAGGACGACCTCCTCGAAGCCCCGATCGGAAATGATTCCTTCCCCGAAAGCCTTCACTCCTTCCGGATCGTGGCGGCCTTGGCGCACGTTGAGAATCATTCGCTGATGCTGGGCTTCCAGGCGCGCCGTCAGGGCCTTCGGATCGGACCCCGTGGAGAGGAGGTCCTGATAGGAGCTTTTGTGGGAGGCGAGGATCTCGCCTCCCAGATAAATCAGAGATTCGATGGTGGGATTGCCGACTCCCTTGTCCTCCGTCTGGACGTGGTAAATCTTTCCGTTATGCTCCACGTCGGTGTTGTAACCGGTAATCAAGAATCTCCTCCCAGGATGGCCAAGAATAGCACGATCTGGGATGCTGGCTGAATGGATCCGGGGGGGGCAAGCGGATCCGGCGGCGCCTGGACAAGGGAGAGGTGGTCTGCACAGCCGGGATTGGATGCGCCCGCCTTCAGCGCAAGCCGTATTCTCTGATCTTTCGTTGCAGGGTGCGAACCCCAATCTCGAGAATCCTGGCGGCACGAGTTCGGTTGCCGTCCGTCGTGGCCAGCGTCTTCTGAATCAGCTCCCTCTCCATTTCGCGCATCGTCATCCCGGCTTCCACGTTCGGCAGGATGGATTCCAGGACATGCTCGCCGCGAATCACGGGTGGCAGGTCCACCGCTTCGATCCGCTGTCCTGTAAGCGTCACCACGAGGCTCTCCAAGAGATTCTTCAGCTCCCGCACGTTTCCCGGCCAGGAATAGCTTCGCAGGAGGAACAGGACTTCCGGAGCAATCTCCGGAACGGGCACACCGTTGGTCCGCGACAGGCTGTCGAGGAAGAAGCGAACAAGCTCGGAGAGATCGGCCGCCCTCTCCCGCAGCGGGGGAACCTGAAGCGTAATCACTTGAAGGCGAAAATAGAGATCTTCCCGGAATTTGCCCTGACGGATTCTCTGCTGGAGAGACGCGTTGGTGGCGGCCAGCACGCGCACATCGATTCGGATGTTCCGGCTCCCTCCCAGGCGCATGAATTCGCGCTCCTCCAGCACGCGGAGAAGCTTGACCTGAGTCTGCGGATCCATCTCCCCCACTTCATCCAGGAAGATGGTACCGCCCTCCGCCATCTCGAACTTGCCACGCACGCGCTCGACTGCACCCGTAAAAGCCCCTCGTTCGTGCCCGAAAAGCTCGCTCTCGATGAGGTTGGCGGGAATCGCCGAGCAATTGATGGCCAGGAATGGTCGGTGGCGCCGAGGACTGTTGAAGTGGATGGCCTTCGCCACCAGCTCCTTTCCCACGCCGCTTTCTCCCAGAATCAACACCGTGCTGCTGGCGGGAGCGACCTGGGAGATTCGTTGCACGACCCCCTTCATGGCTGCGGAGTGCTGCACGATGCTGGTCAGGGAATAACGCTGGGTGAGCGCGGTTTGGAGGTGGGTGAGCCGATCCGCCAATTCCCTTCTTTCGAGGATTCTCCCCACGCGGCTCTTCAAGTCATAGGAGTCGACCGGTTTCGTGAGGTAGTCCTCGGCGCCGCCCTTCAGGGCTCGCACCGCCTGCTCCGTGCGCCCGGACTGGACCAGGGCCAGGAGAGGAACTCGGGGTGCCGCTTCCCTGATTCTCCCTAGAAGATTGCGGGTTGTCAGGCCTGCAACTCCCAAGGCGACGACCGCCAGGTCGTATTCCTGCCGGGCCATCAGTGCCAGGGCCCGCTTGAGGGTGAGGACCATCGTGACCTGGAATCCGTCCCTTCCCAGGGTGCGAAGCGCCTCCGCACCCGACTCCTCATCGGGATCCAAGACCAGGATGCGTCGCGCTTCAGGGTTCACAGGAATGGGATTATAGGGTCCCGGCGGCCGTGACCGCAAGAGCAACTGCGCTATTTTGACCGAGTTGAACGGCGCTTGGATCCGGCCAACCTGGCCGAGTTGCTTCTTGCGGAGTTGTGAAGAAGTCGCGGGGAGGAGCGGGCGCCGTCAGCTAACTTGATGGATTGTTGATCCTTTAGATGCTCGGCAGATGCAATTATCTGCCGTTTGTCCCTGCTCACGGAACATGGCAGAAGGATTGCTCTGAACATCGGGCAAGACTGTCCTGAGGAGGCGAAATGAAAAAAGGAATTCCGAAGCGCTCCGAGCCCGTTACCAGCATCGTCGAGTTCGCCTACGACAACACGAGCTACCAGATTGACACCGAGCGCCGGAAAGTCTACCGGAAATGGATTGAGGTCGAGAGCGCGCGCACTTATCTCATCATGAGCGCCTGGTCTGCTCTCAACATCAAGAAAGCCGTCTGAAATCGGCTCCTTCAGCTCTTCGATGGCGGCCGCCCGCTAACCGGGAAGCCTGACGAAATCCACCTCGGGGAAGGGGCGCGCCGGCCTGGCCAGCAGGTAACCCTGCGCGAAGCGTATCCCGATATCCCGCACGGTGCGCAGATCTTCCGCCTCCTCGATCCCCTCGGCAATCACCGTAATACCAGTGGTCCGTGAAAACTTGCAGATGGTCGACAGAAGCTCCCGCTTGATGTCGTTGGCATGCACTCCGCGGGTCAGGCTCATGTCAATCTTCATGAAGTCCGGCCGAATCTCGGCGATGGTTTTCAGACCCGAGTAGGCCGATCCCACGTCGTCCATGGCCAGTCGGAACCCCTGGTTTTGGAAGTATCTCAGCGCCTGCCGGAAGAGCGGAAAGTCTTTGACGGCGGCATGCTCGGTGATCTCCAGGACGATGCGATCCGGGGTGATTCCGGTCTCCCTCAGCAGCCCCCCGTTCATCTGGGCGCGCATTTCCGGGTCATAGACCGACTCCGGCTCGATGTTGAGAAAGAGCAGCTGCCCGGGCTCCAGGGCATGCAGATGCTCCATCGCTTTTCTTCGGCAGAGGCGTTCCAGGGCCCAGACCTCCTCGCAGGCATACGCGACTCGGAAAAGCTGCTCAGGATTTTGAAAGTCGCTTTGTTCTGGTCGCGATAGGGCTTCGTATCCCAGAATGATGCGCCCTTCCAGATCCACCACCGGTTGATAGACCGTGGAAATGCTCCCGAGGCGCAACAGCTCCCGCAGCTGTCGGGTCTCCTTTCTGGCTTCCCGGCGCTGCTGGTGGATCGCATCCAGGAAGGCCGCATCCAGGGTCTGGTAAACACTGCGCTCGATCCGATGGGCGTCGCCGCCCCCCTGCAGGATGGCGCACCCCATGGAAAGCTCCAGCTTCTGGGTCCCCAAATCGGAAAGTCGGGAAATCAGGAAAGGACGGAGGTGGGTTTCGATGCGGCGGCGCACCTTGTCCATGTCCGCGTAGGAGATCAGTTTCTGGTCCCGGGGCGGCGCCAACAGTATGACAAAAGCGTTTCCGCTGATCATCAGCTCCGAGATGACGTCCTCGTCCCGGAGCACGACCGGCTTCATCTGCTGGAGGAACCGGGCCAGGTCCCGAATCAGGGCGTCGAACGCCTCCCAGCCGAGAATCTGCTCAATCCACTGATTCTGGATGACGTTCAAGGTGATGAGACCCAGGGCGGTTCGGCGCTTCAGCTCGCGCCGGATTCGACCCAGGAACAATGGAAGCGTGGGAAGGTCCGTGACTTGATCATAGAGCAGGTGAGAAATCAGCCGCGGGCTTTTCCCACCCAGTCGGGAGGACTTCTTTTCCCGCGGACACACGGCTCTGGCCCGTGAGGACATCCGGCACCCCCTGCCTCAGGCAGCTCCGCCGCTTTCGTTGCCGATGAGGGTTTCCTCACCCGCCTCGGAGAGGAACTTGGGCTCCGCTTCGAGGACCTTGTTCCTGCCCGAGCGCTTGGCGCGGTAAAGGGCCTCGTCCGCCGCCCCGACCAGCTCCGACTGTGTGCGGCCGTCATCGGGGAAAGCCGCCACGCCTCCGCTGAGCGTCACCTTGCCGATAGGATCCCCGTCGTCGTCATGGAAGACGTGCCGGGCCAGGGCGTCCCGGACTTTCTCCGCAGCGCGCCAGGCGCCTTCCTTCGGCGTTCCGGGCAGGATCAGGAGAAACTCCTCACCGCCCCACCGGGCTGAAATGTCCCCTTCACGAATGGTCTTCCGGATCACTTCGGCTGTCTCTTTCAGTACTCGATCACCGGTGAGGTGTCCGTGGGTGTCGTTCAGCTTCTTGAAGTGGTCGAGATCGAAGATGAACAGGGAGACCGGCGAGTGCACCACTTCCGATTTGTGGATTTCCTCCCCCAGAAGCTCTTGAAGGTACCGCTTGGTGATGAGCCCCGTCAGTCCGTCCGAATTGGCCTTGCTCCTCTGCTCATCCATGAGCCTGCGATTCATCAGAGACATGGCGCCAAGGTCGGCAATCATCGACAGCAAACGCTTTTCAAACTTCGGGTGCCTGGTGATCCCCCCCACCGAAATCACGCCCTGGGTCTCCTGATTGTTTCCCAGCATGGGGGCGCAGAGATCAACTTTGAAACGGAAGTGGCCCGGAGCGTCCAAGTTGGTTCCCCCCGTACGCATCTCCCGAACGAAATCCTCCTGATCCATCGTCGTCTTCATCTGCGCCACCCAACCGATCTTCCCCTCGCCGATGGAGATTTCCCGACTCGTGCCCAAATCCTTGGGGGGACTTTTCGCCTCCTTGAGGATCAGTTTTCCGGGGACGTTGGCGTCGGTGAGAAAAATCAGAATCTGGCTCGGGAGGAAGATCTTGTCGGCGATTTTCAGGAGCTGCTTCGGCAGCAGCGAAGCGTCTATCTTGCCATCCAGCTCCCTGGTGAAATCGGTGAGTAGCTGGAAGAATTCGGAGAAGGTCTGGTTCTCCTGCTCCAGGCGTGCCTTCGTCCGTTGGGACTCACGGTAGGCATCCACGTCCACATAACCCCCGGAGTCAGGGGAAGGCACGCGGCGTGTCGTTCCTTCTGAACGCCCCATGCGTGAGAGCAGATAGCCCAGAACGAAGGCGAAAACTCCGACACCCGCCAGGGGCCAGAGCGTAACTTCTCGAAGTATGGATGGAGCGTCGTTCATACGGCTCCAGAGCAATCCGGTGAGATCCTCCCCCCGCCCGCGATTTCAGCGCAGGGAGTTGACGCCTTTCGAGCAAGAAGCGGGCCACGGGGCTCGGAATCCGTCACGAAAATAACGAGCCCGGCATGGCCCATCCATCACTCGCGCTCTCCAGCCGATCTTTCGTCTTCTCAGCGACTTGGCCCGTGACGACAGCGCCGGCTTGCGAGCCGGATGCGATCCTTCCCGCCTCGATTTCGGCCGAGCCGGGTGGATGCCGGCCGTATTTCGACACTTCCGAGGTGACAGTTTTTGACCGGCTTCCCGTTGACCCTGGTGGAGGGGATCGGCTATAAGATTCAAGTTCCCGTAGCTTTTAACGCCAGCGCCGGAGAAACCCTGATGCCCCTGGGCAATCCGACCGCAGAGAGTGCCCTCAACACCCTTCTCGAGGTGGCTCGAAAGGCGCGCGCCTTCGTCTCCATGCCCGTGGTCGCCGGGATAACTCCCCGCATTCTGCTGGATCCACAACATTCCAGCCCCTGCGAATCCACGGAAGGAATCCCCCGCAGGCATGGTGTTTACCGCCTGGATGAGATCGGCTTCCCCCTGCTCGACCACTCCATCTTGTATGGGGACGCCTGTTTTGAAGGAATCCTGATCAAGAACGGTCGCGTCTTCCTTTTGAGGGAGCACCTGGAAAGATTGTGGCGATCCGCGGGAGAACTCGGCATCGATCTCCCCTACAACCGGCTCGACCTTACGCGGCACCTGCTCGAGACGATCCGCCAGGTGGATTTCGAGCCGCAGGACAACTCCTACATACGACTGGTCGTGAGCCGCGGCCTGGGAGACCTTGGGATCAATCCGGGCAAGTGCGTGGGGAGCAGCCTCTTCGCCCTGGTTTCTACCATCCGCCTGTATCCCAAGGAAGCCTACGAGCGGGGAATTCCTCTGGGAATCGCCCGGACCATCCGACGGCCCGGTCCTTCCATCCTGGATCCCAGGATCAAGAGCAACAACTATCTCAACAATGTCCTGGCCCTGAGAGAGGGCTGCAACGGCACGTCTCATGTCGAGTGCGTCATGCTGAACCAGGAGGGGTTCGTGGCGGAAGCCACGGTCGACAACATTTTCGTGGTGCTCAAGCAGGAGGGATGGCAAACCGACGCTTCGAAAGTTCGCGTCATCACGCCCTCTGGATCTTTCTGCCTCAATGGAATCACCCGGATGACCATTTTGAGACTTTCGCGTGAGCTGGGATATTCCACGGAGGAGTCCCCGACTCTCCTCCCGCTCGACTTGGTGGGAGAAAACCGCGAGGTCTTCATGACCGGGACCGGCGCGTTCGTCATGCCCATCACCAGCGTGGCCGGGCACCGCGTCGGGGATGGCAAACCCGGCGAGGTCACGCGGATCCTGCTGGGGCGAATCACCGAAACCATGGCAGAGCCGAACTGCGGTCTCGAAGTCGGCGCCGACGTGGACGAGGTGCGCCGCTACCTCAGTGCTTGAAATTGCTCTCCGCCCGCCACGTCAGAATCGTGTCTGAACAATCTCGCTTCCAACCGCGCGATCTGGCCGCCAGGCTGTTGGGTGTCCTGGCTGTCTGTGTCGTCCTGGGAATTTTGGCAACCCAGGACACACGAGCGGAGTCCCGACATCCGTTATCGGACGATGTGGGACGGGAAGTGATCGTATCCGTCCATCCCCGGAGAATCGTGTCGCTCGCTCCCAGCGTGACGCAGATCCTTTTCGCCCTCGGCGCGGGAGCGCGCGTGGTCGGCGTGACCGATCAGTGTGACGATCCGGAACAAGCCCGGACCCTGCCCAAAGTGGGCGGCATGGTGAAACCCGACTGGGAGTCGGTGGTGCGCCTGCGACCCGATCTGGTGGTGGCCAGCACTTCAGGCAATGACGCTTCCCTGGTGTCGCAGTCGGAGGCACTCGGCCTGCCCCTCTATTTCATGGATTCGGCGGATCTCAAGGAGCTGATGAATTCACTGACTCGCTTGGCCGCCGTGCTGGGGACCCCCGCGCGGGGAGACCAGCTGCGCAGATCCATGGAGGAAAGAATAGCGGCGCTCCAGGAGCACGGATGGGCGGGGCATCGACCCCGAGTGCTCTTCCTGGTTTGGATTGATCCACCGGTGGTGCCGGGCTCTCAGACTTTTCTCAACGACGCGCTGCGGCTCGCGGGCCTGGAGTCGATCACCGCCAATGCCCCGGCCGGTTGGCCGACCTACGATTTGGAGTCCATCCTGAAACAGCAACCCGAATGGATCGTGGCCGCGAGCCAGAATGCCTCCGCCCTCGCGGCGCTCTCCGGAAAGCCGGGATGGAGAAACCTGGAGGCGGTCCGATCGGGGCGAGTGATTACCGTGAGCCAGGACATCGAACGGCCTTCACCGGGGGTGGTGGACGCCATGGAGGAGCTGCAGCGGAAGATCCAGGGAAAACAACCAGAATAGCGACCGCGCGGGAAAACCCGCGCGGTCTTGGGGGGATCGCCCGCCGCCCCTCCCATCCGTCATCAAGGGCGGCGGTGAAGGGGCTTACTCATCGACCCCTCCACCTTTGAAGTATTCGACGAACCAGGAGACCGGTCAATGACCGAATTGCTGTGCTGCTTCATGCGTGCAGCACGCCCCAACGATCCCAACACCTCGACTCTACTCGGGAGAAATCGTGGACGATTCTCAAAGTAAGGCAGAGGAGAAGGCGACCCCTCCCCTGCAGGGGTTCGCGGTCTTCCAGCTCCGGCGGGAGGTGCTCTCTGCCCTGGAAACCATTGGATACACGGAGCCCACCCAGGTTCAAATGAGGGCGATTCCGCTGGCCATGGAGGGAAAGGACCTCATCGTCCAATCCCGCACCGGAACCGGGAAGACCGCGGCTTTCGGGATTCGCATCGCCGAGGCTGTCGATGCTGAATCCCAATCAGTCCAGGCCCTCGTGCTCACGCCGGCCAGGGAGCTGACCGTGCAGGTCACCGCCGAGGTCTCCCGGATCGGGGCTGGACGGTCGTTGCGCTGCGTTGCCGTTTATGGCGGGCGGCCCATTGACAGGCAAATCGAGGAGTTGCGCCAGGGGGCGCAGACGGTGGTTGGAACTCCGGGCCGCATCCTCGATCACCTGAGAAGGGGCACGCTTCGCCTGGACGGGCTGAAGATTCTGGTGCTGGACGAGGCCGATCTCATGCTGGATATGGGATTCGAGAAGGAAATGCGGCAAATCCTGGACCACCTTCCTTCAAAGCGCCAGACGCTGCTGTTTTCCGCCACGATTCCTCGCGCCATCGAGGCCATGGCCCAGAAGTACCTGTCCAACCCGGAAAAGCTCCTGCTCAGCGAGGACTACGTCTACGTGAAGGAGGTCTCCCATGAGTACTACATTACCAACCGGATGCAGAAGGAGCGGAATCTTTGCAACCTTCTGGAGTTTGAGGACCCTCCGGCGTCCATGATTTTCTGCAACACCCGGGAAGAGACTCGCGTCGTGGCCAATTACCTGGGACGAAAAGGGCTTCCGGTGGCGATGCTTTCAAGCGATCTGAGCCAGGCGAAGCGAGAAAAGGTGATGGCCCGCTTTCGTCGAAGGGAGCTCAGGCACCTGGTGGCCACCGACGTCGCGGCTCGTGGCATCGATATCGAAGGGCTGACCCACGTTTTCATATTTTCGGCTCCGAGCTCGCCGGATCAATACGTGCATCGGGCCGGGCGGACCGGCAGGATCGGTCGCTCGGGCAAGGCCATCTCGCTGGTGGCGGCGCAGGACCTGGTGAATTTCAACAAGCTCGTCCGGGTGAACAATCTCGAGCTGATAGAGAAAGACTTTCCTTCCCACCAGGAGGTGGCGGCGCGAAAATCGGAGCACCTACT
>Ga0075424_100006311_pt1 | contig 11413 bp, 12 predicted proteins | sample SoiMethybrSBSTD3_FD_75301 | JGI IMG/M metagenome (GOLD analysis project Ga0075424, IMG submission 75301) | Bulk soil microbial communities from a Populus tree surrounding site in Tennessee, USA - Soil MetaG P. TD hybrid SBSTD3 | ecosystem: Environmental > Terrestrial > Soil > Tree plantation...
CAGATCCCGCTCGACGAGCAGCTCGGGGAGATCGGGACCCAGCTCGACTGGGTCCGTGGTTACCTTTGACCCCGCCGCGCTGAAGGTCCGCCTCGACGAGCTCGAGCAGGAGCTCGCGCAACCCGACTTCTGGAGCGACCAGCAGCGCGCCGCGCGGCTCTCCGCCGAGCACCAGCGAACGCAGGAGAAGCTCCGGCGCTACGACGAGCTCGTCGCGAACGTCGAGTTCCTGCAGGAGGGCGCCGGCACCTTCCCGGACGAGGAGCTCGAGCCGGTGCTGCGCGACGTGCGTGGCGAGCTCGAGCGGCTACAGGAGGACGCGCTCTTCTCCGGCGAGTACGACTCCGGCGACGCGGTGGTCACGATCCAGGCGGACGCGGGCGGCACCGACGCGCAGGACTGGTCCGAGATCCTCCTGCGCATGTACCTCCGCTGGGCCGAGCAGCGCGGCCTCAAGACAGAGGTGATCGAGTCGAGCCCGGGAGAGGAGTACGGCCTCAAGTCGGCCACCTTCACCGTGCGGGGCGAGAACGCGTACGGGATCCTGAAGGCCGAGCGCGGCAAGCACCGCCTCGTGCGCCTCAGCCCGTTCGACCAGGCGCACCGCCGCCACACGAGCTTCGCGCAGGTGATCGTCGCGCCGCTGCTCGAGGAGGCGGGCGCCATCGAGATCGCCGACGACGACATCCGCATCGACACGTACCGCTCGTCGGGCGCCGGCGGCCAGCACGTGAACAAGACAGACTCCGCCGTCCGGATCACGCACATGCCGAGCGGCATCGTCGTCGCAGTCCAGAACGAGCGCAGCCAGTCGGCGAACAAGGACACTGCACTCAAGATCCTCCGCTCGCGGCTGGCCGAGAAGGCCGAGGAGGAGCGCGAGGCTGAGCTGGCGCGCGAACGCGGCGGCGTGTCGATGGGCTTCGGCGGCAACGCGATCCGCAGCTACGTCCTCCACCCGTACCAACTCGTCAAGGATCACCGCACCGAGCACGAGGTCGGCAACACGCAGGGTGTGCTCGACGGCGATCTCGACGGTTTCATCCGGGCATATCTGCTGCAAACTGCAGGAGGAGCCACGTAGCTCTCCGAAAGCTGCGCTAGAGTGGAGGTCGCTTCACACGCACTCCACCGGCGCCGGGCATACCGCCCGTGCCAACTCGTAACCGGTAGACGTGACTGACGTACAGATAGAACAGCCCACATCCGTCGTCGCACAACCTGCGACGAATGGACAGGTCAATCCCAATGGTCAGGTGAACGGAGCCGAGCAGGCCGCCCCGGCCGGCTCGATGATCCTCTTCGAGAGCGTGACCAAGGTCTACGAGCCGGACGTCACGGCGCTCGACTCCGTCAACTTTGCGATCGACAAGGGCGAGTTCGTCTTCATCGTCGGCGCCTCGGGCTCGGGCAAGACGACGCTCGTGCGGCTCCTGCTGAAGGAGCTCGAGCCGACCGACGGGCGGATCGTCATGGGCGGCCGCGACCTCGGTCGGCTGGGCCACTCGAAGGTGCCGCGCCTGCGCCGCAACATCGGCTGCGTCTTCCAGGACTTCAAGCTCCTGCCGAGCCGGACGGCGGCCGAGAACGTCGCCTATGCGCTCAAAGTGCAGGGCGAGAGCCGCTCTTCGATCCGGCGCAAGGTGCCGGAGGTGATGACGCTGGTCGGGCTCGCGAACAAGATGAACTCGCTCCCCGACGAGCTCTCCGGCGGCGAGCAGCAGCGCGTCTCGATCGCGCGCGCCGTCGTCAACCATCCGCCGCTCCTCGTCTGCGACGAGCCGACCGGGAACCTCGATCCCGACACGAGCGTCGGGATCATGCAGCTCCTCTACCGCATCAATCGTGCCGGCACGACGATCCTCATGGTCACCCACGACCGCGAGATGGTCGACAAGATGCGCAAGCGCGTGATCGCGCTCGAGGGCGGGAAGCTCTCCCGCGACGAGCGGCGCGGGGGTTACACCTCCGAATGAGCCAGGCCCGCTTGCTCTTCTCCGAGGCGTGGGCCTCGATCCGGATGAACCTCTCGACGACGTTCGCCGCGACGATGACGGTCCTGATCGGAATGTGCCTGCTCGGGTTGTTCATCGCCCTCGGCACCTGGGTGCTCTCCTGGAGCAACCACGTCCAGAACGAGCTTCAGGTTCACGTCTACTTCCAGAGCAACGCGACGCCGCAGCAGGAGACGGCGGTCCAGCAGAAGCTCCAGAACGACCGGCGCGTGAAGCGGGTGATCTTCGTCTCGAAGGCGGAGGCCGAGGCGAAGATGAAGAAGCTGTATCCGAAGCTCTACACGATCAAGCTGCTCAACAACCCGCTCCCCGACTCGTACACGGTCGTGCCGCGGGATCCCCCGGACACGCCGCTGCTCGGCAAGGACGTACAGGCTGCGGGCTGGTCGGGGGTCGACGCGGTGAAGTGGGGGAGCGAGACGGCGGACCGCGTGCTCACGATCGCGAAGGTCATTTCGCTGGTCTTCCTGATCGCCGTCATCCTGCTCGTCGTCGCCTCGACGCTCCTGATCGCGAACACGATCCGCCTCTCGATCTTCGCGCGACGACGCGAGATCGAGGTGATGAAGCTCGTCGGCGCGACGAACTGGTTCATCCGCGGACCGTTCATGCTGGAGGGCTTCCTCTGCGGCCTGGTGGGGTCGGTGCTCGCGGTGATCCTGCTCGTGCTCGGGAAGACGATCGCCCTGCCGTCGATCCTGCCGCACATCGGCGGCGGCACTGGCTCCGACGTGCACTCGCTGCCCTTCACGTTGAACGCGCTCGCGCTGCTCGGCACGGGCCTGCTCCTCGGCGCGCTGGGCTCGGGCTTGACGCTGCGTCGCTTCCTTCAGGTCTAGTGGCCCGGGGGCGGCAGAAGCGCCCCAGCCGGAGCGAGAGGCATCGGCGGCGGCACGCACCGGCGAGGAGGCCCGTCTCCGAGCTGACGGTTCGCCTGCCCGAGCGGCGGGTCGAGCCCGAGACGGTGATCGCGCACCTCGGGCCCACCAACTCGGGCAAGACGCACGACGCGCTCCGCTTCCTTGTCGAGCAAGGCCGCGGCGTGTACGCGGCCCCGCTACGGATGCTCGCGCAGGAGGCGCACCGGCGGCTGTCGACGGAGCTCGGCGACGAACGCGTCGGTCTCGTGACGGGGGAGGAGCGGGTCAATACGAGCGCTCAAATCGTGTGCTGCACGGCCGAGATGGCTCCGGCGAGCGGTGAGACGCTCGTGCTCGACGAGGTGCAGTGGGCCGAGGACGAGGAGCGCGGCTCGGCCTGGACGCGGCTCCTGCTCGGCGGCGAGTACCGGCATATCCTGCTGCTCGGCGCGGTCGAGGCGCTGCCGCTCGTGCGGCACGCGTTCCCACAGGTCGAGGTTCGGTTCTTCGAGCGCAAGGCGCCCCTGGACTGGGCCGGCCGCCGCGGCATCACCGGCCTCGGCCCCGGTACGGTGGTCGTCGCCTTCAGCCGCCGCGCCGTGATCGGCCTCGCCGGCGAGCTGAACCAGCTCCATCCGGGCCGCGTCGCCTGCCTCTACGGCGCGATGCCGCTCGCATCGCGGCGGGAGGAGATCGACCGGTTCGTCGATGGTCGCGCCGAGGTGTGTGCCGCGACCGACGTGCTTGGCCACGGGGTCAACCTGCCGTGCGAGACGCTGCTCTTCGCCGAGACCACGAAGTTCGACGGGAAGGAGAGGCGAGACCTCGAGCCCTGGGAGATCGCGCAGATCGCCGGCCGCGCCGGGCGCTTCGGCTTCCACGAGCGCGGCCACGTGGGCGTCCTCACCGGCCTTCCGTGGGCGGACCCCGACCCGGAGCTCATCCGAAGCGCTCTCGTCCCACACGTGCCGATCGAGCACGGCCACCTCGGCTACCGAGTCGTCGACAGCGGCCGACTTCGTCCACAGCTCTCCGACCTCAACGTGACGCGCGTCGACGAGCTCGAGCCGGCGCTGCACGCGTGGCGGCACGCCGCCCTGCGCTACTGGAGCGTCGACGGTTGGCTCGAGGTCGAGTCGATCCAGCCGCTGCTCGCGCGCCTTGATGCTGTGCGCGACGCCCTCCACCACGCGCGGCGCTCGCTCGACCTCGCCGACGTCTGGAAGCTCGTGCAGGCACCGGTCGACGAGGACAACGCGCCGCTGCTCGGCACGCTCGCCGCGGCGGTCGCCGGGGACAAGCCGCAGCAGACGGTGCTCGGCTGGATCCTGGACCCGCGCCGCCTCGACGCGGCCGGGCTCGAGGAAGCGGAGGTGGCAGCCCGTGAGGCGTCGATTTTGCGCTGGTTCGCGCTGCAGTACCCGGGCGTCGCCGGAGTCACGATCGAGCGGGCCGCAGCGCTCGAGGAGGCCGCGGCGGCACGCGTCGTGCGTGAGCTGCGCGCCGAGATCGAGGACCCGACGATCGGCCGCTGCCGCGTCTGCGGCGCCCGGACGGCGCCGTGGGCGACGCTCTGCGACCGCTGCTTCATGGCGCGGGGTTACCGCAGCGGTAGGCGTTAGCGAAGCATCAGCTGCGTGGCGCGAAAGAGCGCCATCGTGCGGCCCTCGGGATCGGACACGGTCGCGTCCCAGAGCTGCGTCGTCCGGCCACCGTGGGCGAGCCTGGCCTCGCAGTCGATCGTCGCTCCAGGCTGCGCGGTACGCAGAAAGTTCGTCTTCAGCTCGATCGTCGTGAAGCCGATCGCTCCCTCGGGCAGGTTGAGGATGGAGCCGTAGCCACACGCCGAGTCGGCGAATCCGACGACGGTGCCCGCGTGGAGGTAGCCGTTCGGCGCCATGTGCTTCTCCTCGAGCTCGAGGCTCGCACGGACCCAGCCGTCCCCGGCCTCCCGGAAGTCGATTCCGAGCAGGCCGGGGAAGCCTGACGACCCCAGTTCCCGCAGCTGTTCGAGCGTGAGCTCCACGGCCGCGAGCCTACCGAGACGCCCCTAGGCCAGCGCCTTCGCGACCTCTTTCACGACCTTCGCCTTGAGCGCGGTCTTCGCGAGCTTCCTGATCGTGTTCGCGCGGTGCTCTGCCGGCCGCGGCGGCTCCGTCTTCGTGAACGCCGCCATTCCGATCTCGAGCGCGCCGATCGCGAGGTGCGGCACCCAGTGCTTCTTGCCGCGCTTGCGCGCGCCGGTGAGTTGGGGGACGAGCGCAAGCGCCGCGCCACCTGCTGCGTCGAGTGCGAGGTGGACCTTCATCGGCACGACGTTCTTCACGCTCAGCTCGTAGTCGGTGATGTTCGAGTAGAACGCCTCGACGCTGCCGACGGCCCGGGCCGTGAGCCCTTCGGGGCTCGTGCGGCCGAGGCGCAGGAGCGTGGGGGCGAGGACGAGCGCCGGTCCGACGACGTGGTCGACCGCGCCGTGGACGCTCGTCGGGATGAACCGCATCTTCATCGTGACCTCCGTTTCATCTGTTGCGGTTCGGGTTGCCGCTCGAGGCCGTCCCTACACTTGGCCGGCGATGGCCAAGCAATCAGGCGAGAAGCTGATCGTCGACAACCGCCGCGCGCGGCACGACTACCACCTCTCCGACCGCGTCGAGGCGGGCGTCGTGCTCACCGGCACGGAGGTGAAGTCGCTGCGCGGCGGCGAGGCGACGTTGCAGCAGGCATACGCGGAGGTGCGCGATGGCGAGGCGTGGCTCGTCGGCCTCCATGTGCCCGAGTACACCGAGGGGAACCGCGCCAACCACGATCCCGACCGGCCGCGAAAGCTCCTCCTCCATCGCAAGGAGATCGAGCGGCTGGCTTCGTCCGTCGCGGAGAAGGGCCTGACGGTCGTTCCGACGCGGCTCTACTTCCGGGGCGGCCGCGTCAAGGTCGAGCTGGCGCTCGCGCGCGGCAAGGAGCTGCGCGACAAGCGGCGCGACATCGCGGCCCGCGACGCGCGGCGGCAGATCGAGCGTGAGCTGAAGAGCCTGCGGCGCTAGGAGGAGACGGTGCAGCTGTTGGCCGTGTAGATGCTGACCTTGTCCGGGCTCCAGTTGTAGAACGCGATCGGCCGCCTCTTCGTGTTGTCGTTGCGGACCGCAAGCAACGCCTGTGACGGAACTCCGTTCGTCGTCTTGAACTGAAGTCGGACGAGTACCCGGGCCGCCGTGTCGCAGAACTCGTTGTCGAAGCCCTGATGGTGTGGCGTCACCGTCACCGGAGGAGTGGGGAGCCCTTTCGGCTTCAGCGGGATCTGGTGCTTCACGCGGCGACACGTCGACAGGTCGATCCGCAAGCTGTTCTTTCTTGCGCTGAGGCTCACCTGAGTCAGCGTGATCGTGGCGCCGTTTTCCTGGCGCGTCTTCTGGACCGTCGTTAGGTAGAGCCCTCCTGGCTGCCGCTGGCCGTTGACCGGCGGGAGGTTGGAGCTCGCACTGAGGCCGATGAAGTGCGCGCGGCGGACGCGGCACGAGAACGTCTTGTCGAACGTGGATGCGTGGGTGATCGGCCCTGTCGGGGCTGCGGAGCTCGCGTGCACGCCGACGGCCGCTGCGCCGAGAGCGGCTGCCAGCAGACCGACGATCCAGATGCCATGGCGACGGCGCATACGCCGACAAGTTACCGCTGTCCAAAAGGTTTTTCCATCACCGCGAGCTCTTTCGGGCTCTGTTAGGGTCGGCCGCGCTTGGCGACTTGCGCCGCCGGGCTGCAGGGGCCATCGGGCAAGGAGGGGGGATTCATGCAACACCCACGCACACGTGTCGCGCTCATCCTGGGCGCCGTCCTAGCCGTAGCCACGACGATCCTGCTCGCGGGAAGCGCGGGCAGTGCGGCGGCGGCACCGCAGTACGACATCTCAACGCTCGCCGGCAAGGTCGCCTCGCTCCACGGGACGGCCGGGCTGCAGATCCGCTTCTCGGCGTTCATCGAGGAGGAGGCGGAAGACACGAGTGCTCCACCGGTTTCGACCCCGATCACGCCGACGTTCGTGCCAGGCAGCCCGCTCGACGGCAACTCGATCCTGCCGCCGGACGTGACGGTGAATCAGGACACGGCGGGTGCGCCGCAGAACGAGACGGCGATCGCGGTCGATCCCAACAACCCGAACCGGGTGGTCGCGGCTGCGAACGACTACGTCTCGCGCACGTGGAGCTGCAGCATCAGCGGGACTCCGTGCAGCGCGCTCGGCGACGCCTACTCGGGGACCTACTTCTCGAACGACGGCGGCCATAGCTGGTGCTGCACCTCCACCGACCCGCAGCACATCGGCACTCTCATCCCGGGCGTCGAGCGCCTCACGGGCGGCCCGTACGACGCGGGTGGCGACCCGTCGGTCGCGTGGGACACCCAGGGCCATGTCTTCTATGCGGGGCTCGGCTTCAACCGCGCGAGCGCGCCGAACACCGTCGCCGTGAACCGCGGGACGTTCGACGGCTCGGGGAACCTCAGCTGGTCGGCGCCGACGTTCATCAACCAGACCACCTCGCCGTCGACGCTGAACGACAAGGAGTGGATCGCGGTCGACGACAACACGTCGAGCCCGTTCCGCGACCGCATCTACGTCACGTTCACGCGCTTCCTCTTCAACGCGCACAACGGCGCCTACACCCAGTCGCCGATCTTCTTCGCGTCCTCGAGCGACGGCGGCGCGACGTTCACAACGCCGAAGTCGATCGCCGGCAACGTGCTCTACAGCCAGGGCTCGCGCCCGGTCGTGGGGCCCGACGGCTCGCTCTACGTCTTCTGGGACGGCGCCAGGCGCCACGACGAACTTGACTCGACCTGGGTCGCCAAGTCGACGGACGGCGGTGCGACGTGGGAAAAGCCGGTTCAGATCGCGCCGCTCAACGAGACCGAGCCACTTGCGAACACGCTCTTCCGGGTGAACAGCTTCCCGGCCGCGGCCGCAGCGCCGAACGGTGACCTCTACGCCACCTGGACGACCGAGACCTCGGACGGCTCGGTCGCGATGTGGAGCAAGTCGACCGACGGCGGCACCCAGTGGACGGCGCCGGCGCGGGTGTTCGCACCGGCGACCCGGACTCCGATCGGCTATCCGGTTTCGCAACCGTCGGGCGGGACGCTCAACGCACCGTCGCCCGCGGGACCGGTGGAGGATGTCTTCCCGGCGGTTGCAATCGCGCCCGACGGGCGCGCCGTCTTCAGCGCCTACCGTGGTGACGTCGTCTCGCCCTGGCAGACCTGCGCCTCCTCGCACGGCCCGCCCGAGAGCAGGATCAACTGCCTGGTGTTGGGCGACTACGTCCACAACACCCGTGTCGACTACTGGGTCACCGACGGCACCAACACGTCAGCCGTGAGCACGCATCCGATCAACACCCGCAACGGCTTCGGCGGCGGGTTCTTCGGCGACTACACCGACATCGCGTACGGCTCGGACGGCGCCCTGCACGCCTTCTGGACCGACTCGAACAACAAGCAGACGGTCGTCTGGTGGTTCGGCCTCGAGTTCACGCCGACGCCGATCAACCAGGAGGACGTCGCCGTCTGGAACGGCACCTTCTAGGACGATCGATCCGTGAAGCCGGCCTCGCGCATCACGCGTGAGGCCGGCACCATCGGCGTTCTCCTACACACGTCCGTCGAGCCGGATCTCCCACGGCTCGACGCTCTCGAGGATGAGGTGTGACTCGTGCCATGGGTCGCGGGCCCAGATCGCGCGTAGCTGCTGCTCCGAGTCGGCCTCCATCGCGTGCGCGACGCGTCCGTTCGGGAGCGGTCCGCCGAGGATGATGTGCCCGCCCTTGACGAGCGAATCCATGTACGCGGCGTGCTCCTCCCAGCCGGTCTGCTGATCGAGCGGGAGTGCCGGATCGAACTCCGGGCCGATCTGGCGCAGGACGACGTGGAACATCATCACGGCTACAATTCGTACACAAACATACGGGGGCGACCTGGTTTCGACGTGGTCGATCCATCCGGATGAGTTGCAAGCCGAGGTCGCCGGTTGGCCTCGTAAATCCACCGGCAAAACGCAAGTGCGAAGAACGATCTCGCACTCGCTGCCTAGGGAGACCTAGCGTGGCGACGCCGCCCCGGGTTGGGCCCGTGGCCCGGAGGCGGCGCCAACGAACGGGCTCGGCGCGGAGGGAGAGCTGATCGCCCAAAGCGCGACACGAAAGGATCGGCTAGCGCGTCGGTAGGGCGGCTGCACCCCGGCCGGCGGGCGAATCGAAAGGGCAGCCTACGCTTGTAGACGCTCAGCCGGTGCGGCTGCGGACGCGGGTTCGATTCCCGCCGCCTCCATCAACGGGATTCGAGGGAACTTAAGGGTTCCCTCATCCCCCGTTGGCGCATCCACTGCTCGTTCGGGGCACTGCCCCTCAGTCAGGTCAGTAGCAGGCGCTACTCGGATGCGCTCGATTCCCGCCGCGTCCATTGACAGCTGATGCAGCTCATGTGGAGAGCGCGAACAGGCGCCACGGCTCCGGGACGCCTTTCAGCTGATGCTCGCCGCGAGGTTCGAAGCGTAGGTCGGAGCCTGCAACGAGATCCTTCACGGTGCTCGAGACCAGGATCTCTCCCGACGCGGCAAGTGACGCGATGCGGGCGCCGATGGACACGGCGATGCCGGAGACCTTGCCGTCCGAGACTTCGCACTCGCCGGTGTGCAGCCCGGCCCGGATCTCGAGGTCGAGCTGACGGAGCGCATCACGGATCGCCGACGCGGCCACGACGGCTCGCGCCGGCCCGTCGAAGGCCGCGAAGAAGCCGTCGCCGGCTGTGTCGAGCTCACGACCCTGGAAGCGGGCCAGCTCGCGGCGCACCACGGCGTGATGGCGCTCCAGCAGCTGCCGCCAGGCCGAGTCGCCGAGCGTGGCCGCCCGCTCGGTCGAGCCGACGATGTCGGTGAAGAGGATGGTCGCCAGGACGCGCTCCGGCTCGACTCGGCCGGAGAGTTGGGCGACGAACCCCGTCGTCAGCGCCATGGTCGCCTCGTGAGCCTCGTCGTCGGCCCACGTGTAGATGCCCCGGAAGGACGGCAGCTCGGCCAGCTCTGCTCCCTGAATCCGGGCTGCCGTGTAGTGGCCCGGTCCCGGTCGCGCGGGATGCGCGATGACGAGCGTGGGCACGCGCACAGCGGCGAGGATGTCCCGAACGTCGAGCTCCATGGCGGCGCGCGACGCCGTCAGTGCGGCCCCAGGACTGAGGCTTCGGCGCATGTGCCAGACGAACCAGTCGCGAAAGTCGTCGTCGTCGGCGACCTCGGGTGCCCGCTGCCGCGCCAGGTCCTCCAGATAGCCTCGCTCGCCCCACTCTGCGCGGACGGCGGCGAGCTGCTCGCGCCACTCCTCCTCCGTCGGTGCCCACGGGTAGTCGTCGGAGCGGGTGCCCTTCACCTGCGGATCGAAGATGATGAGGCCGGCGCACCGTTCGGGATACGTCGCCGCGAAGAGCACGCCGATGCCCGTGCTCGTAGACCCCGTCCAGAGCACGGCTCTCTCGGAGGCGGCCGCGTCCATCACGGCGCGCACGTCGTCCATCGTCGTCTCGAGGGACTGCACCTCGCGCACCCGATCCGAGAGCCCGGTGCCACGTTTGTCGAGCATCAGCACGCGAGTCGCCTCGGCGAGACCCTCGACGTGGCGTACCAGTAGCGGCTGCTCCCAGGTGGAGAGCAGGTCGCCGGTCGTGCCGCGGACGAAGACGAGATCGGGCGGGCCTGTGCCGACGATCTGGTAGGCGATGGCGACGTCGCCACTGCGTGCGTAGCTGACTTCGGGAGGCCGCACTGCACAAGCTTCCCGCACCGGCGGCCGGAGTGCCAGTGGTCCGCGGGCGAGGTGGAGTTGCGCGAGTGCTCTCTTCGGAATGGGGTAGGGTCGGATTCATGAGCGGACAGCGCGCGCTCGTGGTGATCGATGTTCAGCGCGGCTTCGATGATCCAGCGCTCGGACCACGCGACAATCCGCAGGCCGAGGAGAACGTCGCCAAGCTGATCGACGCGTGGCGCCGTCGCGGCGACCCCGTCGTGTTCGTTCAGCACGATTGGCAGGGCGGACCGCTCGAGCGCGGCACGCCCGGCTTCGAGCTAAAAGACGTAGTCACCGGCGAGCCCGACCTGCGCATCGTCAAGGATGTGCACTCGTCGTTTCACGGCGATGTAGATCTCGACGCATGGCTGCGCGAGCGCGGGATCGGCGCCATAGCGGTGTGTGGGATTCAGACGAACTTTTGCTGCGAGACGACCGCTCGCATCGGCTGCGACCTCGGGTACGACGTGTGGTTCGTCCTCGACGCGACTCACACGTTCGACGACACAGCCCTGGACGGCGAGGCGGTGCCGGCCGCCGAGATCGCGCGCATTACCGGCATGAACCTCCAGGACGAGTTTGCCGAGGTCGTGACGACGACGGCCGCCTGCACGTAGCTCAGCTGATACGGATCAGCTTCTTATTGACGAACTCGTCGGCGCCGTAGCGGCCGAGCTCGCGTCCGAAGCCGGAGCGTTTCGTGCCGCCGAACGGCAGCTCG
>Ga0075424_100006312_pt1 | contig 11413 bp, 6 predicted proteins | sample SoiMethybrSBSTD3_FD_75301 | JGI IMG/M metagenome (GOLD analysis project Ga0075424, IMG submission 75301) | Bulk soil microbial communities from a Populus tree surrounding site in Tennessee, USA - Soil MetaG P. TD hybrid SBSTD3 | ecosystem: Environmental > Terrestrial > Soil > Tree plantation...
ATATGAGGTTCGCAGCGGCACAGTCTGCGTGGATCTTTTGTCAGCAGCCTTGGGTCAGGCCAGGAGCTAACGGCTAAGAGCTGTTTTTCACCACCCACTCCCGCACTCTCCGCACTACCGATTCCGGTGCTTCGGCCACCATCTCCACCACACCGTCCTTATACTGGCGCGAATAAATTCGCGATCTTGCGGCCAGCATTGCCAAAATCTTCCCTTCTTTCTGCGGGATGTTCAACCGCACGCGGCTGACTGGATCTTCCTCGAGAGCCTGGTCAATCCGCTCCAACAGCGTCGCGATGCCAACTCCCCGCACTGCCGATACATGCACCGTCTGCGCGTCGTCGCGCAGGGCCTCGCGCTGCTTCGGCTCCAGCAGGTCGATCTTGTTCATCACGTGCAGCCGCGGTTTCTTCTCCGCCTCAAGCTCTTTGAGCACGAGTTCCACCTGAGCATCCTGTTCCGCCGTAAGAGGGCTCCCGGCATCCGACACATGCAGAATCAGCGCCGCCCTTTGTACTTCCTCCAGTGTCGCGCGGAAAGCTGAAACCAGCGTGTGTGGCAAATTGCGGATAAATCCCACGGTATCGGATAGCAGTACTTTTCTTCGCGATGGCAACTCCACCCCGCGGATCGTCGGGTCCAAAGTCGCAAACATCTTCGACGACGCCAGCACTTCTGCCTTGGTCATGGCATTGAACAGCGTCGATTTGCCCGCGTTTGTGTATCCCACCAGCGCCACCGTCGCGACCGGCACCGACTCCCGCCGCTGACGCTGCTGTGCTCGGATTCGCCGGACGTTCTCGATCTGCTCCTTCACGTGCCGAATCCGTCGATAGATCTTCCGCCGGTCGCTCTCCAGCTGCGTTTCGCCCGGACCTCTGGTGCCAATTCCGCCACCGAGCTGCGACATTTCGACTCCGCGTCCTGCCAACCTCGGCAGCATGTACTCCAGCTGCGCCAACTCCACCTGCAGCTGGCCCTCGCGTGTTTTCGCGTGCCGGGCAAAGATGTCGAGGATCAGCTGTGTGCGGTCGATGACACGCTTGTGCAGGATGCGTTCGATGTTGCGCTGCTGTGAAGGGGAAAGATCGTGGTCGAACAGGATGAGATCCACGTCGGCCGAGGCCGCCGCACCCGCAATCTCTTCGAGTTTCCCGGCGCCAATCAGTGTTGCGGGGTCAAAACGATCACGGCGCTGCAGGACTTCACCCACCACGGTCGCACCCGCGCTCGTGGCAAGGGTCCGCAACTCGTCGAGCGATTCCTCGGCGCTGAAGTCCGGCATGTCCGGAGGCTTTGCGCCTGCTGCAACACTGGTGGCTGCATCGCGTGCGGACTGGGCTCCAGCCGTGAGCGAGCGCTTGCCGTTGCGCGAGCGCACACGAACATCCAACCCCACCAGAAACGCGCGTTCCCCAGAGTCCCGCCGGTCGCGGGTTTCAGCGACGCCTTTCTCCTTGAGCGCGCGGCGCACCGCGTCGTTACGCGAACGTGTGGAGTCTGCGCTGCGCAATGGGAATGCGCCTTATCCTTCTGTACCGGAAGCCGGAGGCGGCGGCACGGCCACGGGAGCCGCTACCGCGGCGGGTTTCCCTTCCCCGTGAGACGCAAAGGTCGCATGCGACGCCCGCCCCATCACGACCGTCGAAATCGCATGCTTGAAGATCAACTGCTCCTGGTTGTTGGTCTCCAGCACCACCGAATACTTGTCGAATGACCGGATCCGGCCCGTCAGCTTGACCCCACTCAGCAAATAGATCGTGATGTTGCTCTTTTCTTTGCGGGCCGTGTTGAGGAAGGAATCCTGGATGTTTTGCGCCGGCTTGTTCTCCATCTACCGATCTCCTTGCCAAAATTGGACTCGAAAAAAAATCAGCTGCTCTGCTGTGATCTGTGGCGCGTCCGATCACAAAGAGCAGGGGGGACAACCCGCGACCAGTCCGGCATTTGGCCAGTCCCATCGGGAAAGCCGGGCTGCCTTGGGACAGCACTTCGTACAATACGGCCTTGCGCCCGACTTTTCAATCCCGCTGTGCCCTTATGTTTTGATACAGGCGGTCGCGGTTGGTGGAATGTATCAGCTTCCCTGTTAAAAAGCCGGTAACCTCGAAAATATGTTACGTATTCCGGAAAAGACCAGTTCCGGAAGCGGTGTGCTTCAGCGCAACCGTTCACCTCCAGAAATTCAATTCCCCCAAACGGCTGCGGCCTTTTTCCCCGATACAACGAATTTTCTCCGCGATCTCTGCGGCCGTTCTCCGCGCCCTCTGCGGTTTAGGGTTCTTGCCTCACACCGCACCAGCAGCCATTCCACGAAGGTGTACAATCCGCCTGCACTCCGGAGGAACCGATGCTCCATTCCCCAGCGCTGTTTCTCAGTCCCAATATCCATCTCCCTGGCGACTTCAACACCAACTTTCAGATGTTTACCCGCTGGATCCATTTCCTTGCGGGCATCACCTGGATTGGTCTGCTGTACTTCTTTAACCTGGTAAACGTGCCTTTCCAGAAAGAACTAGACGCTGCCACCAAAGGCAAAGTCGTGCCTGCCCTGATGCCGCGAGCTCTCTGGTGGTTCCGCATGGCTGCCGTCATCACGGTACTGGCGGGGCTTATTTATTGGGAGAGGTTTATCGTTCACATCGATGCGCAGAACGCCGGCCAATCGACTGGCCTCGTGATGGGAAGTTTCTTCGGAATCTGGACCGTTGTCTGGGGAGTTCTTTACGCAGTTCTGATTCCCGGAAAAGGCGCTCTCGACAAAGGCCCGGTGATCGGAGTGATCTATGCGGTCGTGGTGTTGGTTGCGTCTTGGTGTTTCCTAAGCCTCAACGACCAGGGATGGCAGAGTAATCGTCTGCTCTCGATCGGCATCGGGGGAGGTATTGGCTGGGTGATGATGCTGAACGTCTGGGGCGTAATCTGGCGCATTCAAAAACGCCTGATCGCCTGGACCAAAGACAACGCCGCCAACGGAACTCCAATTCCCGAACAAGCCAAGCGCATGGCGAGAAGGGCATTCGTGGCGTCGCGCGCGAACGCCTACTTAAGCATCGTGATGTTGTTCTTCATGGGCGCGGCAAGCCACTACCCAATGTTTGGGAAGTAAGTCGAACGTTTAGAGCGGGCGCCTTCGCCCGCTAATCGGAGCGTTAGCCCAGATGCTCTACGCGCATAACGTGATTGGAACTCACTTCACTTCAAAGTTGCGTGGGTCGAGGCCCATGTTGTGCGTGACTTCGTCCTCTTTCAAATCCCATTCAGTGACGGTGGTTGCGCCGTTCGGCAATTCCCGAGTGAAATGAATCTTCCAGTGCGATGGCAGGGTCAGTCCGTCGATGGTCTGAAAGTCGCTGAACCACTCCTCGAGGGTAGTGCGGTCCGCCTGTAATCGGATGGATTCGGTAATGCTGGGACCCACGTTGTTCCCGACATCTAAAGAATAGACCGATTTGATGTGGCGAAACGTTTCTTGATCAAAGTACAGCAGGATTTGCAGGTCGCTGTGCTTGTGTGGCAGATAGCGGACTTGATAAGCCGCCGTTCCGTCTATCCTTTTCAGTCCTTCCAGGATGATCTTCGGCTTTCGGTTTTCGATGTCAAGTAGAGGCCATGCAGTTGAGAGTACACCGGGTAACAGGCCCTCTCGGACGATCGCATCTTGAGATGACAGGAATGCGCCGAAGACGGAACGGCTCTGATTAGAAGTCGCAAAGGCCAACCCCATGGCACTACCGTTGAATACAACGTTCTCCCCACGATAGTCTCCCTGATTAAACTTCATCATGAAACGAAGCTTGTGACCCTCACTAACCAGACCGGTTTTGCCTTCTACGCGACCGCCACCACCCACAATGGGCGCGTAGACCGCGCTGCCCTGCACCACTCTGGTCTTCACCGCCGATCGCGCCGCTGCAGAGCCGATAGCTTCCAAGTGACGTGCAACCAGTTCTTCGGAGGTGAGCTTCGTTTCGTCCGCGGACGAAAACATCGATTGTGGATGCATCACCAGAAACAGAACCACCAGAATGCAACTTCGCTGGAGCATAGAACCTTTTCCTCTTTGGGCGGGGTTCAAGATATCAAAAAACGCCTGCGATCTTCCGCAGGCGTTTCGGATGTCCGGTTCACCGAACTCAGAAATTGAGTTTTAACCCGAACTGTAACTGCCGCGCCGACGTCGTACCGTCGGAACGCTCCAGAGTCGAGGTCGAGAAACCAAATGTGCCGGGGCTTTGGATGAGGTTGCCGGGCTGATCGAATTGAGTCCGATTGAATATGTTGTAGGCTTCCGCTCGGAATTCCAGTTTGACCTTTTCAGTGATACCCGTATTTTTCGACATCACTACGTCCCAGTTGTTGTACCCAGGTCCGTAAAAGCGATTCTTGGCCACATTGCCAGCACGACCAAAGGGTGGTCGTGTGAAAGCATCGATATTAACGCCGGTCTGGCCCTTGGGGTGACTTGATGGCAGCGAGGGGTCTCCGATCAGATCCAGACGAGAGGACAACCCGGTATGCTCGGAGTCGCGATTGCCGAACAAATCGTAGGGATGTCCGCTTTGGAAAGTCGTAATTCCCGAAAGCTGCCACCCCTCCAAGACCTTTGCCAGGAACCCGGTATTCGCATATGCCTTTCCCTTGCCGAACGGCAGTTCCCATGCATAGTTGATAACTAGCCTTTGCCGAATGTCGAACCCGGAATTTCCGCGCTCTTCCCATAATGCAAAGCTGTTCCGCGGGAATGTCCTGCCTGTTTTCTCGGCCGGCACCAGCGGGTCGGACGAGTCGTCGATTGAGTGCGAGTACGTGTAGGCCCCTTGAATCTGGAAACCTCGGGAGAAGCGTTTGTTCACGTTCAATTGCAGACCGTGGTACCACGAACTGCCCGTGGTCTGATTTAGAGCCGCCGAGAAAAAGGCGTTGTTGTAGACGGATGCGACACCTGGCGGTCCAAACCACAGACTTGTAAATGCTAATGCCGATGGAGGCGTGCCGGCGGCCAGGTTTGCTGCCACCAGTTCGGGCTGGGGCGGATTCCCGTCTATGACGCGGAACTCGTGGAAGCCTCGATTTCCAACATAGTTGACATCAATCGTCAGGTCGCGCAGTACTTCGCGTTGTATTCCAAAGTTCCAGCTAGAATTGTACGGCATGGGGAAGTGACGCGGGATGATGACAGGGAAGAAGCCCGCGCCATCATCGATCACAGGGCTCGTTGGAACTGTGTCAGGTAGTGGGACGTTTTCCGGTTGGTCGAACGGCTCAAGGAATGGGGATTGCTGGAAGGGAGGATTCCCTTTCACGTTGCCGAAAAGATTACCGAAGATGCGGTCGTGGAAGATGCCAAACCCTGCCCGAATCGAGGTCTTGCCGTCTTTGAAGGGATCCCACGCGAAACCGACGCGCGGCTCAAAGTTTGTTAGATCGTTGTTGTAAAGCAGGCGCCCTGTCCCCGGGCCGACCACCGTGAACGTAAAGCCGTTCCCGCCTCCGGGCAATGCCGGGGCTGGCCCAGAAGCATTCTGAAAAAGATTGGAAAGGTTGTTGTCCACTTCAAACGGTACACCATTGAACTGATAGCGCAGCCCTATGTTCAAGGTCAGATTGGAACGGATCTTCCAGCTGTCCTGTACATAGAAATCGTATTCGTGCTGGCGGAATCGGCGCAGGTCGTCTGCCGTACGGGTTCCAGCCTTGTTGAAGTATTGACTCTGAGTCTCGGTATCCATCAAGCCGACTAGCATCGCGGCCATGTCCTGAAATACGGTGTCCGGGGTTGCATCGACCGTGCCCTGGAATCCGTCGTTAAGCTCACCGCAATTCTGATAAGGGTCATCGGGGTTCGCGGGTCCCCCGAAGTAACCCAATGGATCACAGGGGAAAAGACTCGGATTAGCACTAACAGCCGAGAAGTTAAAGTTGAAAAACGGATTGAATGTCACAAGGTCTCTAGACGTGAATGAATCAAACCCGTCCTCATAAACCCAACGGGCCTCGCCGCCAAACTTCAGGGTGTGAGAACCTTTGACCCAACTCAAGCTGTCTCCCGCACTCCAAGTTCCCGTTTTACGCCACTGCCCATTCGAATCAAACAGGGCGAGGCAGCCGAAACCAGCGATGTCCGGCAACGAGAAATCGCGGGACCGGCCAAACTGATCCAAAGTTCCAATATTCAATTGATCGAGATTGCTACAGTTAAACGGATTGTCGTTCTTGTTAAATCCGAACTTTGCGACATTTACTAAAGTCGGGCGCAGCGTCGACGTTAGCGATCCACCGACCAGTAGAACGTGCGATTGTGAGGCCGTCGCTCCAAGCCCAGGCAGAAATTCGTCGTGGAAGGGGTCGGGATCCTTGTACCAATCGTACGCTCCGTGGACCGACAATGTGTGCGAATCGCCGAAACGTTGGTCCAGCTTTGCGGTGATATTCGTGGAATCGTACTTGGAAGTGGATGGATAGAGCAGTTGGCCTCGGAGTTGATCGACCTCTAGTCCATTTGGATCGGGATACTTGCTCAAGATCTGGTTAATGATGGGATCCATTGGCAGGCCAAGGTTGCTGTTCGGACCCCCTCCTGCGCCAGAGAGGTCAATCTGCAGCGTACACGGGGCCTGGTTTGACGGACAGTCATTGGGATTGTAGTCCGTATAGGGAAAAACACCAGTCGTCAGCGCACTCTTGAAGGCAACGCTGGGCACGTCCGACACATTGGTGAGAGTCGTCCGAAACCGATCCCACTCCGTGTCTACAAAAAAGAATGTCTTGTTCTTTATGATGGGCCCACCGAAATTGAAACCGAACTGATTGCGAACGTATGGGTTCTGCGCCTCCACGTTGCCAGTGAGGTCATCGATGTTGTGGTTGAAATAGTCGCGCGCTCCGAAGGCGTTGTAGCGGCCAAACCAGCGTGCACCTCCATGGAAATCGTTGGTACCGCTCTTCGTTACGACATCAATAATGGCCCCGTTGTTGCGGCCAAACTCGGGCATAAAGTTGTTGGTGATCACGCGGAATTCTTCCGTTGCATCAGGATTCAACGAGGCCAATCCGCCAGCAATTCCGGGCACCGAGGTGTCATTGTTGTCGGTGCCATCCAGAAGAAAGTTGTTGTTGCGCTCACGAGCTCCGTTGACGGAAAAACCACCGAGACCACTATTCGACTGGATGGTGCCGGGCGAAAGCAAAATCAGCGAATACGGATCGCGCGTCAACAGCGGTAGGTCCGTCATCTTGCGGGAATCCACCAGATTGCTTACCTGGGAGGTCTCCAGATCTATCGGCGGCACATCACTGGCGCGCACTAGGACCTCTTCAGAGACAGTGCCTGGCTCTAAAGCTGCGTCCACTCCTAATGCCTGCGACACTGTGAGTTGTACATCGTCCAGACGGTATGTCTTGAAGCCTGCCTTTTTGACTGCGATTTCATAGTGACCCACTGGCAGATTCGGTACGCTATACACCCCCGTCCCGCTGGTGGTGGTGGTCCGGCTGGCGTTGGTTTCCAGATTTCGGACGGTCACTTCTGCGCCCTGCACCACCGCACCCGTCGAGTCCGACACCGTCCCTTGAATCGATCCGGTTTGCGCCCACGCGATTGCACTCATCAACACCACGAGGCTACCGAGCATAAGAAATCTGAACTTCACCATGAGTTCCTCCATGGAATCACACTGAGAATTCGCAAGAGCGAGCGCTTTCGCCGGACGTCGCTCAACTACCAAAAGAGAATCGGGGGGAGTGAAAACACCTGCAACTCCAATACCAAAACTTTGCCGTGTGATTCTTAAGCTGTTCAGCAAGTTGCGTCAGCGTCGATAACAGAATCCACAATTCCGCACAAAATCTCAGTCTCGATTTATGAAATCCGGTATCGAAATGAGATTCTTAACACTATTTGAAAGTTATGTTTGAGTCGATATTCGAACAGGTTCTCTGCTGCCATCAAAAGCTTGCTCAAGCAGGGCATGGCGCCTCTCCCATACTGGGCGCGCCGATCCAGCGTCAGCAAATACGAATCTTGGGCTTCGCCGTGCCCGCCGGAAATCTGAGTAGGCACTAATCTTTCGTCGAGTCGCCCGCTGGCCTTTCCGATTGCAAGCCGAATCTCTAACATTCCAAAATTCATATCGAACCTCCTATCCCTCCGAGAAATCGGAGACAAAACAGCCACACACGCTACCTAAGTGTTTCATCCTATAGACACTTATCTTTGGATAACAGCGTGCTGTCTTTCTGCCAGCTACACGGGGCGTGTAGTCAGCTGTGAGTACCTCCGCGGCCTCCGAGGAGGATTCCTGCTCCGGCTCAAGTGCAAATCTTCAATTCTTTGTAACGAAAGGCGAGGTCCGCTTTGCAGCAAAGCCGGCGTCGTGCCCCCGCGTGTCCGGCGGTGTGTAGAAGAGTTCAAAGCTAAACGATAGTGAGGAGACTTAAATGGATATGTTGAAGAAAAAGCTCCTGTTTCTCCCGATTCTGCTGATGGTGGTGGCGCTCGCTCTACCGTTAGTCGCTCAAGAACGGTTCGGCAATATCAGTGGCACCGCGACTGATCCTAGCGGGGCCGTCGTACCCGGCGTAAAAGTCACTGTCACCAACCAAAACACCAAGCGCATCATTACCGCAACGACTCGGACTGATGGCTCATACGCCGTGATGGAGGTTGAGCCAGGCCGGTATTCCGTAGCTTTCGAAAAAACGGGATTCGCCCGGCAAGAAGCATCCAACGCCATCATTCTGGTCGGGAAGAACACTCGCGTCGATGCGTCCTTGACGATGGGCAGCGTAGCCACAACCGTTGAGGTGAGCGGCGCCGCAGCCGCCATTGACACGACCAGCACGACGCTTGCGCAAAACATCACAGTTGAAGAACTGGACCGTTTGCCCAAGCCCCGCACCTTCCAGGGCGTGGCCATCTTCTCGCCGTCGGTGAATACGGGTTACATCGAAGGCGGCTTCCAGATCAATGGCGCCAGCGCAGCCGAGAACAACTACTACATCGATGGCGTTTCCACCAACAGCGTGATCGACGGCTCGGCTAGGCAGAAAGCAACTTTCGATTACCTCCAGGAAGTTCAGGTAAAGACGACGGGGCTCGACGCCGAGTACGGTGGTGCGATGGGCGGCGTGGTCAGTGCTGTCACCAAGTCGGGTGGCAACGCTTACCATGGCGATATTCACTACTATTATTACGGAAACAAGCTGAGTTCAGACCCGACCAAACGCATCCAGGTCGATCCGAATATTGGCCCTCCAGGTCCTTACCCGTTCGCCTATTTCCAGGATGCCAAGTACCTCGACGATAACAACGAGATTGGCGGTAGTCTGGGTGGTCCGATCGTGAAGGATAAGCTGTGGTTCTTCGTTGCAGGGTCTCCTCAGTGGCGTTCTCGTCGCAACACCTACAATTTCTTCAACGGCACAACCGGAACCTACAGCGACAGCGGCGCCATGCCGCGCCATTTCCACAAAGAGAATTGGTTTGGAAAATTGACGTGGGATGTAGCCAGTCGCATTCGTGCCAACTTTACTTATCTGTACACGCCGGAATATCAGACGGGTGCTCTGTTTGCTTACGACGGGTATGGACGCAATTCCACTACCCAAACCCTCTTGAGCGCCCAGCAGCAGCGGCTGCGCGGCTATAGCCAACCTGAGAACAGCGTTACTGGTCAAATCGATTTCACTCTGACCAACACCACGCTGCTTAGCGTTCGAGGCGGTCGCTATCACCTCAACTACATTGATACCGGCGTGGATTTTGACAAGCAGCAAGTTTGGTCACTGTCTGCAGTCGGGCTCGCCGGGGTTCCGGCAGAATTGCAATTGCCACAAAACAGTCGCACACCGGACGCGTCAAGGAGATACCACGACCTAACGACACGCACCTACATCCAAGCAGATGGCAGCCAGATGTTCCGATTCGGCGGGCAGCACAACATGAAGTTTGGTGTGGGCACGCAGAAGAACGTCAACAACGTCGACTACACCATCGCACCCGCCGGAAGAGTCAACCTATTCTGGGGAGACACACCGTGCGGCTCCTGTGCTACAGACACACTGGGCGCCTTTGGATTCTACTCGGTCGATGACTTTGGCACGATCGGCAGCGCCGGATCCAATATCACCCACCTTTATGTGCAGGATTCCTGGAAGGTTCTCAATCGTCTGACCGTGAATGCGGGCGTTCGTTTCGAGAGGGAATTGATCCCTTCGTTCCGTCCCGATGTCCAGAAATTTGCTTTGAAGTGGGGGTTTGGTGACAAGATCGCTCCCCGTTTGGGAGCGAGCTTTGATCTTTTCGGTAACGGAAAGGTAAAACTCTCAGGCGGATGGGGCCGGTACTTCGATTGGATCAAGTACGACCTGCCCCGCGGCACCTTCGGCGCGGACTTCTGGCGGGTTTACTATCGGACCTTGGATTCAGCTGATGTTGACGTCATAAACAGCATCAGCCTCTCAAACCTGCCCGGCACCGATCTTTGGGCAGAAGGACACAACGGCTCCACCTTCCGCGACCGGCGCGTTCCTGGGTTCGAATTCCTCGACCCCGCTGTGAAAGCACCGAGCACCGACGCTCTCAATGCCGGAGTGGAATGGGAGATCGTTCCGAAGATGGTCTTCACAGGTCGCTATGTGCGAACGAAGCTTAATAGGACCATTGAAGACATGGGCGTTCTGGACGCTCAGGGAAACGAAGTGTACCGCTACGGGAACCCAGGCGAAGGCTTGAACACCAACGAACCAGCATCGGGTGCAAGCTGCCCAATCACGGTCGGCGGTGTTTGCGCTGTGCCCATGCCGAAGCCGAAACGTACTTACGATGCCATGGAGTTGTCGTTGGCACGCCGTTTCAGTGCCGGATGGCTGTTTGACGCCAGCTACACCTATAGCAGGCTTTGGGGCAACTACTCCGGTACGCAGAGCACCGACGAGATTCGCCCGGCGACTCTCGGTTACGGGTTCACGGGTAACCAGCAGTTGGCCGCCCAAACCTACCGCCCCGGAGGCAATGCCAACCGCTACTTCGATCTGGATGAAGCCCTGTACGACGCCCGCGGCAAGCTTGGCCTGTATGGCATGCTACCGACGGATCGTCCGCATGTCTTCAAATTCTATGGTGCCAAAGAATTTAAATTTGGCACTGAAGTCGGTGGGTTCTTCCGCGCTTCGAGCGGCACCCCCATTACGACCCAAGTCGACACCATTAACCAAATTCCTTTCTACGTAAATGGGCGCGGCGACGCTGGCCGCACACCGTTCTTCAACCAGACAGACCTCCTGGTGGCTCACGAGTTCAAAGTCGGTGAGGCTAAGAGACTTCGTCTGGAGATGAACGTCATTAACGTGTTCAACCAGAAGACCGCATTGTTTGTCTTTGACCGGTACACGCGCGAAGAGAACTCGTCCG
>Ga0075424_100006318_pt1 | contig 11404 bp, 18 predicted proteins | sample SoiMethybrSBSTD3_FD_75301 | JGI IMG/M metagenome (GOLD analysis project Ga0075424, IMG submission 75301) | Bulk soil microbial communities from a Populus tree surrounding site in Tennessee, USA - Soil MetaG P. TD hybrid SBSTD3 | ecosystem: Environmental > Terrestrial > Soil > Tree plantation...
GAACGGGGATAAACTCGAGCTCGATTTTCGCTTGACCGTCGGGCTCAGGAAAATCGACGGTCGCTGGACTGTGACGCACGAGCACCACTCGATTCCTGCCGAATGAGCATTTCTTCTAATTCTTCTCGCACGCCGCGCCGGTGATCGCTATAATCCATCCCGTGGAACACGGTTGCGATTTCAATCATCAACCAACGGGATGATGTGAATGGATATCCTCGTCAACATCGACGTCGACGACCTGGAAAAGGCGGTGCAGTTTTACCGCGCCGCGTTCGGCTTGAAGGCGGGCCGGCGCTTCGGCGCGTCGGGAGTCGAGCTGCTCGGAGGCCCGGCGCCGATTTACCTGCTCGCCAAGCCGTCCGGGACGCCGGCGTCGGACGCGACCTCTGAGCGGCGCCGCTACGATCGCCATTGGACGCCGGTGCATCTCGACTTTGTCGCCGACGACATCGACGCGGCGGTCGCGCGGGCCGTATCCGCGGGCGCGCGCCTGGAGCGGCCGATTGCCGCTTATAACTGGGGCAAGCTCGCGCTCATGGCCGATCCCTTCGGTCACGGCTTCTGTTTGATTCAGTTCGTAGGGCGCGGGTACGACGAGATCGCGGAGTAGAACGTCGGCGCTTTGTACGCGTTAGAATAATTTCCCATTCTCCTCTATCCCATTGACAAGAAGTGCTCCGGTGGTAGGAAAATCCAGTCATGCAACACTCTTCTGAATGGAAAAAGCTTCTCGCGAATCCCGGCGCGGACAGCCACATAGTGCAGCTCTACCAGGACGACGAGTTTTTCGGCGAAGCGGTGAGCGAATTTGCGGCCGGCGGATTCATAAAAGACGAATCGATTATTTTTGTCGCCACCGCGCCCCATTGGGATATTCTTGCCCGCTGCCTCGCGGCTAAAGGCTTCGACGTCGCGGAGCTCCGGCGCCGCGGCCAGCTGACGGTTCTCGACGCGCACCAGACGCTGCCCAAGTTCATGGTCAACGAGATGCCGGACGAGCGAGTCTTCAAAGACATCGCGCGGGCGACGATCGAGAAGGCCCGCGCCGGGGGCCGCTATCCCCGGGTTCGCTGGTGGGGCGAGATGGTGAACGTCCTCTACGTCGATGGCAACGGCCGCGCCTCGACGCGGCTGGAGGAATTTTTCGACGATGTCGCGCACGAGTCGTCGATCCCGATCTTCTGCTCGTTCTCAATGGACAAATTCGATCCCGAGATATACGACGGCGCGCTCCAGAATGTGTGCCGCACCCACGCGCACCTCATTCCGGCGGAAAATTACGAGCTGCACAGGGAGTGCGTCGATCGGGCGATCGCCGAAGTGTTCGCCGGGCAAGAAGATTCGCTTTTTAAGGGCCTGGCGCGGTCGAAGAGCTGGTCGGTCCCGGCGATGCCGGCTTCACAGGCGCTCCTGCTGTGGCTCAAGGATGCGATGCCCGAGATCTCGGACCGGGTGATCGCCCAGGCGCGCCGCTACGAGCGGCAGGGAAAAAATTAATGACCGCGGCGCACGCCCTGAGCCATACGGTCGCTTGTGGCATCCCGGGCATCGGGAAGGTTCCATGGGGCAGCCACTTTTCCCTGCTGTACACGACGCGTCAGAGTTTGGTGGACGGTCTCGTCGCTTACTTTCAAACGGGCATCCTCAACAACGAGCGCTGTCTTTAGATCACGGCGGAGCCGCTCACCGCCGCAGACGCCGCAGCGGAGTTAGTCAGTCCCGGGACTCGACGGCATGCTGAAAGAAGGCCGCATTCAAAATACAAAACTTCGCTGACTGGCACGTCAACGGAACGGAGTTCAACGCCGACAAGATCATCGCGCACTGGCTGAGCGACGAAGGGAAGGCTTTAAGGGACGGCTACGCGGGCCTTCGTGTTTCGGCGAATGCCGAAGTTATGACGCCGGCCTGGGGCGACTTGATGGCTTACGAGAAGGCGGCGCACGCCCACTTTCAAAGCCGGCGCATCCTGGCCCTGTGCGCCTACGGCCGCGACAATTGTCAGGCGAGCCACGTCTTCGAGGTCATACGAACCCATCTGTTTACGCTGTGCCCGCGGGACGACCTCTGGGAAATGCTGGAGGCGAACCTGCCTGCGTCCAGAGATCATCTCGACGACTTCCTCGAACCGCACAACGCGCTAGCCGGCCCGCCACAAAAATTTAAATAAGTCCCGCGGACCGCAAATGTCTGACGAGCGGCGGATGCATTTCCTGTAGGCAGTCTTGAACGCCTCCGCTGATGGTCTCGTGAATCCGATTGAGTTGGGGACCGGTGCGCAGATCACAAATATAATTCTGTCCTTGCACCTTGTCAGAGCGATTAGCGCCCGATAGACCTGTTATAGGCACAATCGTCTGAAAGGAGGATCTCAAATGGCCTGGATCAAAACCTTCGAGGAGAACGAGGCGCGCGGTCTGCTCGCCTGGACCTATCGCGTGCTGCGCTGGACGCGCGGCCGGGTGCCGAACATCGTCAAGGTTTCGAGCCTGCACCCGCGTCTCTTGGTGACGCTGGGGCCGCTCTTCCGCACGCTGATGGAGGGACCGTCGCCGCTCACGCGCGCCGAGCGGAAGATGATCGCCATCGTCTCTTCCCGGGTGAACAACTGTTTTTATTGAACGGAATCCAACGGAGAGTTTCTCCGTCAAGAGCTGAACGACGCGGAACTGGCCGACGCGCTGATGGATGATTACCGCAAGGCTCCGATCACGCCGGAGATGATCGATCTCCTGTCCTTCGCCGAAAAAGTGACGCGCGACGCGAGCAGCGTTACCCGCGACGACATCGCTCGACTGCGCTCGGCCGGCTTCTCCGACCGCGCGGTGTTGGATGCGGCGCATATTGCGGGCTTCTTCTGTTATATGAACCGGGTTGTGCAGGCGCTCGGCGCCGACAGCCGGTCGACAGCTTCAACGCCGGCGAAAGAAACGGCCTCCAGCATCGCGCCGCGCGAGGCTTTGCCGATTTAATCGGTTCGTAAATATCCGTAGTAGGGGCGGTTTGCGAACCGCCCCTACCTTTGGATTCGGAGCGTTCTTTCAGTGTCAGCCCCGCGAAGCATGTCCTCAGCGGACCGAGGGCAGGGAACGCCACGCGCCGCTGCTCTTTCTTGAAAGCGGAGCCGATCGGCGTTTTTACATCCACGGATGAATCCGGAAAACTCCACGCGGCGCGGCCGGCCGCTTTATGGGCGCTTTGACTGTTGAGTTCTCTGCCGCGACCGTCGCGCCGCCGCATCTCGATTCGATCGCATTAGGAGTTTTTGCCCAAATAGCCATCGCTCGCCGGCTGTGGTAAATTGGCACGATGAAGCGCAGCAACTTCGCGCAATGGGCCGTCCTGTCGTTTCTGCTTTCGTCGGCCTCGCTCTTGGCCGCCGAGCCAACGACCACAATCATCTACCTCAAGGACAACGCCGTCTCGCTAACCGCGCCCGCGGGCTGGCTGCTCGACGACGAGAGGGGCCGGCCGCGGATCCAGGCGATGTTCTATCCCGCGGCGGCGGAGGGCGGCGAGGTCGAGGCGGACGCGGTGATCTACATCAATACGCTTTCGCGCGCCATCGAGCCGAACCTCGACGCGCTCATCGCCGACGACGTGGCGCACGAGCGCGAGCAGTCGCCCAAGCTCCAGGTGCGCCGGGGAGAGCCGATCCGGCTTTCCGACGGCACGTCGGCGCGCGTCAATCATTTGAGCGGAGATAAATGGGGCAATTTCGAGTCGATCGCTTATATCGACACGCCGGCCGACTACGTCGCGATCGTGCTCACTTGCAAGACCGAAGCCGCCCATAAGAAGGCGCAGGCCCCCTTCGCCGAGCTCGTCAAAAGCTATCGCGTCCTCGGGCCCGACGCGGGGCTGGTAAAATAAATATCCGACGAGCGCAGCGCGCGCATGTCCTCACATCCCTCGAAGGCCGCGCCGATGACCGTGTTTCGAAAAGGAGCCGCCATGAGAAGAGTGTTGGCCGCCGTTCTAATCGCCTTCTTCGCTGCCATCGGCGGGCGTGTGGCGCGCGCGGCCGAGACGCCGCCGACGCAGGAATCGATCCAGGAGCTCATGAGCCTCACCGACTTGAGGAAAACGATCGAGGGCGTCGCGCAGAACATGGAGGCGTCCACCGAAGCATCCGTGCGCCAGGCGTTCATCGGTCAGGGTCTCAGCCAGAAGCAGGAACGACTTCTCACGGAGATGAGCGCAAAGATGGTCGCTATCTTCAAGGAGGAGATGAGCCCGGAAATCCTCGAGCCGATGTATATCGAAATCTACCGCAACGCGCTGACGCAGCAGGAGGTCGACGGCATGATCGCATTTTATAAGACCGAGGCCGGCAAGGCCGTCATGGGGAAGATGCCTTCGATCACGCGGCAGGCGCTCGAAGTCACGCTCCGTCGAATGCAGACCTTCATGCCGAGGCTGCAGCAGATACAGCAAGAAATGCTTCAACGGATGAAGCAGGAGCAATAAAGTCGCGCGCCCAGGCGCGTTTCCTCCTTGGCGTCGGCGCCGATCGCCCGCGCTCGCGCATCTCATGCATCGGGGTGCAGGCGGCGTCGCGCCGTACGCCAGCGGCGGTTCCCGACGGAAAACCGAGCGGCATAACTTCGTCGATGTCGCGAAGCCGTCTGTCTTCGGTTGGTTTCATCGAATCCGGACAAGGGAAAATGGTACCTATTTTCCCGTTGCCGCGTTCCGGGCGCCGTGCTAAAAAGCACGTCAACGTGGACCTCCAATTGCTCTATGCGCCTATGGCCGTATTCATCGAGAAGCCGCTCCTGGCGGCGCTCCCGCTGGCCGTGTTTCTCGTGCTCTACGCCGTGTCGCAAAAAGTTATCATCCTCGCCGCCGCGGCGGCCTGGCTCGCCTATCTGCCGTATGAGTACGGGATGAAGCTCCGTATTCTCTGTACCGGGGAGTGCAATATCCGCATCGACCTCCTGGTTTTGTATCCCGCGCTCGTGCTGATCTCCGTCGTCGCCGTTCTGGCCTTCCTGCGGTCGCTCGCGCGCCAGCGCCGATTTGTGCGCGCCCGCGGTCGAGGCGCGTGAAAAGCATCCGCCGGCCGCTTCTTTAGGACCCGTAGTTAAATTTCTACACGTCGCAGTGAAAGCAATACATGCGCGAGCGAGCTCTCGCGCGCTTCATGCCCGCGAAATCGTTTCGCATCGCGCCTCGTTAAAAATTAACAAACCGATTTTCCTCCTTTGTTTTTAGAGGGCTCGCGTCTCTCAGCCGACGTTATTATCGAGATCGCCCCGCCGCGCGGCGGAGAAGTTTTTCGTTTGGCACTGCGCTTGCTCGTTGAGCGGGCGGGACTCGTCTTGTTTGCGTCGCCAATCCGCGGAGAAGGAGGTGAGAGGAGATGATTGCACGGCGGCGAGGCGATGGATGTATTCCGTCTTTATTGTGGCTAGGAAATAAAACGAGGGAGAAAGAATGAAAAAAGCATTCGCAGTTTCGTTTTTCGCGGCGGCGCTCTTGGCCGGTTCGCTGGGCGCGGGGAACGCGCGCGCGCAGAGCTCGAAGGCGGCGTGGCGCTTCGCCGAGCTCGTCTCGCTGCCGGCGGCCTCGGCGTCGTCGACCGGCGCGGCGACCAACGACACCGGCTGGGTCAGCATTTTGACCACTCACATCAAGACGCCCAACGGCAAGGAGCTCGGCATGGGGGTCTCGCTCCAGTGCGGTCTTGTCACCGATACGACGGTGCGGAGCAAGAACGGCGATCTCGATTCGTCATCGGCGCGGGGGAGAATCCGCGTGCGCGTCAAGATCACGCAGCCCGACGGCTCGGTGGTCTACGGCCAGCCCAACAATGGCGCCGATCTCGCGACCGACATTTCTTTGGATAATAGCGGCGGCGGCCTGACCTACTGCGACCGCTATCAGAAGCTCGAGGCGAAGTTCTCAGGCCTCAACTGCACCGCTGACGCAGTCACGGGCGTAGTTACCTGCACCGATCCCGAGCAGCTGCGCCTTTTGCTGAAGACCCTGGACGCGACCCACTTCAACTTCATTCACGCCAACGCCATGCCCGGCGTCCAGACAGTCGAGGTGCAGGCGCGCGCTCAAGCGGGCATCGCGCTCGGCGGTACACAGCTCGGTTCGGCCGGCGCCGAGGCGTTCGCGGGCGCCGGCGCGCTCAGCGTCGAGACGATCCGCCTCGTCAAAGACGCGGACGGCACGACCGACCTCACCAACCTCAACTGATTTCCACCGTTTTTCCCGGCCCGGCGTGATGGCACGCCGGGCCGGGTTCCCCGCGCAATCCACCGCACGCCTAGATTTTGAGCTTTCTTGCCTGGCCGCCGGTGCGGATAAGGCTTGCAAGCGGCGGTCCCGGTGATATGAAGCTGGCCGAGGGCTCGGCTACTGCGGACGAACCGTCCGGGGAGGTCATATCATGGCGTTCGATCTGGTCGTGAGAAACGGGACGGTGATCGACGGCACGGGGCGCCCGGGGGTCGAGGCCGACGTTGCGGTCGAGGGGGATCGGATCGCGGCGATCGGTAAAAACCTGGCGGCGGGAAAAAAAGAGATCGACGCACGCGGCCATGCCGTTGCGCCGGGCTTCATCGACCCGCACACGCACATGGACCTTTTTCTGGTCCTTTATCCGCACGGCAATCCGGTGGTGAACTTCGGCGTCACCACGATCGTCATCGGCGACTGCGGCGCGTCGTGCGCGCCGGTGCCCGACGGCGCAGAGCCGCGCAAGGTGCTCGTCGCCTATCTCCGCCGCGTGCTCGACAATTACGTCGACGAGAAAGATTGGAAATGGAAAACCTTCCCGGAGTACCTCGGTTATCTTAAGGGCAGGGTCGGCATCAACGTCGCCGCGCTCGTGCCGCACTCGCCGGTGAGGCTCGCGGTGATGGGCGAGGCCGCCTATCAGCGCGAGGCGACCGCCGGGGAGCTGGAGGCGATGAAGAGCATGGTGCGCGAGGCGCTCGAGGCCGGCGCGATCGGCTTCTCCTCGAGCCCGCGCGGCGGTCCGGCCGTCCACGCCGGAACTCCGAGCACCTTCGCGACCGAAGAAGAGCTCGTCGGGCTCGCGAACCTCGCCGCCGAGTACGGCGGCTGCTTTCAGTTCAACGGCTTTCAGAATCTGCTGAAGCCCGCGAGCGGCTTTCCCGCATTGATCGAGAAGATCAGGGCCAACATGATCGGCAACGAGTTTCGCGTCCGCCCCGGCGAGAAAGACGACCCGGCGAAATCGATCGCCTTCATGGAGGAGGCGAAAAAGCGGGGCAAGGACATCAACGGCGTCGTGATCCCGTATATGCACATCCGCCGCTTCGGCGCCGCCGACTGCTTTATTTTCCACGGCCTGCCGGCGTGGGAGGCGATCAAAGAATCCGGCGATCTCAAGCCAAAGCTCCGGGATGGATCTTTCCGCGCGCGGCTCGAGCGCGAGCGCGTCGAGGGCGCGGGCAAGCCGGAATTTCCCGAGTGGCTCGGCTGGGACCGCGTCGTGTTCGAGCACGTGCAGAAGGAAAACTTGAAGCCGCTGGAAGGCAAGAACGTGGAAGAGATCGCGCGCGCGACCGGCAAGGCGCCGATGGACGCTTTCTGCGACACGCTGCTCGAAGACGATCTCGCCTCGCGGCTGATTTTTTACGGCTGGGCGAACGCGCACATGGACCGGCTCGCGAGCATGATCAAGAGCCCCCAAGGGCTCATCGGCACCGACGCCGGCGCGCACCTCGACCGTTTTTTCTGGCACGGCTCGCCGGCGCGTATTCTCGGCCACTGGCGCCGCGAGAAAAAATTATTCAGCCTGGAAGAGGCGGTGCATAAGATCACCGGCCTGCCGGCGGAAAAGCTCAGGCTCAACCGCGGCCGTTTGAAGGCCGGCCTGCCGGCGGACATCACGGTCTTCGACCCCGACAAGATCGATGACCTCGCGAGCGGTCGGCTGCCCGACAAAGTCGACGCGAACGAAGTGCGGCGCCATCCGCCGGGCATCGCCGCGGTCGTGGTGAACGGCCAAATCGTCGTCGAGCATGGCGCCTGCCTCGACGTCTATCCCGGCAAAGTCACGCGCCAGGACCTCTGCGCCCCGGCGCTGTGAGCTAGACTCAGACCTTTAACGAAAAGATTCAGCGGTCTTGCAGGACCGCCTCGGCGTCGAGCGTGATCTCTACCATGTTGCCGACAACGACGCCGCCGCGATCCAGCGCGGCGTTCCAGCTGATGCCGAAATCGTGACGGTTGATCGCCGCTGTGGCGCTAAATCCCGCGCGCGCCTTCGGGCCTTTATCGACGCCGTCCTCCCACCAAGGAGTCTGCCACTGGCCTAAATAATGGACGTTGAACGCGACCGGCCGCGTGACCCCGTGAAGCGTAAGCTCGCCGGTCACGACCGCGTCGCTCGCTCCGGTCATCTCGACGCGGCTGCTTTTAAACGTGATCTTCGGATATTTTTCCACATCGAGGAAATCCGCGTTTTTGAGATGCGCGTCGCGTTGCGCTTCGCCCGTCCAAAGGCCGGCGGCGTCGATGACCGCCTCGAAGGAGGCTGCTGCGGGCTCGGCCGGATCGAAAATCAGCGTGCCGTGAATATCTTTGAAATGGCCGCGGACATTCGTAACCATCATGTGGCGCACGCTGAATTCGGCCGCGGTGTGGCCGGGCTCGAAAAACCATTTGGACATGGCGGGACCTCCGGTTGAGAATAATCGACTATATCGGCACCGCGGTGCGAGGGATAGAGTCGGGCTCCGCCTTGAACCGCGTGCCGCAAGCGCGGTTCACCGCGAAAAAAGGGGCCGGGATAAAAATCCCGGCCCCTTCGTTCCCCATCGCAATTCAGGTGGGGGATTATCGGATCGTCCCCGAGCCCGAAGCGCTGCCGGACCCGGAAAGACTGCCGGAGGCGCTGCCTGTGTCCGATCCGGACACGCTGCCCGAGGCGCTGCCCGAACCCGAACCGGAGCCGCTGCCGGAGGCGCTGCCCGAAGCGCTGCATCCTGCAAATGCCAACGCTCCGACGAGCAGTGGGACGGCCAGTAATGTGGTTTTCATGGTGTTCACCCCCCTTTAGCTTCATTGTCCAACCTGATGGACAGCGATCAATACCGGTTTTGACCCGATGAAGGTGAAGACGAGGATAGGGTCGTGGAACCATCGAGAGAAAATCTCTCGGGTTTGGCCGGCGGCCGTTTTAAGGTATCCACCTACATTGAATCACGAACGGCGAGGGTCAGAATGAATCTATGACTATTATGGCGCCGGAAGAAATTCTCAGCGACAGGCAGGCGGCGACCGTGACACCCGGTCGCCGAGTCATTAACCGACTGACCGCATGGCCTCCGAACGTTACGTGGGCCCTGGGGCACTCGCCGGCGGTCGAGCCGAACGATATTCTCGTCGCAGCGGAATGGACGACCCCGGCTGAAGGCCTCATCGGCCTCCGGCTGTGCAAAGCCGACGGCCAGGAGTACGGCGTCGAGCTCAACCTGCCAGCGCCGGTCCTCGAAGGCGCGCTGCAACGGATGCAGCCCGGCATGACGCTCGCCGAGATCGGTGAACTGGAAATCGGCGAAGCGCCGACAGACGAGCCCGCGGACCCTCCGCCTCTAGCGCCGGCGTAGAAGCCCGCCTACGAGCACCGGCTACAAACCCTCCCCGTTGTCCCCGGATTCGCGGCCGCGCCGCCTGAATCGGATTTTAAAAGCGTCGATGAAATTAAAGAAGGCTTAACGGCTCAGTGCGTCTTAATGCGCATTTGCTTGGCGCTGCATTCGCCGCAGAGCTGGCCGCGCTGCGGGCGCATCTCGATCTGAACGAAATCCGCCCGCGGCCAGCGTGAGCAGTTCTCGGAAAAATGCCAGATAAAGTCGCCCGGCGTTTTGCGGTAGATCGATTCGAGGTCCTCTTCGCGCATCTCGTCGATATGGTGGAGCCGCCGCGGCTCGCCCTGGGCGTTGCGCGCCTCGTGCAGGTGGGTGAAACAATGTGGGCAGGTCATGAGCGGCACCGTGAAGACGCGGTCGAGTCCCAGGTGGCGCAGGGTAAATTTCTCCTTGCAGATGTAGCAGCGGAGCACGACGGTCCAATGCGTGCGGCTACCCATGCTGTGCGTGTGTCTTCCGCTCCGAACTCCAGGCGTCGACGGCGGTCGAGCCCCTCAGCTCTTTTTCTGCCGCGCGACGATGTCGTCCTTGATCTTGTCGTAGGTCGACTCGGGGACGATCTTTTTTTGCACCAGTTCGTCCTTGCGCTTGTACGGACGGTTCTTGATGATCTTCTCCGCCAGCGCGTCGCCGATGCCGGGTAATTCCTTCAGCTGCTTCTCTGTCGCACTGTTGATGTCGAGCGGCTCTTTTTTCTCGGGCGCCTTTTTCTCCGGCGCGGCCGCCTTCTCCGCCGCAACGCCGCGCGCCGCGGGCGCTGCGAGCGTGAGACAAAGGGCGGCGAGCAACGCCGCGATGACTCCGAATCGCATTCGCTTCATGGCTTTTCCTCCCTTCGCATAAAGATAGCGGCCGATGCGGGAAAGTAAAGAGAGGGCCGCAGAGTGACGGTTCTGTTAAGGTTCGATGACCGCGCCCGGCCCCGCCGTCAGCAATCTTCGTCGAGGAGTTTGAAATCTTCGATGCTATGCCAGGTGAGCACCGACTCACCGGGAACTTTATGGCATAAAGGGCAGGGATGGTTCTTGAGATAAGCCATTAGCGGCGTGCCGTGACCGAGCTCGAGCGTGAAGCGCTGGCCACAGGCGGTGCACCGTAATGTCCAGATTCCGGCATCCACGGTCGAACTATAGGACGGCGCCGGCACCATTCTCCAATACATATTTCATAACGATTCGATTGTCCGGAATCGCCAGAAATACCGACGGGGCGGACTTTCGGAGGCGATATAGATCGAGGAGACGAGAGGGCAGCGAGCTAGCGCCCGCCGCTTGCGCGCCGGCGCCTGTGGCGCAGCGCTTCGGCGCGGCGGGGCGGCTTGCGTTGGGCGCGAAGCGCGGTCGCCGCGCGGTGCGCGCCGACGGCCTTGAGCGCGGCGCGACAGAGATGATCCGGCGGTGCCCATTCGGCCGGCATCCCTTCGGCATGAGCGCTCTTTTCGAGCTCTTTCAAAAATTTTCCCAAGCGTCCGAGCTGCTCCAGCCGCGGTCCGAGCGCCGCGGCCTCGCGCGGCTCGGTCGAATAGGGGGGTACGCGCGCCGCGCGAAAGCGTCCGAGTTTGTCGGGCCGTTTGCCGCGATAGCCGGCGCCGTCGCCTTCGCGCCGCACATTCTTCCAGCCCATCACGGCCTCGGCGACCAGGGCGTCCAGCTCGGCTCCTGCTTTTAGATCCTTCGCCGCGCGCATGAAGGCATTCTAGCCGATTGCCGCGCGCCTCGCCAGACGCTCGCATGTAGCATGGAATTACGGATTTTATAGGAATC
>Ga0075424_100006321_pt1 | contig 11402 bp, 13 predicted proteins | sample SoiMethybrSBSTD3_FD_75301 | JGI IMG/M metagenome (GOLD analysis project Ga0075424, IMG submission 75301) | Bulk soil microbial communities from a Populus tree surrounding site in Tennessee, USA - Soil MetaG P. TD hybrid SBSTD3 | ecosystem: Environmental > Terrestrial > Soil > Tree plantation...
ACCGATATGATTTCTGCCGGCATTCTCGATCCGGCAAAAGTGACAAGGTCCGCCCTTCAGAACGCCGCCTCGATCGCTTCGCTGATGCTTACAACCGAAGCGCTGATCACGGAAATTCCAAGCCGAGAAACTGCCCATGCAACTGCTGGCGGGGATGCCCCCATGTACTAGCGGCCTGCATAACTCCCCTTCAGCTTTCCCAAGCGATGGCTGAGGGGGAAGGCATCATGCTCGACCTTCATCGGATGATGGACCTGACAAACGCGATATAGAGACACGAATTGTTCTGGTAGTACGCCCCTTCCAACCGGTCGTCGCAATTTCCCCCATTTTTCAAAGACAATTGCAAGAATAGCTGTCGGGCGCTTATCTTGACGTCCAGCTTAATGAGAGTGAGATGTTGCCGCGAGGTCCAACGTCTTAGGATCTGGGCTAATGGATAAGATGCGACCAGGTTTACTATTTCCAGGAGGGCTACTATGAAATTGTTTCAGGATCATGAAGGTGAACGCGTGAACATTCAATTTACTCAGAAAGACTTGGACCTCCGCGGATACATCATGGGCATTGAGAACGACTGCATAAAGATTAGTCACAGTCCAGACGGCAAGGGCACGATCCGATATATGCCATGGCCTAATTCGAACGTGGCATTTATCGAGTTTCTTCCTGCAGAGCAAACGGGTGGAGGAACGGAATACCTCCGAACATGGTGAAGATCTGTCAGGAGCTTTTCTCCTGGCATGATGTCACGATCGAGTCACAGGTGCGCGGCCGACACCGATCTTCAACGCTCTCGTTGATGATCGCGTACCTGCTTCGAGCGGAGCGCTGTTGGGTCTGGCTGCGGAGCTTCCGCGTGCAGGGCGCGGCACTGTTCCATTTCGCAATGTTCCGCGTGAACACCCGGCCGTTCCTTATTGATGCAGTTCTCACCCATGTCGCAGTTCCAGAGCACTCGGATCATTCCGTTCATACCCTATGATTACCGAGCGTCGTGTTTCACTGTGGCCCTAATTAACGTCAGCAGGGGCAACGGCCCTGCTCCTTGTTTCTTTGCCACTCACCTTCCGGGCTTTCTTAGGAATCGGAACACAGATGTGTTGATCAAATCTCTCGAGAATCCAAATCTTGCCACACACTGCACACGTCTTCTTTTGCATGGATGCGACTGTGGCTGGTTAGCGTCAGTACTGCAAGGGCAAAGTTCGGCCCGATTGATGATGTTGAAGTTAAGGGCTGGCACTGCTCGGGCGCGACATAGTTGACGAGATCATCGGCTGTTACGGGTTCCGCACAGGATTGAGGCGATCGCGGTGCGCTGGAATTGCGGAATTTCCGTCTCCGCCCGGCAACGGAGTTCCCGGTACCGTCTCGATTCGTTTCGCGCAAACATTGGAACTTCTGACTTATCTAAGGCCTGCTTTTATCCGGGTACTCCGACTTAGCTCGGACGAGCCGTGGAGCGGCTGGAACATCCCAGCCCCTGGCGAACTGCTCGTGCGGTCACCTACCTGGCGGCCGCTGATCATACGCAGTAGCAGGGTAAGGACTGCGATCACGAGGAGGATATTAATGAATCCGTTCATCGTATAAGACGACAACGTTCTCAGGACCCACATCGCGATTACGGTCACACTGATCTTCCACAACATTGCCGTTGCCTCCTCTTCGTTAAACACAACCTTACGCGGTGGTGGAATGGAGACGCTGTTCACAATTGCACAACCCGAAGCGACTGGAAGTTAGATGCCAAGGAGAACCGCGGCGCCTAAAGCAATAATCACGAACGCAACGTAGGTAAACACTCCCAGCAGCACGATGCGGACTCCGGAAATGCAAAGCGATCGGCATTGGAACCGTAATGGCTGCGGCATCCGCCCACTGCGGATGCGTGAGAAGTGGAATTCCTATGGGACAAAGACCAAAAAACGTAGTACTTTCGAAGCGATCCCAAGAAAGGGAAACAGCGCAAAGGAACCCTATTTGTCGTCAGCGAAAAAAGCAAAAGCAGCCTCTGGAATCAAAGTGCTATCACCGATTAAGGATCCGTATGTAACGAACCTTCTCGAAAAAATTCCGGATGGCAAGCGCATCTTGAACGTCGCGATTGGTGAAACAATATTTGCTCAAGGCGACCAGGCGGACGCGATCTTTTTTATCGAGTCGGGCAAAGTGAAGATTTCGGTCGTCTCTAGTGGGGGGAAAGAGGCCGTCCTCGTCATGCTAGGGCCTCGTAATTTTCTGGGTGAAGGATCCCTCGTGGGGCAATCCCTTCGCATAAGCACGGCAACGGCACTCGAACCGTCAATTGTGTTCCGGGTCGAAAAGGGCGCGATGATCAGGGCACTCTTTGATCAGCCCGCGCTTTCAGAAAAGTTCATGGCGGCGTTGTTAACGCGCAACATCGATCTGGAAGAAGATCTTTGCGATCAGCTTTTCAATCACAGCGAGAAGCGGTTGGCCCGTGTTCTACTGAAACTCTCTCGCTTGCGCCAGCACGATATGCCGCCGGACGCCAAGATCCCGGACTTGAGTCACGAAACACTCGCGGAAATGGTGGGCACAACGCGCTCACGTGTTACTCATTTCATGAACAAGTTCAGGACGATGGGACTGATTGACTACGACAACGATGGGTTTACGGTCCGAACGGAGCTTTTAACGGACCTCGTTCTGCACGATTAACATATGGGTGTATCCCTGGCGGGCGCTCACAACGCCGCGATGTGAGCGCCGCCTTGCTCCTCGGTGGCGCTTGATATTGTTGTGACTACTGGTTGCGGGGCAATGCCTTGGAGTCACTATCAGCGGGTTGTCGTCGCACTTTCTTGCGTTTGAGTTTCTGCGCCAATTTACTCTTGAGCCGCTTCTTTTCTCCGGGTTTCAGAAAAAAGGAGTGTCGCTTCACGTCCTTAATAATGCCTTCCTGTTGGACCTGTCGTTTGAAACGGCGAAGGGCGCTCTCAATGGATTCTCCGTCGAAAATTCGGACTTCTGCCAAAATGTGCCTCCGTGAGATCTGCGATTATGGCGTGTGCCAAAAGAAATGCATCCTTGTCTGAGATGCTGGCGGACACGCACTATTTACCAGAGACAAACAGCTTATTAGCCTCGGTTTGAAGCTCCTCAATCGTGATCTCTCCACGGGAGTGAGATTGCAGATGTGCGTAGAACCGATTGTACCTCTTCGCGCTGGTTTCGCGGGCGGTCTCTGTAAGGATACCGGAACAGAATTTTTGAAAGTGCACGCCTATCCGGTCGAGAGCAAGACTGCTTCCGCAGTGGGGACATTTAATTTCCGCCAATGGCCTTGAGCTTCCTCTTGCGAGAGGTTACGAACTCTCGCACCTCTTCGACTGAAGAAAACACTTTGTCGCTCTTGCGTGAATTGCAGGGCTGACAACAGATGATGAAAGTCGTTTCGACGCCCATTAACACGAATCACCGAAGTTCAAGGATCGTCGGGTTCGCAGCACCTATGCAGTACGCCTGCTAGGCGTATCCTTTTTCTTTGTTTTGTTTAGCGTCTGATCTGAGTTGTCTGCGTTCGTCGGGGGCTCGGAAGTCGGCGCGCTTTCTGGGTTTGATTTTTCCCATAATTCTTCCTGTTTCTTACGCCTCTGCGCCTCTCGTTGTCTATCCCCGTACGTCTGTGCTCGCATAACAAAAAGTTTAGCACGGGGCCGGACTGAGCCGCTGTTTATACACATCACCATACTCAGAACCTCTTCATATGACGCCCAACGACGTATCGTCGGATACAGAGGGCCTCAAGCTCAAGCTATCAGGTCGCGACGTTTCTGTTTGTTCCTTATTGCTCACTTCGTCGTTTTGACAACGTAATTTGGCGCGACCAAATCGTCCGAGTGAAGGGTGGCCACGGTTTCGCCGGCCGCAATCGTGCTAACCTGTGGTTCAGCATGCAGCCGCCGAATATTGACTTCGATGTCACAGTGCGCGTGGGTTGAGTCTCGTGTACGAAGTTACCGGCACGGCTTCGCTGCTCCTTAACCTGAAGCTTCGTCCCGACTGCAACCATGCGGTGCTAGCGAATTCTTCCGGCAACAGGTAAAGCAATTTTGGAAACGCGACTCGGATTCGCTTCGATGCGTCCGGGCGCCACAACCTCATCGACCGGAACATACTGCACCTTAACTTCTGCGACGCGGATGCGTTCTAGCTGCGGCGACTCTGATGAAAACTGGATTGTGTCGCCGTTTCGTTTCGCTATTGGAGCTGCCGACGCCGGGTTTTGACCCTCATCCGCGCGGCTTCCTTCACCGCAAGCATTCAATAGGACGCAAAGGAACACACCAATAACGAGCTTCAATATCACGAGCAAGGATTCGCAATCCTGAGGCCAACTGGTTTCCCGGAGTGGAAGGCTTGGGCTGCTGATCGGAGAGTTTGATACACCGCACGGAAACCGTGCACCTGATGCACGAAAACCGAACAGGTTTCAGACCTAGTGCGTCATGGCATAAACGATGACATTTGTTACGAACTTGAAGGAATACTTCGAGTAGTTCGAAGGATATCGGGGATCATCGGCCCACTCCAATCCATCACCAAGGTCGGTATTCCAGGCCATCAGAATACTTATTCGTCGGTGTTGATCCAGAACCGCAAAGACTTTCGGTTCCTTCCCGGATGGACCGTTCTCCCATTGATCACACCCGTAACATTCCGCAATTCCATTGTTGGTAACCTGCACGATCCTGTCGATGTCGTAAAAGGCGTGAAACAAGGGATGCGATGTATCCAGTTCCACCGGTGACGCATCGGGCAACACTTGATGAATTTGCTCCAGAAACCGGCGGAATTCCTCGTCACCATGGAAGTCGTCGGCAAACCATATCCCTCCGCGCGATAGATACTCGCGCAAGCTGGAAACATCAGTGGGACCAAGGACCATCTGCTCCGGTTCAACAGAATAGATGAGTGGGTAATCGAAGATGTTCGGACTTGCAGGATCAATAACAACAGATGCGCCGATGTTTATCCCGGTGAGCCGACGGACGATCGTGCTTAAGTGAGCGTCCATTGCCGGGTAGTCGGTGTACCAATTCTTGAAAAAATCTGGAATGCCTCCGGGATAGCGGAGTCTGGCAAATTGAAATTCGCCAAACTGACCGACCGGTGCAGATGTGTTGTCAGCGGCAGGAGATTTCGGTGGGTCATCCGCAAGAGGAGTTTCCGCGAACAGAGACCACATCAGAGCCATCGACACAGCACTAACCAGCAGCGAAAAACCGAGCGTGAAGCGCGCATTTGCGAAGCTACTGCGGTGGCCCGTCACGTTTTTGAGGATAGCACCTGAGCGTCCATCTTCAGCTTGGCCCATGTTGTGCTAGGAACTGCCCAGAGGTAATGACCTCGGTTAAAAATGCAAAGCGGACGACTTCTGCATGGGGCAGACGGATCGCGCGCTCGTACTCTTTGTCATCAAAGGTCGAGTACGAGATCCGTAAGCCGTTCGCAGACTCCTCGTTGTAATTCATGCCATTCGTATCTGCCCTTCTACCGGACGAAAACCGTACGTCCAGCGCACGAAAACCGTACAGTGAGCGATGGCTCACTACTGCATTGCAGCGGTAAAATGCCGGAAGATCTCGTGCTTAGTGTGTAGGGCATTTGCCGATGCAATTTCCAAAAGCAGTCGTAGCTCAGCGGTGGCAGTCGTGGTTGCTGGTGACCGCGCTACTTGCGGTCGTGGTCACGGGTATTCTCGTCTGGGATCTCACCCGAAATTTGAAGTCGGTCATCATTAGTGAAACCAATCGATCGCTGGAGAATGCCGTCAAGGAGCTTTCTCAGGAGTTACGGCCAAGTGGCGTCGCTGTGGACGGAGGCGGCCTGTCGCCGGATCAGCTCGACTCCAGGCTGAAGCAAACTTCCTACGAAACGCTTCGGTTTTATTTCGATGTCGAAGGTGGGTACCTTTTTGACGACAAAGTCATTGGACATAGTTTTCCTACCTATACCGAGCCGGGAAGTGATCTCAAACAACCACCCCTGGAGCATGCGGAGGTAATGGCTGCGCTGGAAGAAAGCCGGCGCAATGGCAATGTGGCGCAGCGCATCAAACCGGACGGCCGCGACCTGGTTGTGGTGGCTGTGCTCGCATCGCCAAATAGTCCGATAGCCGCGTGGAGTTTGAGGCGAATTTTGAACTTCAGCGATACGGGCGAGCTGAGAAAACGATACCTGCTCGTCGGGGCCATGATCGTCTCGCTTATCTCGATTCTCACTGTGCTCCGGATGAGCTTCAGTCTTCAACGCGGATTTCGCATGATTCGTTCCGGACTCCGCCGTCTTGAAGCGGACATGAATTACCGCATTCCGGACCAGAATCAGGAGCTCTCCAGCTTTGTTCAGGCCATCAACAGCATGGCGGAGAACCGGCAAAGACTCGAAGCCGAGCTGCGCCGCGAGGATCGGTTGCGGTCTATGGGACGAGTGGTCGCAGGACTAGCTCACGAGATTCGTAATCCGCTGAACAGCATTCGGCTGACTGCGCGAGTCATCGAACGGCGATTGCAGGACAACCCTGCGACCAGGGATCAGATCGAGATGATCGTTGCCGAGATTGATCGTTTGGATGCATTGCTCAAGAGCTTGCTGCTCTTCCGGGAGGAAGAACCCCCTGCCGTGCGCACCCAACCCGTTCTTCCGATCATCCGGCGTTCTCTGGCTGTCATTCAAGCGCACGCTCAGGAGAGAGGTGTTACGGTTCGGTTGGAACAATCTGAGCAATCAGTAGAAAGCGAGGCTTCAGTCGACTCCGACCAACTTCAGCAGGCCATCATGAATCTGCTGCTTAATGCAGTGGATGCCTCCGGATCAGGGGGTATTGTGAACGTCCGTATGCAGACCGCGGAGAACCACATCGACATTGCTGTGGAGGATAGCGGCCCAGGTCTTTCCGCCGAATCGCAGGAACAAGTATTCGAAGCTTTCTATACTACGAAGCCAGGCGGAACCGGGCTGGGTCTTGCCGTTACGAAAACGGTGCTGGAGAAGATGGGCGCGACCATCCAGGCTTCAAATCGTGCCAAGGGCGCAAGCTTCACGATTCAGTTGCCGAGGGAGGCTACTTCGTGAAGAGCCGGATTCTAGTGATCGAAGATGAACGTGCAGCCTTGCGGGCGCTTTCGCTGCTTCTTTCGGATGAGAGCTACGAAGTACTCGAAGCCGATTGTGGACAGACCGGATTGGCCCTTGCTCGTCAGGAAGAGCCCGACCTGGTCCTTCTCGATATCCGCCTTCCAGATCTGAACGGTCTGCAGGTACTCGAACAGATCAGGCAGGAAAGTGTCGATGCGGCCGTGATCATCATGACTGCAGACACGACGAGCAGTAACGCTATCCAGGCGACTCAGCTCGGAGCCTTCGATTACATTGCCAAGCCGATCAATGACGATCATCTGCTCGTGCTGATCCGGCGTGCGCTGGAGTACCGCAGTCTCGACCGGGAGTTACGAAAGCTTCGTACCACACCGCCTCAACAACCACTTTCGGGTTTTGTCGGCCACAGCGTTGCGATGCAGGAGGTATACAAGCTTATTGGCCGTGTTGCCGCATCCGAGGCGAATGTGCTGGTTTCCGGCGAATCGGGTACCGGCAAAGAATTGGTTGCGGATGCGATTCACAAATTCGGTAAACGGGCGCAGGGACCGCTTGTAAAAGTCAACTGTGCGGCCATACCGGAATCCCTTCTTGAAGCGGAGCTCTTCGGCCACGAGAAAGGAGCTTTCACCAATGCGGTATCCCGCCGGATCGGACGATTCGAGCAAGCCGACCAGGGAACTGTCTTTCTCGACGAGATTGCGGAACTCAGCCCCGCACTCCAGGCAAAGCTGCTCCGAGTCATCCAGGAACGAACAATCGAACGCCTCGGCAGCAATGTTTCGATCAACGTCGATTTTCGTTTGATCGCGGCGACGTCCCAGGACCTTGCAGCCGCGGTTGCATCGGGAAGGTTTCGTGAAGACCTTTACTACCGTCTGAACGTGGTGACCATCGCGCTACCGCCCTTACGCGAACGCCGCGAGGACATTCCATTCCTCGTTCAGCGATTCCTTGGACCTTCCGAACGCCCGGTCACCATTCGGCAGGACGCACTCGATCGGATACTGGCGCACAATTGGCCCGGCAACGTCCGTGAGCTCGAAAACGTCATCACTCGGGCCATCGTACTTGCGCCGGGCGGAATCATTACGCCGGAGTGTATTCAATTTGCAGACCGGTCGGCGCAGCACAGTTCGAGTTGGTTGGAGCAAATCCCGTATCGGGATGGCTACTGGCAGGTGATCCGCCTGGTCGAAGCACAACTCGTGAGGGCCGCGCTTGGCGAGGCACAGGGCAACAAAGCTGAGGCTGCCCGGTTGCTCGGAATCCAACGAAGGTTACTCTACGAAAAGCTCTCAGAATTGGGATTGAATTGATCTCAATTCACTAGATGACAAGACACGACCATAATCACGCGCCTGGCAAGACCGCTGACTTTGGCCGAGCCTTCTTCATCGCGACGACTCTCAACGTGTTGTTCGTCGTGTTGGGCGTGGTGTACGGAGTCCTGGCACACTCGGTCGCGCTCCTCGCGGACGCCGCGCACAACCTCGGTGATGTCGTGGGGTTGCTGCTCGCCTGGGGAGCCAGTGTACTGTCGAAGCGAGGTCCGACGCGCCGTCGAACCTACGGTCTGCGTCGTTCCTCGATCCTGGCCGCCTTCCTGAACTCGTTCCTGCTCCTGTTTGCGACGGGCGCTATCGCCTGGGAAGCCGTTGGACGCTTTCGCGAGTCTGTGCCTGTAGCGAGCAAGACCGTCATGGTCATCGCTGCCGTTGGCGTCGCTATCAATCTAGGTTCGAGCCTGCCGTTCTTGACCGGCCGCAAACGCGACATCAATGTGCAAGGTGCGTTCCTCCACCTGATGGGCGACGCCGCTCTCTCGCTCGCCGTCGTCGTGGCCGGTGCGATTATGTACTTCACCGGATGGAGTTGGCTCGATCCGGCGATGAGCCTCGTCCTGGCGGGTGCGATCTTGATTGGGACATGGAAGCTGCTTCGCGGGTCGATCAATTTCTTGACGCGGTTCCGGATGAGATCGATCCCGACACGGTCGAGGTCTACCTCAGGGGCCTGCCTGGCGTAACCGGCGTGCATCACCTTCACATTTGGCCATTGAGCACGACGGAAACCGCGTTGACGGCGCATCTCGTCATGCCCCTGCCCAGCGAAAAGCCGGATTTCCTCATCGAGATCGCCGAAGGTCTGCGACACGAATTCCAGATCGGGCATTCGACCATCCAGGTCGACGCGGTTGTCGCGGGCGAGGACTGCGCGCCATGCTTGTAACTTTGCTCACGCCATTTCCTGTCCTACGTCGAGGTACAGTTCCTTGGCATCGTCGTTGTAGCCGAAGACTTCGGAGAATCGGCCCCACGAGATGAGCACGGAAACCACTTTTTCGGGGTTTTCATTTGGCAGCCAGCCGGCGACTTTCTGTTCGATGACCTCGACCGGAAGCCGCAGCGTTTCGCTTTGCTTCAACAGACTGCTCACTTGCTGCACGATCCGAAGGTCACCGAATAGCTGATGCAGCATGCTTTTACGAACATTCACGTCGGCTCCAACGGAGCGCCTTCCTGATTCCGTGAGGACTACTGTCTGCTTCGGAGTATCGACGAGATCAAGGAGTTCCGCGGCCTTCACCAAATACAGGGTTTGACCAAAGTCCTTTCCAATCGAGTGGGCAAGATCAAAGATATCAGCCACTCCTCCTTCATCGTGAATGGTCTCAAGAAGTCCAATGACCTCGGAGATCTGAACATCAGGCAAAATCTGCGGGGCACTTTCTTTCACCGCTGCGCGCACTACCGTTTCAAATTTTGGTACGTCAGGTATCATCGTTTCAGTAATAAGGGCATGAATACGCGAGACCATACTTTTGAAGGACGCCGAGTCCTCGTCTCTGGGAAAGGGAAGGTCGTTCAGAATTTCGTCTCGAACGTGGCCGGGATTGACGCCCATCACCAGAATTCGCTTCGTCATGATGACAGCTTCCTGGATGTTGTGCGTCACGATGAGAAGTGAACGCGTGTGAGTCTTGCCACCCTGAAAGATGTTGATAATCTCAGTCCGCAGCGTATCCGCCGTAAGCACATCAAGCGCACTGAAGGGTGAGGAAATTCGAAATCAATACCTGGTTGGTTATAAATCGACTAATGCGAGTCGAGATGGCAAGTGGCGAAAGATACAGTTGAAAGTCCTTCCGCCAAACGGTGCGTCCAAAATGACCCTTCGTGCACGGCCTGGGTACTATGCGCCGACGCAATAACAGACTTCGCGCGCCTTCGTAATACCTTCTATGATTTATGCCGAAGGCGGGACTCGAACCCGCATGCCTCGCGGCGCCACCCCCTCAAGATGGTGTGTCTGCCAATTCCACCACTTCGGCTTTCTAACTATCGCTACTTCGTCGGTGCGCCCGGTGCCGGCGCAGGTGTCGCCGGAGGCGCTGGAGCGTTCTGCGGTGCAGGCGCTGGCGGCTGCTGGCCTTGTGCCGGCGGCTGTTGACCCGGTTGAGCCGGCTGGCCCGGTGTCGCGGGAGCCGCGGGCTGCGGAGCAGTGGACTTTGCGCCTTCACGAATCACGGAATTGCCGCCTCCCGCCTGGGAGATCAAAATCGCGAGTGCGATTGAGGTGATCATGAAAATGACCGCGGCGGCCGTCGTTGCTCGTTCGAGAATGCTTCCTGTGCTCCGCGCACCGAAGGTTGTCTGTGATCCGCCTCCACCGAAGGCGCCCGCCCAATCCGCTCCCTTGCCCTGTTGAACAAGCACGACAAGGATCAGGAAGACGCAAACGACCACGTGAAACACAGTCAGTAAAATTAAAATCATAAGTACCTAACAATGCGCGCGAACGATGTCGGGTCCAGGCTTGCACCCCCGACGAGCGCGCCATCAATATCCTCTTTCTTCATTAGAGCCGAAATATTGTCCGGCTTAACGCTTCCACCATACAGAATGCGGAGCGCATCCGCCGCAGAGGGGCTATGAATTTCTGCGAAGATCTTCCGGATCTCGGCATGCATCTCGGCAGCAATTTCCGGTGTTGCCGTGCGTCCTGTGCCGATGGCCCATACAGGCTCGTAAGCGACAATGATATGGGAAAGGTCCGAAGGCGTCAATTGACCCAGCCCTTCGCGCACCTGGCGTCGCACAACTTCAGAAGCTTTGCCGGCATCGCGCTCGGTCAGTGTTTCGCCCGCACAAACAATTGCGTAGAGGCCACCCTTCACCGCCGCCCTGGCCCTTCTGGCCACGGATTCATCCGTTTCACCGAAATACTGGCGGCGTTCGGAGTGACCAACAATGGCGTACGTGCAACCG
>Ga0075424_100006324_pt1 | contig 11401 bp, 8 predicted proteins | sample SoiMethybrSBSTD3_FD_75301 | JGI IMG/M metagenome (GOLD analysis project Ga0075424, IMG submission 75301) | Bulk soil microbial communities from a Populus tree surrounding site in Tennessee, USA - Soil MetaG P. TD hybrid SBSTD3 | ecosystem: Environmental > Terrestrial > Soil > Tree plantation...
AGCGCCCGGTCAAGGCGGATGTGAGGCAAGGCAGGCGGGCTCCCATCCTCGCATTCGAGCAGAGGCGGACGAAAACGAAGGAAGCGGAAATCGCTTTTCTCGGCGGGAGTGCTGGCGAGGCCGCTGAACGCGCCCTTGCCATCGAACAGGGTTTCCGGATCGGCCGGAAGATCGCCGGGAAAGGTCGCGACGTCGACGCTGCCGTCGAACGATGCGCCATTGGTGGTCTCGCCGGAGACTGGTGCGCCGAGGATCGATGGCAGCCTGTCGCGCCCGCGTGCGACCATCGCCTCCCTGGTCGCGCGCACGGCGGCGAGGGCCACGACATCGATTGCCGCACCCGTTGCTTCCGCGCGCGCCGCTGCGCCGCTGACAGCGCGGCGCAGCACAGCCTCCAGCCGATCGTGGCTCAGATGATGCAGATGATCGGCCTTGGTGGCGGCAAAGAGGATGCGATCGATCCGGGGCCGGAACAACGTGGAGAAGATCGTGCTGCGTCCGATCCGGAAACAATCCAGGATACCGGCAAGCGCCGCTTCAAGATCGTGCAGCGCCTCGGGTCCGGAATTGAATGCGGCGAGCGCGTCCACCAGCACGACCTGGCGATCGAGTCTCGCAAAATGATCGTGGAAGAACGGACGCACGACCACGTCTTTGTAAGCCTCGTAACGACGCACCATCATGGCCCAAAGCGAGCCCTGCGGCGCCAGGCCGTCAGCGGGCACGTCCAGTGGCGCGAACGTCAGCGCGGGAGAGGCAGCGAGATTGCCCGGCATCAGGAAGCGGCCGGGTGGCAGCAGGCTCATGGCAAAGCGCTCGTCGCGGCAGGCGCGCAAATAATCCGTGAAGAGTCTTGCCGCCGTGCGAGTCGCCTGCTCGTCCTCTTTCTCGTCCGGTTTCAGAGCAGCAAGCTGCGCGTGCCATTGCGCTGCGAGGTGTTCGCGCGGCTTCTCCCGCGAGAGTGCAAGGCTCTCTGCTGCCCATTGCTCGTAGCTTTTGTGCAGGAGCGGCAGGTCGAGCAGCCATTCCCCGGGATAGTCGACGATATCCAGCGTCAGAGTGCGTTCGGCGCCGTTCTGGCGCTGGTAGTCGATGATGAGCCGCAGTTCGCTGATGTCGACAGTCGAATTCGGCCAGCACCGCTCCTCGATCAGACTGCGCAGGTGGTTCTCGTAATCGAAGCGCGGCACCGCGTCATCGGGCTGTGGCGCAAGACGCGCACCTGCGATGCGTCCTGACGCGAGCGCTTCGAACACGGGGAAACGGCCGCCTCGGGTCAGACCGTGGATCAGAGCGGTGATGAACACGGTTTTGCCTGCACGCGACAGCCCAGTAACACCGAGCCGGACCGTTGGGTCGAACAGGTGCTCGCCAAATTCCAGCAAAGCGCGCGCCGAAAGCCGCGCTCCGTCGATGATCTCTGAGAAACTGGATGCCATGCTGGCGCTAGCAAAGGTCGTCGTTAAAGGCTATTGGCAGGGAAAGCATGCGAAACAGGTGGCGATCATGGGGCCGAAATCAAGCTTCACAATTCGGACGCGATCGGCGGCATAAAGAACGGTACAACAGCATTGAATGCTTGTTCGAGTGGCATTAATGCTCGGAAATCGCGGAGCCTGCAGGTAGACCATGACGATCTTCAGGCTAAAGCAACTGGCTTCGACCTCCGTCCACGCGGCCGCGGGAGCGGTAGGCTGGGACTATGACCGCGCGGAATTGATCGCTGACGGTATTGTCCACGCGGTCGGCATCACACTTGGGCTGGTTGCCGCAACCACGCTGATCGTGCTGACCGCGGTTTATGCCTCCGCGCTCGATATTCTGGCCGTCTCGGTCTATGTCGCCGGCCTCCTGGCGATGCTGGTACTATCGGCGACCTATAACCTCTGGCCGGTCTCGCGCGCCAAATGGGTTCTGCGCCGCTTCGATCACTCTGCGATCTACTTGCTGATTGCGGCGACGTACACGCCCTTCATCACAGGCCTGAATCCAAGCGTGTTCACGACTGTGCTTCTTGTCGCGGTGTGGTGTGTTGCAGTTGTCGGCATGGTGATGAAGCTTGCCTGGCCGGGCCGCTTCGATCGCCTCGCGGTCGGTCTTTACCTCGCGCTCGGCTGGAGCGGGTTGATGCTCTACGACAGGGTGGCATCTGCATTGCCCAATGTTGCAGTGTGGCTCGTGCTGGCCGGCGGCGCTCTGTACAGCCTTGGGGTGATCTTTCACGCCTGGCGGCGGTTGCGCTTCCAGAACGTCATCTGGCATTGTTTCGTGCTGTTGGGTGCGGCGTGCCACTACACCGCCGTGCTCGACCTTGTTGTCCTGACCTGACAAAACCGAAAACGGGAGGTGACGATGCAGGTGACCGGCAAGGTCGTGGTTGTCACCGGCGGCGGCAACGGCATCGGCAGGGCTCTCTGCGAGGAGTTTCATCGCGCTGGCGCGGCTAAGGTGGTGGTGGTCGATGTCGACGGAGCCGCTGCAAGAGCGGTCGCGGCCTCGACTGATGGTGCTGCTTTCAAAAGCGACGTCGCGAAGGAAAAGGACATTCTTCACGTCATCGAGGAGACCGAGCGTCAATTCGGCCCCATCGCGTTGTTCTGTTCCAACGCCGGGATCGGCGGCGGATTCGATCCGCTCTCGGTGAACGCGGGCGGGGATTCCGACGAGCCGTTTGCCAGAAGCTGGGCGATCCACGTCATGGCCCATGTCTATGCCGCCCGGCACATGATCCCGCGCTACAAGGCTCGCGGCGGCGGGTATTTCCTCAACACGATTTCCGCGGCGGGCTTGTTGTCGCAGGTCGGCAGCCCCGCTTATTCGACCACCAAGCACGCCGCAGTGGGATTTGCGGAAAATCTGGCAATCTCGCACAAGGCTGACGGCATCAAGGTCTCGATTCTGTGCCCGCAGGGAGTCGACACCAACATGCTGCGGTCGATCCCGAAGGGCCCCCAATCCGGTGACGGCGATTTGATGCCGCAGCAGGTGGCGAAAGACGCGCTTGCCGGGATCGATCAGGAAACCTTCATGATCCTGCCGCACCCGCAGGTGCTCGGCTATATGCGCAAGAAGACCGAGAACTATGACCGCTGGATCGCGGGAATGGCGAAGATCCAGGCCAGGATGCGCGAGACATACGGGAAATAGGGCTACGGGTCTCCCGCGAAGGAATCCAAAACCGGTAAACGACTCTGGATTGCTTCTTCATTCGCGCTTTTCGCAATGGCCGCTATGTCCGACCCTGTTGTGCGTAGAGTAGCGGTACCGTGGAATCCACGACTACCTCGATCACGCTGACGCCCACGTGCGCCAGGCCGCGTTCGAGCGCGGGTACAAGCTCCGCCGCCTTGGTCACGCGAACCGCGTCACAACCGTGACCTTGTGCGATCTTCACAAAATCGATTCCTGGCAAATCGAGCCCCGGCACTTTGCGCACCTGCATGACCTGGCTGAAGGAACGCATGGCGCCGTAACCTGCGTTGTTGATGACGACGACAGTGAGCGGCAGCCTTCGCTGTGCCGCCGTCCACAAAGCCTGGATCGAATACATCGCAGATCCATCCCCGATCAGGCAGACCGTTCTCCGCTCGGGACGGCCGAGCGCCATGCCGACCGCCGCGGGGAGCCCGTAACCGAGCCCGCCGCTTGCCATTGTGCAGAAACTGTCCTGACCGCGCATCGGCATAAAATTGTGCATGATCGGACGATGCGAGGGCACTTCCTCGACAAGCGCGGCGTCAGCCGGCATTGCCGTGGACAGCGAATGCAGCAGGAACTCTACCGAGATTGGTTCTGACGCCTGCGGCGGTCGCGGCAGTTTGCGGCCCGGCGGTGGCGCGCGCTTGCTTTCCGGCAGCAACTCGAGAAGCATCTTGAGCGCAGGCTTCATGGTCGACACGATGCTGGTGCCGGACGGAGTGATTGCTGCGGCATCGGGATCGTCGGTGACCTGGTAGATCGCAGTTGCGCCGTCGAAGATTGCCGCATGGCCCTCGACGTGGAAGGTGAACACCGGTGCACCGATCACGACCACCAGATCATACTCGCGCAGCGCGCTGGAAAGCTGCGAGGGTGAAGCATGCAGGAAGCCCGAAAAAAGCGGGTGTCGCTCCGGGAAGGAGCAGCGGGCCGAAAACGGGCTGACCCAGATCGCCGCCTTCGTCTTTTCTGCCACCTCCACCATGAGATCGACGGCTCCGGCTCGGTCGACAGCGGGCCCGACTACGATGGCAGGGTGTTTGCTTCCGGCTAGCGCCGCGACCAATGCTTTAATCAATTGCGGATCTGGGCCGATTTCGCGGCTGATCTCGCGGGCCGGCACCGATGGCGCAGGATGGTTCCAGTCGTCGATCGGGATCGACACGAACGTCGGCCCGCAGGGCGGCTGCATCGCGGTGTAGTAGGCGCGCGCGATCGCGGCAGGCACGTCTTGGGGCCGCGCCGGCTCGACGCTGTATTTGACATAAGGCCGCGGAAATTCCGAGGCCCGCTCGGCGTACAGGAAAGCTTGCAGCGGCAGGATTGAGCGGGCCTGCTGGCCTGCAGTGATCACGAGCGGGGTCTGGTTGCGGTGCGCGGTGTAGATATTGCCGAGCGCATTGCCGACACCGGCCGCCGAGTGCAGGTTGACAAAGCCCGCATTTCGCGTCGCCTGCGCATACCCGTCCGCCATTCCGACGACGCTCGCTTCCTGCAAGCAAAGCACATAGTCGATGTCATCGGGCCAGTCGGCAAGAAATGGCAATTCGGTCGAGCCTGGATTGCCGAACACCTTTCGGATGTCGAGCCCGCGCAAGAGGTCGAAGACGGCTTGCTTGACGGTGCGGGAGGCGTTGGTGGGTTTTGCAGTCTTGGGGGGCAACGCAGGTCACCCTCAAATGCTGTCGTTCCGGCACGGTCCCGCGCAAGAAGCCGCCCGATTGCGGGCTGCGCCCGTGTCGCGCGCACTCCGTGACGGTAGACACTTCACCATGTTGCCGTCCCCTTCATGGTCGGTTCACCTGCCGCGTTCGCGGTCCACACCTCCATGGCGGCGCCGTTGTCATTGGCATTGACTGAAAACTCGGCACCCTCGAACAGCGGCTGTACGCCGCGATAGGACAATTTCTTTGGCGGCTTGCCGCCATGAAGCTTTGCGGCCAGTTCGACGATGAACGCCGCCTGCAGCGGGCCGTGAAAGATCAGGCCAGGATAACCCTCGACATTGGTGACATAGTCGCGGTCGTAGTGGATGCGATGGCCGTTGAAGGTGAGCGCCGAGTAACGAAACAGGAGCACCGCATCCGCCATATGGGTTTCGCGATGCTTTGCGACCGGCGGCGGCGAGGCGGTCTTCGCGGGCGCCGGCTGATTCCCGCCCATCTCGCGATAGACGATGTCCTGCCGCTCGCGGATCGCCACACCGCGCGGCGTTGTCACCTCGTGCTCGACAGAGACGAAGCAGAGTGTGCCGCTCGAACCCTTTTTCACGGTCACGTCAGCGATCCGCGAGTTTCGTCTCTGCTCGTCGCCGACGCGTAGCGTGTCGAAAAATTGCAGCTCGCCGCCGGCCCACATCCGCCGCGGCAGCGGCACTGGAGGCAGGAAACCGCCGCGCGTCGGATGGCCGTCGCGGCCTAGTAGCGTCATCGGAAAGACCGGCTGCGCCAGACACCAGTGAACCGTGAACGGCGCCGCGTCGCCCGGCTTCGGCTCTCCGATCTCCTGAAAAAGCGTCGCGCGAAGGCCCTTAACGAGCTGGGCGGTGACGACGTCAGACGATTCCTGGGAGCGGCCGATCCACTGCCGCAAGTGATCGATGTCGAGCTTTTCGGTCATGATGTCCGGACGCGGGTTTTTGGCTTGCCGAGATGTTCATTGATCGCGGGAACGGCGCCATACTTGCGCGGCTCGCCGACAAAGATCGCCGCCGGAGCGGGATAGTCCACGACGCCTTTCGGGGTTGCCACATCGATGCGGCGCAGGTGCGGGTGCACGGCGAGGTCGGCCATCGTGTTGACCTCGGCGAACGCGATATCGGCGTCACCCAGGCGCTTCAATAGCTCGTCGCGCGCCAGCGAGGCGAAGATGTCGCCGACCGTCTTGTCGGTAAGCGCGCGGTTGCGCACGCGCTCGACCATGTTGGCGAAGCAAGGATCATTCGGCAGGTCAGGCTGGCCCAGCACGTCCTCACAGAGCTTTTTCCATTCACGCTCGCTTTGGATCGAGATCAGGATGTCCTTGCCGTCGCTGGAGCGAAATACGCCGTAGGGCGCAATCGAGGGATGAGCAAGGCCCATGCGCTGCGGCGGATTGCCTGCTTCCGAATTGAGCAGTGGCACCGTGAGCCAGTCCGCCATCACGTCGAACATCGAGATACGGATATCGGCGCCCTTGCCCGTGCGCGAGCGCGCGATCAGCGCCTCCAGAATCGAGGCTTGCGCCGTGGCGCCGGTCGCGACGTCGACAATTGATACCCCGACACGAGACGGCCCGTCCGGACCACCGGTGATTGACGCCAGCCCGCTCTCGGCCTGGATGAGAAGATCATAGGCCTTGCGATGCGCATGCGGGCCTTCATCGCCGTAACCCGATATGGTGCAACAGATCAGCGCCGGATAATCCTTCCTCAAGCGAGCGAGCGAGAAGCCGAGCTTCTCCATCGAGCCGGGTTTCAGGTTTTGCAGGAAGACGTCGGCCGAGGCGATCAACTCTTCGAGGTGCTGGCGGCCGCCGTTGGTGGAGAGGTCGACCACCATGGATTGCTTGCCGCGGTTGAGCCACACAAAATAGCTGCTTTGTCCTTTGGCCGCCACGTCATAGCCGCGGGCGAAATCGCCCTCCGGCCGTTCGATCTTGATGACCTCGGCGCCGGCATCGGCCAGGCGCGACGAGCAGAACGGCGCCGCGACCGCCTGTTCCACCGAAACGACCCTTATTCCTTCAAGCGGCAGCATGTCGGTTTCTCAATAGGAGCGGGGCATGCCAAGCACGTGCTCGGCGATGAACGACAGCACCAGATTGGTCGAGATCGGCGCGACCTGGTAGAGCCGCGTCTCGCGGAATTTGCGCTCGACGTCATATTCCTCGGCAAACCCGAAGCCGCCGTGGGTCTGGATGCAGGCATTCGCCGCGTCCCAGGACGCGTCGGCGGCGAGCATCTTGGCCATATTAGCCTCGGCGCCGCAATCAAGGCCGGCCTCGTATTTGCGGGTCGCTTCCTTCACCATCAACTCAGCCGCGCGCATCGCGGCATAGGCTTTGGCGATCGGGAACTGAATGCCCTGATTCTGCCCGATCGGGCGGCCGAAAACGGCGCGTTCCCTGGCGTAGTTGGTGGCCTTTGCAATGAACCATTTGGCGTCGCCGATGCATTCCGCGGCGATCAGGATGCGCTCGGCATTCATCCCGGACAGGATGTAGCGAAATCCCTTGCCTTCCTCGCCGATCAGATTTTCCGCCGGCACCTTCATATCGGTGAAGAAGACTTCAGTCGTCGAGTGATTCATCATCGTGCGGATCGGGCGAATTGAAAGCCCGGCCTTTTTCGCCTCCCGCATGTCGACGATGAAGACCGAAAGGCCGTCGGTGCGCTTCTTCGCCTGTTCCTTTGGCGTCGTGCGCGCGAGCAGGATCATGAGGTCGGAATGCTCTGCGCGGCTGGTCCAGATTTTCTGGCCATTGACGACATAACTGTCGTTGCCTTCCCGCCTGGCAAAGGTTTTCAGCGAAGATGTGTCGGTGCCGCTGGTCGGCTCCGTGACGCCAAAGGCCTGCAGGCGCAGATCTCCGCCTGCGATCTTCGGCAGCCATTTTGCCTTCTGCTCCGCGCTGCCGTGCCTGAGCAGCGTGCCCATGGTGTACATCTGGGCGTGGCAGCCCCCGCCGTTGCAGCCCGCGCGCTGGATTTCTTCCAGGATCGCCGCCGCGGCCGAAAGCTTCAATCCCGCGCCGCCATATTCTTCGGGGATCAGCACCGAGAGGTAGCCGGCCGTGGTTAGCGCATCGACAAAGGCGGAAGGATAGGCCATCTCGCGATCGAGCTTGCGCCAATATTCCCCGGGGAACTGCGCGCAGAGCTTTGCCACCGCATCGCGGATCTCTGCATGCTCTTCCTGCTGGTCTGGCGCAGTCATAGGAACTCGGCTGATAGATCGAGGCGCCGACAGCGGCCGGCCCCGAGTTCGTTAGCAGGGCCGGTCCCGCTGCGGTACGTCAAAAATGCCGTCGGCTCATGCCGGAATGCGCACGGGCAGGGATTCGATGCCCCGCACAAAGCTCGAATAGACGCGCTTCGGCTCGCCCACCACCTCAATCCGGTCAAAGCGTTTCAAGATCTCTTCCCAGACGATCCTTAGCTGCAGCTCGGCCAACCGCATGCCGACGCAGCGGTGGATGCCGAAGCCGAACGAGAGGTGGGTCCGGGGCCGCGGGCGGTCGATGATGAACTCATTCGGACGATCGATCACTTCCTCGTCGCGATTTCCCGAGACGTACCACATCACCACGCGATCGCCCTTGGGAATTGTCTTGCCTCCGACCTTCGTATCCTGCAGCGCCGTTCGCCGCATGTGCGCGAGCGGCGTTTGCCATCGAATCACCTCCGGCACCATGGAATCGATCAGCGCGGGGTTCTCCCGCAGCTTTTTGTATTCGTCGGGGTTTTCATTCAACGCCAATACCGATCCGCTCATCGTGTTGCGGGTGGTGTCGTTGCCGCCGACAATCAGAAGAATGATGTTACCCATTAGATTGTCGGGATCCATGTGGCGCGTCGCGTCACTATGGGCCATCATCGACAGCAGGTCATTGCGCGGTTCGGCATTGACTCGCTCGTTCCAGAGCCTTGCGAAATATTCGCGGCACTCGTCCATCTCGCGGCGGCGCTGCTCCGCCGATTCCACGATCCCGCCCTTGGGCAGAGCGGTCGCGACGTCGGACCAGCGCGTCAGTTTCCGCCGCTCCTCGAAGGGGAAATCGAACAGGGTCGCGAGCATCTGCGTGGTCAGCTCGATCGAGACGCGTTCGACGAAATTGAAGGTTTCGTTGCGCGGCAGATTGTCGAGCACCTTGGCCGAACGCTGACGGATCAGAACAGCAAGTTCGTCCAAATGCGTCGGCGTGAACATCGGCGACACGGTCTTGCGCTGCGCGGAGTGTCTTGGCTGGTCCATCGCAATGAAGCTCGGCCAGTCATAGCCGGACGGCGCGTCTCGGATTGAAATGCCGCCGAGAGCCGCATCTGAAGAAAAGATGCCGTGGTTGGTGTCCACGTGCATGATGTCATTGTATTTGACCACCGACCAATAGGGCTCGATCGGAGCACTGGTGCAGTAGTGCACCGGCTCTTCACTGCGCAAGCGCTCGAACCATGGCCATAGCGTATCGTCCTGGAACAGTCTTGGTGCGCCCGGATGAAAATCCTTCAGTGGCGTCGAATAGGCCTCTTCGCGCGCGAGGCGCAGGCGCTCGGCCTTGTCGGGGCGGATCTGGGTCTGGACATTCATGGTTGTTTCATCCCTGAGGCGCCTGCCAACGTCATCATGCCGCAATGCGGACCGGCAGGGTTTCGTAGCCCTTGATGAAGCTCGAATACACCCGCTTGGGCTGGCCGACCACCTCGATTTTGTCGAATCGTTTGAAAATTTCTTCCCAGATGATCTTCAGCTGCAGCTCAGCGAGCCGCATGCCAATGCAGCGATGGATGCCGAAACCGAACGAAAGATGGGTGCGAGGCCGCGCACGATCGATGATGAATTCGTAAGGCCGGTCGATCGACTCTTCATCTCGGTTGCCCGATACGTACCACATCACGATCTTGTCGCCCTTCTTGATCGTCTTGCCGCCCAGCTCAAAATCCTGAAGAGCGGTTCGCCGCATATGCGCGAGCGGCGTCTGCCAGCGAATCACTTCGGGGACGAAACTGTCGAGCAGCGCCGGATTCTCCCGCAGCTTTCTGTACTGGTCGGGGTACTCGGTCAGCGCATAGACGCTTCCCGACATGGTGTTGCGGGTGGTGTCGTTGCCGCCGACAATCAGGAGGATCAAGTTGCCGAGAAAGTTTCTTGGATCCAAGTCGCGCGTGGCCTCGTTATGCGCCATCATCGACAGCAGGTCGTTTTTCGGCTCGGCGCTGATGCGCTCGTTCCAGAGCTTTGTGAAATATTGCGCGCATTCCAAGAGTTCCGCCTGGCGCTCATCTTCGGTCGCGACCAGGCCGTCGGGTCCCGGCAACGTAGTTGCGACGTCAGACCAGCGCGTCAGCTTGCGGCGGTCCTCCCAGGGGAAGTCGAACAGCACAGCCAGCATCTGCGTGGTCAGTTCGATCGAGACCTGGTCGACGAAGTCGAACACTTCGCCTCGCGGGAGATTGTCGAGGCAGCCTGCCGCGCGCTTGCGGATATTGACGGCAAGTTCGTCGAGACTGGCGGGCGTGAACATGGGAGCCACCGTCTTGCGCTGCCCGGAATGACGCGGCTGGTCCATGGCAATGAAGCTTTCACGGCGCAGATCCGGCGCGATGTCGCGGATGGTGATGCCGCCGAGCGCTGCCGCGGATGAGAACACCGCATGATTGGTGTCGACAGCCATGATGTCGTTGTATTTGGTCACTGACCAATACGGGCCGAACATGCTGTCCTTGCAGTAGTGGATCGGCGCCTCGTCGCGCAGCCGATCGAAATAGGGCCAGTGGGTGTCGGAGCGAAACAGTTCGGGATCGCCCGGATTAATCTCTTCGAGCGGCAGAGAATAAGCGCGCTCGTGTGCCTCCTCCATCCTGGCCTTTTCTGCGAGATCGATGGTCCCGTGCATGGGCGGCTCCCTGTCTTCAGCCTATCACCTGCGGTTGAGCATCTTTTAGACGGCTTTGACGCAAAATTACATCCCGTTACGCACCTCCGCGCAAGCGAGAGTTTGGCGGCATCCCGTCTCGACCATCCGGCCTAAGGCCGCATGGCTCGTTCGGGGCGCTTTGTGCCGTGACAAGCACGTTTTCGCGGAATATGGCTAGATGCGCAACAATAGCCAGGCTCTGCCCGGAGACGCCCCAGCCATGATTCCAAACGCGTATCGGACCTTCAACTTCGATCTCGGTGAGACCGCGGATGCGCTCCGCGAAACCGTCCAGGATTTCGCAAGCCACGAGATCGCACCGCGTGCCGCCGATATCGACAAGAGCAATGAATTTCCGCGCGACCTCTGGCCGAAAATCGGCGCACTCGGGCTGCACGGCATCACGGTCGAGGAAGAATACGGCGGCTCTGGCCTCGGCTATCTCGAGCATTGCGTCGCGATGGAGGAGATCTCGCGCGCGTCCGCTGCGGTCGGACTATCATACGGCGCGCATTCAAACCTGTGTGTCAACCAGATCCGCCGCAACGGCAGCGACGCGCAGAAACGCAAATATCTGCCGAAACTGATC
>Ga0075424_100006325_pt1 | contig 11400 bp, 10 predicted proteins | sample SoiMethybrSBSTD3_FD_75301 | JGI IMG/M metagenome (GOLD analysis project Ga0075424, IMG submission 75301) | Bulk soil microbial communities from a Populus tree surrounding site in Tennessee, USA - Soil MetaG P. TD hybrid SBSTD3 | ecosystem: Environmental > Terrestrial > Soil > Tree plantation...
CGAGGAGTTCGCCGCGTTGTCCTTGGCGCTGGACCGCGGATGAAGCGAAATGGCTGCTAGACCAACACCGTTATGTTGCTATACTCAGGTAAATGGCAGAAGGCAAACTCGAAATAATACCTCTGGGCGGCGTCGGTATATTCGGCATGAACATGATGGCGATGCGCTACGGTGGTGAGGCTATCATCATCGACGCCGGCATGGGATTTCCTGAAGAGGATGCGCCGGGAGTGGACATTGTCATACCCGATTTCAACTTCATCGATCAGTACCGCGACGAGATCTCAGCCATCGTCCTTACTCACGGGCACGAAGATCACATCGGCGCGGTGCCGTTCCTTCTGAAGGAAGTCAACGTTCCGGTGTACGGTACTCACCTGACACTTGCGCTGCTCGAGAACAAGCTCCAGGAGCACGGGCTGTCGGATTCGACTTCGGTACACGCGGTCGAGTCGCGGGACCGCGTCGCGCTTGGCAACTTTGAGGTCGAGTGGATGCACGTCACCCACAGCCTCACGTCGTGCACTGCGGTGGCGGTGACGACCCCTGTGGGGGTGGTGATTCATTCGGGCGATTTTAAGATCGATGACACGCCGGTAGTCGGTCCCGCGACGGATCTCGAGCGCCTGATCGAATACGGCGACCGCGGCGTTCTCGCGCTGCTCGCGGACTCGACTAACGCCGAACGCCCCGGGCGCACGCAGTCCGAACGTGCTGTAATTCCGGCACTCGAAAAAGTATTCGAAGAAGCGCAAGGGCGAATCGTGCTGAGCTGTTTCACCAGTTCGGTTCACAGGATTCAGATCGTGCTCGACCTCGCCCGCGACTACGGCCGCCGAGTGGCATTGCTGGGCCGAAGCATGCTGCGAAATGTTGAAATTGCCGAGAGTCTTCGCCAGCTGGACGTTCCCGACGGTATCTTCGTCAGTCCGGCGGAGGCTCGCCAGATGGACGACGATCAATTGTTGCTGCTTGCGGCTGGATGCCAGGGGGACCCGATGTCTGCGATGACCAAGATCGCGACGGATCAGCATAAGAACCTTTCAGTCGGGGAAGGCGACACAGTGGTGCTTTCGGCTCGGCAAATACCAGGCAACGAGCCCGCGATCTCACGATTGATCTCGCACTGTTACAAGCGCGGCGCGCAGGTGGTTGACAGCAGCGTTGCGCGAATTCACGTCTCGGGACACGGCAGCCAGGAGGATTTGAAGATTCTCATTGAAGCTACCAGGCCAAAGTTCCTCGTGCCGATTCACGGTGAGCACCGCCAACTCTACAGGCACAGAGATTGGGCAGCGAGGCTGGGTATCGTCGAGCCGGAGAATATCGTGGTGTTTGAGAGCGGCGACGTGCTGGAGCTTGGCGAGTCGAGCGCGGAGATTACAGCTACGGAGTTTGTCGGGCGCACCTTCATCGATTCGAGCTACGAACACGTCGAAGACATGGTCGTGCGCGACCGAAAGCATCTGTCATACGACGGGATTGTCGTGGCGATCGTCGCCATCAATCCCAAGTCGGGAGAGCTTGAGTCAGAACCTGAGTTGGTTACGCGGGGCTTCATACACGAAGAAGATTCGAGCGAGATGCTTGCCGGGCTAAGACAACTGGTCGAAGAGACGGTCGCAAGCGCTACCCTCGAAGAGCAGATCGACTACGCGGTGATCAAGGAAAAGATTCGATTGGCACTGAAACGGTTCATCCAAAAAGCAACAGGTCGGCGGCCGATGATTATTCCCGTGGTTGTCGAGGTCTAGCCTTGATAGAGCAGAAAGTCCAGGCTTCAGCCTGGGTTCGGAAGCGGCGATTCGTTATTATCGTCGTTCTTGTTCTTACGGCGTCTCTCAGCGCCTACGCTTTCTGGATCGAGCCGTACTGGATAGAGGTCACCCATCACAGCATTCCCGGTCACCTGGGCACGCCTCTTAAGATCGCCCACCTCACCGACATTCATACCAATGGCCCTGGGCGGCGAGAGCGTAAAATGCTTCGGCTCGTGGCAGCTGAGCGGCCGGACTTAATCGTCATCACCGGAGACTCGATCAACATCACCTCGGACTATCCGGGCCTTCGTGATGTGTTGATCCAGCTTCACGCGCCGCTGGGCGTCTGGGTTGTGCGAGGGAATCACGAGGACTGGTGGCCGGTTAAGAACGAGCAGGAGTTCTACGCGTCGGCGGGAGCGACGCTGCTGTTGAACTCAAGCTGCGAAGTGCGCGACGGAGTGTGGCTTGTGGGGTTTGATGATCTCTTCGGCGGAAGGCCAGATGCAGAGAAGTCGTTCGCCGGTGTGCCTGAGTCAGCGTACAGAATCGCACTATTTCACTCGCCTACCTTCTTCGAGAAAGTTGCTGGCCGCTGCGACGTCGCTCTGGCGGGTCACACCCACGGCGGACAGGTTCGGCTGCCATTCATCGGGCCGCTCTGGCTCCCGCCGTTTTCGGGTTCGTTTATTGCGGGATGGTTCGAACAGCATGGAACACAAATGTTCGTTAGCCGCGGCGTCGGGACTTCGATTGTCGACGTTCGATTCTTGTCGCGGCCCGAGATTGCGATCATCACGGTCGGTCCCTAGTGCGCCATCGTATGTGGACTGACGTACCCCTCATCGATTCGAGCGATGAACGTCACTTCAGACTATCCCGAATATGCACCAGGGTCCTCCAGTGTAACGTCAGAGAGTTATGTCCGAACAGCGCGAGACCTACTGCCACGCAAAGCAGGCTCATAACTTGCGCATTGCTCAAGCCAAGCACGGTCGGGGGATTAAGGCGGAGGAATTCCACCAGGAATCTTGCGATGCCGGTCAGCACTAGATATGCGGCTGAAATGCTACCGCGAGGTAAGACCTTTCTGCCAAGGCGCCATAGGTAATAGAAGATCAGAAGACCGGCCAGACATTCGTAAATTGGCGTGGGATGTACGAATTCCGCCGTTGGAACCAGGCCATTAGGAAAGCGCATGCCCCACGGCAGTGCCGTAGCGGTACCGTAATCGCCATCGCCCGCCAGTAGACATCCTAAGCGGGCAACACCATAACCTAACGCGGCGCAGGGGCTGGCAAGGTCCAGCAACGCAAGCGACGGAATTTTGAAGTGTTTCGCAAGAAACCATAATGTTGTTACGCCTGCCAGAAACCCACCGAACCAGGTATATCCATTCAAGCTGAAAACCGTACTAAATGGATGCGCAAGTAGTTGAGCGGGAGTCTCCAGTACGGCGTACAGTTTCGCGCCGGCAATTCCGCTCATTACCAGCAGAAGAATTATTGGTTGAGCAAAACGTTCCGGAAGATAATGTCGTCTAAGATTGATTTCCAGAAGTTTCCAGGCACACACGAATGCGAATCCGATAGTGAGTCCATAGGTCCACAGTATAATGGGGCCGATTCGAATGAAGGGATACATGGATTACTCTCCTCGGGTGAATCAATACTTCGACGCTCTGAAATCAGTCCTGACCGGCCAACTAGCGCAGCTTCTCGCTGCTGTCGTTCTTGACGACGAGTCGTCACAGTTACGCTACCTTCTACTTTAATTTCACCCGGCGGAGCGAGGACTGCGGCCAACCGCGACATGCCTTTGAGTATTTCCTGCATACACCCAAAGGCATGTCAGTCCATTTGCGTTCGAAGCCAGTCCAGCCTCGTACACTGAAGTTGATCGTCAGGTCTTGCTCAATTTGGCGGTTGAGCATGTAAGGGGCTTGTTAGTAGACCTGGCACACGCCGCCCACACAAGGACCTGGATCTGGGTCAGGGTCCGGCGGAGGTGGAGGCAGATCGTTACCATAAACCCAGATGGATGAAGTCCCAACTGCGTTTCTACTTCCATCCGCAGTCGCGTTGACGATTACAACGGTGTAAATACCGGAGTAGAGACCCGCAAGGCTCGGCACAGCCGCCTGCAACCATGTGCCATCCGCAGAAACAACGCTTGCAGTTGTCTGGTTAAAGAATGTCCCATACTCGTCATAGAACTCGATGGTCGGCATCCCGTATGTCGTGTCCAGACCTTCACCGGTAAATGTGGCTGTTGCGGGAGGCGCATTTACATCAATTGAATCCGGCGCCGCCGCAAAAGCAAGCGCGGAAGCACAATCAAGCGTCGCTGTTTGTCCACAAGAGACTGCGCGACCAAAGAAGAACTTAAGCCCGCATCCGGCATGACCTCCGTTCCTCGTGAAATTCCAGACCGCGGGGGCTGCCCAATCGGAATTGTGGTTCTTGCCGTCACTGCCCGTAGTAACATTGAAACTTTGGATGTTTCCGCAGGGGTCCCCGAGGCCATTAAAGCCCTGGAAATTTCCTATCACCTGAACGTTGGGGTCGGGGTTTATTACCCCGCGTTGTGTCGGTGAAGAGGGGGTTGAGAAGGTTGTTTTTACTGTGAACCCGTGCGGTCCAAATATGAGATCAATGATCCAGCACCCTGAAGCAAAGAAGCCGAGTGCGGCGACCAGCACCAATTTCGTGATTCCTTTCATGGCTTATTTGTCCTCCTTTTTCTGGCGTTCGATTCCAAGCACATCCAGGACTTTATCCGGCAGGCCGAAGAGATCCTGTATGGACGTAGTGGTTGCTACACGGCGCAGTACTCCGTCCATCTCCTGTTGGCGCTCTTTTTGGCTTGTCGTTAGTTCCGAATCCGGTTTGTTGAGGGAGCGCGGTGACGTGCGGTGCTTGTCAATCCATGAAGCCCTGCGCTCTGCTTGAGTTAGTTGGAAATCCGGGTTGTACATCTTCTGATAAGCCACGGCCATGGTCATATACGCAGCCTCAACCGGCGACATCTCTGCGAGCGGTGCCCCCTGCCTTTTGGCCTGGCCCTTGCCATTTTCTACACGTCCCCTGCCAACGAAGTCCGGTAGGAGAGTGAGGAGGCGTCCCCGTACTTCTCTAACTTCGCTTGGACTGGTCCGTGAATAGTCGGGGGTGTTGAATTTTGCTACGAATCCATTGACGGCCCTGGTGACTTCAAGTTCTGAGATGCCCTTGTGATTTCCGTTATGGAAGTTCTCCTCGGCGGTTACGAGTCGATTCTTGAGGGAATCTGTAATCGCTGAGGGAGCAGCGTCCCATCCGTATTGGCTCATTATCTCATCGGTAAGCCCCCGGATTGCCGCTCGATCGGCCCCTTTGACTGCCTTTGCCTTGTCGTTGATGCGTTGCACGCCAGACTTAGTTCGAGTCTCCGCCTGTGGTTGAGACTCACTGTGAACTTTTGAGCTTTTGCTTACCCAAGTCAGACCAATCACCAGGAGGCAAAAGGCCGAAAGCGAGATAACGACTTTCATGTTCTTCTTCATGTTCATGGTCTCCTTCGCTGAGCAGCTTGTTAGCGGACACACCCATCCTCGTATCGAGCTATGGGTAAAGGTTCAGCGTTGACCCGCATAGAATCACTACAAGCTGGTTCTTAGGATGCGGGCGAGCAGTACAGCCAAAATGCTGTCGAAGAGCACAAGAAGTTCAGCTCTTACAGACCCCGGTCGTATGCTTGGTCGGTAGCCGTTCTTCCAATTTCATTTTGGATGATGGCGGCATCGAGGATAGCCGCTACTCTGTTGAGAAGTCCTCAAGTTGCTATCAACTATTTCTCAATTAGTTATCAAAGGATCGCTGGTGGTTCTTGTTACCTGAGCCGTTATTCGTTGATTTTATCCATGTTTTAGTTTAGTAGTTACTTTCACCATTCATTTGAGCGTGGTATGGCCGTAGAATAGTTCACCTTCCGAGGAGAATATTAGCGTGGCTCAAACTGCACGGCTGAGGCTGGACCGAAAGAAAGGGGTACTGAAGTACTTTCTTATGAGCGGCGGTGATTTCCACTTCTCTCCCAACTATGATCCTCGTTTTCAACAATGGCCATCGGCCGCCGAAGAGGCAATAGAGAGTTGTTTTCTAACGAAGACCTTACTGAGCCCTTCAAGCAAGTTCCTGTTCACCAGTAGTCTAATGGAATAGAGAATCTGAACCCGTTTATGGGGCTAGGCGACAATCTCTTTCAGTTTGGTGCTTTCCGCCTGGATGCGGGCGAGCGAGTGCTCCTGCGCGATGGACGACTCGTCCCGCTACCTGCGAAGGTTTTGAGCACTCTTCTTCTCCTCGTTCGGAATAACGGGCATGTCGTTGAAAAGGACGTTCTGATGAACGAAGTTTGGCCGGATGAGTATGTGGAGGAAGGGAATCTCGCCCAACACATCTTCATGCTGCGGAGGGCTCTGGGCGAAAGCACCGAGAACCCCAGGTACATCGAGACTGTTCCGCGTCGAGGCTATCGTTTTGTCGCCAAGATGATAGAGCCCCAGAAAGAGGCACATGAGGCACATGATGAAGGGATCAATTCGCTCGCGGTGCTTCCATTTATTAATGCCAGTAATGATCCGAACATGGAATACCTCTCGGATGGGATAACCGAGAGCATAATGAATAGCCTTTCGCGCCTTCCGCAGTTGAAAGTGATGGCACGTAGTACAGTCTTTCGTTACAAAGGGGCCGGTATTGACCCGCGAGAGGCTGGCCATAGTCTTGGAGTCCGCGCAGTGATAATGGGCATTGTTCAACAGCTTGGAGAACAACTTGTCATAAGTGCAGAACTGGTCGATGTTGAGGATGGATCGTTGATCTGGGGCGAACAATATCACAGGAAGTCGTCGGACATCTTTTCCTTGCAAGATGAATTGACTTGGGAAATCCCAGAGAAGTTACGTCTTCGATTGACCGGTGAGCAGAAGGAAAAACTGACGAAACGATTTACGGAGAACAGGGAGGCTTACGAGTTTTATCTTAAGGGACGATACGCCTGGGGCAGACGAGGCATCGAGGATCTGAAAAAAGGAGTTGAATACTTCCAGCAAGCAATTGCTGAAGACCCGAACTATTCCCTGGCGCATGCTGGAATAGCGGATTGCCTCGTTTTACTTGGACTATTCGGAGCGTATAGTCCACGAGAGATCATGCCGCAAGCCAAAGCCGCCGCCATGAAGGCCATCCAGCTAGATGGATCTCTCGGGGAAGCTTACGCTTCACTGGGGCAGATAAAACTGATCTATGATTGGGACTGGTCGGCAGCGGGAGCGGATTTTAAGCAAGCTGTCTCTCTCAAGCCAACTTATCCAACGGCTCACCAGTGGCATGGTGAGTATCTAGTCTCGATGGGTCTATTTGACCAGGGGGTGGTAGAGCTGAAGAGAGCCCGGGATCTCGATCCGCTCTCGCTCATCATCAACACAAATCTTGGCCTCAACTTCTATTTCGCACGCCGCTACGATCTCGGTATCGAACAATTGAACCGTGCGCTCGAACTGGAACCCAACTTCTTTCGCGCTCACCTCCACCTTGGGATGTGTTACGAGCGCAAGCTGATGTACCGAGAAGCCATCGCCGAACTAGAAAAGGCGAGATCCATCAGTGAAAACTCCTGGACTCTGGCTGGCCTCGGTCACTGCCACGCTTCCTTCGGCGCGAGAGCGGAAGCTGAAAGGTTTCTAGATGAATTGTTGGAGCTGTCGCGACGTCAATTTGTTTCGTGTGCCACGATCGCGGTTGTGTATGCTGGCTTTGGGGACCGGCTAGATCAGACAATGGAATGGCTGGAGAAGGCTTATGAGGAGCGCTCCGGGCTATTGATCTGGCTAACGGTGTGGCCGATTTTTGACCAACTTCGCTCAGACCTGAGGTTCGTCCGTCTTTTGCGGCGTATAGGGTTTACGACTGATGGTGAAAGATGAGTTATCGACGCCCTCACGAAGACCTCGATATCGGAGCGCGGCCCGCGCGCTTGCGAACGCGGCGAGATGCGATCGAACGCTAATCCCAAGGCGTTCCAACGAGAACGTCGAGTCTTATCGCTTATACGCCACGACTACGCGCCAGCTCGTCTCTTAGTACGTTATAGACCTGGATGCAAAGGTCAGTTTGTTGACTCCCAATATCCTTTTATAGCCAGCAAAGAACTTGCTAATAACTCTCTAAGAGTCACCCAAAGACTAGTGGTCCGGTTGTCGCTATAATCAGCCCCCATTGATATTCCGGCACCAGGTGCAAGGGCGCTATGCAAGCGAGCGAAGGTCAAGACTATATCTTCGGCCGGTTTTACTTAGACACAAGAGAGCGCATTCTCCTGTGTGACGGGAACGCTGTTCGGATAACCCTAAAGGCTTTCAATATCTTGTTTGTGCTTGTCCAAAGGACCGGGCATATAGTTGAGAAAGACGAACTAATGAAACAGGTCTGGCCCAATGCTTTTGTCGAAGAGGCTAATCTTACACAACATATTTACAAACTCAGAAAAATCCTCGGCGCGAAGGCCGAGGGGGTTCAGTACATAGAAACTGTCCCAAGGCGCGGGTATCGATTTACGGCTGCTACAAGCATGCCAAGGCGCGACGGTGATCGTTTGCAACACCACAACGACAATATCGCCGGCATCCCAACCAGCGATGCAGCTATGAGCCTTGAGCCCACGATCATCTCTTTGGCAATTGTGCCATTTGCGTTTGCAAGCGTTGATTCCGATGCGGAATATCTTAGCGATCGCGTGACCGAAAGCCTCACCAGTATCCTCTCCGGATTGCCCCAACTGCGCATAATGTCGCGTAATATCGTGTTTGCCGTTCAAAAACAAAAGGCACCCAATGCGAATCACTTGAAGCCTGATACCTGAGTGGGCCGGTTGGGCGCAGCTTCGATCTTGTACTAGATCAGACCCATGCCTGTTGATTTGATCGCGTAATAGATCAGCGCGATCCCGCCGAAGATCAGTAGGAACAGCGCTCCGAATAGAATAAACACCCACGCCCAGTCACTCCAGAATGAGCGCGTCTTACCCGAAGCGTACTTGTTCAACAGGCGAAGATTCCGCGTGTTGACCTTCCAGACAAAGTCGGCGGCGTCGCCGGCTAGAGGAATGCTGCCTACAACGAAGTCGGCGGCGATATTGAAGACCATCCTTGCAATCACGATCTTCGGCAACCCGTAGCGCACAGACACAAAGACTATGTATGCCGAGACGATTGCGCCAATCGCGTCTCCGGCTACCGGAAAGAAAAACCCGATCACGGGGTCCAGGCCGAATGTTATTCCGGTGCCGGGGATTCGGATGGATCTGTCCATCAGCCGAGCGATGCGTTCGAGATGTTGGTCGATTGGCGGGCGAGGGCGAGGCTCCAGGGCTGAGCCCTCGCGCGGCGAGAGCGCTATCTCGATCGGGTCTCGGCCTGAACTGCCCGAATCTGAAACCAGGTTTTCCGGCTTAACCATTTCTCCCCGATTCGTGGTGCGGAACAAGACTGCGGAACAAGATTGATGTTGGGCTGAATCGCTGAATCAATCAAGGCTGATAATCCGGGCCTCGGGACCCGAGGGCTTCAAAGACAAGATTCCCACGGTGCGCGGGAGCGAAAACCGGCGAGGACCCGCGCTTCCGGGGTTAAACAACATCGTGCTCCCGAGCATTTGTTGATACGGTCGATGAGAATGGCCGAACACGACCACGTTTGGTTGAACGTCCTCGACCATTCGCCTGTCACTCTGCCGAAGCTGATGCAACTCGCCAAAGATGTGGCGAATCATCACTCGGTGTCCGGCCAATTCTTCCATACGTTCGTTCGGAAACGTGCCCAGACTATCGTTATTGCCCTCGACTGCGAGCACTTGGGCGATCTCTTCCAGCCTTTTAATCACTTCGAGCGTGCCGATATCGCCAGCATGGATGATCGCGTCGACGTCGTCGAAGATCGAACGTATCGACTCATCAAACAGTCCGTGAGTGTCAGATATGACCCCGATTCTCATCGAAAACCCGTCTTGCTCGGACAGCCCTTGACGGCGGGTCCATCTTAGCAGTGATTTGTTATCAGGGGAAACGCGGGGTGGACTCGAACGGGAAACTGGGGAACAAGACGAAGGGCGAGGACGAGACTAGTCTGCAACGACAGATCCCTTTTTCGATGAAGAGTGGCTTCCTAGCAGGCTAATCGACTTCGACTGTGCCGGATTTTGAAACGCTGACCCGGCGAGATTTCGCGGTATTGCTGATGATGATGTCAGGTTGTTTGGAGCCGGGCGCCAGATTCCCTGATCGGGCGAAGATAACAATTGCGTCTTCGGCGATGTCGACCCCTGCGGGCAACTCTTCAGCTTCGACGCTGTCCAGACGGCCGTTGGAGTTCCGATCGAGGCCGAACTTCTTCTCTTTGGCGTCGAAGATTACGCTAACGGTTGTCCGCCTTTCTATGGCCTGGCTACGCGCAAGCTCGAGTTCCTCGGTGATGCCGCCGGTCGCAGCGTTCAGCCTGTAGATTGCGAATCCCATTCGGCCAAGGTGCAAGAGCACTGAGCCGACTATCAGCACGACGAGAAGGCCGACTATGGTTTCCATCAACCCGAGGCCCGCCTCCCGGTGACGACCGGACGTTGGTTTCGAGAAAGTGCTCACAGTGTACCTCCGATTTTGGGGATCGCGAACCGAACAGCCGCTATAGGCGTAGCAACTGTGCTGCCACATAACCTGAGGGCATAAAGCATTGCAAAGCACAGGCTTTGAGGCGCGGCCCCGGCTGGGTTGGGCCAGGAGTGGTAGCGGTGTAACTTTGCGCTACGGCATGTTACCCTGGTTTCACAGTTGGCGCCGGGTCTAAAAGCGGCAGTCGACAGTCAAAGACGGTCCCTGCGCTATCACTTCTCTCCACGGAAACGTCACCTCCGTGGCCAACAAGAATTTTCTGGACAAGCGCAAGACCTATGCCGTAGCCGCGCGACTTGGTCGTGAAGAATGGAATGAATACTCGAGGAAGGTCCTCGGGCGAAATGCCGCCACCCGTGTCGGCGATCCTTACGTGTGCGTAACGGCGATCCGGTCCGGAGTCGATTACCCCAGTGATAACGATCACCTTCTTGAGCGAGTGCGGATCGATGGCTTCGGCGGCGTTGCGAAGCAGGTTGATGAAAGCTCGCCGTAGAAGCGATTCATCTCCGGCGAGCTGTGGAAAGCTCCCTTCAACACTCAGCTCTATCGTGTTTCTGGCTAGCTGAGGTCTGATTTCACGAGCGCACGCCTCGACGATCGAGCGCAAGTCGACTGTCACAAGATTCAGATCCTGCGGGCGCGCAAAGTTGAGAAAGTCGGTTACCAGCTTGCTCAATAACCTGACTTCATTCAAAGACGCGTCAAGTGTGACTCGACGGTCGGCGGCGGATGCTGTCCCCACCGCTTGAGCTTCGAGCAGTTGAACGTAACCGTGAATGGTGGCCAGCGAGTTCTTGAACTCGTGGGCGAGACCCGCTGCCATCTCTCCGAGATTTGCCAGATTGTCTTTGAGCTTCATTCGCTCGCGAAGCTCGATCACTTCGGTGATGTCGGTCATCAGGCATAGCGCGCCTTCGACGTTTTGCGAGGCGTC
>Ga0075424_100006327_pt1 | contig 11397 bp, 17 predicted proteins | sample SoiMethybrSBSTD3_FD_75301 | JGI IMG/M metagenome (GOLD analysis project Ga0075424, IMG submission 75301) | Bulk soil microbial communities from a Populus tree surrounding site in Tennessee, USA - Soil MetaG P. TD hybrid SBSTD3 | ecosystem: Environmental > Terrestrial > Soil > Tree plantation...
CAATAGACGATCGAAAATTAAACGCCGTCCAGCTTGGCTCCCCCTCATCGTTCCCGCGCCTTGAAATAGGCGGTCGACTTGAGACTGATCCAGTCGAGAGCCTCAGAGTCTGTTTGGAAGCCGCCGATCTGCTCCGGCGGGCGATCTTTCCATGAGGCCTCGACATACCACCCGGACCGGTCCTTGTACTCGCGCGGGGTGAGCGTCGGCTTTGAGTGGAATTTTGCCATGCGGTCGAATATGCGCGCTCTGGCGCGCGAAGCAAGCCATTTACATCCGCTCCGATGGCTGGTGTCTAATTCCGAGCATCGTGTCCTAAATTTGCGCAAGGGGCCCGATCGTAACGTCACGGTCTTCTGTCCGACGCCAGATTTGCCTCGCTAATCGCTCCGATGAAGCGCACACTTCGTTTCGGCGGCTGCGGCACGACCCAGGCGCCGCCGGCTGAGAGACCGCTCGAGCTCCCGCCTGTAGAGGGGGAGGCAAGCCGTGTCGATCCATCCATTCAGTCCATTCCCGGTCCAAGACGCGTTCGACGCTGAGACGACGCGGCTGCTTGGAGAGGTATTTGATTCGATCTGTATCCCACGGCACGACAGCGGCCAGCCCAACATTATTCTTCAGGTGATCGCCAAGCGGATCATTGAAGCCGCCAAGCGGGGCGAGCGCGATCCGCAGCGATTGCGCGCGGCTGCGCTGGACTCCAACGGGCCGCGCAAATGTGACGACCTCGGCGCCGCCCGCACCGGACCGCAAATGTCAGCCGGCGTCGCGTCGGACACGCCGGATTCAGGAGAAGTCCCTCCGGTGTCGATCGTCAACTGAGAGGGGATCACGTCGGCGGCGCGTTTCTCGGCCTTGGGACTCAAGGCATCAAACATCCTGTCGCGTGGCATCTCTGTGCCTGCTCAGAAATCCTTTGATCTGCTCATACAGCGACGTTGGGTCATTGGCTCCTGGACCGACGGTGAGGCTGGCATCCCGCAATAGAGCGTCCCGTATCCCCTTTGGAAGATAATCCCATTGCTTGACCAGCGCCGTAACAAGGCGGCGGCTGATCTGTTCGTCCATCCCCTCGAATGTGAGTACCTTCACGGCGCGCTACTCCTGCCTTACGCTAAAGATATAGTAGGCAAAGCGGCAGCGCGACGTGTTCGTCAACAGCGGCAAATTTCAAGCTGAGACATTAACCCGCGGCCGACTACCGCGACACAGTCGGGAAGGTGAGCTCGCCGTCCACTCGGCAGGGAGCAGCTGGTGTGATGCGGCCGCAGCACTCGAATCGTCAGCCGCTCATCAGTCGCTTAAGCGTGGAGCTGGTGATTTCCGCTCTCTAGAATTCTCAGGTATCGCCTCCCTTACGCCAGAACAGCGAACGTGCGCGCAAGGTTTTCCAGAGCCGATTGGTTCACGATCGTAATCAGACGTTCCGTGATTTGCACGATGCCTTTGCGCTGCCAGTCGCCCAAGTGCTTGTTGATGCTTTCGCGCGTCGCCCCGACGACGTTGCCGAGTTCGCGCTGCGTGAGATGGATTTCAGAAGCGGCATCCCCCGTGCCTGAGGGCCGACCGAGCGTCGCCATCCGCAGCAATGCCTTGGCGAGACGGACGGGCAGGGCGAGCATCGCCACCTCGGCCATCTGTTGATCCGTGTTCCGCAGGCGCTCGCACAGAACGCTCACGATACTCGACCAGGCGGCTGGATATTGCTCGAAGAACGCCAGAACGTCCCGGCGATAGAGGACCGCCAAGCTGCATTCGGTCGCCGCCTTGGCGTCGGCGGTCCGCTCCTTGCCGTCGAGCATTGCGATCTCACCGAAAATTTCACCGGGACCGAGAGTGGCGAGCACGATCTCCTTGCCATCCTCCGACGGCATGCTGATATGGATCCGTCCGGTCAGCACCACCATCATGCTGTCGCCGCTGGATCCCATCAGAAATACGGCCTCTTCGGGCGCGAACTTGCGAGTGCGGGCTTGGGCGATCAGACCGGCGCGCTGGTCCGCCGCGAGGCCGCCGAATAGGTCGCATTGGCCGAGCAGGGCGCGAGTGGCCGCCATCAGATCTTGCGTCGGCGACAGTACGCCGTCGTCTCCTGATTTCGAGGCGGCCGATGACATAGGTCTGCCGGGTGCGCGCCGCGTCAGCGTGTCTTCTTTGATCGTCATAGGACGTTCCTTTTTTGCTGACGTGAGCCGGGCGAAGGGCGGCAAGCGCGCCTAGGTGCCTACTCGGATCTTGCCAACGGGGCGTTCGTCCTCGGTCACGACCATGAACGAGCCCGTGTGCGATGCAGGTTTCCCCTGAGCCAACTCCCGGCCTACCGTCTTGCCGAAGGCAACGGCCTCTCTATCGTCGGGCAGCGGCAGGAAGCCAAGCTCTTCAACCTGGCCGGCGGGATTACGCAAGACGAAACGATAGATACTCATGAGACGCTCCAGGGCCCACAATGACAGTAAGCCGATGTCCGCTCAGCTCGTCTGTTCAAAATTGATCACTTCAGCGGCCGGCTAGAGCGGCGATCGGCCCAAGTCTTCGACCTGTCTGGACCAGATGAAAATTGGTGATCAATTCTGCACAGACGCCGAACGCCGTGTGTGTAGACTGTGCTGGAGATCGCACCGAAGCAATTTCAAGGCGAATTCCAGATGGTCACTGAAATGCGGCAGCAATCCCCGGCTCGACAAAAGTTCGGATATTTCGGCGCGATCGCCATGATTCTGATCGTCGCGGCGGCATTGGTCTGGGGTTTCGCCCACATCTAGACAATCGGCTGGCGAACGATCAGTCCGGCGACGGAATGTGCCAACGCCTGCGTCGGTCGCCAATAGATCGTCGCGCCCCGGCACTTGCGTTCAGAGAACTCCCCGGCACTTGTCGAGCATCATCGCGGTGTAGAGGTCAGAGCAGACCACCTGCTTCGGCGGGGCGGCGAGCTCGATCGCCATGAGGACCCCCTCCATTCAACTTTTTTTCCAATACTGGTGGCGGCGGCACGATGGCTGCGCGCTCCGATACGGACGGCCGTTCGAGCAGCGAACGGTAAAGCGCGACATAGTCCGTGGCCATGCGCACGGACGAAAATCGCTGCTCGAATCGTCGCCGAACCGCGTGACGATCGAGCGCAATCACTCGTGGGAGCATCTTCACGGCCTCATCCATCGTGTCCACGATGGCGCCGGTGATGCCTGGGTCGATGACCTCGGTAACGGAACCATGGCGGAACGCAAGGACGGGCGTGCCGCACGCCATTGCCTCGATCATGACCAAGCCGAACGGCTCCGGCCAATCGATCGGGAATAGAAGCGCCAGCGCCTCGCCCAGGAATTCGGTCTTGCTGCGCTCGTCGATCTCCCCGATGAACTCGACCCCCGGATCGGCCAGCAGCGGCACGATCTCTTTGCGGAAATAGGCTTCATCGACCGCGTCGACCTTGGCGGCAATCTTCAGGGGGATGCCGAGCGTGCGTGCTATCCGAATGGCGCGGTCAGGCCGTTTTTCGGGCGAGATCCGCCCGAGGAATGCGACATAGCCGCCGCGTGGATTGTAAATGGGGCTGTGCAAATTCGCGGGAATGCCGTGCTGTACCGTCGCCACGAAGTTGGCGCTGGCGATCGGCCGCCGCTGGGCATCGGAGATCGACACCAGCGGCATCTCGCTGAAGCCGAGATAGAGCGGCTTGAGGTCGGGACAGTCCTGCCGGCCGTGAAGAGTCGTCACGGTCCGATCTGCCATCTGGCGAAACAACGGGAAATGAAACTGGTCGATATGGAAATGCAAAAGGTCGAATTCTTCCGCGAGCTGGCGTACCCGGTCGAGCATCAGCATGTAGTACGGGATCGGGTCGCGGATATTGCCGTCGAGGCGCAATGCCATGGCCGCGCAGCCCACGAGCTCGGCGGCGCTGATGGAGTCCGCACTCGCGAACAAGGTCACTTCGTGGCCTAGTCGGACCAGTTCATCCGTAAGATAGGAAACAATTCGCTCGGTCCCGCCATAAAGCCTCGGCGGCACGCTCTCCATCAGCGGCGCGATCTGCGCGATCTTCATGTTCTTTACGCTCCGGGAGGACTGGCGACGGGATAATATAGGCGCAAGGGCCAAGTGGCGTCTGTATAATAGTGATCACGCATTTTCGTTGCTAGTACCTTCGGATTAATTTGTACAAAGTGATCAATTCGATACAGCCGCCATTCCCCAGCGAGGGCATTTTCCGTGGGCCCGCATCGAAGCACGTCGGGACCAAGGGAGAATGCCATGCGTGATTCAAGTCGCTATCGCGATAACGCGGCGGCGTGTCTTCTGGCGGCTCAGGAAGACCGCCTGCCTGACTACCGGGGCGATAGCCGACGAATCATTGCATCGCAGTGAAACGGCGCGATGGGCCAGGCGTGGACTCTCGTGGCTCGCCCTGACGAATCCGGCGCAACACGATTAATTTCTCGACCCCCATTGTTCTTTACGTCCGGCACCCCATGTCGCTATGTACGGCCAAGCACTGTTTTGTCCGTGAGCTGCCCAAAAAACGGCGACGTACCGAAGTCTCCGCTCTCCTAATAACCAATTGGCAGCACTGTGCCGTCGGCAGGCAGAATAGTCCTCTGAACATAGATCTACGTTTGTTTTCGCGGGTGCCGATGGCGTTCGCGGTCCGCACGTCTGCACGCCGTCGGACGTGCGTCGTGGATTGTTGAGGTAACCCCACGACAACGCAATGAATCACAGTATGCGCGGCGAGGCCTGCCTGACCGATGATCCAGCGCACCGGAGCACCGCAATGGCCATTCCCCATTTCATCAATGACGATAGATCCGATATGCGCGGCATCAAGTCCGGCTGGTACGTGATAGACGACGACGGCAATATTTCTTCAGGCCCGTTTTCGAGCTACGAGCAATGCCTCATCAGAATCACTCAGCCAACGAAGGAGGTGGCCTCCTCCGAGGAGCGTCCATGGCCGAAGTGAAACAATTCTCTACAAACATCCGACCCGCGTTGAGGGCGGGCGGTCCGGATGTCCGACGAGGAACCGCCCCTTAAAGGATGAGTGCCATGACTGAAGTCACCGCTGCCACCACAAAAGCCAAAACAGCGAAGCACGCCGCTTCCCCGTTTGGCCTGCCGAAGTACGAGATCCCGAATTCCGATCTGCCAAACATGGAAATGCCGGAAGCATTTCGTGAGATTGCCGAGAAGGGCGTCGCTCAGGCCAAGGACACTTACGAGAAAGCGAAGGCGGCGGCCGAGGAAGCAACGGACCTCCTCAAAAACACCTATACGATCGCCGCCAAGGGCGCCACGGACTACAACCTCAAGGTCATTGAGATCGCCCGTACCAATACCAACACCGCCTTTGACTACGCCCATCAACTGCTCGGGGTGAAGTCCCTGTCGGAGTTCGTCGAGCTGTCGACCGCGCATGCGCGCAAGCAGTTCGAGGCGATGACCGCGCAGACGAAGGAGCTCACAGAGCTCGGCCAGAAAGTGACGACCGAGATCGCCGAGCCGCTCAAAACCGGAGTTACCAAGGCGTTCAGCAACAGGTCAGCCTGATCTTAAGCCGAAGCGTTCCCAGACTAGCGGCCGGGGTACCCTCATCGACCTGTCACCGAGACGACACATGAACACCGCGGCAGACTGCCGAATACACGCGGCTGAGTTATTCGCACAAGCCAAGTGTGAGCCTGAACGCAAAGTTCATTTGATCGGTATGGCCGAAGCCTGGCTCCGACTTGGGGTTCAGGCAGAGCGGATAGAAGCCATGATGGACCGCGCGAGGCCCACCACTCCCCGAAATCCAAACCTGGACGTCAGCTAGGCTGGCGTCGGCGCTGCAGTTCAGCGGGAAAATCATGATCGAGAGTTTCAATCGGCTGGAATTCGAAGCGATGTTGCCTCGCCTCGGCACGCCGATTCGAATTGGCTGCTTCCAGGATGCGCTCGTGTTCGTCCGCCGATGGACGATCAGGGACAAGGATCTGGAGGTTCGGGACCTGCTGCGCCGGATGCAAAGGGCGAAGAGTTCGGGCGACGTCCATTCCCTTGTCGGCGAACTCAGGCAAAAGCTCGCCACGAGAGGGCTGCTGCGACAAAATCCGTTACGTTAATCGGATTCTTGTCATTGCCGTTCTTTTCAGCGCGGCCGTCCACGACACAGGTCTACCCGGTACGCGCTGCGTCTCGCCGTTCCTCCATTGCTGAATGAAATCAATGAACATTTGCCTGAGACAGGCCGCACATTAACGTGATTCGCTTTATGCCGCGCCAAACCCCACGTTGGCGGAGTTGGCCGCATCCGCGCCCGACGAGATCACCTTGGTCTTTTTGAAGCTCGTATCGAGAGGCAGGCAAAGACTGCTGCCTCCGCAGGAGACGAAATGTCTGGTTTTTCCAAGATTATATTGGCTGCAGTGCTTGTTGTCGGGAGTGTGGCCGCAGCTTCATCAGCGGTGCCTGAAAGAATGCGGCAAGACCGGTTCGGTGCATGGCACGTTCAGCAGTCACCGGCAGCGTGGAGCTCGTACGATCACACGCAGCGTTTTCCGGCAGTTCTGCCCTGGCGCGACTTTCAACTGCAGGGCAAAGAGTAAAATTCCTGAATTGACGAACGCTCTTTTTTGGAAATGCAGTTGAGTGACGACATTCAACGGCCACGCATGGCCTTCAGAATGCGGTTCGCGGTGCGAGCCTGCTGAGCGTCGCAAGATTTGATCGGAGCCCACAGGAAGAGACCGAGGCCGCTCCTTTGCGGCCTCGGTCGGCCCCAGGTTGGTCACCTCACGCGCGATGATCGATCATGCTCGGTGTCGACGGCGACCTGGTGCGCATCCGCGCCTCAACGGCATGGAGGCGCCGCATCTCCTCCTTCAACTTGGCAATCTGGTATTTGCGCCGGGCCATGCGCCGTTCCACCTTTGCGCGCGCGAAGCTCTTGTCGCGGTCGTCACAAAAACTCAAAGTAAAAAAGTCTGGTTTGTTCAAATGTTTCGCCAACGCAGGCTTCTTTTAGCCACTTTCCGTTCTTATATATTGGATAGTTTGAATGATGCACATTCAGATGATGCTTAATGAACATTTTTTGGAGAATTACAACATGAACAATACAACTCAGAATACAAACGCGGCGTCCAATTCCACGCCCACCAAGCCCCAAAACACCGACGAAACAAAGCACGCCGTCCGCAAGGAAATCGGCGCCCGGTGGAGCAAGTTTTCGGGCGAAGATATCTCCGCGATGAAGGGCAAGGAGGATCTCGTGGCTCAGGTCGTGGCCAAGTACGCCCTCGAGAAAGGGCAGGCAGAGCGCGATGTCGCCGCCCTCTTGAAGGACCGTCAGTTCTGATATCCAGCAACCGAGGCCGCTTCGGTGGCCTCGGTCATTTTCATCGATTGCGCGAAAACAGATGGCACGACAATGACGACGTTTGACTACACCACCGAGGCCGAGGTTTTTGACTTCAGCACCGAAGCGGAATTGTTCTCCATCAAGGGCCGCAGATTCAGGCGCCAGCCTCTCGGCTATCGACGCTTCGCCCGGGCCGCGGATGCAATCCGTTTCGCGATCGAGGATATGCCGGCGGCCCTGCTGCCAGGCACTTCCCTGGAAGTCGATGGGACGAGATTTGACGCAACAGGAATCCGCCGCTTGTACGACAGCGCGGACTATCCTCTGTCCCGCCGCATCGCGGCGTAGCCTCCGTGATGACACGCACGCACCGAAAAACGTCATCGTTCGCTCACCCCTTCCTGCTCAAGGGTGTCGACCGAGTTCTGCCGCCCGGAGACTACGAGGTCGTAACAGAGGAAGAGCTGATCGAGGGATTGTCATTCCCGGTCTACCGCCGCGTATCGACCGTTATCTTGGTGCCCGGGCAAACTCGTTACGCGTCCTCGGTCGAGATGGTGCCCGTTGATCCGCTCGACCTCGAAGCAGCACGCGTCCGGGATACGGATTCCCAGCTGCCCTCGAGCGAAACTAGACCCGCGGATATGCCGCCATCGGGTCATACGCCGCTCGAACCCGGGCGAAGCTGAGGCTTTCATGCCGTTGGTCAGGGATCTTGAGCAGTTCCAGTTCGAGCGTTTCGAGGGCGTCTATTTCTGGATGAAGGACGGCGCCGAGCATGTGCTCTGCAAGGTCAGCCACGAGGCGCTGCGGGACAGGAGCGCGCGAGACGGCGGAGACTCGAGTTTGCCGGATACTTTTCTCCGCCACCGGCAACGCATCGAAACGATTGCCAGCGAAAAATACGCGCAAGGTTATCGGCCCAACGACCTGATCCTCGTTCTCACCAAGGATTTGACGCCATTGCCGATGTAAGGCGGATGTCCGGCATCTGCGAACGGTGCTCGAGACGGCTCTTGCACGCTCTCAGATCATCCCGGCAGATTTCCTGTCCAGAATGCCGAGTTGCCTCTGGGCTTCTTCGGGCATGTCGGGCACGTTGATGGAACGGCCCATGAAAGTCGCCCATGGCTTTTCGGCCACGGGCTGAAGGGCCGCGAAATTCCAGAACTGGCGTTCCTTCATCTCGATTTCCGTGACCTGATTGTCGAGCACCCAGCTCCGCAGCATGGTGAGCCGGCTGTTTTCCGTCTGGGTGAACATGTCAGCGGGCAATGCCTTTCGCACGGATGCTCTCCTCGATTTCGACGTTGCCCTCGCTTTCCGCGACAGCCGACGGTCGGACGATGTGAAGCGTCTACTTTGGAACGCGAGCGGTATCGGCCGCGTCGGCGCACGGGACGGTGTCGTCGTCCGCGGGCGAGCGACGTTCACGCCGTTTGCTTCTGCAGGAGCAACTGCGAGCGTATCAGGTAAAAGGTAAACAAATTATCCGCGGCACTACCAATTAAGCCGAACGGAACGCCGCGCCAGATCGGCGGCTCTCGTCACACCTTGATGAGCTGGCTTTCCATCACCACGCGCTCGAACGTTTCGCGAGCGCTCTTGATCCGATACCCGAGCTCGCCATTGCTTTCAGGCAGCTGGCGGATGATGGTGTATCCGATCGCCGAGGTGGCAAGATAGCGACTTCCCTGCATCAACTGCACCGTCTGGCCGATCCGAAACTTGTGAGTCATTCTAACTCTCCTGTTTTGCGCATCGACTAGCGTCAGGACTGTCAGTCGGCGAATGGATCGGGTCGCGGCAGGCACGGCGAATGTCCTGCAGGCCGCAAAGACCGCCGCCCGATTGCAGGCGGCGGTCCGTGATGACAAAGCTGCTTAGCTGAGCTCGATCGTGCCGACGGCGATCTTGCCGCTGCGCGGATCGGCTTGCGTATCGAATTTCACCTTCTGGCCTTCGTGCAGGCCGGTCAGGCCAGCCCGCTCCAGCGCGGTGGCGTGGACAAAGACGTCCTTGTCGCCACTGTCGGGCTGAATAAAGCCGAAGCCTTTTTGGCTGTTGTAGAACTTCACGGTGCCCGTATTCATGGAAATATCCTTTCACTAACGGTGTGCACGTGGGTCTGGGCACGAGCTTTCGTGCCAGCGTCCCGGGTTGTCGATCTTGGTGAGAATGTCTGAAACGTGCGCGCCCGTCGGTGACGAGGCGAAGCGGCCCAGTTGTCCGGCCAAATCGATGCACACATATAGGCCTGAAAGGGGCATGCTGCAAGCAATAACGCCGCCGACGCGCGGCCGAAGGCATGATCCGCGTCGAGGCGGTCAGCTTGCGATCGTGGTTAATGCGCCCGCTCGTCTTCGCGGCCCGCGCTCCAAACTCGCAGCACTTTGATCTCTTTCGGATCGATCGCCACCATGTCGGCGCGGCAGCCGGGCGCGAGCCGCCCGAGCCGGTCTTCGAGTCCCAAAAAGCTCGCGGGATGTGCCGATGCGAAACGCAAGGCGAGCTCGAGCGGAACGCCCAGGAGACGCACGCAATTGCGCACCGCCGTCGCCATGTCGAGCATGGATCCCGCGAGCGTTCCGTCGCCGCGCACGCACTTCCCGTCTCTCGCGCTGATGTCTTCACCATAGAGCGAAAATGTCGAACGCGCGCCGCCGACCGGCGGCATGGCGTCCGTCACCAGCATCGGCTTGGCGGCTCCGCGCAGCGCCAGCCGAAGCACGGCCGGGTCCACGTGCACGCCATCCGCAATCATGCCGAACCAGGCTCCCGAAGAGTCCAGCGCCGCGGCGATCGGTCCCGGGTCGCGCGCAGTCATGGGACGCATGGCGTTGAAGAGATGGGTGAACCCCGTCATCCCCTCCTGCATGGCGGCGCGCGTTTGCTCGTAGGTCGCCATCGAATGACCGAGCGAGACGCGGATGCCGACGCTCGCCAGTCGATGCACGAAGTCCTGCGGCACGCGCTCCGGCGCCAGGGTGACGAGCATGACGCCGCGGCGCGGCGCGGTCAGCAGGGACGCGTCCGCCGCGGTCGGCGCGCGGATGTGCCGTACATCGTGCACGCCGGGCTTTTCGGGCGACAGAAACGGCCCTTCGAGATGGATGCCGAGCACGCCGGGCTCTTGGTCGATCACCTGCTCGACGGCGGCGAGCGCCGCCTTCGTTTTCTCGGGCGCGTCGGTGATGAGCGTCGGAAGCAGCCCGGTAGTCCCGAAGCGACGGTGCGCCGCCGCGATGGCGCGGATGCCTTCCGCCGTCGGGACATCGTTGAAAAGAACGTCGCCGCCGCCGTTCACCTGCACATCGATGAAGCCGGGCGCGAGCCAGCAGCCTTCGGACAACGCACGAACCGGAATCGCCGCCGGCAGATCGGCGCGCGGCATCAGCGCGACGATGTTCGGACCATCGACCACGACGGCGGCGTTGCGATGCACGACCGCGCCATCGAACACGCAGTCGGCCGCGATTGCGTGCTGCGTCCGCGTGCTCATAGGGTGCGCGTCACCTTCTGCAGATGACGCGGCTCGTCGACGTCGGTGCCGCGCATTTTTGCCAGGCGGATCACCAGCGCATAGAAGCTTTGGATCAGACATACCGCGTCGGCGTCGGGCTGATCGGGCGCGAGCGCCGGCAGCCGATCGGCCTCGCCGTTTCCCGTGCAGAACAGCGCCGCGCCTTTGGCGCGCAGCGAAGCTGCCAGTTCGCGCATTCCTGGCGCGGCGGCATCTTCCGGCATGAACATGAGGATCGGATAATGCGGCGACACCAGGCTGAGCGGACCATGCTGGAATTCGGCGCTGCTGAAGGCCTCGGCGTGGAGATAACAGGTCTCCTTCAGCTTGAGCGCGGCCTCGCGGGCAATCGCCAGCGTCGGCCCGCGGCCGATGGTGGCAAGACTGTTCGCGTGCGATAAGGCGTCGAGCGGCGCGCCCCAATCGAGCGCGCATGCCTGCGCCAGGCGATCGGGCAGCCGCTCGATCGCGCCGGACATAGCCGGATCCTCGCTCCACGCGGCCGTCATCCGCAGCAGCATGGCGAGCG
>Ga0075424_100006328_pt1 | contig 11397 bp, 11 predicted proteins | sample SoiMethybrSBSTD3_FD_75301 | JGI IMG/M metagenome (GOLD analysis project Ga0075424, IMG submission 75301) | Bulk soil microbial communities from a Populus tree surrounding site in Tennessee, USA - Soil MetaG P. TD hybrid SBSTD3 | ecosystem: Environmental > Terrestrial > Soil > Tree plantation...
CCCCGCACGACCTGCCCCGGGAACCACCTCATTCTGGCGCTCTCCATTTCCCCTGGCGGCGGCAGCCACCCTGCTCATGGCCACTACGCTCTGGATGGCGTGGCGGCGTGAGGTCCCAATGCCAAGCACTCCCGGCGTTCAGGCTCTGCAGGCGCCCGCGCGCAGCCAGGACGCCAAGACGAGACCTGCGGCCGAAGCTCAGTCGGCCCCTGCGCCCGTGTCAAGACCGACCGCCGCGAAGAATGATGCAGAGAAGACAGAGCATCCAGCCCAGGCGCTGCGGAGCCTCGGGTATGCCGGATCGGCCGCCGACCCGTCCACGAATTCCCGGGTGGAGGGTCGTGTCGCTGCGGATTCGAATGCCCCCTCTGCAGCTTCGCCTCCGGCCGCACTGATGGCGCCACCTCCCCCGCCTTCAAAAAACGGGCGAGACGATAAGGCCCCCGCTCCCCAGAACGGGGCGCAGCGCCAGAACTATCTCGACCTCATCACCTCCTCAGGCCTGACGGGAGAGGAGTACAAGAAAGCCAAGGAGCGGCAGGCGCCAGCCGAGGCGGGACCGGAAAAAGACAGCAGTTCGTCCGAGATGGGCTATGCCAGCGAGCCACCGGCGCAGAGACTCAAGGAATCGACGCCGGGCGACTCCGTCGAGGGAGCGCGCTCGCTGGCCTATGAGGGACCCGATTTTTCCGCCACCTTCAGCGAAGACGGCCTGGTGACGGTCATCGCCCGGGGCTATGCCTGTTCCGTGACGGTACCGGCGCCGCCGGCACCAGTGGGTATGGGACAAAAACGTACGGTCGAGGATCTGTCCGGTCTCTTCGCGGCCGCCTCTTCACACGACTTCCTCGCCACCGGGTCCTCCAGGGAGGGCCCCCAAGCCGCTCCGGGGGCGTCGGCTTCGCGCGCCACCTCGAGCCTGGCGTTGAGAAACGGGGAGGGTGACGCGATTCATTCGGCTCCTTTCAGCGAGCCGCTCCCCCAGGATTCCCCTCAGATCCTGCGCACCTTGCGCCAGGGTATCCAGGTGCTCATCCAGCAACGCTACCGCAAGAACCTCGAGACACGGTGCGGCCCGCTCCCCGAAGCGCTCACGGCTGAGCACTGAGGGCGCGGTACGCCCGCCCTGACGCCAACCCATTCGGATGCGCCGCGCGCCACGGAATGCTAAACTCCCGGCTTCGCTGAGGAGGAGAACGAATGGGTGACTTCGTGAAGGTCGCATCGCTATCCGATCTGCCCGCCGGCTCGGCAAAGACGGTCGAGGTCGGCGGCACGCCAATCGCCCTGTACAACGTCGGGGGTCAGGTGCACGCCACGACGAACACCTGTCCCCACCGCGGGGGCCCGCTGGGCGAGGGCGCCCTGGGAGGCGAAGTGGTGGTCTGCCCCTGGCACGCCTTCGAGTTCGAGGTCACCTCGGGTCGCTGCCTCACCAATCCGAACCTCCAGATTCCCTGCTTTCCCGTCAGGATTGAGGGCCAGGACATCCTGGTGCAGGTTTAGCTCCGGCCGGGAGGACCTCACTTTCGAGTCTGACGGGCCCGACCGCTCACGCCTGCGGACGCCACCATGCAGGACTTTACCCCGGGGCACCTCGTGACCACGCTCCCCGTCCAAGAAACCTGCTGAAACGATTGATGCGCAAATTCGTCGCTTTGACGCTGGGTATCGCCGCCGGGATCTTCTGCTTCACGGCCGCCGCCGGGCTCACGGACTCGCGGCTTTGGGCGACTGCCGCCGCTGCCATGGCAGTGGGTCTCACCATCCATCTCGCGCGAAGGCAATCCAATCTTGTGATCGAGGAATCCGCATGCCCGCGAGGTCTCAAGATCGCGTCGGGGATGGCAGCCATCATGGCGCTGGTCCAGCTCGCCCGGCTCGCCGTTTTCACACTCGATGCGTCGCAGGTCGCCTACTCCAGCATCCCCTCCAGCGAGTGGGAGACCCAGCATTCCTGCCTTTCCGCTTACTTCGTGGCGGCACAGTCGGTGGACTCAGTGCCCAATGTGTATGACGGTTCGCTCTACTCGATGCCCGATGACGACCCAACCGCAATCCGAAAACCACGCATGCTGGGTCCTTTTCGGATAGACGTTTTCGAGTATCCTCCCCCGTTCCTGCTCCTGCCTCGCGCACTCCTTCGGCTCACACCCGACTTCATGCACCTGCGCATGCTGTGGTTCGGCCTGGGAGGGGGGATTGTCCTGTTCGCGTCCCTGGTGGTCTCTCGCCTCCTTGGCCCGGTGAGCGGAACGCGCGCGCTCCTGCTTTCACCCTTCCTGTGGATGGCCCTCCCGACGCTCAGCACGTTTCAGAAGGGAAACGTCCAGGCCATGGTGATTGCCTCGTCGATGCTCGCCATGGCGCTCTTCAAGCGGCAGCGTTGGGCGATGGGGGGAGCCCTGCTGGCTTTCGTAACGATCAGCAAGCTCTATCCGGGTCTCCTCCTTCTCTATCTGCTCGCGCGTCGCCAGTGGCGCGCGGTCGGATCGACCGCCATTCTGGCGATCGTATTCACACTGTGGACTCTGCTGGACCTCGGATGGGCGCCTTACAGGGCCTTCCTGGATCACCTTCCGGGCCTCCTCGGAGGAGAAGCATTTCCGGCTTTCCGAAATCCCGCCGCACAGGCGATCAACTTTTCGATTCCCGGGCTCGTCTTCAAGCTGAAGCTCTTCGGGGTTCCGGGCATGGGCTTCCCAGCCGCGAAGCTGGTGGGGTGGGTCTTCACGCTCGTCGCCGTCGCGGCAACCGTCTACGCTGCGCGGCGCAGCACGCGGGAGAGCGGGCAGCCTCCGGCATGGCTTGCCATTCTGATTCTCGCGACCCTGCGCAGCCCATTTCTCCCCCAGGGTTATGCCGCATTCCCGGCACTCTGGCTGCTCACCCTCCTGGCAGCGAGCTACGCTGCATCCCCAAAAGTCCTTTTCCTGTTCCTGGGGACCTGGGCAGCGCTGAACATCTACTGGCCAACCGACTGGCCCATCGATCCCAGGCTGCTCGCGGTGGTGAGCCTGGTGCCGCAATTGCTCACCGCTCTCCTCGCCATCCTCGCGCTGCGGCTCAAGGGGGAGATGGAACAGAAAGGCGGCGGGGGTAATTCGGGGGATTCGCGTGGAATCCTTGTTTAGCGACGCAAGATCGCGGGAACTGACCGCGTTCGCCCAACAGCGATCGGATACGGTCCGATTGGCGGTTGCCTCGGGAGACCGGCATGTCGCGTACCGACACCACCTGGTTTGACGTTGCGCTGGCGACCGGTCTTCTCATGCTTCGTCACCTGTATTTCGGACGTTTCGAGGAGCACAAGCCGCGCGATCGGGCACGCTGATGTGCGACTTCCAAGGTATCCCGAGGTACATGGGCTCCCAGGCCTCGCGGGGCCCGACCCGAACGCGCCGTTTGCAAGGCTTCTGGATCGCGGCTCTTTTGGCTTGCGGTGTGGAGTTGAGTGCGCGGCCCGTTCTCGCCGCGGGCGAATCGGCCGCGGCTCAGGAGCTGAGCACCTTCAAGACCTGGCTGGAGCGCGAGCATCCGGGCTACGGCTGCGACGAAGGACCTGCCCCGTTCCGCAACTCGACGGTCGATGGGGCCTACCCGTCACGACGTTTTTATTACGTGCTGACCTACGCACGGGGCATCGCCCCACCCTTCCCGAACTCGCTGTCCATGGTGGTCCAGGTGTCCGAAAACGGCGGGGTGAAGCGTCTCGATACTTCCAATCCCGCCAGCTTCCAACCGGGCCTGATGAAGGTCGCCTCGGAGCAAAGCGCGAGACAAGCCGCCGCGGCAATTCTGATTCTGGCCCTGGGGGATCCCGGCGAGCGGCGCTGGCGAGTCGACGTGGACTCCATGGCAGTCAAGAAAAGCAGGAAGGGGTGGGTGGGCACCTATTACCACGGGGGCCAGACCTATGCGTCCCGAGTCACGTTCGACCGATCCGGCGTGTTGACCTCCATCCAATGCAATCCCCCTCCCGTGCCCTAGGGGGCTCCTCACGGACGAATCCAATCCATGTCAAGCCGTCCCACGGCAGGCCGCCTCGATGAGAATCGCACGAGGGCGGGAGGCGACCGCACCCGCTTCGCGGGCCGAAGGCCCCGGTGAGGCGACCGAGTGCGCGGGCGCGGCTTTGCCCTCACCGGGTTGATCCCTGCAACGGAATCATGGTACCAATCTCCGGAAACGCAACGGATCGCTCGACTCGCTTGCCCGGGAGGAACGCGCCATGGCGCTGCCGTCGCCTTACAACCTGAAATCCTGGATCGAGGAAAACCGCCATCTCCTGAAGCCCCCGGTCGGAAACAAGATGGTCTGGAAGGACTCGGAAATCATGGTGATGATCGTGGGCGGCCCGAATCGCCGCAAGGATTACCACGTCGATCCCGGAGAGGAGTTCTTCTACCAGATCGAGGGGGACATGACGCTGAAGATCATCGAAGACGGGAAACCCCGCGACATCGTGATTCGCCAGGGAGATATTTTCCTGCTTCCCCCCTGGGTCCCCCATTCGCCCCAGCGCTCCGCCAACACCGTGGGCATGGTCGTCGAGCGCCACCGGGACGACGGCGAGCAGGACTCGCTGCGCTGGTACTGCGAGAGCTGCACCGAGGTTCTCTACGATTCCAGCTTCCAGCTGGTGGATCTGGGAACGCAGCTCAAGCCCATCATCGAGAACTTCTACGCCGACGAGAAGCTACGGACCTGCAAGAAGTGCGGCACGGTGATGCAGCCGCCTCCCCCGGCAAGCTAGCGAGTCACCTGGAGCGCCACCGCTGAAGATCGACCTCCACACCCACATCCTCCCGGAGACCTGGCCGGACCTGAGGGAGCGGTTCGGCTATGGCGATTTCATCCGCCTGGAGCGGACCTCACCTCACCGCGCCCGGATGATGCTCGGGGAAAAGTGCTTTCGCGAGATCGAGTCCAATTGCTGGAACCCGGAGGTGCGCCTCGAGGAGTGCGACCGTGCGGGGGTGCAGGTGCAGGTCCTCTCCACGGTGCCGGTGATGTTCAGCTACTGGGCCAAGTCCGAGGACACTCTGGACCTTTCCCGACTGCTGAACGACCATCTGGGCGGCGTCGTCCGCGACCACCCCGCGCGCTTCGCCGGGCTGGGCACGGTGCCCCTGCAGGATCCCGAACTGGCGGCAAGAGAGCTGGAGCGCTGTGTTCGGGAGCTGGGCCTGCCGGGCGTCCAGATCGGCACCCACGTCAACGACTGGAACCTCGACCATCCGGCACTTTTTCCGTTCTTTCAGCACGCCGCCGATCTGGGAGCCTGCCTGTTCGTGCATCCGTGGGACATGCTGGGCAAGGAGCGGCTGGGTAAATACTGGCTCGGGTGGCTGGTGGGTATGCCGGCCGAGGTTTCGCTGGCCATCTGCTCGATGATTTTCGGCGGTGTTCTCGAGCGGCTGCCGAATCTGCGCATCGCCTTCGCGCATGGAGGCGGCTCGTTCCCGGGGACCCTGGGTCGCATCGAGCGCGGCTTCGTCGGCCGTCCCGATCTGGTGGCGGTGGACAACCCGGTGAACCCGCGGGCCTATCTCGGGCGCTTCTACCTGGACTCCCTGGTGCACGATCCCGACATGCTGCGGCACCTGCTCAAGCTGGTGGGTCCCGAGCGCGTCGCGCTGGGGAGCGATTATCCCTTCCCGCTGGGAGAGCCGCTCCCGGGAGCGCTCATCGAGACCCTGTCCGAGCTGACGCCGCAGACGCGCGAACGGCTCACTTCCGGGACAGCTCTGGAGTTTCTCGGGCCCTCCAGCGCGCGATTCGCGCCTTGAGACGGGTCATCGGTCGAGCATGAGCCGCCTTCCTGCATCGAATCCCCCTTTCGCCCCCGAGGCGGAATTCGCGCGCCGTCTGGACGAGCGGGATCCGCTTGCGAAATTCCGCGATCGCTTTCTCATCCCCCTCGGCGCCGACGGCGAAGCGCAGACGTACTTCTGCGGCAATTCCCTGGGCCTGCAGCCCGTCGCCGCGAGAGGCATCGTCGAACAGGAGATGAGCGCCTGGGCCGAGAAAGCAGTGGCGGGCCACTTCGAGGCGTCGACCCCCTGGTACGACTACCACCGCCGTGTCACCCATCCCCTGGCAGCCATCGCGGGCGCCGAGCCGTCGGAGGTGGTGGCCATGAACTCTCTCACGGTCAACCTCCATTTGATGATGGTCAGCTTCTATCGCCCGACCCGCGCGCGGCAGCGAATCCTGATGGAGGACTGCGCCTTCCCCTCGGACACCTATGCCGTCAAGTCCCAGATCGCTGCGCACGGCTTCGACCCTGCGGCGGCGCTGCTGGTGGCGAAGCCTCGGATGGGTGAAGACACGCTGCGCACCGAGGATCTCCTGGCATTGCTGGATGCGCAGGGACAGGAAATTGCCCTGATCCTGCTGGGTGGCGTGAATTACTTTACGGGGCAGGCGTTCGACCTGCGCGCCATCACCGCGGCGGCGCACCGTCAAGGGTGCCGGGTCGGCTACGATCTCGCCCATGCCATCGGCAACATTCCGCTTTGCCTGCACGACTGGGGCGTGGATTTCGCGGTCTGGTGCTCGTACAAGTATCTGAACGCCGGACCGGGCGCTGTGGGGGGCTGCTTCGTGCACGAGCGGCACGGCGGCGATGCGACCCTGCCCCGCTTCGCGGGCTGGTGGGGCAACGACCCCGCGACGCGCTTCCGCATGCACCTGTTGCCGGACTTCGCGCCGTCGCCTGGGGCGGAAGGCTGGCAGCTCAGCAACCCGCCCATTCTGTCGATGGCGCCCTTGCGCGCCTCCCTGGACCTCTTCCAGGAAGCGGGAATGGAAGCGCTTCACGCCAAGTCAAGGCTCCTGACCGGCTACCTGGAATACCTGCTCCACCGGATTCCCGGCGGCGCTTATCGGATCATCACCCCCGCCGATACCGCGCAGCGGGGGTGCCAGCTGTCCGTCGGAACCAAAGTCTCCTCCCCCGTTCTCTTGCGGGCCCTGCAGGCGCAGGGAATCGTGGCGGATTTTCGCGAGCCCGATGTGCTGCGCTTCGCCCCGGTCCCGCTTTACAACCGCTTCGTGGAGGTCTGGCGCGTGGGCCAGGCGCTGCACGAAGCCGCGGCATCCTCCTGACGAGCCGGGGAACCGCCATGGCGCCGACATCCGGGAAGTTCATCGTGGTTGGGGGCGGCCTGGGGGGTGCCCTGATGGCCAACTTTCTCGGCAAAGCCGGGCACGAAGTGGAGGTGTACGAGCGACGACCGGATCCCCGCCGCGGCAGGGCTGCCGAAGGGCGGTCGATCAACCTGGCCATCTCCACGCGAGGATTGGATGCTCTGGAACGGGCGGGACTGAAGGAAAAGATTCTTTCCATCGCCATCCCGATGCGCGGCCGCATGCTCCATTCCCCCACCGGCTCGGTTCGATTCCAGCCCTACGGCACCCGCCCGGAGCACACGATCAACTCAGTGTCGCGCGCCGCGCTGAATGCCACGCTCCTGGATGCGGCCGAGGCGCTGCCCAATGTCAGAATGTTTTTCGGCAAGCGCTGCGTCGGCGCCAACCTCGACGCTCCCTCGGCCACTTTCGAGGATCAGGAAAGCGGGGCCACATCCGCGGTGCAGGGTGACGCCTTGGTGGGAACCGACGGCGCCTTTTCGGCCATTCGCCTGCAGATGCAGAAGCTGGAGGGTTTCAATTACCGGCAGGACTACCTGGAGCACGGCTACAAGGAGCTGGTCATTCCGCCGGCGTCAGGGGGCGGCTTCCTCATGGAACAAAACGCGCTGCACATCTGGCCGCGAGGCGGCACGATGCTGATCGCGCTCCCCAATTTCGACGGCTCGTTCACCTGCACCTGCTTCTGGCCCCTGCGGGGGGCGCACAGCTTCGCGGCCCTGAACACCCCCGAGGCGGTCGAAGCCCGATTCCTAGGGGATTTCCCGGATGCCTTGCCGCTGATGCCGACGCTCGCGGAAGACTATTTCAGCAACCCCGTGGGCTCCCTGGTGACGATCCGGTGTGAGCCGTGGCACTATCGGGACAAGGTGGTGCTCCTGGGGGATTCCTGCCACGCGGTGGTCCCCTTCTACGGCCAGGGCGCCAATGCAGCGTTCGAAGACTGCGTCGTTCTCGACGAGTGCCTGAGTTTGAGTCCCGCCGATCGCGGCGAGGCCTTCGCCCGTTACCAGCGCCTGCGCAAAGGCAACACCGACGCGCTGGCCGATCTGTCCCTGGAGAATTTCGTGGAGATGCGCGACAAGACGGCTTCCACTTTGTTTCTCCTGGAAAAGCGCCTGGAAAAGGCGTTGCACCGGGTCTTTTCCGACTGGTTCATTCCGCTCTACACTCTGGTAACCTTCACCCGCACTCCCTACGCGGAGGCGGTGGCTCGCGCCGGGCGCCAGTGGCGGGTGGTCCAAGGGATCGCCGCGCTCCTGGTCTTCCTCGCCGCCGTCTTCCTCACGCTATGGATGGGACCATGGAACTGAATTATCCCCAGTACCTAAAGCTCGACCAGCTTTTGAGCCTTCAGGAGCCGCGCTCCAAGCCCGAAGAGCACGACGAAATGCTGTTCATCGTGATCCACCAGGTCTACGAGCTCTGGTTCAAGCTCCTCCTGCACGAGATGGAGGGGATCCAGCGAGACTTCTCCGGAAACCACCTGTTCCACGCCATTGCCGGTTTCAAGAGAATCCGGACCGTGATGAAGACCCTGGTGGGGCAGCTCGACATCCTGGAGACCATGACCCCGATGTCGTTCTCGGGCTTCCGGGAGAGACTGGAGACCGCTTCGGGCTTCCAGTCGGTGCAGTACCGCGAGCTGGAATTCATCCTCGGTTACAAGCGCGCCGAGCTGATGAGGTCCCAGACGGCCGGGTCCCCCGGCTTTCTGCAACTCGAGCGGAGGCTGAAGCAGCGCTCCGTCATCGATCACTTTTACGACTTCCTGCAGCACCGCGGCGTGGAGATTCCATCCGAAATCAAGAATCGTGAGATCACGCTGGGCGCCGTGCCGGATGCGCGAGTCCAGGAGGGGATCTTCCGCCTTTACAAGGAGCAGCCCGACGTGGCGATTCTGCTGGAGCTGATGACCGATTTCGACGAGGGACAGCAGGAATGGCGCTACCGGCATGTGAAGCTGACCGAGAGGACCATCGGCAACAAAATCGGGACGGGGGGGTCTTCGGGTGTGGACTTCCTGAAGAGCACTCTGTTCAAGTCATTCTTCCCGGATCTCTGGGCGATCCGGCACCGGTTCTGAGACGATGCTCTACGACATCACCCCCGCCATTTCGCCGGCGCTGCAAGTCTGGCCCGGGGACACCCCCCCTTCGAGAGAGGTGCTTCTGGACATGAAGCGGGGCGCCAACCTGACCCTTTCGACGCTGCGCGCCACGGTTCACCTGGGCGCCCATGCCGACGCGCCGAGCCATTACGGGATGGACGCACCCGCCATCGAAGCGAGGAGCCTGGATTTCTACCTGGGGCGATGTCAGGTGATGCGGGTGCCGACCGGCCGGGGGAAGCGCATTTCCCTGAAGGACCTTTCATCCGCCGTGGAGACCGAGCGCATCCTCTTCGCCACCGGAACCTACCCGGATCCCAGCCGGTTCAACGAGGACTTCGCGGCCCTTTCGGTGGAGATCATCGATCAGCTGGCGCGGCAGGGGGTGCGGCTGGTCGGCATCGACACCCCCAGCGTGGATCTGTTCGACTCCAGGGATCTCCCGTCCCACCAGGCCTGCCTTCGCCATGATCTGGCCATCCTCGAAGGGATCGTCCTGGATAACGTGCCTGAGGGTATCTACGAGCTCATCGCCTTGCCCCTCAAGCTGCAAGGCTTCGACGCCTCTCCCGTCCGCGCGGTGCTGCGCGAGCTTCCGACAACCTAGATTCCAGCGGCCCGGGGATCGACAGGGACGACGCGAACGGCGCGATCCCTCGAGGAGCCCGTTTGCCATGCGAGGCACCCGATGCTGTGGCGAGCTCACTTAATGGTCGCGATGACCTTGAGCTCCACCGCGATGGGGGTGGGAAGGGCCGTGACCTCGACCGTGGTGCGGGTGGGACGGTTGGTGGTGAAGTATTCGGCGTACAGCCGGTTGAATGAGGCGAAATCCTGCCTCATGTTGGTGAGATAGACGGCAACGTCCACGATCTGCTCCCAGGACGATCCGGCATCCTCGAGAATCATCCTCACATTCTCGAAAACCGAACGGCACTGCTGCTCGATGTCGTAAGCCGCCACCCTTCCGCTCGCGTCCAGAGTGACTCCGGGAATTTCCACCGCCCCGCGCTTCCGGGGGCCGATCCCCGACAAGAACAGGAGATTCCCCACCCGCCGGGCGTGAGGGTAGGCCCCGACCGGCTCGGGCGCTCGCGAGCTGACAATCGCATCCCTTCGATCCGGATCACCCATGTTGCCTCTCCACTTCTCCAGGCGGCCGACTCGGGCCGGGGCTTGCGGGACGATCGAGCGCGCTCAAGAGGCCGATCCCGCGGCCGGATTCGCCGGGAGATGAATACAGACGTTGCGCGGCTCGGTGAAGAAGCGCAGCGCCTCGAGACCCCCTTCCCTGCCGACGCCGCTGCTCTTCATCCCGCCGAACGGGACTCTCAGATCGCGCAGCATCCAGCAGTTGATCCAGACCGTGCCCGACTGGATCCGCTCCGCCAGACGATGCGCCCGGGAAAGATTCTGGGTCCAGAGCGAGGCGGCGAGCCCATAGGGAGTGCCGTTGGCGTAGGCCACCACCTCGTCTTCCGAATCAAACGGCGTGACCGTCACGACCGGCCCGAAAATCTCCTCCTGATTGACCCGGCTGCTCACCGGCAGACCGGTGATGACGGTGGGTCGGATGAAATAACCGCGGGCGCAGCGCCCGCCAACTGCCGGGCGCGCCTCTCCCCCACACAGGATGCGCCCGCCCTCCCGCTGCGCCAGCTGAAGATAGGACAGGACCTTGTCGAATTGCGCCTTCGAGGTCAACGCACCCTGCTCGGTCGATTCCTCCATTGGATCCCCCACGACCAGCGATTTCGCCCTCTCCACGAAGCGCTCCAGGAATTCCTCCTGGATCGCGCGCTCCACGAAAATCCGGGAGCCGCTCAGGCAAATCTGCCCCTGATTGTCGAAGCTGGAGCGGATACTGACCGGGATCACCTCCTCCAACCCAGCGTCGGCGAAGATGATGTTCGGGTTCTTCCCTCCCAGCTCCAGCGCCACCTTCTTGAAGAAGGGAGCGCAAACGCGCCCGATCTCCGCACCGGTCTTCGTCCCACCGGTGAACGAGATGGTGCCCACCCTGGGATGTCCCGTGATGGCTGCCCCGGCTTTCGCTCCGGTGCCGTGCACGATGTTCAGCACTCCCGCCGGCAGCCCCGCCTCCCGGCACAGCTCCGAAAGCAGATAGG
>Ga0075424_100006329_pt1 | contig 11397 bp, 16 predicted proteins | sample SoiMethybrSBSTD3_FD_75301 | JGI IMG/M metagenome (GOLD analysis project Ga0075424, IMG submission 75301) | Bulk soil microbial communities from a Populus tree surrounding site in Tennessee, USA - Soil MetaG P. TD hybrid SBSTD3 | ecosystem: Environmental > Terrestrial > Soil > Tree plantation...
ACCCCGTGCCACCCGGTGCGCCATGCCCTCACCTCCGTTGGCGACAGCTCCTCGATCGTCGTTACGTGCTGCATCGTTTGCTCTCAGTGGTTCGAGTCATGCGTCGAACCATCGCATGAACACGTGACATCCGGCGCCGGCGGCGGCCAGTGCCGCTCGTGTTCCAGCATCGCCAGGAACACATCCCCGGCCTTGACGTCGGCGGCGCTGGTACTGCAGAGACATGCGCACGGAGCGATACACGCACCGAGGCTCGCGCCGCACGCGCCGCATTGCTGCGGCGCGAGTCCCGCGTTCCGCGCGTACTCCTCCGCATGTGCCCACGTCAGTCCATCGTCCGAGTACTCCAGGCGATGATCACTACCGCGCCGCACCCTTAGCCTTGGTTCGGGACTCGGCTCACGCACCGCTCTCTTGATCGCCCCGCGCAGCGAGACGAGTTCCACGCTCGATCGCACTGCCTCGCAGCCCTCAAGCTCGCACCGCACACATTCCTCGCGATCACCGATTCCTACCACCGGTCCGCTCGCATGCTCCACATGCCCACAGCACGTGGATATCCACATCGCCACGATACGCCGCTCGGGCAACTCACCGGCCACGACCATCGGCGTATGTCCGCGGCGCTTGCGCTCGTCCGCATCGGCGATCTGATCCATGAGGTCGAGCGGCCAACGCTCAAGCGTCCTAATGATCGCTGCGAGCTCGCGCGCAGCGACGTGCACCGACACGATCTCGCCGCGACTCGGTTGTACCCACACCGTACCGCGCTCCTCGTTCATATCGAACGCGATCCCGACATCTGAGCCATCCGGCCCGTGTTGCGACACTACCCACCTCGGTCGATCAGTCATCTGCCTTTCCTTCCTTCCCAGCAGCGCGGCGCATCGAGCTGTGGATGGTTCTTTGCGTATGCGCACACCGTGCAATCGCAGTTCGGATCCTCGACGAGCGGCCGCAATGCATCCTCGACGATGCGCGCGATCGACACGCCCTGCTCTGCGGCCCTCTTACGGAGTCGTGCGTACACCGCTGGCCGGACGGATACACTGCGGTGGTAGAGTGCCGAACTCACTTTCTCTTCCCCTTGCGCCCGTTCCCGAGCGGCCCGCGTGGCGAGCGTGGCACTCGTTGATCATCGAGCGCTGCGCCATAGCCAACGATGAATCCGCTCGCGAGGCCACCAGCAACGCTCTCCATGTCTCCCACCCCGAGCTCGACCGAGAGCTCGACGCGCTCCACCGCTTGCTCACCGTACAACGCCGCGCGCTGTGCGAGCTGCGATGCACGCTGGTCGACCGTTACGCCATCCACCGGCCGAGCCGTCCGCATCAACATCACGATGCGTGCATGTTGCTCTGGCGTGAGCAGCTCTCGCTCTTGCGGCGTCAGCCGCGAGTAGCTGTAACCGATCTGCCGCCACGATGCCGCGAGCATCCGTAGCATCACGTGACACAGGTCGTCTCCCCCGGGTTGACCGTCCATCGCTACACCTCCGTTCCCGGAACCGACAGCTGCTCACCCGCCTTGGGGGCCTTGGCGGCCCTGGGGGCCTTCGAGCTCGCCTTGGGGGCCTTGGCGGCCTTGGGGGCCTTCGAGCTCGCCTTGGGGGCCTTGGCGGCCTTGGGGGCCTTCGAGCTCGCCTTGGGGGCCTTGGCGGCCCTGGGGGCCTTCGAGCTCGCCTTGGGGGCCTTGGCGGCCTTGGGGGCCTTGGCGGATACCCGCTTCCCCGCGTCGGTCCGCAGCGCCCATGTCACGAACTCCTTCTCACGCTCGACCGCGAAGGCAAGCGCGGCCCTGATGCCTTCGCCTTCCACCCCTGTGGCCGCAGCGCGCTTGAACACGCCCGCCCACGCAATCAGCCCATTCGCCTGAAACTTGCGCGTTCCCGATTCCGTGTAGTGCCCTGGTGTCTTCGTCATCTGAGTTCCCCTTTCGCCGGGCGATCGATCGCCGGCTTCGACCTTGGTATCAGACGGAGTACACCCCGTCAACAGCGATCTTATAAGTTGCCGTTTTCCCTCGATCAAACCGGCGTCTTATCTAATGGTCCCTCGCCAGGCCCTTGCCGGCATGTTAGATAAGACCCCATGACGACCAGGACCCCGAGCTCGACCTCGACCAGGAGCACGAGGACCTCGCGCCCGCCGGCGGCGCCGGAGGCACCGCACCACGTTGGCGGCATCACCTATCAGCTCAAGTGGATTCTCTGCGGCCGACAGTCATGCGGACGATGGCACGGTCCCTACTGGTATGCGTTCTGGAGCGATCACGGCCGCACGCGGTGCAAGTATGTCGGCAAGAAGCTCCCCGAGAGCATTCGTTCGGCGCCGCCCGGCATCACCGGCAGTAACGCCCCCGACCGTTGAACGAGCTCGCTGCACGAACCGGCCGAGCGGCCTCTATCCCCCGGCGCTACATGTCCGCGTTGAGAACGACCTTCGCAGCCTGGCCAGTGCGGCGCGTAAACGACTGTGCGGCAATCAGCGCTGTCTCTTCATCGCGATGACACGAGAGTGGCTCGACCACGTCTTTGTTGACGATCGTGAACGCGCCCGCATCGAGCTGCGCCCTGCATCGCGCCACGACCTGCAAATCGTCCGTCGATCCTACGATTCGCATGACCCAGTACTCGGCATTCTTCAGTGGTACCTTGATCATCGCCTACGCCCCTTCGCATCCGGCGCCGGCGGCGGCGGCGCCGGCGGCGGCGTCGACGCGGCCGGCGCCGGTAGCTTCCGCGGCGCCCTGAGCGCCATCATGAGAGGACCCAGGACACTCATGATCTTTGGCGATGCCTCGACGAGCTTAACGATCTGCTCCATGCTATCGCCGTTCTCGGCCATCGCTTGCAGGCGCGCTGTCTCCACCGCGGCGTCGCGCTGCTGTTTCATGATCTCCACGTTTTCGCGCATGGTGTCGGTCGCGACCTGCATCATGTCGCGCATCGACTGCAAGAGCGCCGAGTGCTCCTTGTCTCGGTACGTCAGCGCCGTCTGCTGTGCGCGCAACATGAGCTCCAACATCCATCGCAGCTGCGCGGCGGAGGAGCTCGCCGGCGCGCTGATGTCTTCGAGCTCGTCCGCCGCGCCATCGTTCTGGACGTAGCCCAGCACGGCACCCGACTTGTCGAGAAGCTCGCAGCGAATCCACGGCATCGCCTCGATCGTCGAGGCGACTTGCGACCATCGCTTTCTGCCGTGCGGCACTGCCACATCCCTCGACTCATCCTGAGCGTTGACGACGCGCACCTTGACAGGCGCGCACTTTCGCAGCGCGCCTACGAGCTGCTCTGCTGTTCCATCCATAGTGATCGTCTCCATGCGTACATGACACCGGTGGGATCCACCGATGCGCGATCACCTGCACCGCCATACCACACGGCAAAGTGCAAGTGTCTCACGTGACCGGCATCGGTCGGGTCCTCGCCCATGGTTCCGATCTTTCGCCCCCCGTTGATCGGAAATGCGCGCTTCCCCGAACCGGTGATGACGTTCTTTCCCTGTAGCCCCGCCAGGACGTCGGGCTCCACCTCCGCCAAATGTTGATAGAACGTCGCAAACGGTGGCCCATGATCGACAACCACGTTCCATCCGCGCGGCGTCCTCTGGACGGACCACAGCGATCCATCGCGCGCCGAGAGAATCGGCGTACCGGCCGGCGCCGTGAACGTCGGCGGCGGCGTCCGGTTTCGATACATGACATCCACCCCGTAGTGCGGGGCCGCGCCGCCACCCCGGAATTCCTGCGATACGACTGCGCGATCGATCGAGCCGTCCGCGTGTTTCAGGTCAGGCACCGGCCACCACCACCCGCCGCCCCACTCGATTGTCTGGGAGCGTGAGCTAAGCATGGCCAGGAGTATAAGGCCCGCTATGACAGCGTCATCATCCATCGCCGGTCAGTGCCCTATTCGGACGCAGCTAGGAGCACGACCAGGAGCAAGAGCACGAGCGCCCCTCCGCCGCCATCCGCGTGTGCCGTGACCCTCAGGATCACCTTCTGGCGATTGTCTGCCGCCCACTTGTCGATCAGCGACCGCAGGTTACTAAACGCCCGTCGATCTCGCTCCGTGACCTGTTCGTCCGTCGCGCTATCGCTGAGACTTGGCTTCTTGACCGGACCGATGTCCGGTGCCTCGGGATCGTATCTCGGCACCGCCTCCGGTAGGACGGTTGCAGCCATCGACGCCGTGCCGTTCAGGATCGTCCACGTCACTCCGTTTGCATCCTTGTAGGTCTGATACTCCGGCATGTGATCATCTGCCTTTCAGGGCGCAACGCGCCAGTGAATCAGCGCGGTGTAGCCAACGGGGTCCGCCTGGTCGCTGTAGATCCCCAGGAGTACCGCTTGCGCCGGCACCTCGTGCCACGTCGGCGATGAAAAGCCGGTCGCCGTTGGCCCCTGGAATGCCTCATCGATCTCCTGCCCTCGATCATCCCAGAACACGAGCTGAGCCTTGGGATCTCCAGCGATAGGAATTCTCGCGCCTGGACCGTTCTCGGGATGCGCGTTGCCGGCAGTCACCAGGACGACACGCACCCGGCGCGCAAAGTCAGGGACGTACACCGTTGCGCCCTGGAACGTTGGCGCAGTGAGCGCAAAGCCGAACTCCGCCGGACCCGGCGCTCCCACCGGCGGATCGTATATGACCGATACGTCAGAGAACGTTCCCGTTGCGACAGTCGAGATGACGAACGCGAGATTTGCGGATGGTGTCACCAGATTGAAGATTCCGCCCGCAGTGATTTGCGCTTGCAGGTTCGCGAACGTCGCCTGTGGCGCCTTTGCCGTGTCGATGCGCACAGCCTGGTTTCCTGGGCTGTCGATCAATGTGCCGTCTGGCAGGAACTCCTTGTTTGGAATTCCCTGCACGTTGACCACAGCCGCCCCCGTGTTCTGCACAAACACCGTGAGCTTCGGCGTACGTCCCTGCGCCGCCGGCGCATACACCGCGTTGAATCCAGCGAACGGACCCACGTTGAGCACAGCACTTCCCCGGATGGCCGAATCCGGGGAAGTGCTCGTTGGCGCCGATCCGATCGCAGTGAATCCCTCGCCCGCACCCGGATTCGACGGACCGTCTGTCACCAGCCGTGCCGCGAAGAACTCTACCAGGCCGATGCGCGTCGTCATCGAGAGCTCGCCAGCTGTCTCCGTCGGCAAGCCCTTATCTTCCGTGATCGTCGCCTGGAACGTGGGGAACGCGCCATTCGGCACCGGTGTGCCGCCCGGAATCGTTGGCTGAATCACGCGGCCGGCGCCCCACACCTCGACGTACGATCCGACGAGCACGATGCTCGCGCCCTGCGCCGGCCAATGCGCGAGCAGCCGATTCGGCTTGGCGTTTGCCATCCCCCACGCAATCTCAACGAACGTCGGCTGGATGTCCGCGCCGTTCACTGGGTCTAGCGCGTCGAAGATCGGCGATGCCCTGCGTGGCGGTACGATCGACTGCCGCTGCTCCCAAAAGTAGTACGGATACTGCTGACCGATGTACAGCGGTCCACTCTGGCCAGGATCACCCGGATGCGCCGATGGGAGATTGTCCTGCCGCTCGAGTCGCGAGAGCGTCACGCGCCAGGCTTGTGCCACGCCTTCCCCCGTGACGATCTTAACGAGCGACACAAGCGGAAACTGCGCCGTGGCCGGTGGCTGAAACGTTGGCATGTTCTGCCGCTCGGCGAGTCGCGACTGAAAGAGCTCATTTAGTGATAGGCGTGTCATCGTTCCGTCTCCTGTTGTGATCTGGCGAGCGATACAACACCCTCCGCCGGAGGGTACTCTGTCTCACGCCAGCTAGTACGCCGGTGCGGGCGCGTAGCCCGGGAATGACCCCTCAGCGAACGCGTTCGACCCCCAGAGCATGATCGCCGCAGCCTCCTCCGGCGTCAGAGCCTCGGGTTGTGTCTGCGGTTGGAAGACACTCGGGTCAAACCAACCCGGTGGCCACATCGGGAACGGCTGCGCCGGCGCCGGCGGCGGATAGCCGTACGGCGGCGGGTAGCCCGGCGGCGGGTAGCCATAGCCCGGCGGATAGCCGTACAGCGGCGGCCCGACGGTCCCCGGCGCCGGCGGCGGATAGCCCGGCGGCGGCGGATAGCCCGGCGGCGGCGGGTAGCCCGGCGGCGGCGGGTACATCCCCGGGTAGCCCGGCGGCGCAACCGTGCCCGGCGGCGGCGCCGGCGCCGGTGGCGGAACGAACGGCGGGGCCGCCGGCGGCGGCATCGGCCCGATCGTCCTGGTCCCTCCGCCCGGCGGACGGCTTGCGGGGCCGCCACTCGGCATCAGCATCGTGATCGGCGCGAGTGCCGCCTTCGCGAGATCGGTGAAGCTGAACCCGACCTCCGATCCCGCGCCTGACTTCTTCGCCGCGAGCACCTTCGATGCGAGTTTCTTCTCGGCATCGGGCGCGTCACCTGAGATCAGCTTGCTGAGCGCGCTGGTGTCCATGTCCGCTATCTTGCTCGCGATCTGCAGTGCGATGGCGGCCTGTGGCGGCAAGAGCGCCGACACGGCCGGATTCGCCGCAACGTTGAGCACGGTGTGAAGCACACCGGCGAGCGCGGACCACGGATCCCACCCGACCTCCTCTGCATGGAGACACTTGCCATCACGCAGCGGAATCGAGATCGCGCCAAGCGTGTGCGCACCGATGTCGCGCAAAACGATCCTTGGCTTTTCCATGGTAGTTCTTTCCTTCGCGATGAGGATTCGCGAGGGATCTTCCATGACGCCGTTTTCGCGCTCTACGATCGCGTGGTACTTGCCGTTGTGCGTCGGGACGACGCGGGCGCGAGCGAGCTCGCCCCCGCGGCGCAACTCCGCCGTCCGGTATCCTGCGAGGTCCTCGCAGTCGCCCTCGAGATCTTCGAGCAGTCTACGCGCCGTTTTCCAGTCTTCGCTTCCCGGTTGCTCGGGGCGATAGCGGATCTTCGTCGCGTACAGCATGGGGTAGCCGACACCGCCGAGCGCCTGCTCCTGCATCATCACGAGATTCGCTTGGACGAGCCCCTCGAGTGCAGCCTCAAGCACTGCTGGATCTGCCGGCAACTCCATCTGTAGACGTATCGTCATGGTTTGTCCCCCGCGATGCGCGGTTCAGCTGCCGACCGTCTCGCCGAACATCGTGGTTCCGACGTCCACCCGATCGGTCATGGCCGGCGCCGCCGTGATCGTGTAGTTCACATTGATGTCGAGGGCCGTACTGCACGCGCTGAGCTCGACATTGACATCGAACCCGTTCGCCGCGAAGGCGCCGGCCGACACCGAACCGGTCGACACGAACTGATTGTTGACGCCGATGGTGATGCTGGTGATCTTCACCAGACCGGTGGCAGTGGCGCCGGTGCGCGCGAGCTCGACCACGAGCCGGCGGCCCTTGAATGGCTTCTGCGGGCGCGTCGTTGCCGTCAGCGCCGTTCCCGAGGTCGACGTGAACGCGACGTCCGAGAACCCGAGAGGCTGCAGCTTGACGCCGAGCGCCGGCACGCCCGGAATCGACGGAACGATGCGCTGCGACGGGATGCCGTGCGCGTACGGGTTCGGCGCGTACGGGTTCGGCGCGTACTGCGGCGGCATCGGCATCGGCGCGCGCGCCATGGGGAACGCGCCGAATGGCGCCGCGAACATCGCCGGCGCACCGACGACATCCGCGAGCGAGTTGTAGAACGAGCCGACCTCGCTTCCGCCGTTGCCGCCCCAACCCTGTTGCCACTGCGGGGGACCGATATAGAGAGTCATGATCTGAGACCTTTCAGCGAGCGAGACCCGAGGCTGTCTCGCGGTTGTCGTTTTTTCGTTGGCGACTCCTCAGCGTCACCCGCACAGCGTCGAACCCGGCCGTTCGACGCCGTGCGGCCGAGCTCAGGCCTCGACGTCCATCACGCTCTCACCGAGCCACTTGAAGCCGGTGCCCTGCTCACCGAGCTTGAGCCCCGCACCGATCACTCCGACGAGCCCGGCAGCGGCCAGCCACGGCCGGAACTTGCCCCCGAACTTGGTGAACTTGTGGATCGCCCCGAGATAGAGCCCCGCGGTCACGGCACCGCCGAACGTCTTTGTTCCGGGGAGTTTCTGGACGAGGTTATAGACGCGATCACCGATGATCCCGTCCTTTGCGGTGGCGTTTGCGAGGGTTCCCGCCGCCACCAGCGCCTTCACCAGCGTCACACCGCCGTGCCCTCCGCCGTGGCGCCGATGGTGCCGCTTCTTGTGGTGCGGCTGCGCGGGTGCCCTGCGCTTGGCCGACGATCGGCGCGACACCGGCACTGCTACCGGCGCGATCACCAGCGCCTTGCTCGTCGATCGGCGCGCTCTGGTGGCGGTGCCGCCGCCGACACGGCCGCCACCCTTTTTGAATTGTCCCTTGCGAGATGCCATGAGATCACCTTCTGCCTTTGCGCCGACGTCGGCGCGGTTGCACTGCACCGATCGCCAGCAGGACAAGCCCCACCGGGATCGCAACCGTTGCCAGCGCCTTTAGGATCGCTGTCAACGGATCATCAATGGTCACAGCCCCGCCCGGACACGTCCACTTACCGGTCCGTGGGTCCTTTACCGGCTTCGCCGGACGTCCACTAGCTGGGTCCTTGCATGCCGGCAGCGGGATCTTGAACTCGACCTGAGCCCCGTCCTGGCGTAGCGCCGTACGGAGCTCGTCCAGGAACCCAGAGCGGTCGAACATGTCGACCAGCGCGATCCGTGGATTCGGATGCATGCGCTGATCGAGATGCGTAACCATGCGCTCGAGTTCCGCGTTTAGCTCCACGGCATCGTCGCCTGGATAGATGCGATCCGCTTGCGCCGCCGAGTTATCGAGCTCCTCGGTCCGCGGTTGCCACCCGTAGGCCACCGCGGCGAACTGGTACCAGAGCGGGAATCCCGTCGGAACGCCCTTCGCGAGCTCGCGCATCGCAGCAATTACAGCGATCGCCTCGCGATTCGTCCACGCAGGCACCTCGATGCCTGCGTCATCCTTCACTGTTCCGCGCTTGCTCTGTGACCAGAGCGATTGCATCGTCGTCAACCATGACGACGACGTGATCACCGGCGGCAGTTGGAATCGCTCGGGCATGCTGGGGGCTTTCTCGCGCCTCCCAGGAGCTACGGAACGATTAGCATAGGCGCCGCGTCATACGCAAGCGCCGTGCCAAACGCTACAGCATCGTGAGTTGACCCGACGGGCCATGGAACGTCATAGCGATCACATCCGACGATAGCGGATGGTACGCGAATCTCTTCTCGTTGCGATCCCAATACAGCGCTCGGTACTGCACCACTTCATTGTGCCACACCGCGATCACTACCGCGAAGATTTCCGCCGACTCCATGACCAGCCTCACCGCTCCGACCACGGCCGAGATGCCACCCTCCGCCAACACTCCGGAGAGCTCGACACGCTCAACGCCACGCACCGCGAGCGGCGCGGTCACGGAGCCCCCGGCGATGTCGAGTCCGGCGCCGGCGCCGGCGTGCACCTACCCATCCGCGAGGTCCCCTCCCACGTGTAATGGTGATCGATGTGGTCATCGCCCGATGCCGCGGAACGATGACACCGCTCAGCAGCGCGCCATCCGTCGCGGTACGCATCGAGCAACGGCGGCGGCAGCGGCGGCGCCGGCGGCCGCCTCGACATGAGCCAATTCATCACGGTCGCCGAGATCACAGCTTCCGTGATTTTTGCCACCGTTACGCCCAGAACGATCGCCAGGAACAATTCCCCGGCCCCCATCATCCACCCGCCCGGATGACCAGCGACTTGATTGCGGCGCTTAGTTCATCTGCGTTTGTCAGATCGTTTAGTGCTAGCACGATCTGATTCTGACCGCGGAGTGCCACGGCAAAGATCTGCACATCCACCCTGTTTGGCAGTTCGGCATCGTCCGCGAGCGAGAAGACGAGCCCGCCCGCGATGTGCTGCATCGCGAACTCGGAGTTTCCGCCGAGCACACAAGCCAGCGGAACCCCGCCGATACAGATCACGTACGCTGGACTGTTAACGATCTCTTCGACCTGTGGGTCAAGCGGCCCGAGGATAGAGCGCAAGACCTTCTGTGCGTCCACCTCCGATGACGACGACGACGGCGGCGGCGGCACCGCCGCTTGACCGCGTGCGATCTCGCACTCGCTACACTGACACGAACTCAGGTGATAACTCATAGACCATCTCCTTTGAACTTGGTTTGCACAGTGCCTCGCGGAATCCACCATCCGATGCGTTCCGCCATTGCTTGTAACACGGCACCCGGGGCTACGCGACGGAGCGCCACCGGCGCACCACATGACGCGACATGCTCACGACAGCGAGAGCAGCGCGTTTCAGCGTCGCGCAACGGTCGCCAGAACCGCAACGACGTGGTTACGCGGCGCTTGCCACGCATCGCAACGAGCAGTTCCCCTGCCTTTGCTCCTGTGAAATCAGCCGGTTTGATACCTTTCGTGACGTACTTTGCGAGGTATTCAGCGGCCTTCGCCGATCTCGTGCTCCTTCCCGGCGGGCTGACATCGACGATCACCGCGCCGGTGAACTCCTGCCATGCCTCGCGCAGCTCAGCGTACGGCACCCACGACGATACGGCCGCGATGTGCACGTGGACATGACCCTTGCCGTCGCGCCCTGGCGTGACTTCGTAGGCCAGCGCGTACGCGCCCCACCACCCCGACGCTTCCGCACGCTTCGACAGTTTTCGCCATCCGGCGGCCAGCGTTGCCCTGTCGTCGACAATCGAGCCGGAGTGCGGCACCGTCAGCGTGATCATGTACACCCCTGGCAGTCTCCCTCGCCGCTCACCCGCCGCCCACGCACCGCGCGCCGCACGCACGTGCGCATCGAGAGCTCGCACGATGCGCTTCCTCCACCTCCGCCAGTGTCGACGCGAGCAGCGCGCGCACAGCTGCACCTGGTCGCAGCCGACGGCAATCTCTCGCTGACCGCATCCGCACCGAACATGACGGAACCGCTTGCCGCATGTCGCGACGAGCTCAGCGCGAGGCAAGGCCATCGCCTGCGCGCGGTGTTCCGCCCATTCTGCGGATCTACTCAGCGTCACACGCTCTGACGGTTCGGCGGCCGTGCGCGCGCGCCGTCGTTGCCTACGAGCTCGCTGGTCGAGGCGCTGCAGCGCCTCGTGCGTCCGTGTACGCCATACGTACTCAAGGTCCGCCGTCCACTCCGGATTGTCCGGTGCGCACGCTAGCTTGGCACTTGTTCCGAGGTTTTGAACACTACCGCTAGCGCGTGGCGCCCTGCTTGCCTCTAGCTCTGGACTGTGGTGTAAATTACGCATCGGCGGCGTCGCGAGCGCCCCTTCCGGCCCGACGGCGCTGGTAACGCCGTCGGGCCACTTTCTCTCGCTTGACCGACACGCGTCAAGCGGCGATGCTTCGACCGTCCCC
>Ga0075424_100006331_pt1 | contig 11396 bp, 13 predicted proteins | sample SoiMethybrSBSTD3_FD_75301 | JGI IMG/M metagenome (GOLD analysis project Ga0075424, IMG submission 75301) | Bulk soil microbial communities from a Populus tree surrounding site in Tennessee, USA - Soil MetaG P. TD hybrid SBSTD3 | ecosystem: Environmental > Terrestrial > Soil > Tree plantation...
TCGACGAACCGCGGGCTCGTCGCCGAATCACCCAGCGCATCGCGAATTCGGTTGACGGCTTTGTTTACGCCGTGGTCGAAATCGACGAAGGTCTCGGCGGTCCAAAGTCGATTGCGAAGCTCTTCTCGCGTCACTGTCTCGCCTGGCCGTTCGAGAAGCATCGCCAGGACCTGAAACGGCTGCTCTTGAAGTCTGAGCCTCACGCCGTGCTTCCGTAGCTCGCCGGCTCGAAGATCAACCTCGAATACGCCGAAGCGGAGGCGGACGGAAGCGCTGGCCTCTGGCATGGGTTGGTCGATTGGACAGAGTGTACGCCACCGCCCTCCGGCTCGAACACTTCACGGGATGATGTCGCGCAACCCTTTCGTTTAGAGCTACTTGCCGGAGGACCGGCAACCCAGCGATTCAGGAGTGCGGCTCCATCGCCATGGCCGCTCGCCGAGCGCAGATTCGACGGACAGTCTCGAACATGCGCCGAGCAATGTGAGGAGCAGGTAGCGATGAGCGACCGATTGTCTGTCCAAGTTGAGGTTGGCAGGCTTGCCGACCTCCTTCTACCGCATCTTGATTCCGCGTACAACCTGGCGCGCTGGCTCGTACGCAACGGCGAAGATGCCGAGGACGTGGTGCAGGAAGCCTATCTTCGAGCGTTTCAGTACGCGGGCGGGTTCCGCGGCTGCGACGCGCGAGCGTGGCTGCTCACGATTGTACGCAATACGGCGTACCGGTGGCTGCGGAAGACGCGTGCCTACGAGCCCGCTGTCCTGTTCGACGAAGAAATACATACCAGCGGCGTGGAGACGTCGAATCCTGAACAACTGCTGCTCCAGAACGCCGACGGACGCCTTGTCGAGCAGGCGATGAATGATCTTCCGGTTCGCTTTCGAGAAATTCTGGTCCTGCGCGAATTCGAAGGCCTTTCGTACAGAGAGATCGCCGACGTCATGCACGTGCCGATCGGCACTGTGATGTCGACGCTGTCCCGCGCACGCAGTCGGTTCCGGCATGCAGCCAGCAATCTCTTGAGAAAGGATCCGCCATCGGACTCGGAATCTCCGGTATTGAAAGGCTGTGAATGTGTCGGCGCCGAGAGCTGGGAATAGATTCGTCCCAAACGAGTCTCAATCGTGTGACGGCGATGACCAGAATGCGGTGGAAGCGTCCGCGATTTCCGCGGCGCAGCCGTCATGTCTCACATTGAGAAGAGGTACGAGATGCTCAAAAACGTTGCGGTGATTCTCTTGGTCCTGGGGGTCGGTGGTCAAGTCGGTGCGCATGCGCGCGACTTTCTGGCGAGATTCGACGGCGGCATTGGTGTCGCCCCAGTGGCGAACGTTGCTGGACTGGTGAACGCGGACGGAACCTTCCCCAACGTGAAGCAGAACGTCGTGAGAGGAGTTGTGCCAAGCGGGCCGTGGAGGATCACCGACCTCAGAGCCGACGTGGACTTCGACGGCCGCATCAAGATCCGAGGGCGCGGCTTGCTCCTCGCTGCCGGCAACTCGATCGGGCAGAACGCCAATGCAAGAGTGTTCGCGACCTTGTTTTGTGAGGCAGCCGCGCCATTTGTCGAGCACAGCACCGACCGAGCTGGAGTGCCGCTCGAACCGAATGGCGATTTTCGAATCGACGATGTCCTAAATCCAGCGCCGTCAGAGTGCCCCAGCCCGGCGCTCTTGATTCGCAACACGAGCGGCGTGTGGTTCGCGGCCGGGATTCCAAAGCTCGGAGACGACTAGAGAGGGGCCACTAGAGAGCATCAGAGATCCAACGATAGTTGGCGACGCTTGCCCGTCACCTCCCAACTCCTGCAGACCAGCGCTCCACGGACGACCATTGGACGTTGGACGCCGAAGTTGGGAGTGGCGTTGCGGGCGATCGACATACTCCGGACTTGATATCAGGACGTGATCACACGCCTGCAGTGCTGACCGAAACACGGCGACCGTTGTAGTCGGGCCTTCGCTTTCGAGATCAGGATTAGAGTGCGGGAGCTCCGCGATCATCTTCAAATAGTCAGGTCGCGTCATCTCACGGCGTCGGTGTTCCTCGTCACATCGAACAAGGCACCGGCGGTGGAACCTCGTGGAAAACTGCTCTGTAGTTTTCCAAGGAGCTGTGCGCGCGCATCGCGTCCATAGCGCCGGTGGCTTTCCGCAGGGTTTTCGGGCTCTTGGCCGCTTACGGCGCGCCGTAGATCACGTTCTCCGTCTCGCGATTAGCCGCGCGGAACCCGTAGACCCCACCCGTGATTCCCCCCACCATCATGCCCACGAGGAACCCTCCAGTGTCGCAATGACAAGCAAAGGCGCCCGTTACGCCGCCGGCCATGCCTCCGACAAAGAAGCCGCCGAGAGGCCCGAGGTGTCCCCACACCCCTCGGCCGCGTTGTCGAGTCTTGACCTCAGCGACAGCGCTTTGCGCGATGATCTCGACGACCTGCGCGAGATCGGCGACCTTCCGATCGGCGACGAACACCCCATCCGGCGCCACGCGAACGGCGCCGTTCACAAACGATCCACGCTTGTCGGCAACCGCAAAGTAGTCCGGGTGTTTTGCGGCCATGTCGCGCAATATGTCCCTCGCGGCCACAGGTAACGACGGGTCGGTTAGATGCAACACCGTTAGGTCGGACTCGTTCGCCGCCACGAAATACCATTCGGTAACGGGCGAGCCCTTGACGGTGACGATGATTTCGGTGCCCGGCGCAAGTTTGCGCACGCGCGACCAATTGGCGTCGGCGAGCTTGCCACTCTGCTGGCCGGCTTCGCCGCCTATGGGCTCTGCAGCGGCGGCGCGTCGGAGAACTTCGCGCGTCATGGCACCAGCGATGGGGCCGGCGGTTGTCGCAGTCGGCACTGGCGCGGCCACCGGAAGCGCCGAGGTCATCAAACATGCGATCGACACGAGCAAAAGCATGGATTTCATGTTTCCTCGCCGACTCACCCACAAGAGAAGCCGATCCCGTCGAAGGTTACAGGGTTGACCTGGCCGCCTGCCGCGAACCGCTGTTGGATGGGCGGTCTGCTCGGCGGCCTGGACATCTCGATCAAGACGGAAACGGCGATCCCACTGGCCATCGGTAGACCCGATGGTGTTCTCTCTGTGTTGTCACACAGCAGGGAGGACACATGGGATCGCCGCGCGAGTGTACTCGGATTCTCGGTCTGGAGGGCTTTCGGGTCGAGCGGATCAAATGGGAAGGGGATGGACTGAATGCGGGCGTGTGCGTGTGGATTGAACGGCGAGGGATCCGCGGCTTCGAATGCGCCGGCTGTCGACGACGGACGTGGCGCGTGCGAGATTACAAGATGCGGACCTGGGATGACCTGCCGTGGGCCGAGCACCCCGTGACGCTCGTCTACGCAGATAGGCGGTGACCGTCCCGCGGCCGATCGCACACGCCTGCGCAATCGCCCGGTGACCGACACCGGCATAATAATGAAGTCGACGAACCGCGCGAAGCCTGCGCATCGGTAGCCTCGAGGCTGCGATCCTGGGTCCTTCCTCAATGAAAAAACCTCGGGACCCTCAGCTTGCCGATAATTCAGGAAGCTTCACGGCGAGCACGTCGCGACGGGAACCACTCGATCGGCTCCTTCTCAGGATTGATGAAGGCGTCCAGACTCAGCGGACCGGCGCCGAAGTAGCTGATGAGCAGGGCTCCGCCGAGCATTGTCAGGTTCTTCATGAACATCGCCCGTTCGATCTGGAATGTGGTCACGTCGGGCGCGGCCCAGAAATTGTGCATCACCAACGTAATGGGGATCAGGAAGAGCACTAGGAGCCACGCGCCCAACCGCGCCTGAAATCCGAAGAGTACACTCAGTCCGCCCACCAACGCGATTACGCCGGAGGCGGGAACCAAGAAGCCCGGCATCGGCACGCCGTGCCGCGCGGCCGACTCAATCGTCTGCGGACTGAAGTGTCCAGCCGACGCGATGATGAAGATCATCGAGAACAACTGTCGGCCGGCCAGGAGGGTATATCTCACAGTGCGCTCCTACGGGGTCAGGCTTCCGACCATTTCCGGGTGAATCGAGCGTGGTACGCGCCGACCGTTCCGATCGCCTGAGCGGAGCTGAACGCGCCCGGATCGAGATTCCCGGTGTCGACCGTGTTTATCCACATGACTGTCATCTTTCGTTCAGCGAGTTGTCGTGAATGCGGGAACACTAACCAGGCCAGCCTTCATGTGGCCGTGGCCGATGCCGCAGAATTCGGAGCACGCGATTTGATACTGGCCTGCCGGCGGCGCGGTGAATTCGACGGTGACCGGGTCGCCGGTCTTCGGCACGCGCACGTCGATCTTCAGCTTCGGAATCGAGAAGCCGTGCGTCCCGTCTGTGGATCGAACGACAAGCGACACAGATTCGCCGGCGGTGACCTCAATCGTGGAGGGCTCGAACCGGTACTTACTGGCGACGATCTGTACTTCGTGGACGCGGCGGTCGGCGGCGGCCGCACGATGCGACATCAGCACGGCCGCGACAAGGATATACCCGCCCCTCCAGCTCATGGTGCGACGCATGACATTCATGCGACCACCACTTGCCCGGTCATTTTCGGGTGAATCGAGCAGTAGTACGGGTACGTCCCCTTGCCATCGAAGGTGTGGGAGAACTGTTCGTCGGTGTCGAGCACCGGCGACGCGAACTTCTTCTCCGTGCTCACGACGTTGTGCGGCACGTCATCGCGGTTGGTCCACGTCACCGTCGTCCCGACCGGCACCGCCGTCGTCGCCGGCGCGAAGTTGAAGTTGTCCACGACCACCTGGTGCCCGCCCACCGCAGCGGTTTTCATCTCCTGTTCGAGTGCGACGTCGGTGATCGCAATCGGATGATTGACGTCGTGGAACGACATCCGCGACAGGCCGAGGACCCTCTTCAGCTGGTCGGCGTCGACCTTCATTGGACCGGGTGAGGGCGCCGATCCCGGTGCCGGCTGCGGAAAGGCGGTCGACATCGCGGTGTGGAACGTGACGTGGCCTTCGACCTTCTGCATCACCTGATGGATGTGGCCATTGAGCACGGACACCGATCCGAATCGCTTCAGGTACGCCAGCGCACGCGCGCTGTCCTCGGTCCCCCAACCCCACTCCGGATACACGGACCAGAGCGGAATGTGGGCGAACACGACAATCGGCGTGCTGCTCGTGAGCGGCCTGACGTCCTTCTCGAGCCACTCGAGCTGCTCGTCGCCCAGTGTCCCGAGGCCGCCCGCTTTCACGTTCACGACATTGACGAGACCGATGAAGTGAACACCGCCCTGGTCGAAGCTGTACCAGCCCGCTCCTTGCGAGCCTTTGCCAAACCGCTGCAGATAGCTCTTGCCCTCGTCCTCCAGCACGTCGTGCTCGCCAGGCACATAGAACACCGGCAGCGACAACTCACCCAGCACCTGCTCCAGCGTGTCGAACTCCGCGGGCCTGGAGAGATGAGTGAGATCGCCCGTATGCAGCACGAATGAGGGCGGCTCTGCGGCAGCCTTGATCTTCGCGACCGCTGCGCGCAGCGTCGCGGTCACGTCCGCGTTGGCGGGCTTGTTGAAGCCGATGTGGCTGTCGCTGATCTGCACGAAGCGCAGGCCGCTCATCCCGCGCATCGGCATGGCGCCGCGCGCGGCCTGCTCGAGCGGCACGCCTTTCAGCACGCCGCCCGCCATCGTCCACAACGCGCCGGTACCAACCCACGCCATGCACTGCAGGAACCCTCGACGATCCCATTCCCTGTCATCGTTCTTCGTCACACACCCCTCCATTTTTATGGGCGCAGGAAGCCCGAGCCCCAGACGAGCCTCGCGCCGAGATGCCCGGTGATGACGACGAGCGCCGCCGCCCAAACCAGCGCGATTCGATACATCCATCGCGTCGTCGGCGACTGACGATCGATGCCTGCGGACGCGAGCGCTGCGCTGATCGTCGCGACCACCGCCGCTGTCCCAATCCACCGGTGCCATTCGAGCGATCGCAGATCGTCCACGGCCGACGCTGAAGCGAACAGCCATCCGGTGATCGCGGTCGCGATGGCAAACATGGCGCCCGCGCGCACGTTGGCCACCGCCACGACGTGCCAGGCGCGACGGTGCGTCAGAATCGCGACGAGCTCAGCGCCGGCTGCGACGAGGACCAGCGCGATTGGAAAGTGCAAGAGCAGCGGGTGGAGCCGACCGGTGAGCGCCATATCACCGATACAGACCGCCCGAGATGGACCTTTATTCCGTGGCAGCGATGGAAGTAGCTCGCCCGCGAACGACTCCAGCTGCTTCTCGGATCGTCATCGACAACGGGAGGCCGCCGTGACGTGTCATGACGTCACACGCTGCTAAATGCCTATATCGACAATGAGCTTGGATCCGCCGGGTCCGCGTTGTTTCAGGAACAGCTCGCATCGTGCGCCGCATGCAGCCAACGCCTCGCCGTTCGCGAATTGTAGGGCGACAGTGATATTGACCCCCTCGCGACACTAATTCTGACCCCTCGGGAGGAGGGTCGAATGGAGCTCGAGGCGGGTGTTCTGGTACCTCCGGTGACGGAGGTGCCCGTGATCGAGGGCGACATCGTGACCGCGATTCGGGAGCTGGCGAGTCGCGGGGTCGGCAGCAAGACGATCGCGCGCGAGGTGGGCGTCGCCCGTAACACGGTCCGACGCTACCTCCGGCAGTCAGTCGCCGTTGGCGTGCAGACGCGGCCGGCGGCGCGCCGGTTGACCGACGCCGCGCGGGCGACCGCGCGACGGCTGTACAGCGGGGCGGCGGCCGGCAATGCGGTCGTCGTCCGCCGCCTGCTGGCCGAGCAGGAGCAGTTCCGCGTCAGCGAGCGCACGGTCCAGCGCGCGGTCGCGGACCTCCGACGCGAGCAGCGCGTCGCGGCGTTGGCGACGGTCCGCGTGGAGACGCCGCCGGGCGAGCAGCTGCAAATCGATTTCGGACAGAAGCGGATCGGCATCGGCGGCGCGAGCGTCCGCGTGTTCCTCCTCGTGGCGGTCCTCAGTTACTCGCGACGCCTCTTCGTCAAAGCGTTTCTCAATGAGCGAAGCGACGACTGGCGCGACGGGATCGCCAGCGCCTTCGGCCATTTCGGTGGCGTCCCGCGGGTGCTGCTCGGCGACAATGCGCGCGCGTTGGTGCTGGGCCGCGATCGCGCGACCGGGACCGTGACGTTCAATCCCGGCTACCTCGCCTTCTGTCGCGACTGGGATGTGCAGCCGCGCGTCTGCGCACCGTATCGGGCACGGACGAAAGGCAAGACCGAAGCGGGCGTGAAATTCGTGAAGCGCAACGCGCTCGCGGATCAGACGTTCGCGTCGTTCGCCGCTCTCGAGCAGCATCTCGCGGCGTGGATGGGGCTGGCCGATCAGCGTCGTCACGGCCCGACGCACGAGACACCAATGGCGCGCTTTGACCGCGACGAGCGGCACCAGCTGCGGCCGCTGCCGGTCCGGGCGCAGCCGCGACGGGCGCAGCATCTCCGCCGCCGCGTCGCGCTCGACGCCTTCGTTGATGTCGACACGGTCCGCTATAGCGTGCCCCACCGTCTGGTGCGAGACCACGTCGACGTCGTGGTGCACGACGAGCGCGTCGAGATCCGCCACGGTACCGAGGTCGTGGCGACCCACGCACGGTCGACCGAGCCCTTTGCCCAGGTGATCGATCCGGCCCACTACGCGGGTCTGTGGCGCGCCACAGTCTCGTCGCCGACGGTGGCACTGGCCGGCCTCGGCCGTGATCTGGGCGACTACGCGGCGGTGGTTGCGGGCGGTGACCAATGAGCGCCGTCGTGCATGGTCGCGTCGTGGAGCAGCTCACGCGTCTGCGGCTGCGCTACGTGGCCGAGCGGCTCGATGCGGTGCTCAGTGACGCCGCCCGCACCGAACCGACCTATCTGGACTTCCTCGACAGCGTCCTGCGGCAGGAAGTCGACGCGAAACAGCGCACCCGCGTCGCGATGGGATTGAAGATCGCGCATTTTCCGACCGTGAAAACCTTGGACGAATTCGATTTCAAATTCCAGCCGTCGGTCGATCAGCGCCTGGTCCGCGAGCTCGCCACTGGCCGGTTCCTCGCGCAAGCGGAAAACGTCCTGATTTTCGGCGCGCCCGGCGTCGGCAAAACGCATCTCGCAATCGCCCTCGGTCGCGCGGTCGTCGAGGCAGGTCATTCGGTGCTCTTCACCAGCGCGACGGCGCTACTCGCGGCCCTGTCGAAGGGTGAAACTGACGGGGAGCTGAGCGAGCGGCTGATGTTTTACACGAAGCCAAAGCTGCTGATCATCGACGAGCTGGGCTACCTGCCGTTTGAGCGGCGCAGTGCCCATCTCTTCTTTCAGCTCGTCGCGCGCCGCTACGAGCGCGCCAGCTTACTGATCACCACGAACCAGGTCGTCACCCAATGGGGCGCCGTGTTCGGCGATGACGTGCTCGCCGCGGCGATCCTCGATCGGCTCCTCCATCACAGTCACACGCTGATGATCCAAGGGGAGAGTTATCGGCTCCGTCAGAAGAAGAAGGCTGGCTTGCTTGGCCGTGTCACACGAAACGATGGCTGACCTCGGTGCCGTCGACGCGTGGTCCTGTCGGATTTCTGTGGGCGCTCGCCGGCGTTGCCGGCTCGCGCTGATCAACCAAAAACAGATTCAGGAGGGGGGTCACTTTTAGTGTCGGAAGGGGGTCATTTTCTCCTGTCGGTTGACAGTTAATGGTTCTTGTTCCGGATGAAGCCTCGCGACGAAGCGGCTATCGTCGCACGCTGGCCGTAAACCATTGCGTTGATTGGTGCCGGGGGCGGGAATCGAACCCGCACGCCGCTTGCGCGACCCAGGATTTTAAGTCCTGTGCGTCTGCCAGTTTCGCCACCCCGGCGCATGGTGCAGTGTAGCGAACAGGTTGATTGTACCGGTTCGCGTTCGACCCGGCGGGAATCGGCTGCACCACGTGAGTTCCGGCGCGTCGGCGTCGGGGCGGCGCGGTGTACGATCGTGCGATGAGCGAGAGGGGCGGACGGGTCGAGTCGATCAACACGTCGCGCGGCGGCGTGCCGAAGCAGCCGGTCTTCGAGGCGTTCATCACGGCAGACGGCGTGGACGGCGACCGCCAGAGCGACCCGCGCTTCCACGGCGGGCCCGACCGCGCCGTGGTGCTCTTCTCGCTCGACGTGATCACGGCGCTGCAGTCGGAGGGGCATCCGATCGCGGCCGGCACGACCGGGGAGAACCTCACCCTCTCGGGCGTTGCGTGGGCGTCGATTCAGCCCGGCGCCGAAGTGACGATCGGCGGCGTGCACCTGCGGATCACGAAGTACGCGAGCCCCTGCTACAAGATTCGCGGTTCGTTTGCCGACGGCGACGAGACGCGCATCTCCCAGAAGTCGCATCCGGGATGGAGCCGGCTGTGCGCGCGCGTCGTGACGGAGGGCCTCGTCCGCGTTGGTGATGCTGTTCAGCTTCGCAGCGCGCTCGCCTCCGAAACCTAGCGCAGCGGCATCACTCGTGCAGATGAGCCTTCCGTCGGCGCGCATATGCCGATCCACGGAACGCGTTTGCCATCGGGAGCGTCGCGTTATGGCGCAAGTACTTACTCTTCTTTCCATCGTCGGCGCCGCTGCGTATGCATTCTGGCGCTATGGCGACCGGTTGTTCGATCGCTCCGGCATCGTCATCACGCTGCGCCTTGATCGCGCCGCGCCGGGCGCCCACCTCATCTGGCACATCCGTCACAACGGCGCGCAGCCGATCACGCTGACCAAGCTGATCATTCACGGCTCGCAGGGCGAGACCGACATGGCGGCGCGCGGGTTGCCGACGGTTCTGGCGCCGACCGAGTCGGTCGTGGTCTTCACCGACGTCGACTGGTCCCTCCTCGCCGCAAAACGCATTGCGGTGACCGACTCCGCCGGCCACGAGCACACGGCGTCGAGCCGACAGCTGATCGCGATCCAGGATCGGCTGCGGCAATTGATCGATCGTCGCGCCTCCCAGACGTCGGCGCGCGACTTCATCACCGGCGCCGCCGATCTCGCGTTCGGCGTGGTGATTCTCGGCCTCGGGTTCTTCATGTTGATGTGGGTCATCGCGACTGGCTGACACGGAGAGGCGGGCACGCTGGCGGACTAGTGTACGGTTGGTGACGGTCGCGTGAGAGCTTTGGCAAGCACCCGGTTGATCATCGCCTCGAGCGCCGCCTTTTCGATGTCGAACGGTCCGGCGATCGCCGCACCCAGCGTAATCTCGATCGCAATCACGACCCCGCCGTCCTCGTAGGGATTCACGATCCAGCTCAAACCGCGCAGCGCAATCGGCCGCTCCTCCTCCCCCGGCCGCTTCAATCGATCCATTTCGCGCAGCATGCCTTCGAGCACCGCCCGCACATCCTCGTCGGTCCACGCCCCGGGCGCGGCGGCGATGCCGTCGATCTGCGCCGTCGTCGCGTGGTTGTCGCCGCGCAGCCAGATATCTACCGGAACTCTCACGCCGTCGCCCCCAGCTCCTGCTGCAAGCCGTCGACTGTGGTCACCGGCTGGCGGCAGGTGAAATCGCGGCACACGTAGACGGCGGTGGCGCCGTCGACCGGCTGCATCGCGGCGACGAACGGCAGGCTGCCGGCGAGCGCGCGCTGCGTGTCCGGCGTGACGCGCAGCTCGATCGCGAACGGCAGGTACGAGAGCGCGACCGCCCGCTCGAGCGCGCCGTCGCCGCCGCCGGCGACGATCACAACCTGCTGCACGCCAGCGAGCCGCGTCGCCAGCGCCGCGGCCATCATCGGGACGCCGCGGCCCATCTGCTCGAGCCGCGTGCCGAAGAACCTGAGCGTCTTGTCGATGCGATCCGGCCAGGTGTCGTCGTTGACGAGATGCGAGAGCGCAAGCAGGTTGAGAATTGAAACCGAGCTCGCCGTCGGCTCAGCGCCGTCGTAGTCCTCTTTCATGCGCAGGAGGACGCTCGGATCGCGGCCGGTGGTGCTGAACCAGCCGCCCGCCGCATCGTCCCAGAAGAGCGCGTCCTGCTGGTGCTGCAGCGCAATCGCCCACTCGAGCCACATCGGCGCCGGATCGGCCTGAAACAGCTCGAGCAGGCCGCTGATCAAGTAGGCGTAGTCCTCGGCGTAGGCCTCGATCTCCGCCGTGCCGCCGCGATAGCGGCGCAGCAGCGTACGCGTACCCGCATTCCACATCCGCTCGCGGATGAACGCCGCCGCGCGGCGCCCGGCGTTGAGGTAGTGCTCCGCGGCGGCGGGATCTTCGGCCGCGAAGCCGCGCAGCAGCCGGGCCATCCGCGCGAACGCGCCGATCATCAGCCCGTTCCATGCCGTGAGAATCTTGTCGTCGCGGTGCGGTCGCGGCCGCGGCAGGCGCGCCTCGAACAGCTTGATGCGCGCGTCGTTGAGCGTCTCGACCACCTGCTG
>Ga0075424_100006332_pt1 | contig 11395 bp, 12 predicted proteins | sample SoiMethybrSBSTD3_FD_75301 | JGI IMG/M metagenome (GOLD analysis project Ga0075424, IMG submission 75301) | Bulk soil microbial communities from a Populus tree surrounding site in Tennessee, USA - Soil MetaG P. TD hybrid SBSTD3 | ecosystem: Environmental > Terrestrial > Soil > Tree plantation...
GTCGGGTCGATCCGCTCGATCCTCGCGAACTCGAGCGGGTGCGAAATGTCGCTCCGCATGCGGCCCACGACCCAGACGGCGCCGTCGCCGAGCGCGAGGTCGGTGACGGTGACGTCCAGCCGCCGCGTCTCCACGATGCGGTGAGTGCTCCCGTCGATGTGCGTCAGCGTGCCGTCGCCCTTGTTCAGGACCCACGCGCCGCCGTAGCCGGCGACGACGAGCGTCGGCGTATCGCCGACCTGCAGGCGGTCGACGACGCGGCGGGACTTCACGTCGATGACGGCGACGAGGTCCTTGCTCTTCGTCGCAGCCCTCGCCGCAGCCGGCTCCGCGCCGTCGTGCGCGACGACGAACACCGCGACGTCGATCGCCGCGACGACGACGCCGACCGCGATGACGCCGAGCACCCACCGGGGAATCACCAAGCGAGTCTACGACGCAGGCGAGTGCTTGTTAACGCGGCCGCTGGAAGTGGACGCGGTCGCGCTGGAGCGACGGGACCTCGTTGCTGCCGCGGAGGATGACGCGCAGCGGTCCCGATGGCGGACCGCTCTTGGCGCGGACGTTCGCAGAGGCGAGGCCGAGGCCGGTGCCGACGCTGCCGGCGAGGGCGAGCAGGACGACCGTGGCGACCACATCGGCCCGCTGCCACTGATGCTTCATGGCAACACGGTAGAGACGCCGGCCGGGAGCGGCGTCATCCCCACGGACGATTTGCGCGTACAGTGAACGCGTGCGGAAGCTCCTGCTCGTGGGCGCTTTGGGCGCCGCCGCGCTCGGTGTCCTCGTGGCGCGAACCGGCACCGCCGCGTCGGGGCCGACATACAGCCGAGACGTCGCGCCGATCCTTGATTCGAAATGTGCTTCATGCCATCGCGTCGGCGGGATCGCGCCGTTTGCGCTCACGACGGCGGCCGAGGCGAAGGCGCATGCGGCCGGCATCGTCCGCATGACGCGGGCCGGTCTGATGCCTCCCTGGATGCCCGGTGCCGATTCGGCGCCGCTCGTCGGACGCAACCGGCGGCGGCTGACGCCCGTGGAGTTGTCGACGCTCGCGCGCTGGGCGGCGAACGGTGCACCCGCCGGGGACCCTGCCGACCGTCGTTCCCGGCCCGCCAACGGAGCCGGGCTCTCCGGCCCCGGCCGCACCGTGACGCTCGCTCCTCGCCGCGCCTACTTCCCCCATGCGCCGGGCGGGGGCATCGACGACTACCACTGCTTCGTCCTCGACCCGAAGCTGAAGCGCAACGCGTTCGTGACCGCGGCCCTGATCGAGCCACAGCGGACCGGGATCGTCCACCACGTGATCCTCTTCGAGGCGGCGGGGGCGCAGGCCACGGCCGCGACGCGGCTGGACGCGGCCTCCGGCGGCAGGGGCTGGACGTGCTTCGGCGGGCCGGGTTTGCCGTTCGACGTCTCCGGGCCGCAGGCGCTCTCGCGCCTCGGTCAGCCGCCGTGGATCGCGGCATGGGTGCCCGGCCACACGACGAACGCCCTCCCCCGCGGAACCGGCGTCCTTCTCCATCGCGGGGCGAAGATCGTCATGCAGGTGCATTACAACCTGATCGAAGCCGCCGGCCCGGACCGCTCGCGCGCGCAGCTGCGGCTGCGGCCGGCGACAACGCCGCTGACCCCGCTCCAGACGGAGCTGATCGCCGCGCCGGTCGAGCTGCACTGCCCGGCGGGCGTCACCGGCGGGCGCTGCGCGAGGCAGCGCGCGCTGCAGGACGAGCTGACCAAGTACGGCCCGGACGCGGCGTTCGTCCCGGCTGCGCTGCTGCGGCTCTGCAACCGGACGCTGGCGGACTATCCGCGGGCCGTCGGCGCGGGGACGGCGATCTCGACGACCTGCGACCGGCCGGTCGCGCAACCCGAGACGATCTACGGCGTCGCGGGGCACATGCACCTGCGCGGCCGCGACATCTCGCTCGTCCTCGACCCGGGCACCGCGAAGGAGCGCACGCTCCTCCACATCCCGGCCTGGGACTTCCACTGGCAGGACGTCTACTACCTGCGGCAGCCCGTCGCCGTCGGCCCCGGCGACACGATTCGCGTCCGTTGCAGGTTCGACAACTCGACGGCCAACCAGCCCGTCGTCGGCGCGAAACAGCTCGCGCCGCGCTACGTCCTCTGGGGCGAAGGCACGACCGACGAGATGTGTCTCGGCATGCTCTCGGTCGCGACCCGCTAGGTGCGGTGTCAGCCACCTCGCTGCGAGAGCGTCGCGCGACCGCAGTTCGCAAAGGTGTCTGACACCTTTGCGAGCTACGAACCGCCGGGGTCAGACACCGGCGCCGCCAGAGCGTCGCGCGACCGCAGTTCGAAAGGTGTCCGACACCTTTGCGAGCCGCGCGCCGCCGGTGTCAGACACCGTCGCCGCCAGAGCGTCGCGCGACCGCAGTTCGAACGGTGTCTGACACCTTTGCGAGCTACGCACCGCCGGTGTCAGACACCGGCGCCGCCAGAGCGTCGCGCGACCCCGGTTCGCAAGGTGTCTGACACCTCTGCGGCACGCACGACGGCAGCGAGCGACGCAACCGGTGTCAGACACCGTCAGCGCCGTCACGCGGCGCTGATCGCGCGCAGCTTGTTCAGCGCGTCGAGGGCGGCGACCTTGTACGCCTCGGCGAACGTCGGGTAGTTGAAGACCGCGTCCACGAGGTAGTCGATCGTGCCGCCGAGGCCCATCACCGCCTGGCCGATGTGAACGACCTCGGTCGCGCCCGCGCCGAGCGCGTGCACGCCGAGCAGCTTGCGCTCATCGGGCGAGACGAGCAGCTTCACGAGGCCGTGGCTCTCGCCGAGGATCTGACCGCGCGCGAGCTCGCGGTAGTGCGAGACGCCGACCTCGTACGGGATCATCGCGTCCGTCAGGTCGGTCTCCGTCTTGCCCACGAAGCTGATCTCCGGGATCGAGTAGATGCCGATCGGCAGCAATGCCTCCGCGCCGGTCGTCTCGATGCCGAAGATGTCGCAGGCCGCGAGCCGGCCCTGCTCGGCCGACGCGGACGCGAGGCTCGGGAAGCCCACGACGTCGCCGACCGCGTAGATGTGCGGCACCGTGGTCCGGAAGCGCGCGTCGACGGCAATGCGCCCACGCGCGTCTGCGTCGAGCCCTGCGTGCGCGAGATCGAGGTCGGCGACAGCGCCGACGCGCCCGGCGGAGTAGAACACGACGTCCGCCGGCAGCAGCTTCCCGCTCTCGAGCGAGGTCAGCGTGCCGTGCCCGCGCTCCTCGACACGCACCACGCGCTCGCCGAACCGGAACATGACGTTCAGCTCGCGCAGGTGATATCGGAGCGCCTCCACGATCTCGGGATCGCAGAAGTCGAGCATCGTGCTGCGGCCGTCGACGACGGTCACCTTCGATCCGAGCGCTGCGAACATCGATGCGAACTCGATGCCGATCACGCCCGCGCCGACCACGACGATCGTCGACGGCAGCTGCGCGAGCCGCAACACGATGTCGTCCGAGTCGAGGATGGTCGTCTTGTTGAACTCGATCTCCGGCGGGTGCGCCGGCACGGACCCCGTCGCGATCACGATCGCGGCCGCCTCGACGTGCCGCTCCGCCCCGTCGCGGCCGTCGACTGCGAGCTCGTGCTCGTTCACGAAGCGCGCGCAGCCGTCCAGGATCGTGATGTGGTTGCGCAGCAGCTGGTCGCGGATGATCTCGCGCTCGCGCTCCACGACGTGCCTTGTCCGCAACGCGATGTCGGCGATCGACACGCTCTCCTTGAGCCGGTAGCTCTGGCCGTAGATCGCCCGCTGGTTGAGGCCCGTGAGGTAGAGGATCGCCTCGCGGATCGTCTTCGATGGGATCGTGCCGGTGTTGACGCACGCCCCGCCGAGCGCGACGTGGCGCTCGACGAGCGCGACGCGCCGGCCGAGCTTCGCCGCCTGCACGGCGGCCTTCTGGCCGGCAGGTCCCGACCCCACCACGACGAGCTCGAATTCGTGCACGCACCGATGTTACGACGGCGGTGGTGTTGCCTGCTCGGGCGAGATGCCGAACTTCTCCTGGTAGCGCCGGTTGAGCTCGGCCCACTCGCCGCCCTCGAGCTCCGCGCCGCTCAGCGCACCCTCGAGCCGGCGCAGGCAGACCTCCCAGCCGGCGGCGTCGCGCGCGCCCTTGAAGCGGTCGTCGAACGTGTGGGTAAGGAGCAAGACGCTGCCGTCGCCGTCAGGGCGCACCTCCCAGCGGAGCTCGTCGTCGCCCCACGTGTAGGCCAGCACGCGCGGCGGGTCGTACTCGAGCACCTTCCCTTCTCCCATCGCGACGCCGCCCGGCGGCAGGTAGCGCACGGCGCCGCCGACGCGTGCGTCGAGCTCGAACGGGGACGGATGCCAGCGCCGGAGCTCGTCGAGGTCGGTCAGCGCCTGCCAGACGCGCTCGGGCGGTTGGCGGAGGCGGCGTTCGAATCGGAGCAGCGTGCGGCTCCCGCGCTCCTCGAGCGTGCCGTCGAGCCTGTCAGGCATTCAGCTTCTCCCGCACACGTTCGTTCACGACGCGCGGGTCGGCCTTGCCGCCGGTCTCCTTCATCACCTGGCCGACGAAGAAGCCCAGCAGGCCCTGCTTGCCGCCGCGGAACTGCTCGGCCTGGCCCGGGTTCGCCGCGATGATCCGGTCGATGACGGGGTCGAGCTCGCCCGCGTCGGCGACGACCTTCTGCTCGAGGTACGGCGCCGCCTCGAACCCGGCCTCGCCGATCCTGGCGAGCGCCTCGTCGAACGCCGCACGCGGGATCATCGCGCGGGCGTTGACGAGCTTCGCCAGCTGGGCCGGGTTCACCGCCTCCGGGCCCGTGCCGGTCGCGACGAACTGGTTCGCCAGCACGTTGGCGGCCTCCTTCGGCTCCGCCCCGGCGGCGACGACGTCCGACCAGAGTCGGTCGAGGCCGCCGGTGACGAGCACGTCGGCGTCGTAGAACGAGAGCGTCTCCGCGATCCGCCGGATGCGCGCGCCGGGGAGCTCGCCGATCTCCGTCCGCAGCCGCTCGACGACCTCCGTGGGCGGGTGGACCGGCACGAGGTCGGGGTCGGGGAAGTAGCGGTAGTCCTGCGCCTCTTCCTTCGACCGCATCGGGGGCGACTCCTCGTGGGCCGGATCGAAGTGCAGCGTCTCCTGCTCGACGGTCCCGCCCTCCTCGTAGACCCGGATCTGCCGCGCGATCTCGCGCTCGATGCCCTTGGCCGCGAAGTTGAACGAGTTCATGTTCTTCAGCTCGGTCCGCGTGCGCAGCTCGTCGGAGCCGGCGGGTCGCACGGAGACGTTGACGTCGAAGCGCATCGAGCCCTTCTCCAGCTCGGCGTCGGAGAGGTCGAGCTCGACGACAGTCTGGCGCAGCAGCTGCAGGAAGCGCTTGGCCGTCTCCGCGTCGTGGAGGTCCGGCTCGGTCACGATCTCGACGAGCGGCGTTCCGCCGCGGTTGAAGTCGACCAGCGTGGCCGTCGCACCGTGGATCCGGCCGGATGCGGCCACGTGCACGTTCTTCGCCGCGTCCTCCTCGAGGTGCGCGCGCGTGATGCCGACGGTGACGTCGCCGTCGGCGGTCGGCACGACGAGCGTGCCGCGCGCGCAGAGCGGCTCGTCGTACTGGCTGATCTGGTACGCCTTCGGCAGGTCGGGGTAGTAGTAGTTCTTGCGGTGGAACACGGCGCGCTCGGCGATGTCGCAATCGAGCGCGAGGCCGAGCTTGATGCACTCCTCGACCGCGCGCCGGTTCGCGACCGGCAGCGCGCCGGGGAACGCGAGGCAGACCGGGCACACGTTCGTGTTCGGCTCGGCGCCGAACTCGTTCGGGCAGCGGCAGAACATCTTCGTGCGCGTCTTCAGCTGCACGTGGATCTCGAGCCCGATGACGGCTTCCCAGCTCATTGGCGGCTCCGTCGAGCCTACGCCGCTGCTCATGACCGAAGCCTCGCCGGGACGCCGTCGAAGCCGAGCGCGCGCTCGAGCGCATGACCGGTGCGGAACAGGATGTTCTCGGAGAACTGCGGCCCGATCAGCTGGAGACCGACGGGTAGGCCCTTGGAGAGCCCGCACGGGATGTTGAGGCCGGGGAGGCCCGCCATGCACGACGGGATCGTGAGCAGGTCGTTCAGGTACATCGCGAGCGGATTGTCCGCCTTCTCGCCGATCTTGAACGCGACGGTCGGGCTCGTCGGCGACACGATCACGTCGAACGACTCGAACACGGCCGCGTGCTCGCGCCTGATGACGGTGCGGACCTTCTGCGCGGTCCCGTAGTACGCGTCGTAGTAGCCGGAGGAGAGCGCGTAGGTGCCGATCATGATGCGCCGCTTCGGCTCGTCGCCGAAGCCGTCGTGCCGCGTGTTCATCAGCATCGTGCGGAAGTCCTCGCCGTCGCTGCGCAGCCCGTACCGCACGCCGTCGTAGCGGCCGAGGTTCGACGACGCCTCGGCTGGGGCGACGAGGTAGTAGCACGCCACGCCGTACTCGACGGAGCGCGGCAGCGAGCACTCCCCCACCTCTGCGCCGAGCGACTCGGCGAGCTCGATCGCCTCGAGCACGGCGGCGGTGACGCCGGGCTCGATGCCCTCCCTCTCGTTCATCTCCTTCGGGACGCCGATGCGCAGGCCCTTCAGGTCCTCCGCGTCGGGCAGCTCGACGGCGGGCACGTCGACCGTGGTCGAGTCGTTCTCGTCGCGGCCGGCGATGATCGAGTAGAGGAACGCGCAGTCACGCACCGTCTTCGCGACCGGACCGACCTGGTCGAGCGACGAGGCGAAGGCGACGACGCCGTACCTCGAGACGGTGCCGTACGTCGGGCGCAGGCCGACGTTGCCGCAGAGGGCCGAAGGCTGCTTGATCGAGCCCCCCGTGTCGGAGCCGAGCGCCCACGGCGCGAGCCCGCCCGACACGGCCGCTGCGGAGCCGCCGCCCGAGCCGCCCGGCACGCGCGTCGGATCCCACGGGTTGCGCGAGGGGCCGAAGGCGGAGTTCTCCGTCGAGGAGCCCATCGCGAACTCGTCGGTGTTCGTCTTGCCGAGCAGCCGGAGCCCGTGCGACTTGCAGCGCGCCGCGACGGTGGCGTCGAAGACCGGCACGTAGCTCTCGAGGATCTTCGAGCCCGCGGTCGTCGGCACGCCCTGCGTGCCGATCACGTCCTTGATCGCGATCGGGAGCCCGTCGCCACCCGGGTCGTCGGCGACGTGGAGAAACGCGTGCAGCTCGTCGTCGCGCTCGTCGATCGCGGCCCGGTAAGCGGCGAAGAGCTCGGCGCCCGACACCTCCCGCGCGTCCACGAGCCGCCAGGCCTCCTCCGCCGTGAGCGTGAGCGTGTCGATCATGCGGGCGGCACCTTGAAGTAGCCGTCCTCGCGGTCGGGCGCGTTCGCGAACGCCTCGGCGGCCGACAGGCACGGGCCCGGCTCGTCCTCGGCCCACGTGTTCGCGATCTCGAGGGGGTGGGCCGTCGGCGGGACGTCGCTCAGGTCGAGCTCGGAGACCTTCGAGATCGCCTCGATGATGTCCGAGAGCTGCTCCTGGAACTTCCCGACCTCCTCGTCGGTCAGCTCGAGCCGCGCCAGGCGCGCGACGTGCAGCACCTCATCCCTTGAAATCCCGGCCATGCCACCTCCTCAATAACACGAGAGGCTCCTCTCGGAGCCTCTCGCACAACTTGGTTCCGAAAAGGTCTAGAGCGCCGAGACGTTCGCCGCCTGCAGGCCCTTGTCGCCCTGCACGACTTCGAACGAAACGCGCTGACCCTCGGTCAGCGACTTGTAGCCCTCACCGCTGATCGCGGAGAAGTGGACGAACACGTCCGCCTCGCCGTTGCCACGCTCGATGAAGCCGTAGCCCTTTTCGTTCGAGAACCACTTGACCGTACCTTCAGCCACTTGCGACTACTCCTTGCTGGGATGACGCTACAAGTCCGCCGGACCGGCGGAGCGCGCGCAACATTAGCGGATCAGCCGGGATATGCAAGCTCGCCACGCCGATAGCGCGCGCACCGCACGGCGTTCTGGAGCAGGCACGCGATCGTCATCGGCCCCACGCCGCCCGGGACCGGCGTCATGTAGGCGGCCACGTCCATCGCACCGGGGTCGACGTCGCCGACGAGCCCTGCCTCGGTCCGGTTCGTCCCGACATCGACGACGACAGCGCGCTCCTTGACCATGTCCGGCGAGACGAGCGCCGGCACGCCGACCGCCGCGACGAGGACGTCCGCCTCCAGCGTGTGCTGGGCGAGATCCCTCGTGTGGGAGTGGCAGAGGGTGACCGTCGCGTTCGCCTGCTGCAAGAGATGCATCACCGGCTTGCCGACGATCGCGCTGCGGCCGATCACGACCGCCCGGGCGCCGTCGAGCGCGATCTCGTGCTCGGCGAGGAGCGCGAGCACCCCGACGGGTGTCGCCGGGACGAGTGCCGGGCGCCCGAGGTAGAGCTCTCCCGCGTTGAGCGGATGGAACCCGTCGACGTCCTTCGACGGCGTGAGCGCGCGGATGACCCGCGCCTCGTCGATCTCCGACGGCAGCGGCAGCTGGACGAGGATCGCGTCGACGCCGTCGTCCCCGTTCAGCTCCTCGAGCTTCGCGAGCAGCTCGTCCTGGCTCGTCTCCGCCGGCAGGCGGAGATCGGTCGCGTCGAAGCCCGCCTCGACAGCAGCCTTGTGCTTGAGGCGGATGTACACATCCGACGCCGGGTCGTCGCCGACGAGAACGGTGACGAGCCCGATGTGGCCGAGCTGCCGCACCTCCTCGGCGACCTCGGCGCGGATGCGGTCGGCCAAAGGTTTGCCCCTCATGACGGTTGCGGTCATGCGGCGACTCTAGAGTTTCCGCATGCGCTGGCCCCGGAAGAACGACGCCGGCTCGATCGAGCAGCGGCGTGCCGCGATGGGCGTCAACGGCGGGCTCGTCACGTCCGTCGACCTCGCGCCGTTCACCGGCGCCGCCGAGTCGCTCGTCGGCGTCGCGGTCATCCCCGTCTCCGCAGCACCGATCGAGATCGAGCTCGGGACGTACGAGCTCGACGACGGCGGCGACGTGATCGAGCGTGGCCGCTCGACGGAGACCGTGCACGTTCCGCTCGCGCACACCGAGGGCGGGCTGACCGCATCGATGACCCGCGGGTCGCTGGCGGCGGGCACGATCCGCACATACGTGCTCTACGACCGCATCACGCGTGCCTCGTGCTTCGTGTGCGCGAACGCAGCTGAGGCGATCGCGCTGGCGCGCTGGATCGAGTCGGAGCTGCCGGCGCTCCGCGCGTGGCTCGAGTCGTCGAACGACACGTCGCTCTCGAAGCGGGCTCGCCTGCGCGGCGTGAAGACGCACGTCGTCGGGCCGATGTGCCACGTGCTGTGGCGCTGGACGACCGGCGACGCCGTCGGCCCGAACATGATGACGCGCAACTCGTATGCGCTGAACATGGGCTATGTGATGCAGCGCGCGCCCGTGAAGCCCGAGCGCGCGATCCTCGAGGCGAACATGGGCGGCGACAAGAAGCCTTCCGCCGAGTACTTCCAGTCGGGCCACGGGAAGACGGTGCTCGCCGAGGCGTTCCTGTCCGACGAGCAGATCCGGCGCGTGCTGCGGACGACCGCCGCGGATCTGGCGGAGCTGTCGTGGGCCGGCACGCACGGCTCGGTTGCGAGCGGGATGCAGTCGGTGGCGTTCACGCCCGCGTCGGCGATCGCCGCCGTGTTCGCGGCGACCGGTCAGGATCTGGGCATGGTCGGGACGAGCTCGATGGCCCACGGCACCGCCCGCCGCGTCGCGGGCGGGCTGCAGGCGACGATCCGCTTCGGGGGCCTCGAGGTCGGCACGGTCGGCGGCGGCACGACGCTCCCCTCGGCCCGCGACTGGCTCGCCTCCATCGACTGCGCCGGCCCCGGCAAGGTCTACCGGTTCGCGCAGATCGTCGCCGCTGCAGCGCTCTGCCTCGAGATCAGCGCGTCGTCTGCGATGGCAACAGCCGGCAGCGAGAACTTCTTCAAGGCGCACCACGAGCGCGGCGGATTGCGGTGATCGCGGTCGTCTTCCGCTACGACGTCCGCGACTCCGAGACGTTCGAGGAGGCCTACGGGCCGGACGGCGAGTGGGCGAAGTTCTTCCGCGACGGAACCGGGTTCATCGGCACGGAGCTGCTGCGCGACGTCGAGGAGCCCGACCGGTACATCGTCATCGACCGCTGGGAGTCGATCGACGCCTACAACGTGTTCATCTCGGAGCACCAGAAGGAGTACCTCGAGCGCAGCGACGAGTCGCGCCTGTACTACCTGCAGGAGCTGCGCTTCGGCACATTCGAGAACGTGTGGGTGGACTGACGCGGCATGAGCGTCATCCCGCCGCACCACGACCCCGCGTGCTGGGGGTGCGGCGACAACCCGCTCGGGCTGCACCTACCGCAGCCGGTGAACGAGGGGGACACCGAGTACGAGGCGTACTTCTCGTTCGACGAGCGCCACCAGGGCGGCCCCGGGATCGCCCACGGCGGGCTCGTGGCAGCTGCGCTCGACGAGGCCGTCGGCCTCCTTGCGACGTGGTACGCCTTCCCGGCGGTGACCGCACGCATCTTCGTCCGTTACCGCCATCCGGTCGCTATCAACACCGAGCTGCAGATCCGCGCCTGGCTGGACGAGGCGCGCGGCCGGCGCCTGCACGTGAACGGGGCGATCACCGACGGTGAGGAGATCTTCGCCGAGTGCCGCGCCGCGCTCCTGCACGTCCCCCTCGAGCACTTCCTCACGACGCCGGAGGGGCGGGCCGCGGCTCAGCGCTTCGAGAGCACCTCGTAGGCGCCACGCAGGCGCGTCCGCAGCACGCTCGCGGCGAGCGAGCTGTCGAGCGAGACGTCCGGTGCGCGGTCGGGCCTCGTGTGAGCCCGCTCGACGCGCGTGGGATCGGCGCCGAGCAGCACCGCGAAGTCGTACCGCGAGAGGTCGTCCGCGCCGCCGAGATGGAGCGGCCCGGCGATGCCGGTCGGAAGGAGCTCGAGGAGCGCGTCGGCGAGGTCGCCGACCTGCACGGGCGAGCGAATCTCGTCCACGAAGAACTGTGTCCCGTTCGCAGCGAGCCGCTCCTGCGGCCCGGGCTCGACGCCGCCGTAGATGAGCGACGTGCGCACGATCGCCGCGTCGCCGTGGACGCTCGCGACGATCCGTTCCGCCTCCGCCTTCGACCGTCCGTACGTGCTCAGCGGCGCCGGCTCGTCGTCCTCGCGGTAGCGACCGCGCGTCCCGTCGAAGACGAGATCGGTCGACAGGTGCACGAAGCGGAGCCCGCGGGCCGCCTCGGCGACGGCGGCGGTGCCCGCGACGTTCGTGTCCCACTCCCCTGCCCCCTGGCGGTACGCCGTGTGGACGACCGCGTCCATGCCGGCGACGACGCGACTCGCGGCTTCCGGGTCGCGCAGATCGGCCCGG
>Ga0075424_100006336_pt1 | contig 11390 bp, 9 predicted proteins | sample SoiMethybrSBSTD3_FD_75301 | JGI IMG/M metagenome (GOLD analysis project Ga0075424, IMG submission 75301) | Bulk soil microbial communities from a Populus tree surrounding site in Tennessee, USA - Soil MetaG P. TD hybrid SBSTD3 | ecosystem: Environmental > Terrestrial > Soil > Tree plantation...
TTGGCGCAAAATGCCCGCGCTCACGGGCCTTAACTCAGTGCGCAGTGTCCGCGGTGAGACGCTATTAACGGCCGCTACCGAGGGTGCCCAACCCGGCGCCCCGTTGCTCGCGATCGGGCGGTTTGGCAAAGGCAGGACTCTGGCGCTCATGAGCGATGACGCTTGGCGCTGGAACTTCATCGCGGTCGGCAGCAAAGAAACCCCGCAAAACCATTTGAAGCTTATCCGCCAATCGATCCGTTGGCTCGCTCAAGAACCCGCATTCGAGCAAGTGCAGATCTTGCCAATCGCGACCACACAGCCGGGAGAAAAGGTCCCGATCAAGATCAAAGTATTGAACGACGATTTCACGCCCTTGCGCCAGGCTGCGCTTCAGCTTCGTGTGTTCAGCCCGGAAGGCGAGCCCATCGCGGTGCCAACCGCGCCGGAAGGCGAAGAGGGCGAATACAGCGGCGAGTTTACGCCGACCAAAGAAGGGATTTATCGCGTCGAGGCCGAAGCGAGTGTCAGCGGCAAAACCTTGGGTCGAGACAAGAACAGTTTTACCGCGGCCTATTCCTACGGCGAAATGGATGACGGGTTGCCGCGTCTCGATTTGTTGAAAAAGATCGCTGAGTCGAGCAAGGGCGAATACTTTTCGATAAACGATTGGAACGACCAGACCTTCGACAAAATTGCCGCCAGACTTGAGCAGATCGCGCCCTCGGAAATCGTCGAGCAACGGCAGGTCCGGTTATGGAACAATTTATGGCCATTCGGCCTCATTCTCGCGCTGCTCAGCATCGAGTGGTGGATGAGGCGGAAATGGGGACTCATTTGATTTATTTCTTTTTGGTCCAGCGTCCAGCCTTTACCGATCAGCACTCAGCGCGAGACTTCGGCGAGCTGTAAACATGCGACTCGCGACGTCGTAAGATCGGTCATCGAGAGTCAACATTGACAGCCAAATCCGCCCGATGATATCGATATGCTGGCTCTGAAAAATTCCAAAAGGAACGCGATCCGCGGGAGGTTTTTTTATGTTCGATATTAAAGGACTCAGAACTTTCGCCATGAGCGCAAAGAATCTCAATCAATCGGTGGAGTTCTATACTAAGACTTTAGGCGGCCAAATCGTCAAAACCGTCGAGCCGACCGAAGAGCAAAAAAAAGCTGGACAGGTGAAAGAAGTGGACGTGCGTCTCGGCAATTTCGAAGTGCACCTGTTCGACGCGTCGATCAAGCCGCGCGAAGTCGATCCGCACCATACATTGAACATTCCTTGGCAGGAAAAGAATCAGGCGCTTTCCGCGCTGCAAAACATCGGTGCGAATATTGAGAAGGTCCGTCCGCACCGCGACAGCGAAAATTATTCCATCAACGTTTTCGACCCGGACGGAAACCGCTGGGAACTTTCCTTCGTGAAGGGAAACTAAGGCGGAGCATTCAAGCAGTTAAAACGGTTCAAGCAGTTTAACCCGTCGGGAATCGGGCGGTTGGAACGAGTTGAACGGCTCGAACGGTTGGAACTTAATTGTACTTCCTAAGCACTTCCCTCGCGATCACCATGCGCATGACCTCGGAGGCGCCTTCGGTAATCATCCGGCTGCGCTGATCGACGAACCACTTGGCTAGCGGCAGGTCCAGAGTCAGACCGATGCCGCCGTGGATTTGCAGAACGCGGTCGACCACACGAAACGACATCTCATCGGCAAATAGTTTTGCCATGTAGGCTTCGTTTCGAATGTCCTGCTTGTGATCGTTTTTCCAGGCCGCTTGATAGACCATCAGTCGAGCCGCGTGCAGCTCGACATACGAATCGGCGAGTTTGAACGTGATCCCCTGCCGTTCGGACAGCGGCTTACCGAACGTGACACGCTCCTTGGAGTAGCGCGCGCCCATTTCGATGCAGCGCTCTGCCACTCCCAAAGCGCGCGCCCCGTGCTTCAGCCTGCCGATGCCGAGCCATTTTTGCGCCAGCTTGAATCCTTCCCCTTCTTTGCCGACGAGGTTTTCTGCGGGAACTTTCATATCGTCGAACGTAATATGCCAGGGCTCTTCACCCATCATGGTTTTGTATCGCGTGACGAGCGTGAGGCCCGGCGTTTTCATGTCGACCATGAAGCAGGAAATCCCGCCGTGCGCGCCCTTCGCCGGATCGGTCACGGCCATCAATTGGCCGAAATCCGCCTCGCCGGCGCCGGTGATGAAACGTTTCGTCCCGTTGATGACGTAATGGTCGCCTTGGCGAACCGCACGGGTTTTCATCGACGCCGGGTCCGAGCCCGCGTCGGGCTCGGTCTGCATAAAGCAGAGCTTCTTTTCGCCATTTCTGATCGGATCCAGAAAGCGTTTTTTCTGCTCGTCATTGAGCGCATAAAGGATGGGTCGGATTTCCGGCCCAAAGATTCCCTGCCCGCGCGACGGCAATGCCACCGTGCGCGCCAATTCTTCCCATACCAACACCTGCGCGAGGCTGCCGAGTCCGCCGCCGCCGTACTCCTCCGGTACGTCGAACATCCAAAGCCCCATTTCCTTGGTCTTCTTTTCCAGGCGCTCGCGAATATCGCGCTTCAATTCCATATTCTCGATCGTATGCATCTCGATCGGAATCAGCTCTTTATCAACAAACTTGCGAATCGTATCTTTGAGCATCTGCAGTTCTTCAGGCAGATTGAAATCCATCAATCCTCCAATTTTGGATTTTGGATTTTGGATTTTAGATTTTCGATTGTTGACAAAAACCCGCCAAAGCGTTTCACAGAGCGGGTGCTCTGGAACTCCGACAATCGAAAATCGGAAATCGCAAATCGAAAATGGTTTTACTTCTTTTCTTCGAACTTATACGATCCGAGTCCCGGCCGGTACTCTTTGCGCGCGAACTGCTGCAGACCGGGACGACCGCCGATAGCGGCTTTGGCTCTGTCCGAGATCAAGCCGGATATTTCGTACGCCACGTCGGGATTCGAGTAGAACGTGTAGTACCACGCCTCTTTCACGGCGTTCAGCGCCGACGGAGCTTTCTCCTTTAGGTTGTTCGCGATATCCGAGACTTCTTTCTCCAAATCGGCGCGCGGCACAGCCTTCGTGATCAAGCCGATGCGCTCCGCTTCTTTGGCGTTCATGGTCTTTCCTGTCAACGCGTAATAGAGACCATGCTTGGGCTGCAGGTGTTCGGTCAAAACGATCGTGACCTCACCGCCGGGAAAATGGCCGAAATTGACTTCAGAGAGACCGAATTGCACGTCGTCCGCCGCAATCGCAATATCGCAACCCGTGACCACCGTAAAGCCGCCGCCGAACACCCAGCCGTTGATTTTCGCAATGACCGGCTGCGGCATCTTGCGCAATATTTCATTGCGCCACTGACGCGATTTTTCCCGCACCTCGTCGCGCACACGGTCGGGCTGCGAATCCATCTCGATGAAATATTGCTTCAGATCCTGACCGGCGCAAAAGCTTTCGCCCGCGCCGGTGATCACGATGACCCGCGTTTCCTTGTCGTATTTGAGATCCGTCAAACAGTCGTACATTTCGCGATGCAATTGCGGGCTCATCGCATTGCGTTTCTCGGGCCGATTCAAGGTAATCGTCGTGATGCCGTCTTGCTTGTCCACCAGCAAAGTCTGATAAGTTGCCATTCGCTCTTCCTCCTGATTGGCGCTGAAAAGTATTTTCTACCCAGGTCCTACTCTAGAACTGATCCAACTGCAATCATGCGGCGTCAATTCGCCTCGGATTGCGCGGTAGACTTGAAAGCGGCGAATTTGATACGATACAAAATTGCAGAAGGAGGTCCCTCATGCCGCCACGCTCGATTGGTTCAGGCGCCATTTCCTTTGGTCTCGTGTCGATTCCGGTGAAGCTTTACGTTGCGACTTCATCGCAGGCGCCGAGTTTTCATCTGCTGCACGCCAAATGCGGCAATCGCATCCGTCAGCAACGCGTCTGCCCGGTGGACAATGAAGTCGTCGAGCGGGACCAGTTGGTGAAAGGCTATGAATTTGCCAAGGACCAATACGTTCGAATCAACGATGATGAGCTGAAAGCGCTCGAGGGCGAGGCTTCCGAGGCGATCGAAATTTCCGAGTTCGTGCCGCTCGCGAAGGTGGACCCGATCTATTTCGAGCGCAGCTACTATCTCGGACCGGACAAGGGCGGGGAAAAGGCCTACCGTCTGCTGACCGATACCATGACGCAGGCGGGCAAGGTCGCGCTGGCGAAATTCGTCATGCGCGGCAAGGAAAACTTGGTGATCGTTCGCGCGGCACAAAAGGGTTTGATGATGCACACCATGTACTTCGCTAACGAGGTGCGCAGCTTCGACGAGATTCCCAAAGGCGAGTCCGCCAAAATCACCGGTGCAGAAACCAGCCTCGCGATCCGTCTCATCGACGAGTTGTCGAACGACGAATTCGAGCCGGAAAAATACCACGACGAATACTCGGAACGAGTCATGAGCCTCGTCAATAGCAAGGCCGAGGGCAAGGAAATCACTCTTGCGCAACCCGTCGCGCAGCGCGGCCAGGTCATCGATCTGATGGCAGCGCTCAAAGAGAGTCTGGAGAAAACCGGACCTCGGCAGAAGCGTCCTGCTGTCGCCGCAAAGCCGGCGGAGCCTGAAAAGCCGAGAAAAAGAGCCGCGTCAAAAAAATGAAGCTTTTCTCCACGCCGGAGGTGGCGAAAATTCTGAACTTGCCGGATCGTCAGATCCGAACTTTCGTCCGCGCCGGATTTCTCGCGCCCGCGCGCGACGAGACCAAATCGCTTCAATTTACCTTTCAAGATCTGCTGTTTTTAAAAACCGCCAAAAGCCTGCTCGCCTCACGCGTTCCGCCCAAAAAAATCGTGCGCATCCTTTCTTCTCTGAAACGGCAATTGCCGGACGAGCAACATTTGTCGAGTGTCAAGATATATGCCGATGGCCGCAGAGTGGTAGTTTGGGACGGCCGTGCGCGCTGGCAACCCGATTCGGGGCAGTTTCTGTTCAACTTCGATGCGCGCAGCGTCATCGGGGCGGTCAAGTTTCCGGCACCGAAACGCACGAGAAAAGATCTTAGCGCCGATTACTGGTTCAAACTCGGCGCCGAGCTTGAAAGGACTTCCGCCGAAGAAGCGCAGCGAGCTTATCGCCGGGCATTGGAAATCGACCCCAATGTCGCGGATGCTCACCTCAATTTGGGCAAGCTCTGCCACGAGGCCGGACAACTGGATGAAGCCGAGAAGCACTACCGCGCCGCTGCACGGCTCGCATCGCGTGAGGCCGCTCCGTACTTTAATCTCGGCGTCTTGCTCGAAGATCTCAAGCGTCCGCGCGAAGCGGTCGAATGCTATAAGGAATCTCTTACCCGCGATCCGGCTTTCGCCGACGCTCATTACAATCTCGGTTTGCTGCTCGAGAACCTCGGCAATAAAACAGAAGCTTTCACTCACCTGCGCGCCGCGCGCAAACTCTACATCGGCAAGTAAACATAGCTGCACCCGATCCGTCGCCGTCTTGAAACGGGCCGCAAAGCCGTTACGCTGAATTGACAGCGAGGAAAGGGCGTTTCGGTTGTCAATCGCCCGCGCTGGAGACCCTTTGTATGCGGCAGCAACCGAGAAAAACGGTCCGCCGGGCGATCAAGAGTCGCTCACCCCAGAAACGTTCGGTGCGGGTGCGTGACGATCAGGACAGTGACGCATTCGAAGCCGATGGCAAAGTCGTCCATTTGACAAACCTCCGCAAGGTTTTTTGGCCGGATCTCGGCATCACCAAACGCGATCTCCTCGAATACTACATCGACGTCGCGCCGGTGCTTCTACCGCACCTCGCCGATCGCGCAATGGTCATGAAACGTTATCCCAACGGGATTGCCGGCGATTTCTTTTTCATGAAGCGGGCGCCATCGCCGCGCCCCGAGTGGATCGAAACCTGCGCGATCGAGCATGCATCGGGCAACATCATCGATTTTCCGATTATCGGTGATCTCGCGGCGTTGGTGTGGGTCATCAACCTCGGCTGCATCGATCTCAATCCGTGGTACGCCCGCTGCGATGATGTCGACCGTCCCGACTATCTGCATTTTGATTTGGATCCCGTGAAAGGCGCGAGCTGGTCACAGATGCTCGAAGCCGCTGCGCTGGTCCATGAAGCTTTGAGCGGCCTCGGCATGCCGGCGTTGATAAAAACCACGGGATCGCGCGGCTTTCATGTTTATGTGCCGATCGTTCGAGGACCGACGCAGAAGGAAGTTTGGAGATTTGCCAAAGAGTTCGCCATGAGCTTGGCCGCGCTCCGCCCGGACTTAATTACGACCGAATACCGCATTGCCAAGCGCCCGCGTGAGCGCGTCCTGGTCGATTACAATCAAAACGCGTGGGGCCAAACCTTGGCGTCGATCTATTCTGTGCGGCCGCAGCCTAAGGCCACAGTTTCCACGCCGATCAGCTGGAAGGAGCTCGAACGGGGCGTCCGCATCGAAGACTTTCGCATCGACAACGTGCGGCCGCGCATCAAAAAGCTTGGCGATCTTTGGGCGCCGCTGCTGGCGCAAAAAGGCCGCGCAAAATTGGAAAAATTCTATGGCGTCGCCGATTGATTGTTGTCTTTGCCGTCGGCAGCCATGGAAAATTTTCACTGGTCTTGCGTGCGCTACGCCGCAATTTGCGTCCTGGCGGCGTTGTCGGAACGATAACCGAGTCCAAGCTCTTTCAGCCCCGCTCTAGTACGAAGACGAGGAAAACCAATGGCTATCAATATCGCACGCAGTGCCAGTAGAGAGCGCGTCGCCGAAACGGATCGGCTCTGGCTCGCCAGATTTCTCGCCGACCTCCTGGATCAGCGCTTCACGATTCCCGGCACATCGATCCGCATCGGCCTCGATCCGATCGTCAGCCTGGTTCCGGGAGTCGGCGATCTGTTGGCAAACCTCACGGGATCGTTCATCCTCGTTATCGCGGCGCAATTGGGAGTTCCCAAAATCGTGATCGCCCGTATGGGGATCAACGTCGCGATCAATACGCTGCTAGGCGCCGTACCGATCTTCGGCGACGTGATTTCGATCTGGTATCGCAGCAATGTCAAAAATGTCGAATTACTCGAGCGCTATGTCGGCAGGCAAGCGAAGCGCGCCGACACCAAAGACTGGCTGTTCGTGATCGCGCTGATTGTCGGCTTGCTGCTGCTGTTGGGCGGCATCGTTGTGTTTGGCATCTGGCTCGTGAAGCAGATTTGGCAGGCGGTCTAGCTAGTTGCAGCGCTTGTCTTTGGTCCAAACGCTACGGGGATGGACCCCGGCTAAAAACATGCCGGGGTGACGAGAAGGAAGGAGCCGATCAACGCTGAATTCAAGAGAACGAAGTCAGATCGAGACATTCCGGCGCGAGCCGGAATCCAGTCCGTTTCTCTAAAAAAATCCAAACCTGTTGAAGAGTCCGTGCGCCCCTCGCAAACTTACCGGCGCGACAGGTCTCTCAGTAGTTTTTTCCAGTGATCCTCGGCTTTCTCGTACTGCTCCAGGGTCATGCCCTTCTCCGGATACCAGCGCTTGAAGCCGTAGTTCTTTGTCGAAGTGGCAAAGCGGAATTTTTCTTCGAAAATCTTTTGCCCTTCAGGGCTGAGAAGAAAATCGGCAAATAATAGCGCCGCATATGGATTATTGGCGCCGGCGGGCAGAGCCACGCTGCCGGCGTTGGCCGGGCTCAAGTCGAGCGCCACCCATTCGGTCGGCGCGCCCTTCGGTTTCGCGGCGAGCACGTGGTTGCGAAAAATCGAAATCGACATCGGCATTTCCCCTGCAGCCATAAGCTCATGCATGGCGCCGCCCGAAATCATGTGCATCTTGATATCAAGGCTGCGAAGCTGCTTCACGTACTCTTCACCTTTGGCCTTGATCATGGCGCCGAGAAAACGCACGCCGGTGGTATCGCCACTGACGGCAATCTTGCCTTTATTTTCGGGTCGCGCCAGTTCAGCGAAGTTTTTCGGCACATCCGCGGCGCGAATCAAATTATGATTATAACCCAGGCCGACAATCGATTCCCGATCGGTAGTCCAAAGCACGCGGCCCTTATCGGCTTCTTCCCTCGCGTCCTCCGGGAACTGCGCGAGATGCGGCGAATAGTACGGCATCAGCAGTTTGTTTTCGCGCATCATCATCAGTGTCGACGGCGTGGTTTCGATCAAATCGGCGATGTTGCGCTTGCTCTGCGCTTCGCTCAGGAGCCGGCGGGTGAGATCGTTGGGACCGGCGCGGTAGGTTTCGACTTTGATGCCGGGATATTTCGCTTCAAAGATATTGGCGATGTCGCGATGCGCCGTGAGGCTCGTATACCAGACCATCTTCTCTTCTTTTTTCGCGCCGGCTTTGAGCATCTCCTCGCGATCCGCGCCGCGGTAGTTGGCAAGCTCGGCGACGGATTTCGTCTGCGCAAAGCAAATCGATGTGAGCAAACAGAGTGTTAGTGGTGCGGTAAACAAGAATCGCATTGCGCCCCCCTATCGAGGTTTAGGCACATCCAACTCGGAACGGCATCGTCTGTCATCCTGAACGAAAGTGAAGGATCTGGCACTTCAGACACCGATCACTCCAACACTCCATCCCGCCGGTGCGCCGCGATCGTCTCCTCGTCATAACCCACCACATCGCGCAGAACCGTTTCAGTATCTCTTCCGAGCACGGGAAATTCCCAGCGGCGGGTCAGCTGCGCATTGGTGAATTGCAGCGGAAAATTCGGCAGCACCACGCGACCGAGACGAGGATTGTCCACAGCGACGATAAAACCGCGCTGTTGCAGGTGGCGATCATTGACCAGGTCCTCGCCGGTTTGCACAACGCCGCACGGGATTCCTACCGATTGCAGTTCATGCCTGACCGCGAATGCGTCTTTGTTCTGCGTCCAGCCACCAATAAGCGCATCCAGCGCCTCGCGGTTTTTCAGTCGCTCGGCATGGGTCGCAAACCGGGGACCGTCGATCATGCCGGAACCGATAATTTTCGCCAGCGCTGCCCACTGTTGCTCGTTTTCCGCGGCAATAACGCACCAGCGGTCTTCGCCAAGACATCGATAGCAACCGTGTGGCGCGACGGATGGCGATACATTTCCACTCGGCTCGGGGTTTTTTTCGCTTGCTGCGGCTTCCATGAGGTGCGCGCCAATCATGAATGCCGTCGCTTCCGACTGTCCGAGGTCGATGAACGCGCCGCGCTTCTGCCGCTCGCGATAGAGCACGCCCGAAATAATGATGATCGCGCACAAAGTACCGGATACGTAATCCGGGAAAACCGTTTGTGACCCGATCGGCGGATTCGTCACTCCTGGGTGATTCCACAAATACGTCAGTCCGGTAAACGCCGTGATATTGACGCCGACGGTGGAAAAATGCCGCTTCGGCCCGGTGGTGCCGAGCCCCGGCATCCGCAGATTGATGATATCGCGGTTGACTTTGCACAGCTGATCGTACGCTAACCCGATCCGTTCCACGACATCGACGCTATAATTGTCCAGCACCGCGTCAGCCTTGGCGACAAGATCGTGCAGCACCGTTTGTCCTTTGGGGTGCTTCAGATTCACGGTGAAAGATCGTTTGTTGCGATTAAATTCCAAAAATCGCGGCGACAAATTGGGATCTTCCCCCGTGCCGAAGAACCGAAACGGGTCCATGCCGCCCTTGCTCGACTCGACTTTGATCACGTCGGCACCGAGTTCGGCCAAAATCGTGGTCCCGTACGGTCCGGCAAGCACGTGATCGAAGCTCACGATGCGCATACCTTCGAGCGGTCCGTTGCCACTCTGGCGCTGTCCCGTGCCGTCGGACTTTGCACGGAAGTCATTGACTCCCTCTGTTCTCTCCCCCGAACCGAGGGAGACGTAAGAGGGGGAACGCCAGCTGTCCAAGATCGGCACACTCCCCACAGCCGGGCGCGTGCCATCGATCATAAACGGAATCGCCGGTTGTTGGGTTTTCCCAAACCCGGCGTGCTCCGCCGAGGCCATGAAGCCCCGTTCGCGCACTTGTTCGTCATTCACAAACCCAAGCGGCGTGTTCACCGGCACGCACGGAATGCCTTTCGCTTGCAGAAACTCGGTGATTTCCGCCATCGTGAATCCGCTCAGGAAACCTTCCACCGCCAAATTGAGCTCATCGGCGTGCGCGCGCCGGTAGAGATTGTTGAGCCAGTCGGGCGCATCGAACGCCGGCGGATGATTTTTCCACAGAGACAGAAACAGCTTCCAATGTTGCCGGGTGACATAAAGGTAGACAAAACCGTCTTTGCAGGAAAATATTCTCGCCGGCGCCACGGAGCCGTGTTGGCTGCCGGCGCGCTTGGCGATCTGCTGTTCGTTGGCCCACAAGCGTATGATATGTTCCTGCGTCGCCAAGCATTCCTGCATCGAAGCATCGACATGATCGCCTCGCTCTGTGCGCTCGCGCCGATAAAGCGCCGCGAGCAATCCCGCTGTGGCGAACAAACTCGCAAAGTAATACGCCTGGGTCTCCGGCGGCTTTACCGGCGGCAAGGACGGATCTCCCGAGATATACAAGAATCCGCTTTCGGCTAGAGCGACTAAATCGTTGGACGCCAGGTTTTTCTTCGGTCCGGTTTGACCAAACCCCGTGATCGACGCCATCACGAGCCTGGGATTGATCGCCGCGAGATTTTCATAGCCGAGTCCTTTGCCGTCCAAATCGCCCGGTTGAAAACTCTCGATGACCACATCGGCGTCCTTCACCAACTCGCGCAACTCCGCGCGCCCTGCTTCGGCGTGCAGATCCAGAACCTTACTCGCCTTGCCCGCGTTCAGATGCGCGAATACCGTGCTCAATCGTTTGCCATCGGCAGAAGTAATGAATGGCGCCAGGTTACGGACGGGATCGCCGCCCGGCGGCTCGATTTTTATGACTTCCATGCCGAGATCGGCGAGCACGCGGCCGCAAAGCTGCCCGTTCAAATCAGTTAAATCCAGCGCTCTGAATCCTTTGAGAAAGTCTCCGCTCATAGTCCTGCCTTAGATCTTCTTCAGAATGATTGCATCGGATCAAGATCTCTCACGGAGTTTATCGTGAGTCTGCCGAACGGTTCGAGATGACAACCGACGTGCTTGTCATTCCGAGAGAAGCGAGGAATCTTTCTCGACCGGTTTACGCACCCACATAGCGGCTGCGCATATCGTTTAAAATTTGCGCTGCCTCGCTGGCCATTCTCTCGACGATTTCTTTTGCCGGCCGGTTGCTTTTCTCCTCGCTGAGCATTCCCGCCACTTGACCCCCCGGCACATGCAGCACATCGACGCGCTCGGCCGCTTCGGCGGCGCGGCGAATCTCGTCCATCGCATTCCCCTGGTATGGCGTCGGCATCGCCTCCAGTCCCGACTCGAGCCATGCTTTGATCACGGAGCTGCGATAATGCCGTGCGTAATGCCCGCTG
>Ga0075424_100006337_pt1 | contig 11390 bp, 13 predicted proteins | sample SoiMethybrSBSTD3_FD_75301 | JGI IMG/M metagenome (GOLD analysis project Ga0075424, IMG submission 75301) | Bulk soil microbial communities from a Populus tree surrounding site in Tennessee, USA - Soil MetaG P. TD hybrid SBSTD3 | ecosystem: Environmental > Terrestrial > Soil > Tree plantation...
GGCCAAATTGCGAGCCAGACGAGGCCCGAGGGAGGCCGCAGCCCGAGGCGTACGTGGCCGTTCGAGCCGAGAGGCCTTGCCACGAGGCGAGGGCTGAGTGGATCGTACGTTGAGGGCTGCGGCCGACCGAGAACGTGGCAGTTCGAGCTGAGCCGCGCTGCGGCGAGGCGAGGGCTGAGTCGATCTGGCGAAGTCAAGTTGGCCCGGCACTAGGAGATGCGGACGCGGGAGGTGCCGAGGACGAAGAGGGCCCAGGCCGCCAGCACCCCGACGGGGGCGGCGCCGAAGGGCACGGCGTAGGAGCCGGTGAGGTCGAACAGGAAGCCAGCCACCGCGGGACCGAGGGCAGCTCCCGCGCGCCAGCCCAGGTTCAGCACCCCCATGATGGCGCCGATGGCCCGCAGCCCGAACACGTCGGGTATGACCTTGGCGACCATGGTATCAGCGGCGGCGAACCCGGCGCCGAACAGGGTCATGGCGGCGAGCATCACGGTTGGCGAGGGCAGCCACACGAGCACGATCATGGCCAGCGTCATGGCGAGGAAGCCCGCGCGCACGGTGGTGAGAGTGCCGAGGCGATCGGAGGCCAGCCCCGAGACGAGGCGGCCGCCGAGGGCGCCGACACCGTAGGCGGTGAGCACGAGGGACGCCCCGGCGAGGCTCGCCCCCCGATCGCGCGCATACGGCACGATGTGCACGGTGACCATGAACACGAGTCCGCCCTGGAGGAGCCACGAGGCGTTGAGGCTCCACTGGCGAGGATCGGTGAGCGCCTCACGCAGGGTGAGGCCGCCCGGCGTGGGCGGAGCGGCCCGATCGGAGCGGCCCGCCGCGATCTCCGGGCCATGCGGCAGGCGCACGGAGACCGCGCCCACCATGGCGAGCAGGCCCGCGCCGCCGCCCAGCACGGCGTAGGCGGCGCGCCAGCCCATCAGGGTGATGAGCAAGGCCGCGAGCGGGCCCGCCGTGACGTAGCCCAGGTTGAAGCCGACGAGCACAAGCGAGAGGGCAAGGCCGCGCCGGTCGGCGAACCAGCGCGCGATGGTGGTGGCGCTCAGGAGATAGAAACTCGAGGTGCCCACTCCGCCCAGCACGCCGATGAAGAGGTAAAGCTCCCACAGCGTGCTCACACTCGCGATCAGGGCAAAGGCCGAACCGGCCAGGGCCACCGTGAGCACGAGCATGATCCGCGGGCCGAACCGGTCGGCGAGGGCGCCGATGCCGAAGCCGGCGAGACCGCCTACTAAAAGATTGATCGACAGCGCGGTGGACACCGCCCCCCGACTCCAGCCGAAGGCCTCCACGACGATGGGCAGGAAGACGCCGAAGGCGGCGAGCGGGATGGCCATGCCGCAGGTGACGAGGAAGAGGCCGGCCACGATCAGCCAGCGGCGGGCGGACGGGCGCAACAGGCGGCTCCTCACGCTGGCCACGGAGGGGACGGGGCGGCCTAGTCGATCTCGAGCGTGATCGGGCAGTGGTCCGAGCCCTGCACCGTGGGCATGATGCCCGCCGCCTTGACGCGGCCACGCAGCTCCTCGGACACGAAGAAGTAGTCGATGCGCCATCCGATGTTGCGGGCCCGCGCGCCCGTCTTCAGGTCCCACCACGTGTAGTGCCCGGGCTCGGCCACGAAGATGCGGAAGGTGTCGTGATAGCCGTGGGCCACCAGCTTGCTCACCCATTCCCGCTCCACGGGCAGGAAGCCGGGTGTCCCCTCGTTCTCCTGGGGGCGGGCGATGTCGATCTCGGTGTGGGCGGTGTTCACGTCACCGCACACCACGATGCCCTTGCCCGCTCGGCGCAGCCGCTCCGTGTAGGCGAGGAACTCCTCGTAGAACTGCAGCTTGTGGGCGAGCCGCTCGGGGCCCATCCCGCTGTTGGGGAAGTAGCCGTTGAAGAGATGGAAGTCCTCGTACTCCGTGTGGAGCACGCGCCCTTCCCTGTCGAGAGCGGGGGAGCCGAAGCTGCTGCCCACGGCGAGGGGCGCCGCCTTGGTGTAGGTGGCCACCCCGCTGTAGCCCTTCTTCTCGGCCATCCTCCAGTACGAGCGATAGCCTGCGAGGTCCCTGAGCTCGGGGGTGAGGGTCTCCTCCTGGATCTTCGTCTCCTGGAGGCACAGCACGTCGGGATCCTGGGCGGCCACGAACGTCGGAAGGCCTTTCTTCCACGCGGCGCGGATGCCGTTGACGTTCCAGGAGATGAGCCTCATGCGAGGCGGGAACGACCCTAGCCGCGCCCCATCGTGTAGAACTCCGCGTTCGGCTTCATGTCTGCGAGGTTGGCCATGCGGTTCGAGAGATTGAAGAAGGCGGCCACCGCGCCGATGTCCCAGATGTCGGAGTCGGTGAAGCCGTGGCCGCGCAGCGTCTCGAAGTCCGCCTGGTCGATCTCCGCCGAGTGCTCCGTCACCTTGACGGCGAAGTCGAGCATGGCGCGCTGGCGCGGGGTCAGGTCCGCGTTGCGGTAGTTCGCGCTGATCTGGTCCGCGAGATACGGATCCTTGCTCAGGATGCGGAGGGCGGCCCCGTGGGCCACCGTGCAGTAGGTGCAGGCGTTGATGCGGCTCACCGCCACCACGATCATCTCCCGCTCGGCGCGCGAGAGGCCCGAGGGGCCCTTCATGAGCGCGTCGTAGTAGTGGAAGAAGGCCCGGAAGTGCTCGGGCTTGTAGCCGTAGGCGAGGAACACGTTGGGCGTGAAGCCGGCCTTGGCCGTGTTGCTGTCCACGACCTCCCGGATGTCCGCGGGCAGGCTCTCCGGCGCAGGGACGGGGAAGCGGCTGATCGGTCTCTTGTCGTCGGCCATGACGGCTCTCTCCTCGACGTCGAATAGTGAAGCCCCGGCCAGTGACTTCGGCCGGGGCTCCAGGTTTGGGCAGCCGGGCTGCGCTACGCTTGCTGGATTGCGCTGAGCCTCCACGCACTGGGTCCGACGGGGCGCATGAAGGTCCAGTACTCCTCGAACTTCACCGGCTCGGTGCGGCTCCCGTCCACCACCTGACCCGACCGCTCGTCCACCGTGAAGTCGAGCAGGCTCGCCAGGAAGTGCACGGTGACGTAGTCGAGGCCGCTCTCCTGCCAGGCCTCGGTGACGGCGACCGAGCGCACCGCGATGTTCTCCAGCCGGTTGACCCGGCCCTGACCGCGGAGACGCTCACAGTCCTTCTGGAGGATCTCCATCATCTCCGGCGTGAGCACGGCCGAGGCCTGGCTCATGTCGCGATTCATCCACGCCGCCTGCACCTTGAAGAAGATGTCCGAGGCAATCTCCGTGAAGCGGGACGGATCGAAGCTCGCGTCCATCTGGCGGATGTTGGCCACGCCCCGATCGAGATCGCTCGGTCCCGTGTCGACGGGCTGCGCCTGATAGGCCGAAGGGGAGTACTGGGGCTGCGGCTGGCTCTGCCACTGCCCTCCCCCACCCTGGCCGTAGCCGGTGGCGGGCTCAGGCGCGCTCGAGCGGCCGCGCATCATCCGGAAGAGGAGGAAGATACCGCCGCCGATGAGCAGGATCTCCATGAGACCGATGCCGCCGCCGAAGCCGTGACCGAAGAGCATGCTGCCGAGAAGCCCGCCGAGCGCGAGCCCGGCGAGGCCGCCCATGAGACCCGCGCCCCAGCCGGAACGCTGCGGCTGAGGCTGCGACTGCGGGAACGACGACGGCGGAGACGAGGGCTGGCTGGGCGTCATGGGATTCGGTGTCGGCCGGGCGGGAGACGAGTAGCTCCGTGAACCGCGGCTACCGCCCGAGCTGCCGCCGCCCGCCCGCGCCCACGCGTCGGTCACGAGCAGCACAGGAGCGAGCGCGAGGATCGCAAGACATGCAATGGCAACGGATCGCTTCATGGGTTTTCCTCCTTGGGCTCCGGGAGCGCGAAGCTCGGGCGCCACGGTCACAGTATAGACGACGATTCGGCTTCGCGGGTCAAGAGGCGGCCCGGCGCAGCCGGTCCATGATGGCGCGACCCAGCCCGACCTCGGCTATGCCCTCGACGAATATGGCGTCTACGCCCGTGGCATCGAGGTCGCGGAGAGCCTCGAAGAGCTCACGCGCATAGGCCTCCAGGTCGACGGGCATGGACCTCACCCGGAGGCCAGGCCGATCGAGTCGGACGGAGCGCTGGACCATCAGGGCGACCGATTTGCCGCCATCGAGCCAGGAGAGGACGGCCTCCTCGCCTGCGCCCGCGTCGATGAGGATCACCCTGGCTCGCGGTGCGTAGTGGCGGAAGCGCAGTCCAGGCGATCGTCCCGCGGCCTCGTCGTCACCGCTGGCGACTCGCACCCGCCCCAGGTGGGCCTCGAGCTGCTCCAGCGTGACGCCGCCCGGCCGGAGCAGCGTGGGAGGCTCGGTGGTCATGTCGAGCACGGTGGACTCGAGGCCGACGGAGGTGGAGCCGCCGTCCAGGATGAGTTCGATCCGGCCTCCCAGATCTTCGAGCACGTGCGGCGCGCGGGTGGGGCTCGGGCGACCCGAGCGATTGGCGGAAGGCGCGGCGAGCGGGCGGCCGGCGGAGCGGATGAGCGCCTGCGCCACTGGGTGCGCCGGCGCGCGCACGGCCACCGTGTCGAGCCCGCCCGTGGTAATGAGGGGCACGGCGGCCGCGCGGTCCAGGACGAGGGTGAGGGGGCCGGGCCAGAAGCTCGCCACGACCTCACGGGCTCGATCCGTCACTCGCACGGCGACCTCGTCGAGCGCGGTCGCATCGGCGACGTGCACGATCAGCGGGTTGCCTCTCGGCCGCTCCTTGGCCTCGAAGATCCTCGCCACCGCCACCGCCGAGAGGGCGTCGGCGCCGAGGCCGTACACCGTCTCGGTGGGAAAGGCCACAAGACCGCCCGCCCGGATCACCTCCGCGGCGCGGGTCAGGGCTTCCGGCGTCGCCTCGAGAACCTGGGTACGCATGGACACGGTGGCCGACCCTACCCGAGCGCGCCCCACGGGGCAAGGTCGCCCTTGACAGCCCCGGGAGCCACGCCCTAGCGTGCGTCTCAAAGAGGATACACATCATGACTCGACTGCTCGCTCTGCTCACGGCCCTGATCCTGGCCGTCGGTGTCGCGGCGGCTCCCCAGGCCTACGCCCAGGCGAAGAAAGACGCCCCGGCCAAGGCTGACACCAAGTCCGACACGAAGAAGGAGCTGCTGGACATCAATTCAGCTTCGGCCGACGAGCTGAAGACCTTGCCGGGCGTGGGCGACGCGTACGCGAAGAAGATCATCGACAACCGCCCGTACGCGAAGAAGGACCAGCTCGTGTCGAAGAAGGTCATCCCCGAGAAGACCTATGAGGGGATCAAGAACCTGATCATCGCCAAGCAGAAGTAGCCTGCCGGAACTTTCCCGCCCCCCCGGTCTGACTGGTCACATGCGCCCGGCATGGACCCGGTCGGGAGCGAACATGGACGTTGGCCGTCGGCCGTTCCGCCATCCTCTGAAGCCCGGACCGCGGCGCGGACGTCAGGCCGACTGCACGCCGAGCAGCTCGACCTCGAAGATCAGGGTCGCGCCCGGCGGGATCACGCCGCCCGCGCCGCGGTCGCCGTAGCCCAGGTGCGCGGGGATGATGAGCTTGCGCTTGCCGCCCACCTTCATGCTACCCACACCCTCGTCCCAGCCCTTGATGACCCGCCCCTTGCCGATGGGAAAGGTGAGCGGCTCGCCCCGATCCACTGAGCTGTCGAACTTCTGGCCGCTCTTGAGCCACCCCGTGTAGTGCACGCTCACCGTGTCGCCCGTCTTCGGCCGCGCTCCCGTCCCCTCCACGATCTCCACGTAGCCGAGGCCCGTGGCCGTCTCGATCACCTGCTCGTCCGCCATGTGGTCTCCTTCCGGAATCGGGACTCGCGGGCTCGGCTATCGTATTCGTCGGCGAGCGCCGGACGCGAGTCGGAATGGGGTGAGGGTCTCCGCGGAGTTTTCGCATCTAGTGGGTCCGGCGACCGACGAGGGCCGCCTGGAGAGAGCGTCGATCGACGCGCGAGAGGCCGCGGATCATCGCCGGCGTGAGGAGAGGCGTGTGAGGAGCATCGACCAGGTATTCGGGAATCCACCATAGGTTGGCCTCGGAGGTCATCCAGCCGGGATGCAGCCGGTCGAAGCGCGTGAGATTGACGGGACGTGAGAAGGCACGAAGGGTCCGCTCGCCGCGCAGGTTGATATAGCCTTCGAAGTAGCTCATGGCCAGCTCTCGCAAGGTCCGGTGGATCGGCTCGCGGTAGCGCACCCCCGAGAAATTGCTCTTGGCGATCGCGCCCCAGTGCCCACGCTCGCGAAAGACGGCGATGACGTGGTCCACATCCTGCACCGCCTCAAGATCGAGCAAGAGCGGCGGGTACCCCAGAACCCGCAGCGCCGCGGCGGCGAAGATGGCGCCCTCGAGACAGTGGGCGGTGCGCTCGCGAAGCACGCAGCGCGGTGACCACGCGGTGCTGGCCAGATGATACGGCATGGCGTCGAGGGTCCGCTGAATGCCCTGGGGCGACCTGAGCGCCCGCAGGGCACGGAGCTCCTGTGGGGTGAAGCCTTCGGCCCGGCTCGGCATCAATGGGTGACCGGCCGCTCGGCGCGGACGGGTGGCGGCTCGGTCGGGACACCCGCGAAACGCTCGCGAAGGCGCATCCAGAGCTGGAGCCGCGACCAGTCCGGCTCGTCGACGTAACGCGGCACGGCGGGATCGATCCATGGATTCGGGAAGAACACGGTGAGCATCTGCTCGGCACGCCCGTTCCACATGCGCAGTCCCCACGCATTGGCCAGGCCCCTTGCGTCGAGATTGCGGAAGAAGGCAGCGCGAGCGCAGCGCCGCCATTCAGCGAGCGCGGGCGGCGTGGGGAGGGTGGCGCTGCCGCGATTGGCCCCGATGCAGAGGTGGAAGTGCCAGGGGGCGGCGCCCGGCACGTCGATGGTCGCGTAGCCGTCGAAGAGGGCGACGGTAGGGCGGTCCGTGAAGCGCCCTTCGTAGACGGCTCCCTCGATGCAGGGACCGAAGATCACCTCGCGCCAGTGCTCCTCGAAGCACTCGCGCAGCAGGGCGAGGAGGGTCGCCTCCGCGCAATCGACCTCGAAGTACTCCGTGCGGGTGCCGTCGAGGTTGGGCTCGGCCATACCGCTCCCCACCCGCGCGGCGGGCCGGCGCCCTAGTCGGGCACGCTGTTCAACACGTAGACGGCAACGATGAGGCTCGTGCCCTCCGGGAAGGGGCCGAACCACTTCTCGTAGATCGGCACCACTTCTGCGCTCCGGTAGAGCTTGATCAGCGTCCGGTCCACCGCGAGGTGGAAGTTCGGATCACCGCGCTTGACCATGAGGGCGTAGGGCTCGTAGGAGATGAAGTCCTCGATCAAGTAGAGCTTGGCGGGATTCCGCGAGGAGACGGCCAGCCCCGAGAGGAGCGTGCGGTCCGAGGCGTAGGCGTCGATCTTGGCGTCGTCGAGCGCGGCCAACCCCTCCGCGTGATCCTTCACGGCGAGCAGGGTCACGTTCTGGAGGTTGAGCTTCTTGATCACGTCGCGGATCGCGCCCTCGGTGGTGGTGCCGGGGATGACGGCGACGCGCTTGCCCGAGAGGTCGGTGAGCCGGTTGATCTTCGCCTCACTCAGGGTGAGGAGGCTGCCCCCGTCGAGAAAGGTCAGCACCGTGAAGTCGACCTGGGCCATGCGACGGAGGGTCTTGGTGGTGGAGCCGCACTCGATGTCCACGGTGCCGTTGTTCACCGCGCCGATGCGGTCCTCCGGCGTCACCTTGACCCACTTCAGGTCGAGCTGGGCGAGGCCGAGGTCCTTCTTGATGCCTTCGGCGACGCGGAGGCAGAGATCGATGGAGTAGCCCTGCGGCTTGGGATCGCTGGCCGTCACGAAGGAGAAGGGGGGCGAGGACTCGCGATAGCCGATGGTGAAGACGCCTGTGCGCTTGATCCGGGCGAGGGTGTCTTCCTGCTGCTGCGCGGCCGCCGGAACGGCCGAGCCGAGGAGTAGCGCGCCGAGGAGCAGAGCCAGCATCGAAGGCAGCAATCGTCGCATGGCGGTCTCCTTACTCGGGCAGGCCGTTCATGAGGTACATGTTCACGATCAGGGGGCCGGCGGTGGTCATGGACCCGAAGTACTTCTCGAAGACCGGCGCCACCTCACCCGATCGGTACATGCCCGCGAGGCCGCGGTTGACGGCGAGTCGGAAGGCGGCGTCACCCCGTCGGAGGACGAAGCCGTGCGGCTCGTACGAGAAGTACTCGTCGACGAGGGAGAGCTTCTCCGGGCTCTTGGAGGTGCGCCCCATCCCGATGAGGAGGGTGCGATCGGAGGCATAGGCGTCGATGGTGTGGTTGTCGAGGGCGGCCACGCCCTCCGCGTGATTCTTCACCTGCACCACGGTGGTCTTCACCCCATGCTTGGCGATGGCCATGGTCAGCGCCTTCTCCGTGGTCGTCCCCGGCACCACCCCCACCCGTTTGCCGTCGAGGGTGGCGATGCCCCGAATGCCCGAAGCGTCCGTGACAAGGAGGCTGCCACCGTCGACGAAGGTCATGAGGCTGAAATCCACCTGCTCCTGGCGGGTGAGGGAAGCGGTGGTGGAGCCGCATTCGAGGTCGACGGTGCCGTTGATCACGGAGGTGAGACGGTTCTCCGGCGTCACCTTGACCCACTTGGTCTGCAGGTTGGTGAGCCCGAGCTGCCGCGCGATGCCCGCGGCGATGCGTGTGCAGAGCTCCACGGAGTATCCCGCGGGCTTGCCGTCGTCTCCCGTGTAGGCGAAGGGGCGCGCGTCCTCTCGATAGCCCAGGGTGATGGTGTTCGAGCTCCTGATCTTCTGGAGCGTGTCAGGCTCCGCGGCCATGACCGGGGTAACGAGCAGGACGGCGGCCAAGAGCGACGTCAGCAGTCGAGTCATGCGTGTGCCCTTTCGCGGGTGGGTTGGCGAGCGAAGGCACCGTAGCACCTTTGCCCGTGGCGACGCAAGGATGGCCGCCGTCACCGCTTGACGGCGATGCGCGGCGACGGCTGACCCACGTGGAGGTGCGCGCCCGAGGCCGAGCCGGGGATCACGCCCCACGCGGCGATGAAGGGAATCCCCGCCTCGCGCAGGTAGTCCATGAGGGCTCGACCCTCGGGGCTGTCCGGGTGCACCGCGATGTCGAGGGCATCTCGATGATCGAGGCCCATGCGGTCGTGGAGCGGCGTCTGGCCGTACGCGCTCACGGGCAAGGGACGGCCGAAACGCCGGACGAAGAACTGTTCGAGCTGGGCTGCCCCCGCCTTGAGCGACCAGGCGGTGGGGCCGTTGTAGCGGATGAGGGTCGCCGTCTGCTCGTAGCCGCCGCGGCCCAGCGGCGCGCGGCCCGCCACCGCGCGGGCGGTGGTCGCCTCGGCGAGGGCATGATCCACCTCGGCCACGGCGCGATGGGTGTCCTCGATCTTGGCCTGGGCCTTCTGCACGGCGGCCTCCGTCGCCTCGAGCTCCTTCCTCGAGATGATGCCGCGCTCGAAGAGGACGCGCCGCTGGTCGCGCTGCTCGGTGACGCGCGCCAGCTCCTGCTCGTAGAGCGGCAGCAGGGCCTCGAGCTTCGCCCGATAGTCCGTGAGGGCCGTCACCACCTCGCCGGCCCGCTGGGCGACGGTGGGCGCGGGGGCGTCGGCGGCGACGGCGGAACCCGCGAGGAGAAGGATCAGGACGACGGCGGCCAGGTGGCCGCGGCGTCGCCTCAACGGGGCCGCGGCGGATGGGCGCGCACGGTGGCCTCGTCGATCTCCGTGCCCCAGCCCGGTCCGGTGGGCAAGGTGAGATAGCCGTCCTTGACGTCGGGCTTCACCGTGACGATGTCGTCGTGCCATGGCACCACATCGGGATCCGTCTCCATGATACGCAGGTTCGGCACCACCGCGCAGAAGTGGGCGCTCATCATGGTGGCGAGCGGGCCGTAGAAGTTGTGGGGGGCGACGTTGATCTCGTAGGTGTCGGCCATGTTCGCGATCTTCACCGACTCCCCCACCCCATTCCACGGCGTGTCGATGATGGCCACGTCCATCGAGTAGTTCTCGAAGTACGGGCGATAGTCGCGGCGCCCGAAGAGGCTCTCACAGGAGGCCACGGGCATGGGCACCTGGCTCCGGATGTAGCCGAGCGCCTTGGGGTCGCGCGTGTCCATCTCCACCCAGAAGAGATCGAAGGACGCCATGGCGCGGGCCACCTTGATGAAGCCTTCCGTCTTGTAGTTGAAGTTGAGGTCGACCAGGATGTCCATGTCCGGTCCCGTGCCCTCGCGGAAGGCGGCGAGCTGATCCCGCACCGCATTCAGCACGAAGCGCTCCGCGTTCAGCTCGGGAAAGCCTTCGCTGGTGCGGGCGAAGCCAGGGGCGAAGTTGCGCGGGTTGTCTCCGAAGATGAGCGCGTTGGTCTTGAGCCCGGTGTAGCCCTTGGCCACCACTTCGTTGCCCAGCTTCACGATGTCGTCCAGCGTCTTCACGGGCGGGATCTGCAGCTCCTTGTGGGAGCGCACCCGGTACGTCCCGCAGTGCGACCAGTAGAGGCGGATGCGCTCACGCACGGGCCCGCCCAGCATCTCGTAGACGGGAATGCCGAGGGCCCGCGCCTTCACGTCCAGCATGGCGTTCTCGATGGCCGCGATGGCCTGCTGCACCACGCCCCCCGAGGCCTGGCGGCGCTGCGCGTACATGAGGGTGACGTGGGCCTCCCATGCCCGCGGGTCCTTGCCGATGACGGAGGGCGCGAGCCGATCGATGACCGCGGAGAGGCCGGCCCCTCCGAAGGACTCGTTGTACTCGGCCCAGCCCACCAGGCCCGTGTCGGTGGTGAGCTTGAGGAAGTCGAAGTTGCGCGTGCCGGCGTCGCAGTGCAGCGACTCGAGCTTGGCGATCTTCATGGGCGAGCCCTCATGGGTGAGTGACGGGGCGGCTACGCGCTCAGCACGCGCACGGGCGCCCCCCGGAGGAAGGCCTGCACGTCCTCCAGGGCGTGGCCGTAGAACACGCGGTAGGTCTCCTCGGTGACGTAGCCGAGATGCGGCGTGATCACGATGTTGGGCAACGAACGGAAGGGATGATCGGCGGGGAGCGGCTCGGGCTCGAACACGTCGAGCCCGGCCCCCGCGATGGTCCCGTCGCGGAGGGCGCGCACCAGCGCGGCCTCGTCCACGATGGGCCCACGCGAGGTGTTCACCAGATAGGCGCTCCGCTTCATGAGCCCGAGCTCGCGCGCGCCCAGGAGGCCCCGCGTGCGCTCGCTCAAGACGAGGTGGATCGAGACGATGTCGGATCGCGCGAGCAGCTCGTCCTTGGCCACGAGAGTCGCTCCCACCTCCTCCGCTCGCGCCGCCGTGAGGTTCTGGCTCCACGCGAGCACGGTCATCTCGAAGGCGCGCCCTACCCGGGCCAC
>Ga0075424_100006341_pt1 | contig 11389 bp, 11 predicted proteins | sample SoiMethybrSBSTD3_FD_75301 | JGI IMG/M metagenome (GOLD analysis project Ga0075424, IMG submission 75301) | Bulk soil microbial communities from a Populus tree surrounding site in Tennessee, USA - Soil MetaG P. TD hybrid SBSTD3 | ecosystem: Environmental > Terrestrial > Soil > Tree plantation...
GGTCGTTCCGGCGATCAGGACAACCCACTTGGGCCAAAGCATCATCGAATGCGTGCTGTTGACCGGGACCTGATCCGCGGAGGGCATTATGGCCAGCGGTCATGTGTACCGCACTAACAGGCCGAACACATGGCTGCACCGACCAAGCCTGCTGTCGTGAAGATTCTTCTTGCCAACCCGGAGCCGTCCACACATGGCCCATTGCGGACCTGCCGCGATGTCCGTTCATGTGCCGCTTTGTGAGGCTGAGCGGACATCACGCCGCGAGCAGCGCCATTCCGCTTTTTATGAGTACAAGCCCTGGAACTTGCGCTAGCGCAGGCCGCCCGCGGCAGCGAGCCGCGGCGTGGCGGCACTCGCTGGCTTGCCGTTCGGCATATAGAGGCCGCGACGATCGGGATGCGGCCTGAACCGCTCGGTGAGTCCAACCACGGTCTCGGCGGCGCCAAGCACCAGATAGCCATCGGGCTCGATCTGGCGCGCCAGCCGGTCAAGCACGGCGACCTTGCTCTCCTGATCGAAATAGATCAGCACGTTGCGGCAGAATACGAGATCGAACATGCCGAGCGGGGCAAAGTCGTTGAGCAGGTTGAACGGACGGAACTGCACCATCGCCTTGATCTCGGGCGAAAGCTGCCAGCAGTCTCCGACCTGCGTGAAATATTTGATCAAGAGCTGGATCGGCAGTCCGCGCTGAACTTCGAACTGGCTGTAGACGCCGGCCCTGGCCTTCTCCAGCACCTCGGCCGAAATGTCGGTCGCCAGGATCTCGATGCGCCAGCCGGCCAGGCTCACACCCATCTCCTTGAACCCCATGGCGAGCGAATAAGGCTCCTGCCCGCTCGAGGCCGCCGCGCACCAGACGCGGATCCGCTTCTGCACCGCGCGCGCCTGCAGGAGAGCCGGCACGATGGCGTCACGGACATGATCGAATGGAATGCGATCGCGGAAGAAGAACGTCTCGTTGGTGGTCATGGCCTCGACCACATCCACGATCAACGACTCGGCGCTCGGCCGCTTGAGGTTGTGCACCAGGTCGGACAGGTTGCCGAGCCCTGCCCGGCGCACAACCGGCATGAGCCGGCTTTCGACCAGGTACTGCTTGTCGTGCGACAGCACGAGCCCCGACCGCTCCTTCAAGAGCCGCCGCAGGTAATCGTATTCGAGCGGGGTCACAGGCGGCTCCCTGAAAAGAGACGAATGACCGCCGGGGCGATGCGATCGAGTGGAAGCACGCTGGAGCACAAACCGGCATGCGTGACCGAGCCCGGCATGCCCCAGACCACGCTGGTTGCTTCATCCTGCGCAATCACCGCGCCGCCGGCGGCGACCAGATCGGCGGCCCCATTGGTCCCATCGCAACCCATGCCGGTGAGCACGAGCGCAAGGCACTTGGCGCCCCAGATTTCGGCCGCGGAGCTGAACAGTGGATCAACCGAAGGCTTGCAGAAATTCACCATCGGACCGTCAAAGATTCCAATCGTGGCCTCGCCGCCACGCCGATCCACGCGCATGTGCTTTCCGCCGGGCGCAATATAGATGTGGCCGGCGCGGACCGGCTCGCCGTCGACTCCTTCGCGCGCGACCCGCCCGCTCGCGCGCGACAGATGCTCGGCGAAGATGGTGGTGAAGGTTGGCGGCATATGCTGGACGATGAGAACCGGCGCTTCGTCGATCACCCGATTGAGCTTGGCGATCACGGCGTTGAGAGCCTGTGGCCCGCCAGTCGAGGCACCGATGAGAAGAACGCGCGGCTGAATGGGCGGGAACGGACGCAGCTTGATGACGTCTTGATCGGCTTCATCGACCGGCGCGTGGTCAACGCTCACTGCCGGGACCGGCTCGTCCACCGGCACCGCGGTGGGCCGCAAGGCTTTGGACCCGTGGTCTCCTGCCGGCGCGGCCGCAGGCGTTGTCTCGCGCGGCTGCGTTGCTGGACTCTTGCGGCGCAATCCGAGTGCGCGAATCTTTTCCACCAACTCGCGGTGGAAGGTTTCCGAGGTGGTGACTTCGCGAGTCGTTTCCGGCTTCGGAATATAGTCGGCGGCGCCGAGCGCCAGCGCCCGCAAGCTGATCTCCGCGTTGCGGCGGGTCAGCGTCGACGCCATGATCACCACCAGATCCGGCTTGGCGGCAAGCAGGCGCGGCAGCGCCGTGATCCCATCCATGTCGGGCATGTCGACGTCGAGGATGACAACGTCGGGATCGACGTGCTCAATCTGGGCAATGGCCTCGCGGCCGCTGCGCAATGCGGCCACGACCTCGAGCCCGGGCTCCGACTCGACCCAGCGGGCGATAAGGCCGCGCACCACGACGGCATCATCGACCACCATGACCCGAATGGGCCGTTGCGCGGTGGCCGAACGCAAGATCGGACGAGAAGCGGCGGTGATGGTCATCAGGACACGCTAAGGGCTCAACACAGCGCCACGGGATGGATGAGTCGAAACGCCAGATGGCGCGCCGGTCAAATCAACCCGACCTCTTGGAACTTGGCCTCGACGATTTCCTTGTCGAACGGCTTCATGATGTACTCGTTCGCACCCGCGTGCAGCGCCCGCGCGATATGAGCGACGTCGTTCTCGGTGGTGCAGAACACCACCTTGGGATGGTCGCCCTGCGGCAGCTTACGTAACGAACGCAGGAACTCGTAGCCGTCCATCTTCGGCATGTTCCAGTCGAGCAGGATCGCGTCCGGCATCTTGCCGCGGCAGGCTTCGAGCGCTTGCTCGCCGTCCTCAGCCTCCGCGATCTCGAACTCGAGCCCTTCCAGGATCCGGCGCGCCACTTTGCGAATGACGCTTGAATCGTCAACGACCAAGCAGGTTTTCATCGCTTCCTCTTTCTGGCGACCAAAAGTCGCCGTTGCCACTCACCGTCCGCTTTCCGTCTTGTCCGCTCACGCCGCCTCGGCATGAGCGCCGATATCGAGCACCCGATCCACGTCGAGCACGACCAGGAGATTGCCGTCGAGGCGATACACACCCGCCGAAACCCGTGCGAGCCGCGCGTCGAGATTGACGGGGTTGCTCTCCAGGCTTCCCGCCTGGAGCTTCATCACTTCGCCGATCGCATCGATCAGCAGACCATAGGACTCGCCCTTGCTCTCGATGCCGATCGCCATGCGCGCCTTGCCGGCCTCGACGGGCGGCAATCCGAGCCGCTGCCGCATGTCGACCGCCGTGACGATCCGGCCGCGCAGATTGAGCATGCCGGCGAATTCGGGCGCCGCGAGCGGCACCCGCGTGAGGCGCTCGGGCATGAACACGTCCTGCACGCCGGAGATCGGCAGGCCGAACAGCTGGCCACCGATCGTGGCGGTGACATATTCGATGGTGTGATCGCTGGTGCTCATCGTCTGCTCATGCCGCGCAATCGATGTCCGCGGTCTGCTCCTTGAGCGCCGCGATCAGACCCTGGCGGTCGAATTTGGCCACGTAGTCGTGCAGGCCGACCTTGCGGCCGCGCTCGATCGCCTCCGGCGAAGCGAGCGACGAGAGCCCGATCACCGGGATCGACGCCGTGCGCGGATTCTTCCGGACCGCCGCCGTCAGATCGAAACCGTCCATGCCGGGCATGTCGAGATCGGTCACCACGATGTCGAAGCGCTCGCCATCCTCGAACAGCGCAAGCGCCGCCTTGGCGGACTCCGCTGATGTCACCGCATAGCCCGCCGCCTTGAGCACAGGGGCCAGCATGTTGCGGAAGAATGGCGCATCGTCGATCAGCAACACGCGAACCGGCGCCCGCTCGATACGGCCGCCGGCCCAGGCCATCCAGTCCTCGAAGGCAAGCGGCAGGTAGTGCGCGATGTCGACCACCTCGGTGGCCTGCCCCTTCACGATCGCCGAGCCGAGCACGCCGGGGCGTTGACTGGCGAGCTCGATGCGCAGCCGCTCCTCGACGATGTCGACAATCTCGTCGACAACAAGCCCCATCGAGCGCCCCTCGTCCGCGAACACCAGCAGCGGCTGAACGCCCTTGTCCTTGATCCGCACGTCCTCGTTGACCATGACCAGCGGCATGAGCTGGCCGCGGTACTGCACCATCAGGCGGCCGTCGTTGCCCTCGATGGTCTTGGCGTCGATCTCTTCCAGTCTGGTCACCAGCGAGAGATGAACGGCCTTCGGCTGCGGCGAGCCGGCGCGGAACACGAGCAGCGACTCCATGCTGGCAGCTTCGCTTCGCTGCTCGATCTCGCGCGCATTCTCGGCCGCGTGCTGCGCGGCGGCCGAGCTGCCGATCGCATTGGCGAGGCCGTTCGGATCGATGATCATGATCACCGAGCCGTCACCCAGGATGGTGTTGCCGCCGAACAGCGCGATGTTGCGCAGCCGGCTGCACATCGGCTTCACCACGATCTCCTCGGTGTGGAACACCGCATCGACCACGACGCCGAACGTCTGGTTGCCGACCTGCATCACCACGATGAAGGCACTGGCCGTCTCGTCCTGCGCTTCGGCAAGCCTGAGCATGCTCTTGAGCGTGACCAGCGGAAGGAGCTTGTTGCGCAGGCGCAGAACGGCCGCATCCTTGATGCGCTCGATGCGATGCTCCGAATTGGCACGCACGCGCACCAGCTCGACCACGGCGAGCTGCGGGATCGCGAAACGGTCGCCCGCCGCCTCCACGATCAGCGCCGACACGATGGCGAGCGTGAGCGGGATCTTGATGGTGAAGCTCGTGCCGCGGCCGGGCACCGTCTTGACGTCGATGGTGCCGCCGATCTCATCGATATTGGCGCGCACGACGTCCAAGCCAACGCCACGGCCCGACACGTTCGTCACTTGGCTGGCGGTGGAAAAGCCGGGCGTGAAGATGAACTTGAACGCCTGAGCGTCCGGCATCTTCTCGATCTCGGCTTCGGTCGCGAGCCCGCGCGCCACTGCGGTCGTCTTGATCCTCTGGGCGTCGAGGCCGCGCCCGTCGTCAGCGATCTCGATGATGATGTGACCGCCCTCATGCCAGGCCGAGAGGCGGATCGTCCCCTTTTCCGGCTTGCCGCTAGCTTGGCGCCGGGCCGGATCCTCGATCCCGTGATCGGCGGAGTTGCGCACCATGTGCGTCAGTGGATCCTTGATCAGGTCGAGCACCTGGCGATCGAGCTCGGTCTCGGCGCCGTGCATCTCGAGCTCGATCGGCTTGCCGAGCTCATTGGACAGATCGCGCACGATGCGCGGCAGCTTCTGCCAGGCGTTGCCGATCGGCTGCATGCGCGTCTTCATGACGCCCTCCTGCAGCTCGGCGGTGACATTGGACAGCCGCTGCAGGGGAGCCTTGAACTCGGAGTCCTCGTGACGGCGCACGATCTCGAGCAACTGATTGCGGGTCAGCACCAGCTCCGACACCATGGTCATGAGCTGCTCGAGCGTATCGACGTGCACGCGGATCGACTTGTTGGCAAGGCGGCTCTCGGCGCTCTCTTCGGAGGAGCGCGGTGCCTCATCGGCCTTCGCGCGCGCCTCAGCGGCCGACGGCGCTGCCTCGGCAGGAGCGGTGCGCCGGGGCGCGGCTGGCGCTGCCTTCTGCTGCTCGACCTTCGGCGCTGCAGCCGGAGCAGCTCCCGAAACCTGCGCGGCAGCTTGCTCGAGCTGCTCGATGAGATCCCGATCGTCGCCCGCCTGCTCGGCCTGGTTGCGCTCCAGCTCATCGAGCAGCACCTTGATCCGGTCGATGGTGGCCAGGATCAGGCTGACCGATTCGCCAGTGACCGGCGCGCCATCGCGGAAATTGCCGATCAGCGTCTCGGCCGCGTGGGTAAGCGCTTCGAGCCGCGGCAGATTGAGAAAACCGCAGGTGCCCTTGATGGTGTGAACCAGCCGGAAGATTCGGCTGAGAATCTGCGCGTTATTCGGCTCCTGCTCAAAGCGTACGAGCTCGACGTCAACGACATCGATGCTCTCGTTTGTCTCCGTGAGGAAATCTCGCAGCAGCTCGTCCATGACAGATACTTTTGCAACGCCACAACGCGCCGCCCAGGCACTTCACCGGCACCTGAGTACTCTGTTGGCAAACGGTTTAATTTTAGTTGCGCAACTTCAGATATAATTAGCGCGCATTAAGCTTCCGTTAGCCAATCAGGCTTCTGGACGCAGGCCGCGCACCGCAAGCGCGCGCGCCGACAGGGCAATACGGCCATCGGGAGCAACGGGGAGCATCGCCCGCAGCTGGTCGCGCAAAGCGGCGCGCGCGTCCTCTGTCAGTGTGCTGCAGTACGTTGGCGCCGGCCCCTGCCCGCCCAGGAACGGCGACCAGAAATCATCGAAGGAGGAGAAAACGGTCGGCACGTCGATGTCGCGGCACTCGATCTGCGCCAGTCCACTATCCTGCCAGAGCGCGCACAGCGCCTCCCTGCTGCAGATCGGAAATCGGCGGCCCTCGTCGAGCGCGGACGCGCCGCGATCAAGCGCGCTCGCCGCATCCCAAAACAGCCGCAGCATCTGCATGCCGCCGGCATAGTCCCACACATAGGCGGCAACCGTTCCGCCGGGGCGGGTCACGCGTACCATGTCGGCGAGCGACTGGGCCGGATCGGGCGTGAAGTTCAGCACAAGCCCGCTGACCACGGCATCGACGCCCGCGCTTGCGACCGGGAGCATCTGGGCGGCTCCGGATTGAAAGCTGGCACGCGCGTCATTGATCTGTGCACGGGCAAAAGCGGTGAAGCCGGTTGAAGGATCGATACCGAGCACGGATGCGGGGGCGCAGTCCTCGAGGATCGCCTGCGTCAGCGCTCCAGTCCCACAGCCGACGTCGAGCCAATGCAGCGCGGGAGGCAAGCCCAGCCATGTCACGAACCGGCTCGCGACCGGCCTGCTCCAGCGCCCGATATAGCGCTCATAGTTGTCGCCGAGCGACCATTGGTCCGGCGGGACTTGCTGGATTGTCATAGACTCCTCCCGCTGGCTCGCGCCGCCACAGATGCGCGCGCAGGCGTCCTGGCTCAAGTCTGTTTTTCGAACTGGTCCACTGTGCGATGAGATGATTGAATGATCGGCAGAAGGACGCGCAACGCGCGCAGGAGCCGCGCTCATGCAGACGCACTACGATCAGTTCTGCCCGATCGCAAAGGCATCGGAAGTCTTTGCCACACGCTGGACGCCGCTGATCCTGCGCGAATTGATGGCCGACATTCACAGCTTCAATGACATCCATCGCGGTGTGCCGCTGATCTCGCGTGCCGTGTTGGTGGCACGCCTGCGCGAGCTCGAGGAGCACGGCATCATCGAGCGGCGCGCCCGGGCTGACGGTTCCGGCCACGAATACTGGCTCACGCGCGCTGGCGATGCATTTCGCACGGTAGTCGGCGCGCTCGGCCAGTGGGGGCTGGTGCATGCCCGCGACCGCATCAAGCCGAGCGATCTCGACCCGAGCCTCCTCATGTGGGGCTTCCGCAAGCGCGCCGATCGCAACGCGCTGCCGGATCGTCGCATCGTCGTGCGCTTCGAGTTCTCCGATGTGCCAGCTACGCGCACCAGGTTCAGAATCATGTGGCTGGTGCTCAAGCGCACCGGCGTGGATGTGTGCGCGAAGGATCCGGGCTTTGCCGTCGATCTGGTGATGCGTGGCCGGATCGCGGATTTCGTTGCGGTCTATCTCGGTCACGCCCGCTGGCGTGATCTTGCCGGGCGGGCGCTGACCGTCGAAGGCGACCGCCGCCTGGCGCAGAAGGTCCCGGCCTGGATCCGGCTCGACAAAGTCGTGGGTCGCGACTTCCCGGTGGTGCGCCCGGAGCGCGGGCCATCGGCAGTCCGTTCGTTCCCGCGCAAGCGGGAAGCCAGAAGCCACGTGTTCTGACTCTTCAATGACTCTTCAATTTGTCGCCCTGGGTCCCCGCTTCCGCGGGACGAACGGCGGAAGCATAGTCGCAGCAGCGAGCGCTACGCCCCCTCAGCGCGTGGCCACCACGATGGTGTCGGCCTCGGCCATCAGGCCCACCCCGAGCCCGCAGGCGCGCGCCAACAGGCCGGTGTAGAACGGCTGAATCGCATGCGCATCGACCGTGCCGCTTTCCGAGTTGCCCTCGAGCAGCAAAGGCACGTGCTGGGGAATGCGCGCATTGAGACCTGCCGCCACGATGCGGAAGCCGGTCGCATCGCCCTGCCCGACCGCATCGACCGTGAGCGTGCCGCCGCGCGGGATCGTCTGGGTCGCGATCACCAGCATGTTCAGGAGGAGCTTGACGCGGTTCTTCGGCAACAACGCGCGCGGCACGTTCCAGGTGAGCTTGGTCTTCTCGTCCTCGATGAAGCCGCGTGCCATCGTCTCGGCATCACCGGTGTCGACCTGTGCACCCGCGGAACCTGCAGCCCCGAAGGCAATCCGGCAGAACTGCAGGCGCGCTGACGCGGTTTTCGCGCTTTTCTTGATCAGGTCGAGGGCGAACTTCTTGGTCTCCTCGTCACCGCCCTCCTCGAGAACCTCGAGGCCGTTCACAATGGCGCCGGCCGGGCTGATCAGGTCGTGGCAGACCCGTGAGCACAAGAGCGCAGCGAGTTCGAGCGGTTCGAGCGTAACGGGGCCGGACATGAGGATCTCTCCGGAACAGATGACTGCGCCAGTCACGCTAGTGCCGCCGATTTGAAGTTCCTACAGCACTTGAAGCAGACTCGGTTAGGAACTTCAAATCGAAAAGCGGCACTAGAACCATAGACTTGCTAGTGCCCCTTTGCTTCCGAAGTTCGTATCAGAGGGTGCTGCGACGTATCACGAACTTCGGAAGCGGGGCACTAGCTGCGAATCACCAATCAGAATCGAATCAACAGCGTGGCGACGGCGCCGTCGTGTGATACACCGCGGCTGCTCGCCCTCCAAGGAGAGAGAACGGAAAGGCCAGAGGCGACACGATGGGCAAGACGATGGGCGACACGATCCGAGATCAGGCCCTGATCGACGCGCTCACCGGCATCGTATCGCGCGCGGCCGGAGCCATTCTCAAAGCCCGCGCGGGCGCGCTCGCGACCCGCCACAAGGCTGATCGCTCTCCGGTCACGGCTGCCGACGAAGCCTCCGAGGCCGTGATCCTCGAGGGGCTCGCACGCGTGCTGCCGGGCGTTCCGGTCGTGTCGGAGGAAGCCGGCGCAACCGCCGAGCTTGCAGGCGATGCTTATGTCCTGGTCGATCCGCTCGATGGAACCCGCGAGCTCGTGGCTGGCCGCGACGAGTTCTGCGTGAACATCGCGCTGGTCTTGGCTGGCAGGGCGCGCCTTGGCCTGATCGGCTCGCCTGCGCTGGGCATGATCTGGCGCACGGGTACGCAGGGCGCCGAGCGGCTGACGCTTGCGGCTGGCGCTGAGCCCGAGCGCGCCACCGAGCTTGGCAAAATCCGGACACGCCCCTGGCCGCGGACCGGCGCCATTGCGGCGATCAGCCGTTCGCATCTCGATGCCCCGACACAGGCGTTTCTGGAGCGGCTGCCCCCGACCGAACGGATTGCGAGCGGCTCAGCTCTCAAGCTGTGCCGGGTGGCCGAGGGCAAGGCCGATGTCTACCCCCGGCTCTCGCAGGTCTGCCAATGGGACCTGGCCGCCGGCGACGCGATCGTGACCGCGGCGGGTGGCCTGGTCTCAACGCCTGAGGGCGCGCCCCTCACCTACGACATGACGAGCAAGCGTTATCTGGTCGACGGCTTTATCGCCTGGGGCGACCCTTCCGCGTCAAGGCGCGGGCCGGCAACTCAATAAATAATGAGAGCAGATCAGGGCGAGAGCGTCGTCTGGACTGCTGGCCAGTTGCGCGCGGCCGCCTCGACGATGGTCTTGAAGTTGGCGGCAAACGCCGTGCGCGCCTCGGGCGAATAGAAGAGATAAAGTCGGTTCTCGACAATCAGCCAGAGCCGCGGGTTGCCCGCAACTCCAACGTCCCGAGCCACTGCGACCGGATCATGGCCCCCGAACCGCGGCATATAAACCTCAGGGTTATCCACAAAGGCGGCGCGGTTGCCCTCGTTGCGAAAGCGCCAAACCGCACCCGAGAACACATATTCGAAGTCGCCTTTTCCGGGCACCCCCTGGGCCTCGACGAAATAGGCCACCGGGTCGAACCCGCCGATCGCAAGCCCGCTGTGGATATCGACCGCAATACGCTCGATTGGATCCGCGGGCAGACGCGTTAAGGTTAACAAGACCAAGAGCGCCGCAACCCCAGGCACATAGACAGCTTTCCTCAGGTTACGTGCCACCGTCATAGTATTGCCAATCCTATGGCGATTCCATTGCGTTGATGCCGTAATGTTACGTTATGGGGCGTGACGGAGGGGTTAACCCGTCAACGGCTCGGACACGCGAACGCGTCGATACCCGAAGGCGTAAGACGCGGATGCATAAGGCGCGAAGTCATAGGCGCGAAGGCTAAACACGCGATGGAGCACACGATGCGCACGGTCCTGCGGACGCTCGCACTGGTCCTGGTCCTCTTTGGCATCGGAACAGCCCCGCTGGCTGCACAGCAGCAGCCGCCTGCAACCTATCAGTCGAGTGATCTGGTCTCGGCCGGGCATCACTTCTTCGGCGAAGTGTCGCGCGGTCTCGCACAGGTCATCGAGCAGGCCATCAGCAACTGGGGACAGCCCAACGGCTATATCCTCGGCCAGGAGGCGGGTGGCGCCTTTGTGGCCGGGCTGCGCTACGGCGAGGGCACGCTCTATACCCGCAACGCTGGTGACCTGCGCGTCTACTGGCAGGGCCCCTCGCTCGGCTTCGACATGGGCGGCGAAGGCGCCCGTACCATGATGCTAGTCTACAATCTGCCGCGCACCGACGCGGTCTACCAGCGCTTCGGCGGCATCGACGGATCGGCCTATTTCATTGGCGGCTTCGGCATGACGGCGCTGGCGGCCGACAATATTGTGGTGGTGCCGATTCGCTCCGGCGTGGGCCTGCGTCTTGGCGCCAATGTCGGCTACCTGAAGTTCACGCCGTCGGCGACTTGGAATCCGTTCTGATTTTGGAACCTGTTCCGAGAAGCGCGCTGAGCCGACCCCGTTACCGGCATTCACCGCACCGGTGTCCGGAATCGGGAACCGCCGCTCATTCTCTCTGGATGCAGAGATCCGGCGCGTGCGCGCCGCGCGCGCATGTGGTAAGTGCTGCATCATGAATGAATGTTCAGGGGAGCGCGCATGATTGAACCGATCATGTATATCGGGATCGGGTTCCTGTTCGCGGGCCTCCTGGTCATTGGCGTGATCCCGCTTGTGCATGCGCGCGCGGTGCGGCTGACCCGCAAGCGCCTTGAAGCCGCCACCCCGATGTCGCTCGCCGAGATCCAGGCCGAGAAGGATCAGCTCCGCGCCGAGTTTGCGATGACGACCCGCCGGCTCGAGATGAGCGTCGAGCAGATGAAGACCAAGAGCAACAACCAGCTCGCCGAGATCGGCAAGAAGAGCGAG
>Ga0075424_100006344_pt1 | contig 11387 bp, 10 predicted proteins | sample SoiMethybrSBSTD3_FD_75301 | JGI IMG/M metagenome (GOLD analysis project Ga0075424, IMG submission 75301) | Bulk soil microbial communities from a Populus tree surrounding site in Tennessee, USA - Soil MetaG P. TD hybrid SBSTD3 | ecosystem: Environmental > Terrestrial > Soil > Tree plantation...
CCGAAGGGGCGCTCGTAGCGGAAGAAGCGCCCATCCTCAAGCTCGGCGCGTTCACGCAAGCCGCTGACCGTCAAGGTGCTGTCCTCGAGGTCGACGGCGATCGACTCCTCCGGGATGCCGGGGAGGTCGAACGCATACACGAGCTCGCCCTCGGTCTCCCAGACGTCAAGCGGAGGTGTCCACGCGTGGTGGGAGAGAGCGGCAGCGCGGGCGGGCGATTCGAGCATGGTCTGGATCAGCCGCTCGAACTCGCCATTCGTGGCGACGTTCCGTAGCGGTTCCCGAAAGCGGACAAGAGTGGTCATAGAGCTCAGCTCCTACCATTGGTTTGTCGAACCGGATCAAAAGGATTGAAGGTGTGCGCGCGAACGCCGGCGCTTCCTGGCGCGGGCCGATCGTGCCGGCGGTTCCGCGGCTCTTGAGGTTCGGAGTGTCCGCGGAGCGTGACAGCTTCCCCCAAGTCGCGGAACCGCCTTCGAGAGACTCGCCCTGACTCGGCGGGTCTTTCAGTGCTTCCGAACGAGTCGGTGCCGTGTTGCCTCCATAGGCATCACCTCCCGCTCTTCGACTTCGCCGGCGGCCTCTTCGCCGACCGCGAACGGCTGCGGTGTCCGTTCTCGGACGCCCTGGCGGACAGGTTGCGGACGAGCTCGAAGGCCTCTTCGGGGGTCTGGACGGACCCGAGGATCGCCTTCTCAACCCGGAGCAGCGAGAGAGCCAACTGATCCTGGGAGAAGTCGAGTACTTTCTTGCGCCGCTCGTGCTCAAGCTGACGCCATGCCTCGAGCAGCTGGCGCAGCTCCGGATCATCAGGCGTGATCTGACCCGAGAACTGCCGCCAAGCCTCGAGGTGGTGGTCGCCGCCAGCAGTCGTGTCCAGGAAGAGGCGGCCGGCGAGGGCGCAGACCTCCTTGCTCGGAGGATCATCGAGCTGCTCCAACTGGCGCCGCTTCTGAGCGACTTCGACCGCTTGGCGCTTCGCAAGGATCCCGAAATCGCGCAACCGCTTGCGAGCTGCACGCGGCGGCGGCTCGGCTCCCAGCCGTTCGCGGGCCCCGTCCAGGTCCCGCTCAACTTCTGCCAGCGCCCCTTCAGCGTCGGCGAGCTCTTCCCGGAGCCGACGCTCGCGCTCGGCCTCGGCCTCGAGGGGCGCGAGTGCATCGGCGTGCTCAGCCCCACCCGGCTCGGGCAGCGCATCGATCGCCGCTCGCAGCAGCTGCCGCGCCCTGGCTCCCCGGATATGCCCGGCGAAAACAAGCAGCAGCTGCGCGTCGCGATCGAGCGCCTTGGCGAGCTTGACGAGGGTCTCGGCCACGGGCCGCTCCACGTCGCCCGCCTCGATCCGGCTGACCTGCGCAGCCGAGAGGCCGCTCCGCCGCGCCAACCCCCGCATCGAGAGACCAGCACGCAAGCGCGCCTCTCTCGTGACCTCGGCCATCGTCTGTACCTGGTCTCGCATCGCGACCCAAGTCTAGTCGCTTCTGTACCGTCGGTCAAATATGAGCGTTGGCCTCCGATGCGATCACCTTCCGTTACTTAAAGCAACACCATCGAGACAACCTGTATCGGTGCGGCGTCGACGGCCAAAAGCGAAGTACCAAAAATGGGTAGTACGCCCCCGGGGAGGTCACCGAACCCCGGCGCGTGACCCACGCGCCGCCGGCAGAGGCCATCGTGGCGTCGTGAGCGCGTCGAGGACGCTCGGATCGTCCGATACGCGTGCTGAACCCGAGCCTGCGCGCCCGCGACGCGTACCCATCGCGCTGACATGCGCTGAGCGCCGAGGCAGGCTAGGCGGTGTCAGCGAGCCCGATCGAGCGGAGGCGGAGCTGGAGCTGGCGTCGAACCTCGGCCCAAAGCGTCGCCGGTTCCGCCCCGTAGGCCTCGAGAAAGTCGTTCGCCAGCTCGGGCGAGGTGTTCTCGAGCAGACTCTCGCCGAGCGCCTGGAAGCCGCCGACGAGCTCGCCGATCAGCGCGCGCACAGGCTCGCCGTCGCGGGCGAGCCGGCGGCGGACGTAGGAGACGCCGATACCGATGTGGCGCACCTCGTCACGCACCGCCAGCCGCTGCGCCTCCCGCAACCCCGGGAAGGAACCGACCCGATCGAACCGACCCGCGACGAAGGTCTGGTTCGCGCGTCCGATCGAGCCCTCCGCGAACAGGTGGTAGGCGACAACGGCTCGCAGGAACGTATCCTCGTCGCGGCTCTGCTCCAGCGCGTGCACGACACCATCGAGCGCCTCGTAGAGCGAGGCCGCGACCGGATCGAGCTGCGCATCCGCGAGCGCCTTGACCGCCTCGATCCCGCCCTCGACGCCGAAGACGTCCCCGTAGACGCGGAGCAACGACTCGATATGGCGGTGCTCGTCCGCGACCTGGGTCGCCAGCAGCAACCGAACCTCGTAATCGGGGGCCGCGAGCAGAAATGGCGCGAGCAGAACCGCAACGTTGAACTCGGCCTGAAAGCGATGCGCGAACGCCCAGACGAGCCCCGCACGCGTCGTCTCATCGAGCGCCGCGAAGCTCTCCGCGTCAACCGAGAAGTCGATCGCCAGCGGCGACCACTGATGCCGCTCCCAATGCTCATACAGCGCCCGGAATGGTCGCGGGTCCGCCACGAACCCCTGAATCGCCACCGCTTCCGAATCCACCCGCACGCAAACAGGAACGTAAACGACCCGTCAACCCAACGCAGCCGGTACAGCCCGAGCAGATCGTCCGAGGCCACCCCACCAGGCGAATCGAATGTCGGCGGCGCCAAGACTGCGAGTCCACTCCTCCTCGAGCGATACGAAGGTCACGCGGGCCCCTGCGGCTCTTGGGTTCATCGTCGGGCGATCAGGTCGAGCTCCCGGTCGAACACGCGTAGACGTCGTTCTCGGCGACCGTTGCGGCCATCCGTTCGACGCGGGCGCGGCGGTCGGCCTCTTCCAGCTCGAGCGCGATCTCGATCATGGCCGCGAGGCCGTCGACATGGAGCGTGCCAGGATCGAACCGGCGACTTCGGCTTGCAAAGCCGCTGACCGTTCATCGGCTTCGGGCTCTTAATCGTCCTGCCTGGACGAGCCTTCCTCTTCTCGCTCGCGTTCAATCCGCTGGTCATCCAGGAGCGTCTGCTGCCGCAACTCGTCGGCATCGCTCTGCTCAACGGTGGTCAGTGGGCCGGTCGGCGGCCGGTGTCCACCTGGCAGCCGATCGAGGAAGGCGCGCAAGCGTTTCATGCGCGGAGCGTAGCTGCGACGGCCTGCCCCGGCAGTCTCTGGATCTCTGTGCAACCCCTGATCCTCGGCCGACCGATCTTGCGGGCTTCGGTCCCGCAACCACGCGTGACCGTGCTCGGCGACGAGGCTCCGCGCTGCGGTAGATGACGTGATTGCCGGAGCCGCCCGGGCACCGGTTTGCATGGATCCTCGGACCAGCAAGCTGGGGGACAAGTGACTCCGCCCCGTATAACCCCGTCTACGCGCTTTCGCGGAGTGCCCGGGCCACGGCCTCGGCGGGCGTGCCCACGCCAAGCTTCGCTTCCAGGCGAGCGAGCAGCTCGCGGACGGCGTGCAGGCTGAGGAACAGCTCCCAAGCGATGTCCGCCTCGTCCTCGATCACGGTGGCCGCGCGCAACACCTCGCTCTCCCGCGCGGTCAGCCCGAGGCGGTCGAGCGAGTCCGTCCGGAAGCTTGTGACCTCCTCCTCGAGCAGCAGCGCGTGCGGATCGCCGGGCAGCAAGCGCACGGTCAGGCGCCGACCGTCACGCACGCTGACGAGCGCCGGGCGCGGCGGCAGCGCCAGCCACTCGGCAACCGGCCTCGGTAGCCAGCCCGGGTGTTCGGCCGCACCGAAGTGCTCGGCGAGCCAGTGCTCGGCGTCGAGGCTCGCGTACTCGATCTCGCCGTAGCGGTCGAGCAGCGCGACGGCGGTACCGAGTGGCGGACTGGCGGCGAGCGCGCGGACGAGGCGCTCGCGCGCCTCCGCGGCCCGCAGCGCGTCCTCGATGCCGGGGCGCACGAGATCGAGGACGTCACGGTCGCGCTCGGAGAATTCACGCTCAGTGCGGCCGAGGCCGGCGACGACCACCTCACGACCCCCTGCGCGGACGCCGATCGCGATGCCGTACTCAACGCCCGACGGGTGGAGCAGGTCGCCGTACAGCTCGCCGTGGGACAGGCGGCGGGGCTCGACGGCCTCGGAGAGGCGCAGCGCCGGACGCCGACGGACAGCATGCGCGAGCAGGAGCGGATGACGCGCCGCGTCGCCCACGATCGTCTCGAAGGCCCCGGGCGGCTCGGCCTCGGAAGGGACCGCCTCGTGGTCGACGGCGCCGGTGGCGAGCTCGACGCGGTCCCACGTCAGCACATCTGCGGGGACGAGCTCGGCGAGTCCCTGCAGCGCCCGGCCTCGCAGCTCGACCACCGTCCGCGCGTCGGCGATCGCCCGGGCGAACGCGTGCACCGCATCCACTTCTAGGTCGGCGAGCCAGGGCATGGCGAAGCCACCTGCGACGATACACCTCGCGGTGCGTGTCGGCTGCGCAGTCTTCCCTGCGGAAGACCTCGTCGACGGTGGCGGTGAAAACTACTGTCGGCTGGCGCAGCGTCAAGAACGCGCGATACGAAGAAGAAACGAGCATCCGCCGATGCTCCCGGACCTCGCCCCGACGAGATCGAGAACCGGAACAAAGTTTGGAACCGCTCACTGGTCTAAGGTGCCGACATGGCTGAGCGACTGCGGGTGTGGCTTACGGGGGGCCACGAGTGCGATCTCGACCTTGGAGAAGACTCACCCCAGGAGCTGATGGAGAAGATCGAGAACGCCGACGATCGCAGTTGGTTTTCGACGGACGAAGGGCGCTCTCGTGTACGCGCGAGCGCGATCGTCAGGATTGAGATCGAAGGTCAGCCAGAGATGCCGCACGGCACGATCCAGCGGGGAAGGTCATAGAGAAGGGACACATGGGAAGGGAGCAGTGATGGAGATCAATCGGCATCCCGAGGTGCTCCTCTATACCCGGATCCGGAAGTCGCCCTACTTTTACGCGTCGCGGCGACACGGCGTGCAGAGGTACAGCTTCTACAACCACATGTACCACCCCAGGCACTACCGCGATCCGGTCGAGGAGTACTGGCAGCTGCTGAACGGGGTCACGCTCTGGGACGTCGGCGTCGAGCGGCAGGTGGAGATCACGGGTCCCGACGCGTTCACGCTCGCGAACATGCTCGTCCCGCGCGACCTGAACAAGTGCGCGGTCGGGCAGTGCAAATACGTCTTCATCACGGCGCAGGACGGCGGCATCATCAACGACCCCGTGCTGCTCCGACTGGCCGACAATCACTTCTGGATCTCGGTCGCCGACAGCGATGTGCTCCTCTGGGCGATGGGCGTCGCCTACAACTCCGGCCTCGACGTCACGATCGGAGAGCCCGACGTCGGCCCGGTGCAGATCCAGGGGCCGAAGTCCACAGACGTCCTCGTCGACCTGTTCGGCGACAGCGTGCTCGACATCCCCTACTACCACCTCCGAGACTACGAGCTCCAGGGGATCGACGTCGTCGTTTCCCGAACGGGCTACACCTCGGAGATCGGCTTCGAGATCTACTGCAGAGACGCCAGCCGCAACGCCGAGAAGCTGTGGGAGGTCGTGCTCGAGGCCGGCAAGCCGCACGACCTCGCGGTGATCGGGCCCTGCCACATCCGCCGCATCGAAGGCGGCATCCTCGCCTACGGAGCCGACATGTGGCTCGACACAAACCCATACGAGGTCGGCATGGGCTACGAGTGGATGGTCGACCTCAACCAGGAAGCCGACTTCGTCGGCAAGCAGGCGCTCCGGCGCATCAAGGAGACGGGGATCCGGCGCAAGCTCGTCGGCGTCGAGATCGGCGGCAAGAAGCTCGGCTCCTACAACGACGGGACGATGATCGACTTCTTCCCGGTCTACGCGAATGGCGAGCGGATCGGCAACGTCACCTCCGCCTGCCACTCGCCTCGCCTCGAGAAGAACATCGGCTACGCCATGCTGCCGATCGAGTTCGCCGAGCTCGGGACCGAGCTTGCGGTCGAGACACCCGACGAGCGAACCTCGGCCATCGTCGTGCGGAAGCCCTTCATCGATCCGCAGAAGGAGATCCCCAAGCAACACCTCGCAACCGCCGCCAAGGACGACTAGGCCGAGGAGAAGCGATTTCGGTCGACAGCCCGCTCGAGCAGGCGAGCGGTATGGCGCAAGAAGAGGGCCCGGCGCAGCCGGGCCCTCTTGCTGACGCGGAGTGCTCTCGAGCTAAGCGACGGCAACCATGCGGTCGCTGTGAGCAACGACCTTGCCGCTCGTGATCTTCGGGGCGTTGGGAATCGCCGCGGCGAAGTTCTCGTCGGTGATCCATTTCGAGACGAGCTTCGTGGACTCATCGGCCTGCTCGCGGGTCTCGAAGAGACTGAGCGAGCTTAGGACGCCGTTACCGGCGTCGACCAGGTAATACCCGGAAAAGCCAGGGAGCTCGCGCAGCTGCGGGACGAGCGTGTCGTTGACTTTGCTCGCTACCTCGCTCGTGCGGCTGGCGTCGACACCTTCGTAACGACGAATGGTGGCATGCATATGAAGCTCCTTCCGTTTCTCCTACAGGGCGGCGCGCTCGAATGGGCGCACTGCGGCGTTAGGCCGGGTGTCACAGTCGGAGAGGAGAGTGCTCAGGCCTCTGCGGCCTCAACGGCCAGAGCCAACGCGCTGATCGCACTGTAGCCGCGATCCTGCGGCGCCGTCGGATTCGCGGGCGGTCGGATCGTAACTCGATCTGCCTGTGACCGGACCGGCGGTCACCGCCGGTGAGGGTGAGATGATCGCGCCGCAACGCTCGAGCGGCGCGCGCAACGACTTCACTTCCTTCGGCTTCAACCCAAGCTCGAGTTGCAAATCCTCGATGGTGGATGGACCCGCTTCCGCCAGGTGATCGAGTAGGCGAGCCCAGTTTGAATCGGCCCCGCGCATGCGCTCGATCTCGGCTCGGCCGATCCACGCGGTAACGAACGCCAACCTCAAGCGGTTCGTCGTTTAGCCGCATCCCGCTTCCGCCGTCCGAGAAGTGGACGAGGTAGCGCAGTTGTCCGTCCCGCCAGTTCTGCATCCCGTATCTCCGGTTCTGGCGGGGCTGGACGGACGACGTGACCGAGACTACGTCAACTCGCCAGGGGAGTATCGTCGGACGGTTGTGTCACGGCGTCCAAGCGGGCAAAATCGACGTCGTGTCAGAGTTCGAGTCGATCGCGCCGGAAATCCCTGGTGCCATCCGACGGCTGCGTGTCCCGGCGTATTTCATTGATCGGCACGGGATCATCCGCTGGTTGAATCCGGCCGCTGAAAGGATCGTGGGAGACGTCCGGGGCCGCCACCTAACCTCGGTCGTTGCACCTGAGGAGACCCGTCGGGCGCAGGAGATCTTCGCCCGTAACCTGTTGGGGACGTCGGCCGGTTCCGACAACGAGGGTGTCGTGATGAGCGCAGACGGCGAGCGAGTCGCGATCGAAGTCAGCGCCGTCCCGCTGCGGAGCGGTGGTCAGGTAATCGGCGTCTTCGGCCAGGTCCTCGACGTAGAGGATGATCAACCGCCGCCCCATGACCCGCGCCTGACGCCTCGGCAGAGCGAGGTGTTCCGCCTGCTCCAGCGTGGCCGCTCGACCGAACAGATCGCAGACGAGCTCCACCTGAGCGTGGAGACCGTGCGGAATCACATCCAGGGGATCCTGCGCTCGCTCAATGTCCACTCGCGCCTCGAAGCGGTTGCGAACGCGCACGGATATGTCGAAACGGGCTAGCCGTCCGGGTTCAACGGTCGGCGCCTCCGCGAACGCGGCACCGGCATCGGCGCCCGCCGCTCAGCTCCGTCGCTAGGCGACTCCGCCTGAGCGGCGGCCTGCCACGTCAACGCGAGACCGGAGGATCGGCGACGTTCACGCGGCCGACCTGGTCGGGCGGAATAGTTCGGGTAACCGTAGTCGAGCGCCGGCGGCGGTGGCGTCGACATGTCGACGAAGTGGAACCTCCGCGAGCCGCTGCCACTTGCACGATTGGTCGAGAGCAATATCGGCGTTGGGGATACTTTCGTTTGGGAGTCTCTTGTCGTCGCCGCCAAGGGCGGTCAGCAGTTCGCCTCCCTCGCAGACGAGCCCTCTCGCGCGCGCGTGCGAGAGGACGTCCACGGCCGGATCCGTTTCCGTCCGAAAAACCGCCCGGAGGTCGCTCGCCGTAGACCTGGTTGAATCCATGCCCCGCTGTGGGCGGCCGGCGGGATGACAACTCATCGAGATCGGGGGGAACCATGGCATCCAGCCACCGAGGATTGCCGAGGCTCTACGGCGCCGTCTTCTTCGTCGTTCTGCTCGCCGCACTCGCGGCGCCCGGGAGGGCGGGCGCTGCACCGACCGCCCCGTCGCCGCTCACGCCGGCGGACGGAGCCTCTGTCACGATCGCGTTCACCATCTCGTGGTCGCAGGCCTCTGACCCGAGTGGGATCCTCGCCTACAACTGGCAGGTCAGCTCGTCGTCGACGTTCGCCAAGATCGCTCGCCAGAACTCGGTCACCGCACCGGCGACGCAGGACACCGTCAGCGGCCTAGCAACCGGCACGTACTTCTGGCGCGTGCAAGCCATCAGCAACAGCTTCGTCACAGGGCCGTGGTCCACGGTCCGCAGCTTCACGGTGACCGGCGCCGGTGCCGGCGCCCCGGCCGCGCCCACGCTCAATCAGCCGCGAGGCGGCAACAGCTTCCACCCCTGGGAGCTGTTCGGGATGAGCTGGAGCGCAGTCCCCGGCGCCGTCAACTACGTGCTGGAGGCCTCCAAAGACCCGGCGTTTCCGGTCAACGGCGTCGTGTTCAACTGGCAGCAGCCGACGCCATCGCGCGACATCGAGATCACGACGGTCGACCGCGGGAACTACACCGCGCGCGTCTTCGCGGTCGACGCGAACGGCAACTACAGCATGCCGTCGAACACGATCACGTTCAGCATCACGTTCAACGCGCCCATCGCGGCGCCACCGACGCTCGTCTCGCCGACCGGAGGAACATCGGCGCCGCTGGCGGTCACGTTCACCTGGAACCACGTGATCAACCCGCAAGACTCGGGCTACCAGCTGCAGGTCGCGAACGACTCCGGGTTCACGCAGATCGAGCAGGACGTGCCGTTCCTGAACGGCCCGACCTACACCGTGATTCAGCTGAACAAACCGGGGCCGAAGTTCTGGCGAGTGCGCTCGTTCCAGGGAGTGATCGACACCGCCGGGACGGCCGCGACGACCGCCTGGTCCCAGGTCGGGACGTTCGTCGTGCCGGACGGGCCGCTGCAGGTGAACACGATCGGGCTCACCCGGACGACGCCGGCGAGCGGACAGGAGGTGTTCGCCGACCTGCAGCTGAGCAAGGGCGCACCCGCAGGCGGCGCGACGGTCAGCCTCTCGAGCTCGAACCCCCAAGCCGCGCCGGTCCCGGCGACGGTCTCCGTGCCGGCGACGAACTCGTGGGTGGAGACCCGCTTCGTCACCGGCCAGGTCGACACGCCGACGTCGGTGACGATCACGGCGACGATCGGCAGCGTCTCGACGACGAAGACGTTCACGGTCAGTCCGTCCTCGCTTGCGAGCCTCGACGGGCTGCCGGCGAGCCAGAACGGCGGCGTCACGATCGGCGGGATCGTGATGCTGAACGGCCAGGCGCCGGCGGGCGGCGCGACGGTCAGCCTCTCGAGCTCGAGCCCGGCCGTACAACCGCCGGCCACGGTGACGGTGCCGGCGGGGGTGGAGTCCACCTCCTTCACCGCGACGACGAGCCAGGTCTCAACGAACACTCCCGTCACGATCACCGCGACGTGGCGCGGCAAGTCGATCCAGGCGACGACGACGCTCACGCCGCAGCCCGCGCCGACGTCGCTCACGCTCGACCCGGCCGTGACGACCGGAAACAACGGCTCGAACGGCCGCGTCACCGCGGCTGACCCGCGCAACGCCGACATCACCTTCTCGCTCTCGAGCTCGCGCCCGGACGTCGCGCAGGTTCCCAACTCCGTCATCGTCCCGCAGTTCGCCGCGGCGGGCGGGTTCATCATCACGACGACCGCTCCGGCGACGAGGACGGTCGTCACGATCTCGGTCACGGGCGGCGGGGTCACGCTCACTGCGACGCTGACGGTCGACCCGTTCCCGAGCACGCCGCCGCCCGCGGCGATCTCGACCCTGTCGCTTAGTCCTTCGACGATCACGGGCGGCGCGAGCTCGACCGGCGTGGTCACCTCGACGCAGTCGGCGCCCGCCGGCGGGCTCCTCGTGAGCCTCTCGAGCTCCGATACGGCCGTGGCGACGGTGCCGGCGTCGGTGACGATCGCGGCCGGTGCGTCGAGCGCGAGCTTCACCGTCTCGACCTCGCCCGGCACGACAACGCGCACCGCCACGATCACCGGCTCCGCGGGCGGCGCGACGCAGTCGGCCGTGCTGACAAGCAACGCGAGCGGCGCGCCTCCTCCGCCGCCGGCGGCGGACACCGTCACGATCTCGCGGGCCGAGTGGAAGAGCGGTGCGTTGCGCGTCGACGCGACGAGCTCGAACGCGAGCGCGACGTTGAACGTCTACGTCACGTCGACCGGGGCCTTGCTCGGGACGATCTCCGCTGGAAGGTTGCAGACGAACACGTCCACGAACCCGGGCAACGTGACCGTGAAGAGCAGCGCCGGCGGCCAGGCGAGCAAGGCAGTCACCGCCGGTTGAAGGCTCAAAGGCGGCGGCCGGGGCGGCGCGGTGGTTGCCGCCCCGGCTCGCGCGTCTCGCGGTGCGGCCACCGCGAGCTCTCGATTCGTCCGTTGATCCGCGGTTCAACGCGGGTTGATTCCCGAGTCAACCGATGGGAAACCTCCCGACAACGCTGTGTGGGGTGCACAAACTCGGGTCGCATTGGCGAACCGGTGTATTTCGCAGGGCAGTTCGAGTTCACAAGCGACGCCGGCGTCACCGCGTTGCGCACATTCGCCTTCGAGGCCGCAAAGTCGAGCGACGGCACCGTGACCGGCCAGGCTCAGGTGAAGAACCGAGCCGCCGGACAGACGCTCCACATCCAGATCGACTGCCTAAACGTGATCGGCAACATCGCGGTCCTCAGCGGCACGGCGACGTCCGCGACGGGGCCGGGGAACTCGGACGGCGATGCCGAGATCTTCGGCGTCCAGGACAACGGCCGGGGCGCCACCGCCGGCCACGACAAGGTGACTCGTGCATTCGGCAATAGCGGGCTCGTCTGCACCGACATCACCGCAGGCAACGTGGCGCAGTTCACCTACCTCCTCAACGAGGTCGAGGGCGGAAACATCCAGATCCACGAGCAGGACGGTGCGTAGGCTCGATCCGAGGGCGGCGGTC
>Ga0075424_100006347_pt1 | contig 11386 bp, 10 predicted proteins | sample SoiMethybrSBSTD3_FD_75301 | JGI IMG/M metagenome (GOLD analysis project Ga0075424, IMG submission 75301) | Bulk soil microbial communities from a Populus tree surrounding site in Tennessee, USA - Soil MetaG P. TD hybrid SBSTD3 | ecosystem: Environmental > Terrestrial > Soil > Tree plantation...
TGCTGGCCGCGAGCGCCACGATGTGCCGGTCGTTCGCCGGCTTGGCATCATCCTCGTAGCGCTTGAGCACGCAGGCGAGAAAATAGAGCTCGGAGAGCGCGTCGGCCAGGCGCCCGGCCAGCTTCTGCTTGACTTTGAGGTCCCCGCCCAGCACCGCCACGGTCAGGTCGGCGACAACGGCAAAGTTGCGCGCGGCCCGCCACAGCTGCCGGTACCACTCCGCCGTACCATAGGCCTTGTCGGGAACCTGGCCGAACAGACCGAAGGTGAGATTATGAAACAGGGCGCCGCAGGTATTGCCGAGCGAGAAGGCCACGTGCCCGCAAAATGCGGCGTCGAACTGCGCCAGGCCGCGCTCGGGATTTGAATCCTGGCAGGCCTCAATCTCCTTGTAGAGATAGGGATGCGAGCGCAACGCGCCTTGCGCAAAGGTGATGAGGGAGCGCGTGAGAATATTGGCGCCTTCAACCGTGATGGCCACAGGCATCATCTGGTAGGCGGACTGCAGGTAATTCGTGGGCCCGTCGCAAATGGCGCGGCCGCCATGCAGGTCCATGGCATCGTTGACCGACCGGCGCATGCGTTCGGTGGTCTGATACTTCATGATGGCGGAGAGCACGGAGGGTTTTTCGCCGCGGCTCACCATGGCGGCGGTCACCGCGCGCGCCGCCTCGATCACGTAGGCATTCTCCACCAGGCGTGCCAGCGGCTCCTGCAGTCCCTCCATCTTGCCGATCGGCAGGTCGAACTGCTTGCGGATGCGGGCGTAGGCGCTGGCATTGCGCAGCAGCGACTTTGCGCCCGCCGCCGCCGACGACGGTAGCGAAATGGAGCGGCCCGCGGCCAGACACTCCATCAGCATCCGCCAACCCTGGCCCACCATTTTCTCGCCGCCAATTACCCACTCGATGGGAATGAAGACGTCGTGCCCCCAGATCGGGCCGTTCGGGAAGGCGGCGCCGCTTGGCAGATGGCGGCGGCCGATTTCGACGCCGGCATGATCGGCGGGCACGAGCACGAGCGTGATGCCGACGTCTTCGCCGCGGCCCAACAGGTTGTCCCGGTCGATGAGCCGCAGGGCGAGGCCGATCAGGGTCGCCTGCGGGGCGAGCGTGATGTAGCGCTTCTCCCAGGACGCTGTGATGCCGATCACCTCTTGGCCCGCGTGCCGGCCCTTCGTGACGTAGCCGACATCGCGCATGGTGGCCGCGTCGGAGCCGGAGGTGGGACCGGTCAGCGCAAAGCAGGGAATCTCGTTGCCATTGGCGAGCCGCGGCAGGAAGTGCTCCTTCTGCGCCGGCGTGCCGTATTTCTCGATCAATTCGCCCGGCCCCAAGGAATTCGGCACCATGACGAGGGTGCAAACGTCGGGCGAGCGCGAGGCAATGCGACCGAGCACCAGGGATTGCGCCTGCGCGGAGAAGCCGAGCCCGCCGTGCTCCTTGGAAATCAGCATGCCGAGAAAGCCGTGCTGCTTGATGAAGCTCCAAACCTCGGCCGGAATTTCCTTCAGGTTGTGGCGAATGGCCCAATCGTCCACCATCCGGCAGAGCGCGCTGGTCGGCCCGTCGAGGAACGCCTTCTCCTCCTCGCTGAGCATGATCGGGGGCACGTCGCGCAGCTTCTGCCAATCCGGCGTGCCGGAGAAGAGCTCCGCATCAAAACCAATGGTGCCCGCATCCAGCGCCTCCTGTTCGGTGGCGGAGACCTTGGGCAGCACGGCCTTGATGCTGCGGAAGATGGGCTCGATCAGCGCGGCACGGCGCACGGCGGTGATCGATAGACCGGCCAGCACTACCACCGGCACCCAAGCCAACAAGCCTAAGGCGCCGAAGGCAGGCTCCTCGAACTCGCCGTGCAGCAGGCCCGTCTGCCAGATGAGAGTTGCACCGGCAAGACCCGCTACCCAGGCCCACAGCGGCGCCCGGTGCATGGCCAGCGCAAAGGCGCCCGCCACACAGAGAACGAGGAACACAACCTCCGCCATGATGGCCTCCAGTTTCCCACCTAAATTATGCCCAAGCCTTTAATTTCAAGGCAGTCGACCGCTCAGGACGTGCGACCCCGGCTCAGACCTCCAACCCCGCTTATAGCCTCAGACCTGCGGCGAGGGCGACCTGTCGCGCAGCACGCGCGTGCTGTGCCCCGCGGCAAGAGTGGCGCCCTGCTCGGGGGCAGGCGACGATGACCGCCCGCAAGCTCCCAATACGTTGGCGCCCCCCGGTGCCGCCTTCCAGGCTCGCGGACGCGCGCCCGCCCCGCCTTTCAGCTTAGCAGGCGATGCACCCCTTTCAGTATAACGCCTTCGGCAGCGCGCGCCAAAACCTGGAGCTTGACGCAGGCGAGGGTGGCACCCGAGCCGGGCATGCTTGGTGCCCGCTGCCCCGACCTGGCGGAGGCAGGCACCAGCAGCGATGAACGGCGGCGCGGCCTTTCCCCGCCATTGCGGCCGGGCGCTTGGGAACGGATCATCGGGCGCCTTAACCCCAGGGTCTGCCGGCCCGGCGTGCTCCCTCCTGGCGGGAGCGCACACATTGCGGTCCCTGGGCGGTCCCTGGGCGTCCCTGGGCGGCCCCTGGGCGGGCCCCCTTGGGCGGACACCTTGGGCGGATACCTTAGGCGCTAGCCCTTGGGGGCCTCGGCGCCGCGTTGGATGCGCGCGAACATGTCCTGGGTGATGCGCTCGTACCAGTCGACGCTCTCAAGGTAGGTCTGCTTGCGCGCCTCCGCGCTCTCGCCTGCTGCGGACCCAAATTCGCCCCTGGGCTCGAGCTTGCCGGCGCTCGGCTGGTAGTCGGCGCCGAGCTTGACGCCATCCTCGGGCGCCAGCAGCGACCAGCAGGTATCGCGATAGCTGACCGGCGCCGCCGCCTTGCCCGCAAGGTGCACGAGGATGTCCTGGGCCACAACTTTCGCCTGGCTGTTGGCAGCGAACGCCGACTTCGGCATCTCGGCTGCGATCGCCGCATCGCCCAGCACGTAGACATCTTGCACGTTTCTCGAAGCGAAGCTGCTGGGATCGATGGGGCACCAGTTGCCCTCCGTGCAGCCGGCCCTGACGGCAATGTCGCCGGCGCGCTGCGGGGGAATAATGTTGGCGACGTCGAATTTGAGGCGCTTGCCTGCCCTGGTGGAGACTTCCTTGCCCTTGGGGTCCACGCTGATGAGCGCGAAATCATCGATCTCGGTACTGAGGTTGACCTCGATGACCCCCTTGTAGTGGCGGTCAAAGGCCTCCGTGAACAGCGCCTGGTTGGCAAAAGCCTTTTTGGGGTCGAGCAGGATGAGCTTCGCCTTGGGCTTCTTAGCCTTGAGGTAATGGGCGATCATGCAGGCACGCTCGTAGGGTGCCGGCGGGCAGCGGTAGGGATCCTTGGGCGCGGCGATCAGGACCGTTCCGCCGTCGCGCATCGCTTGCAACTGGCGCTTCAGATTGCGCGTGCCGGCCGGATTGGTGGTGTAGGCGTGCGGCAGGGCGCGCGCCACCTCGTGGGAATAACCGGGGATCGCCTCGTACTGAATGGCGATGCCCGGCGATAGCACCAGGCGTTCATAGCCATATGTGCGGCCGCCCCGCGTCTTCACGGTCTTGCGCACAGCGTCGACGTCGGTGGCCAAATCGTGCACCACTTTCACGCCCAGGCGCTGCAAGGCCACGTAGCTATGATTGAAGGATTCGAGGGGGCGCAGGCCGCCAAGGTAAAGGTTGGAAAAAAACGAGGAGCTGTAGATCTGCCTGGCTTCGATCAGCGTCACGTCGAGCTCGGCGGCGTTCATCTTCAAATAATGCGCCACCGTTGCCCCGCCGGCCCCGCCGCCGACAATCACGACGCGCGGCGCGCGTTGGGCGAGGGCGAACGGGCTCAGGCAACCGATGGAGAGCGCGCCGGCGCCCGCCCGCCCCAGCAGCCGCGCAAAGCCTCGTCTTGAAATCATCTGCCCACCTTGCCCCGACGACGCGGCCGGACCTGAGATCCGGCGCACCAGGATTGTCGCTTCCGCCAGCTTCAGGCAGCGGACCGTTCAAAGTCCATCGCCAGGATGCGCGCGCGCCCCGTGGCGCATAACCGCAAGCGCCAGGCCATCTCCCCACCGCAAAACGGCAAAAAACGCTTGGGGAGGTCCGCCTTCGCGAGTATGGCTGAAGAATGTGGGTTCGCAAAGGCGCGCGGGCGGCGAGGTAAACGCCGGTCGCCTTGAGCTCACCTCAGCTGCGGCATCGGCGGCGCCCCCCAGAGGTGGATTGGGCGGTCGGTTCACGGCATACTGCGCAAGAGGATGGCGCCGACCCCTTGGCAAAGCCGGCGCAGGCCTTATGTTTCGCACCTCGACGGCGGCCGGCAGGCGTCCAGGGCGTGTGAGCTCTTGGATGTGCAGGATCTAGGATGATTTGAGGATGACAGAGGCAAACGCGACACCGCGGCTCGATCGCCGGCAATTCGCGACCGGCGCGGCGGGGCTCGTCCTCTTTGCACTGTCGGCAGGGCGGGTCGGCGCGCAGGTGCCGGAGCCCGCCTGGCAACAGCTGCTGAAAAATCTGGTCGGCGACAGCAAGCCGATCGAGGGCAAGCTGACCTTGGAGCTGCCGGAAATCGCCGAGAACGGCAACACCGTGCCGCTCACGGTCTCCGTCGAGAGCCCGATGACCGCCAACGACTACGTCAAGGCGATCCACGTGATCGCCACCGAAAACCCGCAACCCGGCGTTGCCACCTTCCGCTTCGGTCCGCTCTCGGGCAAGGCCTCGGCCGCAACCCGCATGCGCCTTGCGCGCACGCAGGAGGTAATCGGGCTCGCCGAGCTCAGCGATGGCAAATTCCTGCTCGGCCGGCGCACCGTGAAGGTCACGATCGGAGGCTGCGGCGGCTAGCCGCGCGAAGGAGCGGGACATGAACAAGCCACGCGTCAAGCTGCCCGATGCTGCCAAAGCGGGCGACCTCATCGAGATCAAAACCTTGATCTCCCATGTCATGGAGACGGGCCAGCGCAAGGACCCGGACGGCAAGGTGATCCCGCGCAACATCATCAATTCCTTCTCGGCGACCTTCGCTGGCAACGAGGTCTTCAAGGCAGACCTGCAGCCCGGCATTTCCGCCAATCCCTATTTGTCCTTTTTCATGCGGGTGCCGGGGCCGGGCGAGTTCGAATTCACCTGGGTCGAGGACGGCGGCAACAAGCTGGTCGAAAAGATCAAGCTCAACGTAACCTGAGGGGGAAGAAGCCTCCGGCACGGCGCGGCCGACGCCGCCGCGCGCTGGCGCCCCCCGATCCAACCGAGGCGAGCTAACCGAGGCCAAGCATGTCCGACGAGCCGATCTGTGCGCAAAAAGGGCCCTACCAGGTGGACCTGGTCGAGGGTAGGGCCTACTTCTGGTGCACCTGCGGACGCTCCGCCAAGCAGCCCTTCTGCGATGGCTCCCACAAGGTCACCAGCCTCGAGCCGCTGCGGTTCATTGCCACCGCCTCGGGCACGGTGAACCTGTGCGGCTGCAAGGGGACCGATGACCGGCCCTACTGCGACGGCGCCCACAATATGCTCTAGGGCTGGAGGCCTTAACGGCTGGTCGGAGCCTCTCAAGGCCGGCCCAGCGCCCCGCCGGGGCGGGTTGCGGGCGACAGGCGCCCCCACGGACGCGCGCCGGGGAGCCTTGCGGGCCCTTGTGGTCGGGGGGAGCCAACCCATCGCCAAAGCGTGTCAGCGGCCGAGAGCGAGGTGACGCGGCGCGAAGGGGTCTGCTAGCTTGCCTCAAGCGACTCGGCAAAGCGCGCGCCGGCGCGCAGAGGCAGGCGAACCCCGCATGGAATACCTCCTGCAACAGGTCATCAACGGCGTCACGCTGGGCTCCATCTATGGGCTCATCGCCATCGGCTACACCATGGTGTTCGGCATCATCGGCATGGTGAACTTTGCGCACGGCGACGTTTTCATGCTGTCAACCTTCATTGCGCTGATCTTCCTGTTGGCGCTGACGCAAACCCTGGGCTTTGGCTCGCTCGCGCTGGCGTTGTTGATCGTCCTCCTGCTTGGCATGCTTTTAACGTCGTTGTGGGCATGGGCCATCGAACGTCTGGCCTACCGCCCCTTGCGCGGCTCCTTCCGGCTGGCACCGCTGATTTCCGCCATCGGCATGTCGATCTTCCTTTCCAATCTTGTGCAGGTGACGCAGGGCCCGCGCAACAAGCCGGTGCCGTCTTCCCTGGAGACGGTTCTCACTTTGCGGGAGGGGGAGAATTATGTTGTCACCCTCTCCTACAAGCAGCTGCTGATCGTCGGGGTCACCGTCCTGCTGCTGGGAGCGTTCTGGTATCTCGTGCAGAACACGGCGCTCGGCCGCGCTCAGCGCGCCTGCGAACAGGATCGGCGCATGGCCTCGCTGCTCGGCATCGACGTCGACAGAACCATTTCGCTCACCTTCGTGATCGGCGCCGCGCTCGCCGCCGTCGCCGGCCTGCTCTTCATGATCTACTACGGCGTCGTCAGCTTCTCCGACGGCTTCGTGCCGGGCGTTAAGGCCTTCACCGCCGCGGTGCTGGGCGGGATCGGCTCACTGCCCGGCGCCGTTTTGGGCGGTTTGTTGATCGGCCTCATCGAAACATTGTGGTCGGCCTACTTTTCCATCGACTACAAAGATGTTGCCACCTTCTCCATCCTTGCCATCACGCTGGTGTTTCTACCCTCCGGCCTGTTGGGCAAACCCGAGGTCGAGAAGGTGTGACGGCGATGGCGAGCCTGCGTGCCGATGCCCCTCAGAGCCCCTGGCGGTCGCTCGCCAACGCCGTCACCGATGCACTCGGCGCCGCGCTCCTAGCGCTCGGTCTGGCCGTGCCGATCCTCGCCCTGCGCACCGAGCAGAACATCTCCAACGAACTGATCCTGCAGCCGCGCTGGGGATACGTGGCCATCGCCGTGGCGGGCACTTTCGCCGCCCGGCTGGGCTACCTCCTGCTCCGCTCCCCCAAGCGCCAGCCCCGGCGCGTCAAGTCTGCCGTTCCCAACAGCTGGCGCGAAATCGCCGCGCGCAGCTTGGCCGTCGTCGGTCTCGGCCTGCTCGCGCTCTATCCCTTGATCGCGCTGGCGCTGACCGGCAAGGCCGGGGCGATCAAGTGGATCGACAATTTCGGCATCCAGATCATGATCTACATCATGCTGGGATGGGGCTTGAACATCGTGGTTGGTCTCGCCGGTCTGCTCGATCTCGGTTATGTGGCCTTCTATGCCGTGGGCGCCTACTCCAGCGCGCTGCTGGCGCAAAACTTCGGCTTGAGCTTTTGGATCTGCCTGCCGCTCGCCGGCATCCTGGCGGCGTTCTGGGGCATCCTGCTCGGCTTTCCGGTCCTGCGCCTGCGCGGCGACTACCTCGCCATCGTCACCTTGGCCTTCGGTGAAATCATCCGCCTGATCCTGATCAACTGGGTCCCGGTCACCGGCGGCTATGCCGGCATTTCCGGCATTCCGCGGCCGACGCTGCTGGGTCTGCCCTTCAACGCCAGCGAGGAGGGCTTTGCCGCCTTCTTCCACCTCGAGTTCTCACCGGTGCACCGGGCGATCTTTCTGTTCTACGTGATCCTGGCGCTGGCGCTGTTGACCAATTGGGTTACCCTGCGCCTGCGCCGCCTGCCGATCGGCCGCGCCTGGGAAGCCTTGCGCGAGGACGAGATCGCCTGCCGCTCGCTCGGCATCAACACCACCACGACCAAGCTCACCGCCTTTGCCATCGGCGCCGGCTTCGGCGGTTTTGCCGGGGCGTTCTTCGCCGCGCGCCAGGGCTTCATCAGCCCTGAATCCTTCACCTTCATGGAAAGCGCGATCGTGCTGGCCATCGTCGTGCTGGGCGGCATGGGCAGCCAAATCGGCGTCGCCATTGCCGCCGTCGCCATGATCGGCGGCACCGAGATCCTGCGCGAACTCGATTGGCTGCGCCGGATCTTCGGACCCGACTTCGAACCCACGCAATACCGCATGCTGCTGTTCGGATTGGCCATGGTGCTGGTGATGATTTGGAAACCCAGAGGGCTGATCGCCTTCCGGATGCCCTCGATCTTTCTCAGCGAGCGCCGCCGGGTGCGCGCCGACCTCGTGCAAGAGGGGCACGGCTGATGCGCGCCGCGCAGGCACCGCTGCTCACTGTCGAGCACCTGAGCATGCGGTTCGGAGGCCTTCTCGCCATCGACGATTTGTCGTTCTCGGCCGCGCGCGGGGAGATCACGGCCATCATCGGCCCCAACGGCGCGGGCAAGACCACGGTCTTCAACTGCATCACCGGCTTCTACAAACCCTCGGGCGGCCGGCTGCTCTTGAACTTGAGCGACGCGACGCCCGCGGCCGATCAGATCGATCGGCTGACCACGTCCGGCGCGCGGACCGCGGCAATTCCCGGCGGTGAGCTATTCCTGCTCGAGCGCATGCCCGACTACGAGATCGCCGCGCGCGCCAAGGTGGCCCGTACCTTCCAGAATATTCGCTTGTTTGCGGGCATGACCGTGCTGGAGAATCTGATCGTGGCCCAGCACAACCGCTTGATGGCCGCCTCCGGCTGGACGGTGCTGGGCCTGCTCGGCGCGCCGCAGTACCGCGAGGCCGAGGCGAGCGCGCTGGAGAAGGCCAAGTACTGGTTGGATAAGGTTGGCTTGATCGAGCGGGCCGACGACCCGGCGGGGGATCTGCCCTACGGCGCGCAGCGCCGGCTCGAAATTGCCCGCGCCATGTGCACCGAGCCCACCCTGTTGTGTCTCGACGAGCCTGCGGCCGGCCTCAACCCACGCGAATCCCACGACCTCAAGCGTTTTCTGAAGTCGCTGCAGGTCGAGCATGCCACCTCATTGCTCCTGATCGAACATGACATGTCGGTGGTGATGGAGATTTCCGACCACATCGTGGTGCTCGAATACGGACAGAAGATTTCCGATGGACCGCCCGATCATGTGCGCAACGACCCGAAGGTGATCGCCGCCTATCTCGGCGTGGAGGATGAGGAGGTGGAGGAAGCGGAGGCGGAGATCACGCAATGAGCGAGCCGCTCTTGTCGGTGCGGGACGTGAAAAGCTTCTACGGCAACATCATGGCGCTCAAGGGCGTCGCCATCGATGTTGCAGAAGGCGAGATTGTCACCCTGATCGGGGCCAACGGCGCCGGCAAGTCGACTTTGATGATGACGATCTTCGGCAACCCGCGCGCCCGCGAGGGGCGCATCTACTACCAAGGCCGCGACATTACCGATTTGCCCACGCACGCCATCGCCCGCCTGCGCATTGCCCAGTCACCGGAAGGGCGGCGCATTTTCCCGCGCATGACCGTGCGCGAGAACCTGCAGATGGGAGCCGAGATCGATGAGGGTCGCCACTTTGAGGAAGACCTGGAGCGCGTCTGCCGCCTGTTTCCGGTACTGGCCCGCCGCCTCGAGCAACGGGGCGGGACGCTGTCGGGCGGCGAACAACAGATGCTGGCGATCGCGCGCGCCCTGATGAGCCGGCCCAAGCTGCTGCTGCTCGATGAGCCCTCGCTTGGGCTTGCGCCCCTGATCGTCAAGCAGATCTTCGCGGTGATCGGCGAGCTCAATCGCCAGGGCATGACCGTTTTCCTGGTCGAGCAGAACGCCTTCCACGCGCTGAGGCTCGCGCATCGCGGCTACGTGATGGTGAGCGGGCTCATCACCATGAGCGGCACCGGCAAGGAGCTGTTGGCGCGTCCCGAGATCAGGGCCGCCTATCTGGAAGGCGGGCGCCATGACTAGTGCGTTGGGCGCCTATGTCTACGAAGGCGGCGACAATGTGCTGTGGATCTTTTTGCTGCTGACGGTGCTCATCGGCGGGGCGGCTGCCTACGCCTCGGGAAAGGCCATTGCGCAGACGTGGCGCCCGTTCCGCCAGGTGCCGCTCTATGCCCTGTTGCTGGCCGCCGGCGTACGCTTTTGCCATTTTGCCCTGTTCGAGGAGCCGCTGCTTTCGGCGCCCAGCTACGCCGTTGATTTTCTTGTCGCTCTCTTGTTCGCCGCGCTGGGCTTCCGCCTCCTACGCGCGCGCCAGATGGCAACGCAGTACAGCTGGCTGTTCCAGCGCAGCGGGCTATTCGGCTGGCGGCGGGCGGGCTAGGCAGCCATTATTCGGGCGCAGATCGGCGCCATAAGGCCCGGCAAATCGGCGTGACTCGGCTCTGCTTTCGTTGAATCATGCACGCCGAGGCGGGCTCGCACCGCCGGAGCCTGTCAGTATCGGATCAAACGGAGGCTTTCATGAAAAAGGTGCTTTGGCCAGCCCTGGCCATTGCCGCCGCAGCGCTCGTCGGCGCCGGCGGCGCGTCTGCCCAGCTCAAGGTCGGCGTGGCCGGTCCCCTGACGGGCCCGAACGCGGCGTTCGGGGCGCAATTGAAGAACGGGGCCGAACAGGCCGCCGCCGACCTCAACGAAAAAGGCGGCATCAACGGACAGAAAATCGAGCTCGTGTTCGGCGACGACGCGTCCGATCCCAAGCAGGGCGTCTCGGTGGCCAACAAGATGGCCGGCGATGGCGTCAAGTTCGTGATCGGTCACTTCAATTCCGGGGTGACCATGCCGGCTTCCGAGGTCTATCAGGAAAACGGCATCTACATGATCACGCCGTCGGCCACCAATCCGCGCATCACCGAGCGCAATCTGTGGAACGTGTTCCGCACCTGCGGGCGCGACGACCAGCAGGGCGAGGTGGCGGGCAAGTACATCCTGTCCAAGTTCAAGGGCAAGAAGGTCGCCATCGTTCACGACAAGACCACCTACGGGCAAGGCCTTGCCGACGAGACCAAGAAGGCCATGACCAAAGGCGGCATGAAGGAGGTGCTCTACGAGGGTATCAACATCGGAGAGAAGGACTTCTCCGCCCTGGTCTCCAAGATCAAGGCTTCCGGTGCCGATGTCGTCTACTGGGGCGGCTTGCACACCGAGGGCGGGCTCCTCGTGCGTCAAATGCGCGACCAAGGCGTCAAGGCACCCCTGATGGGTGGCGACGGCATCACCTCGGACGAGTTCGCCTCGATCGGTGGGCCCGGCGTCGAGGGCACGCTGATGACCTTCGGCCCCGATCCACGCAAGAATCCGGCGGCGGCCGAAGCGGTCAAGAAGTTCGCCGCCAAGAACATCAACCCTGAGGCCTACACGCTCTACAGCTACGCCGCCATGCAGGTCATCGCCATGGCCGCGGCCGACGCCAAGTCGCTCGATCCCAAGAAGGTCGCGGAAGCCACCAAGGCCGGCAAAGCCTTCAAGACGGTGATCGGCGACCTCGCCTACAATAAAAAAGGCGACATCACGCGGCTCGACTACGTCATGTACGTGTGGAAAAAGAACCCGGAAGGCAAGATCACCTACTTCCAGGAGTAAGGGGCGCTGAGCCAAGAGCCAATGAGGAGGCAGCCCCA
>Ga0075424_100006348_pt1 | contig 11386 bp, 10 predicted proteins | sample SoiMethybrSBSTD3_FD_75301 | JGI IMG/M metagenome (GOLD analysis project Ga0075424, IMG submission 75301) | Bulk soil microbial communities from a Populus tree surrounding site in Tennessee, USA - Soil MetaG P. TD hybrid SBSTD3 | ecosystem: Environmental > Terrestrial > Soil > Tree plantation...
CGCGTCTCGGCGTCGTTGGCCCAGCGCCAGAGCAGCGCAGCGTCGTCCATGCAGGCCCTACGCCAGCTCAGCGCCATCCTCCACCATGGCCGCCGTGATCGGGGCGTCGGCGGCGATGTCCTTCGCGGCCCGCCGTCCCAGTAGGCGCGGATAGGTCGTGGGCGGCAGCCCGGGCGCGTTCACGCCGTTGCGCAGCACGCCGACGTTGTCGGCCGAGAACGCCTCGCCCTTCCGGATCGGCGTCACCGCGAAGACCGAGCGCAGGGCGAACCGGCGGAGCTCCTGCTCGACCGGCTGCAGCGTCTTGTCGCCGGTGCCCAGCACCGTCTCGGCGGCGCGCACGGCGGTGACCAGGGCGCGCAGCTCGTGAGGCTCGACGGCGAACTTCTGGTCGGGGCCCGGCAGCCGGTTGCTCAGCGTGAAGTGCTTCTCGATCACCGAGGCGCCGAGGGCCACCGCCACCACCGGCGCGATGACCGGATCGCGCGAGTGATCCGAGAGGCCGACCAGGCCGCCGGTGGCCTCGCGCAGCGTCACGATCGCCCGCGCGTTCACGGCGGCCGGCGGGGTCGGATACGCCGCCGTGCACTGCAGCACCACGAGCGCGTCATTGCCCACCGCGCGCGCCACGTCGAGGAGCGGCCTCACCTCGTCGAGCGTGTGGGCGCCGGTGGAGGCGAACACGGGCTTCTTCCTCGCGAGCACCGCGCGCGCCAGCGGCAGGTGGCTCATCTCGTACGAGGCCAGCTTGAAGGCGGGCACGTGCGGGTCGAGCAGCGCGACCCATTCCTCGTCGAACGGCGTGCACAGGAAGTGGACGCCGCGCTTGCCGCAGTGGGCGGCCAACGTGGGCAGCCACGCGGGCGCCAGCTCCATCGCCTCGATGATGTCGTAGATCGAGCGCGGATCGCCGAGGTAGTCCGACTTCCCGGCGCTCTTCGGGTAGAGGGTGCGCGCACGGAAGCCCTGGAACTTGACGGCGTCCGCGCCGGCCTCGGCGGCCACGTCGATCAGCGCCAGCGCCGTCTCCAGACTGCCGTTGTGATTCGAGCCCGCCTCGGCGATGACGTAGCAGGGCTCGCCCACGCCGATCCACCGCTCGCCGACCCGGATGCGTGTCGCGCTCATCGCGCCGCTTCCACACGCGCCGCCGCCAGATCGAGCAGGCGGTCGGATGCTTTCCCATCGTCCGCGCCGACGAATTTTTCGAGGTACTGGGCGCGCGCCACCGGCTCCAGCCGGAAGTCGGCGAGGTGCCGCCCCGCGAAATCGGCGACCATCTCCCCGACCCCGAGCGGATACGTCACGCCCGGGTAATTGAAGCTGGTGCCTGGCGCGTCGGACAGGAACCACTCGCGCCAGATCGGCCAGAAGCCGAGGTCGGCGCCATCAGCCGTGACGCAGACCGACGGCACGCCCGCGTAGGCCGCCTCATAGGCCACCGTGCTAAAGGAGTGGATACACAGCGCGGCTGTTTTCATGAGGCCAAGGATCGCCGGCGGGTAGTGCGACCCCGAGTCGTACACCATGCAATCGGCGGCGCGCTTGAGATAGGTGGGCACGTCACGCCAGAAGAATCCACGCAAGCCGATCCCATGCTCTTTGTCACGCATCTTCACGACGAGCGCGGCGCCATTCGCGTCACAGAACGCCCTCACCGCCTTCACCACTCCCCGGTCATCCCAGCCGCGCGCGACGTGCGACGCATATTTTGGCTGGCGCCATGCAGCCCAGCGTTGTTGCAACCGTCCCCATCGCGCGCCGTAGACATGCCGGGCCCAGAACGTCGCCGGGTTGCTGCGGAAGGGATAGGGGCAGTACACGACCACGGGCCGCGTGGGATCGAGCCCGAATCCCTTGCGGACCTCCGCCGGATCGATCTGGTGGAACTCGTCCATCTCGGGGAAGCCGACGACCGTGCTGCAGCGCCGCATCGTCGCGTCCACCGCGCGCCGGTCAACCGGCCGGGCGGTGTCGCGCGCACGATTGAATTCGAGGATGCGCCAGGCATCCGCGGTTCGATCACGCCAATGGTCCGTGTGAACACCGATCGCCTCGAACGGCGTCCGGCCCGCGGCGTCCACGAAGTGGCCGACGTCCAGCGTGTACTGCAGTCCAATCCAGCGCGCGGCGTTCGCGCTCAGCGCATCCGGCGGCCGGAGGCTGATGACCGCATCGGGCCGGACCTCCTGGAGCAACCGCGGCAGGCCGTCGCCCGGACCGTAGTCGCGAAAGCGCGGGGTGCCCGAGCGGAACGCCGGCGGCGGCTCGGCATGCACGCGGCGGCGGCTCTTGCGATCCTCGTTGGCGGCGTGCCAGCACTCGACGTCCCAGCCTCGCGCCAGCGCCCGGTCGATGACGGGGCCGAGCAGCCGGTAGTGATTGCGCCACCAGATCGGGAACACGAGCTTCATCGCGCCGCTCCTACCGGGCGCGCGCGGCGCGCGGCGAGCAGCCGCGCGATCTCGTCGGCGACGCGCTCGGCGCCGCTGCCATCGATCGCCCGCCGGCCGGCCGCGCTCAGGCGCTCGCGCCGCGCGCGGTCGCCGGCGAGGCGCGCGACGGCATCGCCGAGCGTGGCAAAGTCCGCCGTCACCACGAGGCCGGCGGCGCCCAGGTGCTCGAGGTTCGGGCGCTGGTTGTCGGCCAGGCACACGGCGACGGTGGGCGTCCCGGTGGCCAGGCACTCGTAGAGCGTCATGCCGCCGGCCGTCACCGCGAGATCGGCGGTGAGCAGCAGCGGGCGCAGGCTCGGCACGGCGCCGTGCAGCGTCACGCCGGGCGCCGCCACCGCGTCGAGGGACAGCAGCCCGCCGGGCACGTCCAGACGCGCCTCCGGCAGCGCCGCGCGCACGGCGGCGACGGCCGCCGCGATCTCGGAGGCCGGCGTGGAGCCGCCCAGCGTGACCAGCACGCGCCCGGCGCGCTCGGCGGTCACCCGCGCCGGCGGCTCGGCGAAGGCGCGCTCGAGGAGTGCGAAGCGCGGCCCCAGCAGACGAAGCGTGTCGGCGTCCACCCGATAGGCCAGGCGCTCGGCGTGCCAGGCGCCGTTGACGACGGCGTCGACGGGCAGCGGCCGGTCGGCGAGGTCGTCGATCGCCACCACGAGGGCGGCGCGCCGCAGCGTCGCGAGCAGCGTCGCGTCGGCATGGTAGGAGTCCACGACGAACACGTCCACCGGGCGGGCCCCGGCGGCCTGGAGCACGCGGACCGCCGTGCCCCACCAGTCGAGCGGTGTCACCGCCCAGCCGGGCGCGACGGCGGCGAGGCCGGCGTCGCGCGGGCCGGCGACCAGCGCGTCGATTGTGCACCCGCGCGCGCCGAGCGCGCGCGCCAGCGCGGCGCAGCGCTTGAAGTGGCCGAGGCCCGCCTCGCCGCCGGCGTCCGTCACGAAGACCACGCGCGGCGCGATCACGTGAGGTACGCCCCCAGGACCTTGCGCACCGCGGTCACCACGTCGGCGGCGTCGTCGTCGCTCATGCCGGGGAAGAGCGGCAGCGTCAGCAGCCTCGCGGCGGCATCCTCGGCCACCGGGCACAGGCCCCGCGCGTAGCCGCGCGCCGCGTAGTACGGATGCCAGTAGGCCGGCACGTAGTGGAACGTCACGCCGATGTTCTCGGCGCGCAGCGCGGCATACACGCCCGCGCGGTCCGTGGTGAGCCGCGGCAGATCCAGGAGCACGGGAAAGATGTGCCAGGCGTGCCGCGCGTCCGGCACCACCTGCGGGAGCGCCAGCCCGGGCTGATCCTTGAGCGCGGCGACGTAGCGCTCGGCGAGCGCCTCGCGGCGCGCCAGGAAGCGATCGAGCTTGCCCAGCTGCGAGAGCCCGAGCGCGCACTGCAGATCGGTGAGCCGGTAGTTGTAGCCGAGGTCCACCATCTCGGCCCACAGCCGCCCATCGGCATCGCGCGTGGCGGCGTCGGTGGCCAGGCCGTGATTGCGGAAGCGCCGCATGCGCTCGGCCAGCGCCGCGTCGTCGGTGGTGATCACGCCACCCTCACCGGTGGTGACGTGCTTGACCGGGTGCAGGCTGAAGATCGTCAGCCCGGGGCCCCCGCCGAGGCGGCGGCCGCCGACCTCGGCGCCGAGCGCGTGCGCGGCGTCCTGGATCAGCGTGAGGCGACGGTCACGCGCCAGACGCTCCCACGCGTCCACGTCGCAGACCTGCCCGGCGAAGTGCACGGGCATCAGCGCGCGTGTGCGCGGCGTCAGCGCGGCGGCAGCCGCGGCGGCGTCCAGCGTCAGCGTGTCGGGACGGATGTCGGCGAAGATAGGCCGTGCGCCCTGGTAGAGCACGGCGTTCGACGTCGCCACGAACGTCAGCGGCGTGGTGACCGCCTCGTCGCCGGGGCCGAGGCCGGCCGCGAAGACGGCGGCGTGCAGGGCGGCCGTGCCGGAGCTCACCGCCACCGCGTGGCGCGCGCCGACGGCGTCGGCGAACGCGCGCTCGAAGGCCGGCACCGCCGGGCCCGTCGTGATGAGGGCGCCGCGCAGCGTGGCGACCACCGCGGCCACGTCGTCGTCGCCGATGGCGTGGCGCCCGTAGGGCAGCAGCGCGGCGCGCACGGGCCGCCCGCCGTCGATCGCCAGCGTCTCAGCCACGCGCCATCTCGCGCATCTCGGCGCCGCTCAGCCACCGGTCGTTGGTCTCGCTCGAGTAACGGTACCCGGGCGCGCGGCGCTTGCCGCCCTCCCAGGCCGGGAACGGCCACGAGGGATAGATGGGCTCCACGACGAACATGTCGTCGAACTCGAGCGCCTGGCGGCTCTCGTCCTCGGAGATGAGGATCTCGTGCAGCTTCTCGCCGGGCCGGATCCCGATGACCTCCACGCGGCAGTCCGGCGCGATCGATTGCACGAGATCGCCGATCCGCATGCTCGGAATCTTCGGCACGAAGATCTCGCCGCCGCGCATGACCTCGGTACAGCGGACGGCGAACTCCACGCCCTCGCTGAGGCGGATCCAGAACCGGGTCATGTCCGCGTCCGTCACCGTCACCGTGCCCGTGCGCTTCTGCTCCTCGAACAGCGGGATGACGCTGCCCCGGCTGCCGATGACGTTGCCGTAGCGGACCACGCTGAAGATCGTGGCGCGCGCGTGGCCGTAGGCGTTGCCCTGCACCACCAGCTTCTCGGCGCAGAGCTTGGTGGCGCCGTAGAGGTTGATGGGGTTGACGGCCTTGTCGGTGCTGATGGCCATCACCCGCTTCACGCCCTGATCGATGGCGGCGTCGATCACGTTCTTGACGCCGATCACGTTGGTCTGGATCGCCTCGAACGGGTTGTACTCGCACGAGGTGATCTGCTTGAGCGCGGCCGCGTGGACCACCACGTCGATGCCGTGCATCGCGCGCTCGAGCCGCTCCTTGTCGCGCACGTCCCCGACGAAGAAGCGCAGCGAGGGATGCTTGAAGCGCGTCATCATCTCCGACTGCTTCAGCTCGTCGCGGCTGAACACGACCAGCCGGCGCGGATGGTAGCGCTCCAGCATGATCTCCACGAACTTGTTGCCGAACGATCCGGTGCCGCCGGTGATCATCACCGAGGCCTCGCTCCAGTTCACCGCTGGCCTCTCCTTCCTGTCGCTCATAGTGCGCCGGCCTCGCTGAACTGCAGCCGATAGAGGCTGCCGTAGGTCTCGCTCGTCTCCAGCAGCTCCGCGTGCCGGCCCACCGCCTCCACGCCGCCCCGGTTGAGCACCACGATGGTGTCCGCGTGCAGCACCGTCGAGAGCCGGTGCGCCACCACGATCGAGGTGGCGCCTTGCACGACCTGCTCGATGGCCTGCCGCACCAGCCGCTCCGACTCGCTGTCGAGCGAGCTGGTCGCCTCGTCGAGCACGAGGATGGGCGGGTTGCCCACGACCGCGCGCGCAATGGCGATGCGCTGGCGCTGGCCGCCGGACAGGCGGATGCCGCGGTCGCCCACCAGCGTGTCGTAACCGGCCGGGAACTCGCTGATGAAGTCGTGCGCGTTGGCGACCCGCGCGGCCCGGACGATCTCGGCCTCCGGCACGTCCTCCCGGCCGTAGGCAATGTTGGCCCGGATGGTCGTGTTGAAGAGCAGCGGCTCCTGGGCGACGACGCCGAACAGGCGGCGGTACGCCTGCTGGCGCAGCGTGCGCACGTCCCGGCCGTCGATCGTGACGCTGCCCGAGGTCGGGTCGTACAGGCGCAGCACGAGGTCGATGAGCGTGGACTTCCCGCCCCCGCTCGGCCCCACCACCGCCACCACCTGCCCCTTGCGCACGTCGAGGTTCACGCCCCACAGCACGGGCTCGCCGTCGCCGTAGCGAAAGCTGACGTCGCGCAGCGCGATGCGCTCGCGGAACGTATCGATCGTCTCGCTGCCGTCGGGCACGGCCGGGCGCTCGGCGAACAGCTCGTCCACCCGGCTGGTCGCGGCCAGGATCGACTGCATGGCGGTGTAGGCGCCGGCCAGCAGGCCGATCTGCACCATGGCCGCCCGGCCGACGTAGAGAAAGAGGAAGAACGCCGGCGCGGTCAGCCGGCCGGCCAGGAGCTCCCACGCGGCCAGCACGATGAGGCCGGCCTCGACGACGTAGTTCACGACCGCGCGCGCCGGCTCCTCGATGTGCTTGTAGACGCCGAACTTCACGTTGACCCGCAGCACCTCGCGCAGCGTGGCGCCGAGCCGCGTGAGCTCGAAGCCCTCGGCCGCGAACGACTTCACCGTGCGCACGTTGACGAGCGCCTCCTGGAAGCGCGCGGCCACCTCGGCCAGCACCGAGAACTGGTCGGTGGCGAGGCGCCGCACCGGCCCGCGGATGCCGCGCGTGATCGCATAGTGCAGCACGGCCGCCGCCAGCGCCGCCACCACCAGGCGCGGGTTGGTGCGGGCCAGCAGGTAGGCGTAGAACGCGATGAGCAGCGGCGCACTGAACACCGTGACGACGATCGTCTCCAGGCCGGCGGTGGCCGAGCGCGTGTCGGTGGACAGCCGGGAGACGAGCTCGCCCGAGCGGTGGCGCGTGAAGAAGCTCATCGACATCGTCAGCAAGTGGCGGAACAGATCGGCCTGCAGCGCGCTGGCCGCTCGCACGCGCAGCCACAGCGCCAGCAGGTAGTTGCCGAAGTCGAGCCAGCCCTTCACCACGCCGACGGCCACGTAGGCCAGGCACAGGAGCACGATCGCGCGGAAGCGATCGTCCGCCGCGGCGACCCCGAGCCAGCCGAGGACGGCGGCGCCGAGATTGCTCAGGGTGAGCCCGCCGACGCCGGCGGCCGGCGCCGTGCGCGCGCTGCCGAGGGCGAGGTCGAGGATGGGCGCCATCACCACGGGGAGCAGCCCGGCGAGCACGGTGGCGAGCGCGCTCGTCAGCAGCAGCAGCGCCAGCGCGGGCCAGTGCGGCGCCACGTAGCGCCTCAGCAGGCGCGTGAAGCGGGCGACATCGCGAAAACGGCTCACGCGTGGCCGCCGTTCGGGGCGGGCCGGCGCAGCGTCAGGCACTTGCCGGCGGGGACGCCGCGGCGCACCAGCGCCTCCACGTCGGCCTCGGGCCGCTCGAACGTCGCCACGATGACGGCGTCGAGATCCTCGGGGCGCAGCTCGGCGGCGGCCTGCACGGGGAAGCCGAGGAACTCGCCGCCTGCGGCGGGCGCGAAGACCCCGACGGGCTCGAGGCCGAACTCCTTCAGCGTGAGATAGGCGAGCTCGGCCGCCTCGCCGGGGCCGTAGAGCGCGACGCGCTTCATGCCCTGGGCGACCAGCAGCACCAGCGAGCCGCGCAGCGTCTCCCGCGTGCGACGGAAGAGGTTGAGCGAGTAGAGCATGTGCTGGTAGGCCAGCCGGCTCTTCTCGGTCAGCCCCTTGGGCGTGAGCAGGTAATTCAGGCGCTTGCGCGCGGCCGGCTTGGCGGGGAACTCCGTGATCTTGACGTAGCCCTTGCGCGACAGGCGCCGGAGATACAGGTTCACGAGCCCCAGCGCGATCCCGAGCCGCTCGGCCAGCGCCCGCTGGCTCAGCGGGCGGCCCTCCTCGATGGCGGTCAAAATCTCCAGCGCCCGAGCGTCGTGCCGGTCCACCGGCGCAGCTTAGCAGACAATGTTCAAGACTTGAACATGGTTACTTTCCGTGGAATCAGGCTCCCGGGCACCAGACATGGGCCCGGGGGAGGCGGGGACAGCCGTCGGACGCTAGGAGCCCAGGACCTGGACGGTGATCTCGCGCTTCCGCGGACCGTCCAGCTCCGCGAAGATCACCGACTGGAAGCGGCCGAGCGAGAGCTCGCCGTTCACGACGGCCACGGCGATGTTGCGGCCGAGCAGCGCGGCGCGCAGGTGCGCGTGGGCGTTGCCGCGCTCGCAGTCCGAGAAGCGCGGATCGTCGTGACGATAGCCGCCGCGCTCGGGCACGAGCCGTTCGATGAGCCCCTTGAGGTCGTCGATGAGCGCGCTCTGGAACTCGTTGATGAAGAGCGCGCACGTCGTGTGCAGGGTATTGATGAGCGCGATGCCGTTCTCGACGGGAAATTGCTGGACCGCTTCGCGGATGAGCTTGGTGATGTCCGAGACCTCGGTGCGCTCCTCCGTCGCCAGCGTGAAGCTTGTGTTGAAGACCTTCATGTCGGTGCACTCTCCGGGGCGCCCATGAGATTCGCCAGCGCGAGAGCCGGCGTGCCAGCGCCGAGGCCAACCGATACGATAAAGGCACCGTCGCGCAATTGTCAAATAAGGATGCACTAGGCGGTCTTCGGGTCCAGGAGGTCGCGCAGCCCGTCGCCAAGCAAGTTGAGGCCCAAAACGGTCAGCGCGATGGCGCCGCCGGGAAAGACGGCGAACCACGGGTTCAGCGACAGGAAATTCTGCGCCTCCTTGAGCATCAACCCCCAGGAGGGGTACGGAGGCTGCGTGCCGAGCCCCAGATAGGCGAGTGCGGCCTCGGCCAGCACGGCGACCGGAAAGCTCGTGGTGGCCTGCACGATGAGCGGCGGCAGCGAGTTGGGCAGGATGTGGCGCAGCAGCACGCGCCCGTCGCCCCCGCCGAGCGCCCGCGCGGCCACCACGAACTCACGCTCGCGCAGCTCCAGCACCGAGCCGCGGGCCAGGCGCGCGAAGGCGGGCACGAAGGCGCCGCCGATGGCGATCATGCTCACCCCGATGCCGGGCGAGAAGACCGCGGTCAGCAGCAGCGCCGACAGGATTGCGGGAAAACCCTGAACGGCGTCGACCAGCCGCATGAGTGTCTCGTCGAGCCAGCCGCCCACGTAGCCGCTCAGCAGGCCGAGCAGCACGCCGGCGCCGGCGCCGATGCCGACCGCGATGAGCCCGACGGCGATCGAGGTGACCGCGCCGGTCATCACGCGCGAGAGGACGTCACGCCCGAACTGATCGGTGCCGAAGGGATGGCCGCCCGACGGGCCCTCGAGCCGGCCCGTCATCGACATCGCGAGCGGATCGGCCGGCGTGTAGAGAAAGCTGACGGCGGCCACCGCGACGAGCACGAGCGTGATCACGAGTCCCAGCGTGAAGGTGACGTGGTGCAGCGGCCGGCGGCGCGCCACGGCTACTCGTAGCGGATGCGCGGGTCGAGCACGCCGTAGGCGAGGTCGACCGCGAAGTTGATGAGCACGATGCTCGAGGCCACGAAGAGCGCCACGCCCTGCACCACCGGCAGGTCGCGCGCGCTGATGGCGCCGAGTGCCAGCCGCCCGAGCCCGGGCAGTGCGAAGACCGACTCCAGCACGATGGCGCCCGCCATGAGCTGGCCGAGCTGGATGCCGGCCACCGTCACCACGGGAATGAGCGCGTTGCGGAAGGTGTGCACGCCGACCACGCGCGGCTCGCTGAGCCCCTTGGCGCGCGCGGTGCGCACGTAGTCCTCGCGCAGCACGTCGAGCACGGCCGAGCGCGTGGCGCGGACGAGCACGGCGGCCTGGAAGAGGCCGAGCGCGATGGCCGGCAGCAGGAGCGAGCGGAGCGCCGGGCCGAGGCCGCTCGACCAGCCCGCGAAGCCGCCCGCGTTGACCCAGCCCAGATGGACGGAGAAGAAGAGGATGAGCAGCAGCCCCGACCAGAACTGCGGGACCGAGATGCCGATCTGCGACACGATCATGGCCAGGTAGTCGCCGCCCCGCCGGTGATGCGTGGCCGCGTAGACGCCGAGCGGCAGCGCGGCGGCCACCATGAACACCGCGGCCAGCAGCGCCAGCGGCAGCGTGACCGGCAGCCGGCTGACGATGAGCGAGCCGACCGGCACGTCGTACTGGATCGAGCGCCCGAGGTCACCGCGCAGCGCCCCGCCCAGCCACTCCACGAACTGCACGGCGAGCGGCCGGTTGAGGCCCATCGACTCGCGAAGCCGCGCCAGCGCTTCCGGGCTGCCCTCGGTGCCGAGGATGATCACGGCGGGATCGCCGGGCAGGACGCGCACGACGACGAAGACCAGGGCCGAGACGAACACGAGGGTCGCGGCGAGCGCCGCGACCCTCCGCGCGACGTACCGGCGCACCTCTTACGGGCGCCGGCGACGCGTCACTTGGCGTCCGCCCACGACACCTCGGACAGGTCGTTGGCGAAAGCGGGCAGGTCCTTCCACAGCCCCTGCACGCCCTTCTTCGTCGCGGCCAGGCGCGGGTGCATGAACAGCCACACCACCGGCGCCTCTTCCACCAGGACCTTCTGCATCTCGGCGTACACCTCGCGGCGCGCCTTGTCGTCGACCGTGATCTCGGACTTGGCGAACAGCGATTGGAACTTCTGGCTGTCGTAGCGGAAGTAGTATTTCGGATTCGCGTAGTTCTTGATGTCCCACGCCTCGGCGTGGCCGATGATGGACAGGTCGAAGTCGGCCTCGCGGAACACGCGGGAGAGCCACTGGCTCCACTCGATCTGCTCGATCTTCACGTTGACGCCGGACTTCTTGAGGCTGTCGGCGATGACCTGGCCCGAGCGGACCGTGTACTCGTATTGCGGCGTGACCTTCAGCACCGTGTCGAAGCCGTTGGGATAGCCGGCCTCGGCCAGGAGCTGCTTGGCCTTGGCCGGGTCGTAGGGCATCGCCTTGGCCATGTCCACGTAATAAGGGTTGAGCGGGTCCACGTTGGTCCCGAGGATCTTGCCCATCCCGAACATGGCGCCCTTGAGCACGTCGCCCTTGTTGATGCCGTAGGTCATCGCGCGCCGCACGCGCACGTCGGTGTACGGCTTGCGCGAGTTGTTCATGGAGAGGATGACGTCGTTGGTGGTGTCGCCGCTGATCACCTGGAAGCGCGCGTCCTTCACGAGGTCCTGGACGTGCTCGGGGCCAAGGCCGAACAGCGAGACGTCGATGTCGCCGGCCTTGAGCGCGGCCAGCACCGCGTTGGGATCGGTGATGAAGCGGAACGTCACCCGGTCGAGCTTGGGCAGGCCCTTGACGTGATACT
>Ga0075424_100006349_pt1 | contig 11384 bp, 11 predicted proteins | sample SoiMethybrSBSTD3_FD_75301 | JGI IMG/M metagenome (GOLD analysis project Ga0075424, IMG submission 75301) | Bulk soil microbial communities from a Populus tree surrounding site in Tennessee, USA - Soil MetaG P. TD hybrid SBSTD3 | ecosystem: Environmental > Terrestrial > Soil > Tree plantation...
GCGGTCCAGCGCCTGGACGCGAAAGTTCATCGCGTCTACCACTAGCAACTGCTCCCCGTGCAAGCGTAGTTCGGTTGGAAAATTGAATTCTCCCTCGCCTCCGCCACGCTGGCCAATGCTCTGCAGCACGTTCCCTTGTGGGTCGAGAATGAAAATCTTGTGCCTGAGGGTGTCGGACACGTAAATCCGCTGCGCGGCTGAGTCGACAGCGATGCCGGTGGGCCGTTTGAAGTAGCCTTCGCCGCCCTTCAAGCTACCGATGGTTCGCCGGTGTTTGCCGTTGGCATCCCAGATGAAAATCTTGCCGGATTCAGAGTCGGTTACGTAAATGTTGTCCTGAGCATCGACAGCGACGCATTGGGGCGCTATCAGATTGTCCTTGCCTTCTAAGCGAGAAAGAAACTTGTACTTCTCCTGGACAAAATCAAAGATGTGCACCCCCGACAATCCCGGGTCGGTAACGATGATGCGTCCGCGAGAATCGGCCACCACGCTATAAGGGCGGTTCAAATGTCGAAAATCGGGGGCTCCCGCGACGATATCGACAACACGATTCCAGAAGCCCCGCTTGAGCTTAACTTCACGTTCCGAGGAAAAACTGCGTTCGAAGGAAAGAGTGCGTCCGCCGGCGAGCGTCATTGGAGGCGGAGTGTCGGCACTCGCCTTCTCCTTGGACTTTTTCTTGGGAGCGGCCGCCAGTGAAAAGGCTAGGCACAGAACGATCGCGATAACAGCGACGCCCTTCTGAATCCCTGAATTCCTGCGTGCTGGATCAGAAAAGGTCAAAGTGTCGGGAAACTCCCACATAGAAATAGTCGAACACGGCGGGAGTGCTGAAGCTGGCTCCAACGCCCTGCGTGACGTGGCTGTAGCCTCCCAGCAACATCATCTGCCGGAAGCGGTATTCAGTCTTCAAGTCGTAACGTCGCAATAGATTGTCGGAGATGGAGGTGACGTTGTTGGTGCGATAGCGTGCACTCGCAAAGTCGCCAGTGATGGTCAAACGCCGGTTGGGGTGGAATCCTCCGCCCACACTGTATGACGACCCACCGTAGAGGACCAGCAGGTTCGGCAGCAAGATGGGGCCCGGAACGGGGGTGGGCGTGAGGCCATTGCCTATTTGCAAGACGTTGCCGCTGGCTTTGCTGTAAGTGCCGTGAGCTCAAAAATGCCATCGAACGGGCCATGATTCTCGAGGACGATCAACTCCTGCGGCCACGGTACCTGCCGTTTTCGGTCGGCGACACGGGTGGCCGAACTCTGTTTGAACGCAGTGCGGCTCCGGAGAACGGACAAATGCTGGCCAACGGTCGGATGCTGCCTCGACTCTACATTCCGGAAGGTGGCACTTCACTCGAGGAAGTGGAGCGGGCGATGGTGGAACTGGCTTTGAGGCAGGCCACCGGCAATCAAACCCAGGCTGCCAAGCTGCTCGACATCAGTCGCGATGCCCTGCGTTACAAGCTCAAAAAATTCGGTCTCATGCCCGGCGAAGAGGAAGAGGGCGTCTCGCAGTCCTCACCAGATTCTTCCACCACGCACTAATTAAGACAGTAGCGCCGGCAGCTTGCCGGCTGTCGCGAGGGCGTCTCGCCCTCGGCGCGCCGGGCGGAGACGTCCGCCGGACAGCCCGCTGAGACGGTGTTACATAGGTATTCAGGCCGGTCCTCTAGTGTGTTGCCGGTTGTGATTGAGGCCCTCGTCCATAGCGCTGGGTTACGTATCCCACGATTAGTCCCACCAGTCCACCGGGAAGCATGATTTCAAAGTAGTAGTGGTTCGGCCCGGGCTGCATTGCCGCTACGGCGTAGGCGAGGATCAGCCCTACTCCGAGACCGAACAGGATGCCCAGAGCAAGCGAGTTCACCTTGCGCGCGAAATAGCCAATGAGCACCCCGGCAATGAGCCCTTTGACAGTGGACCCCATCACGATGCCTAGAATTTCAGGTCTAACGGCGGGCGTAAACCACGCGCTTAAGCCGTCAAAGACGCCGAGAATTCCCCCCAGAATCAGTCCGAGTAGCGCTTTGTTCATAGTGTTTCTCCAGCGGAACGGCCGCTCAATAGTTCTATTCCACAGACACGAGAAATCCTTTAGCGTGGCCGGAAGAAAATCAGCAAGGCCCGGGCAGCGACGTAAGCCAACAGCAGCAAGATCCAAACACCGTTCCTCACGATCCAACGCCAGGCGCGGGTCAACCGACCCTCGGGATAAGCGCTCACCGGGAGTCCATCGAGGAAGTGCGCGACATCGGAGGCGAGGTCCTGAACCGTCTGGTAGCGCTTGGTACGATCCTCGGCGATTGACTGTTTGCGAATGGCCGCCAGTGCCCGCGGCACGTGGGACAAGTCGGCCGAAAGAAACTGCAATATCGCTCCCAGTGAGTAAACGTCGGCTCGCTGGTCGACTGACTCTCCGCGCGATTGCTCAGGGGACATGTATCCGGGCGTTCCAAGCACCGTTCCGAATGAGGTGGCGCTGCTGTCCGGCTTTTTGGGGCCGGGGTCAACCGATGACGAGGCTGAATTTTCGACCTTCTCGGCCATCAGTTTCGAGAGCCCCCAATCCATCACCAGCACCTCTCCAAACGGTCCCACCATGACGTTGCTGGGCTTCAAGTCCCGATGCAAAACTCCATGAGCATGAGCGAAGGCCACCGCATCGCAGATGCGCAGAAAGATTCGCAGCCGGTCCGACAAAGCCGGCACCGTGGCGACATGCTCCTCTAGCCGCCGGCCCTGTACCAACTTCATCGTGTAGTACGGGCGGCCATCGGAAAGGAGCCCGGCGTCGTGCACTGGAACAATTCCCGGATGTTCGAGCTTCGCAATAACGTGCGCTTCCTGAAGCAGCCGAAACGACGAGGTTTCGTCCGGATCGGCCACGCTGATGACTTTCAGTGCGACCTGGCGATCCAGCGCAGTATCCTCGACCCGAAAAACTCCGCCCATCCCGCCCTGCCCGAGTTTCTCGACTAACCGATAGCGTGTCCCCGCCAGATCAGGCGAGTCTGCTGCCTCACGAAGACGCTCAATCGCCGAGTCGCTCAGAAGCCGTGTCATAGCTTCACTCCGAGTAGCGTATGGGCTTCGCGGCGGAATTCCTCCTCGCTCGCGGTCATGGTGCGCAACTCGTCCAGCACGATTCGTCGGAACTCCTTGCGCGCATATGCCAGATAGTTGGTCACGTCGGCGGTTTTGATCCCGAACCGGCGTGCGACGTCGTCATAGGTCAACTGACGGCCGCCTTCTTCAATGTCATAGAGCTCGAGTAACTGAAAGTGGATTGTCTTCCCGTTTACAGCGCACTCACTACGCAATCTCTCCAGCGCCAGACCGAACAGGCTGCGAGCGAACTCCCGGGTAAAAATCTCTTCGGGATTGTCAGCACCAGCAAGCGGCAACTCCTTGAGCTCACCTTCTGCGGTTTCGAAATCCAAGCGAAGCAGGGTGACATCTCCACCGCGCTTCAGACGCTGCGCGGCCTTGTCCGCATTTATCACCAGGCCGTCCACACAGATCCTAAGATAGGTTCGCAGGCGCGCCCGGCGTGGAGCGAAGCGGTCGAGCAGGTTCTTTTCGATTAGGCGGGAAAAGAACTCCTGCGTCAGGTCCTTGGCTTCCTCGTTCTCTCTTTTCCAATGCAACCGAATGTATTTATAGACTGGTTTCCAATAGGCTGAAATCAGCGAGTCGAGCGCACGCTGCCGTTCTTCGGTTTGCGCACTGCGAGTACGCTCAATGATCGACCACCGCGTAGTGGGGAACTGTTGTCGCATGCCCCCGATTTGGGTATCGTCCGGCATAAGTAAAGACGCAGCGGAGTGTACGTGGTGGGACTGGCCGGCGACAAGCCAGCAAAAGGAATGAGGGGAGACTCCGCCGAATCTCCCCTACTTGAAGGCGCCCCTTGGCTCGACCCGTTGTGAAATTGACGCCCGCAACGTTTAGTGACTGGTGCCGGCAGCCGCCTTTTCGGGCGTTTCCAGGTGGAACAGACGTTGCACCGCGCTGGTCATCTGGTCCTGCTCCATCTTCTCTGGCAGCTCCTTGAGTTTCCGGGCCAACGAACTGGCGAGTTTACGAGTAATGCGCACGACGACGTCTTCCAACAGTTCGTTCTGGTCTTTCGAAAACGGCCCGCACTCAGATTGAAAGACCTGCAGTTCCTGCCGGCAAATCTGATCGAGACGGCTGCGAAGCGCGACAATCGTCGGAACCACCCGCTCTGATAACAAGCGGTGACGGAATCCGATTGCTTCATCCTCTACAATCTTCTGCGCTTCAAGCGCCGCTGCCTCGCGTTCTCCCGCGTTGCGCTCGACGACTTTCTCCAGGTCGTCGAGGTCATACAAGAAAATTCCCCTTACCTCGCGCACATCCGGATCGATGTCACGAGGCCTGGCGATATCTACGAGCACTAGCGGCCGCTGGTTGCGTTCGCCAACGATCCTTTCGGCGTCTTCAGGGCTGAAAACGTAGTGCGGACAGGAGGTCGAACTTATGACGATGTCGGCGCTCACTAGCTGTTGCCAGCGATGTTCGATTGGAACCGCAACGCCACCTAGCGTTTCGGCGAGCTCTACCGCGTGTTCGTAGGTTCGATTGATAACGGTTACCGAGCGAGCCCCGCGTTTGACGAGGTTGCGCGCCGAGAGCTCGCTCATCTTCCCTGCCCCCAGCAGAAGAACATTCTTGCCTTCCAGAGTGCCGAGAATCTGATCCGCCAGTTCTACGGCGGCGTAGGGAACGGATACCGGATAGTTACCGATCGTGGTCTCGTTGCGTACCCGCTTGGAAACCGTTAGGGCCTTCTGGATCGTGGCGTCCAGGTACCGGCCGCTGCTCTCGACCTTTTGTGCCTGCGCCCAGGAATTCTTCACCTGCGCGATGATCTGCGGCTCGCCCAGAATCATCGAATCCAAGCTGCTGGCAACACGGAAAATGTGGAGAAGGGCAGCCTCGTCCAACAGGCGGTAGAAGTTCTTCCACTCGCAGAGCGTCAGCCCGTACTGACTGGTCAGGAAACGCAGCACGGAGTTGGCGGCGAGACCGGGATCACTGGCCCAGAGGAAGAACTCTGTTCGGTTGCGGGTGGCGAGCACGATAACTTCTTCGATACCTTCTGCGCGCGCCAGCTGAACCAGAGCCTCGTATTGCTGGCTCTCGCTCATCCAGAATCGCTCGCGCACTGCCACCAGCGCCGTCCGGTAGTTTAGGCCGATGACCATCAGGGTGGGTTCCAAGACCGCCTCCCGCAGGAAGAACTTCAACTTGTGCATGGCAGGCACGCTTCCAACTCGATGTAAGCCGTCGAACGGCACTAGTTCCTTGTTTTTTCATCCATTTAGTAGCAAGCAGGAATCTTCGCCTAGCGGCTTGGCGGATTGATTCTGCGGGTTCTCACCCGCCGACCCGTGTTTTTTGACCCGACCTCAGCTGTGATCCGGCTGCGGTCAGACCGATTATTTCCTTAAACTTCACCCACATAGGTGAATTGCGTGTTGTGGCATCATGATTGCCTTATGTTGATCAGGGGTTGTGGCCCCTCTGTTCATCAATCAGGAGAAGACAGCATGAAGACCGTTGTTCGGATATTCCTGGTAGTACTGGTGATCTCTCTTGCTTTTTCGACAACGACGTTGGCAGCGGACGGTGCAGCAGACGTGTACAAATCCAAGTGCGCCAGCTGCCATGGCCCGGATGGTAAAGGCGAGACAGCCATCGGAAAGAATATGAAGTTGAAAGATCTGGCCTCAGCCGATGTGCAGAAGCAGTCCGATGCGGATCTCACCACCGTCATCGAGAAAGGCAAAAAGCCGATGCCTGGATACGAGGGAAAGCTGACCAAGGAGCAGATCGACGACCTTGTAAAGTACATTCGCGTGTTGAAGAAGTAAGTTCTTCAGGCTGGTGGAGTTATTACACTGGCCCATTTCACCGTCTGTCGGGAAGCAACCTCTCAGCTCTCAGCTTTTCAGTTCTGATCTCCTCTCGGAGGCTGCAATAATCGGATCGCTTGGCGAGAAATTGCATTCTGAGAGCTGACAGCTGAAAGCTGAGAGCTTCTCTCATCTCGCCCCACAGTCGTCTCACAAAGTTGTATACTTCTGTCCCTGCAGAATTCCCGTTCAGCTTTTTGATGTTGTAAACGCCCGTTCCCAGCCTCGTCCCGACCCGCCAAAGGACAGGCGCAAACCGGCGATGGCGGCCGGAAAGTTCCCGCCAATCGGAGGAGAGGGATGCGTGACGACGAATCCATTCAAATTGATTCGAATGAGCCGATAGAAGATCACTCTGGTGTTTCCCGACGCGACTTCCTCAAAATTTCGACCATCGCGGCAGCGGTGCCCGTCGTCGCCGGCCCGCGCACCGTTATGGCGGCTGGGCAGGAAGTCCCGGTGCAAGGTCCCGGTAAAGTGCCGATGGAATTGAGTGTTAATGGGAAGACCTACAAGGCCAGCCTTGAACCCCGTGTGACCCTACTCGACGCGCTGCGCGACTCAATCGACATCACCGGCGCCAAACGCGTCTGCGACAAAGGCGAATGCGGTGCCTGCACGGTTTTGCTGGATAACAAGGCCGTTTATGCCTGCTCCATTCTTGCCATTGAAGCGCAGGGGAAAAAGATCACGACCGTCGAGTCGATGATGGAAGACGGCAAACTGCATCCCCTGCAGCAGGCATTCGTTGACAACGACGGATCGCAGTGCGGCTTTTGCACACCGGGATTCGTAGTGGCCTGCAAAGCCCTGCTCGACCAGCATCCCGATCCGAGTCCTGAGGACGTTCGCCGCGGACTCAGCGGCAACTACTGTCGCTGTGGAACTTACGACGGCATTCGAAAAGCCGTGGCGCAAGTCGCGCGGAAAGGAGCCTGAGTCATGCCCGACTATCAATGGCCCGACCCGGAACATCGAACGCTCATCGGGAAGCGCATCTCACGCGTGGACTCGCCCGACAAAGTCTCCGGACTGGCGCGGTACACCTACGACACCAAACGTCCTGACATGCTTTTCGGCAAGATGCTGCGCTCACCCTACGCGCACTGCAAGGTGGTCAGCATCGATACCAGCGCGGCCGAGAAGATGCCGGGCGTGAAGGCCATCGAGATCGTCCAGAAACCCGGATCGACGATCCACTGGGCGGGTGACGAAGTGGTTGCTGTCGCTGCCGTCGACGAACCGACAGCCGAAGATGCGGTCCGTGCGATTCAAGTCAAGTATGAGAAACTTCCTCACCTGGTGCTGGACAACGAACCGCCTCAGGGCGCGGCCGTCACCCAAGGGCCGCTTAGTTGGGATGATATCGGCGACATGTTCGACAACCAGGTGCCCGAGCGCCAGATCATCTCCCAGTTACAGGAGTACGGCATCAGCTTCAAACCCACAGAAGACGAACTGAAAGAGGCCAAGGAACAAGGCGCGCCCGACACCGTCATTGATGCAATCCGTAAGGCGCCCCAACACCCCGAGGCTCGCGGAACGAGCAAGTCAAACTATCAGAAGGCCGCGATTCAAACGCAGGGCGATGTCGACAAGGCGTTCTCGGAGGCGGAAGCCGTTTCCGAGGGGCTCTACGGGGCGCCGGTGATCACCCATTGCTGTATGGAGTCTCACGGATCGACATCGGAATGGACCGATCCCGACCACTTGCTCGTGCACATGTCCACGCAGAATGTCTCCGGAATTGCCGGGCAGATGGCCGAGCCCTTGAAGATTCCGGCCGCGAACATTCGCGTGCATCAGGACCACGTTGGCGGCGGGTTTGGCAGCAAGTTCGGGCCGGATCGCTGGGGCATCGTCACCGCAAAACTTTCGAAGAACGCCGGCGGCAAGCCAGTTCGCCTGATGCTGGAGCGCGATTCAGAACTGCGTGTGGCCGGAGCGAGGCCCTCTGCCTATGCCCGCGTGAAAGTGGGCGCCAAGAAGGACGGAGCGCTGGTCGCTTGGCAATCGCAGTCATGGGGCACCGGCGGCCCTGGCGGTGGGGGCATGCCGCCCATCCCGTATTGCTTTGCCGTTCCCAATCAGAAAAAGGAACACACCGCCATCCGCAACAACATTGGTCCGGCGAGGGCATGGCGAGCGCCGAACCATCCTCAAGCAGCTGTGCTGACCATGTGCGCCCTGGAAGATCTGGCGGCGAAGCTCAACATGGATCCGTACGATTTCTTTCTCAAGAATATTGATCTGACCCGACTTCCCAATGTTTATCGCGACGAATTCCCCATCGCAGCCGAGCTCATGGGCTGGAAGGAAAAGTGGCGTCCGCGTGGGCAGAACATGTCAGGGCATGTTGCTCGCGGCGTCGGCCTCTCATTGCACACCTGGGGCGGACGCGGTCACGGCAGCGATTGCGACTTGAGCATTCATCCGGACGGCTCGGTCGATATCAAGATGGGTACGCAGGACATCGGAACGGGCACTCGCACCTGCATCGCGGTGGTTGCCGCCGATGCTCTCGGTCTACAAGTGGACCAGATCAAGCTCTACATCGGCGACACGCTGTACCCACCCTCGGGTGGGTCGGGCGGATCGACGACACCTGGCGGCGTGAGTTCATCCACGCGGCGTGCGGTGGTTGACGCACGCGATGCACTCTTCGCCAAAGTCGCGCCCGCACTCAATGCCCAACCCAGTGATCTCGAAGCGCGTGACGGCACGATTCGAGTGCAGTCCGATCACAGCCGCTCGCTGAGCTGGAAGGAGGCCTGCTCTAAGATCGGGGCAACGCCAATTACCTGCCATGGCCACAATGATCAGGCCGCTGGAAAGAACAAGCCAGATCTCACCAACAGTGGCGTGGGAGGCGTGCAGATGGCTGAGGTTGAAGTCGACACCGAGACCGGGATCGTCACGATGAAAAAGATGGTGGCGGTTCAGGACTGCGGTCTCGTCATCGACGTCAAACTGGCCGAGAGCAGTGTGCTGGGCGCGTTAATCATGGGCATCAGTTACTCGCTCTATGAAGAGAAGGTCATGGATCAAGCAACAGGGCGCATGCTCAATGCCGACATGGAGTTCTATCGCCTGGCGGGGTTGAGCGACATCCCCGAGCTTAACGTTCACATGATGACTGGAAAAGGCTACGACGAACGTGGTGTGATCGGTTTGGGCGAGCCCCCTGTTGTTTCAGCTGGAGCAGCAATCTCCAACGCGGTAGCGAACGCGCTTGGCGTGCGCGTTCCTTTCCTTCCGCTGACACCCGACAAGGTCCTCGCTGCGTTGAGCCAGACCTCCGCCCAGAAGGCAGGTGCATGATGCGACCATTTGAATATATGAGTCCCGCGAGCACTCGACAGGCCGCCAGCCTGCTCGCAGCAACCTGGGGCCAAACCGAGATTCTTGCAGGTGGTACCGACCTGCTCGCGCTGATGAAAGAGCATGTGGTCACTCCAAAACGTCTGATCAACATTAAGGAGATCGCGGAGCTTCGCGGGGTCAGCAAAACCGCACAAGGGTTGCGCATCGGGGCGTTGACGACGCTGGGAGAACTAGCCGAAGACTCGGGTGTCCGGGAAAATTATCCGGCTCTGGCGGAGGCAGTTCAGGAGGCAGCCAGCCCCCAGATTCGCAACATGGCCACCCTCGGCGGCAATCTCTGCCAGCGCCCGCGTTGCTGGTACTTCCGCAATGGGCTCGGTCTTCTGCCCAAGGACGAAGCGGGAAAGGACCTGGTGACAGATGGCGACAACCGCTATCACGCCATCCTCGGCAATAGCGGAGTTGCGAAATTTGTAAGCCCATCCACCATCGCTCCCGTGTTGATTGCTTATGGAGGCAAGATTCACGTGGAGGGCCCCAAGGGAAAACGTGAGCTTCCACTGGAAAAGTTCTACGTCGCCCCCAAGGCGGAGGGGGAGCGAGAGCATGATCTCCGCCCCAACGAAGTCGTAACCGAGATCGTGATTCCAGCCGCGAGCGGCTGGAAGGTCGCTCACTACGAAGTTCGGCAAAAGGCGGCTTTCGACTGGCCTCTGGCGGTTGCGGCCGTGGCGCTCAAGACGGATGGATCCACCGTGCAGGCTTCCCGTGTCGTCCTCGGGTACGTCGCTCCCACGCCGTGGCCTTCCGCGGAAGCCGAAGCCGCACTAAAAGGTCAGAAAGTCAGCGACGAGTCGGCCCAGAAAGCGGGCGCAGCCGCCGTTCGTAGTGCCAAGCCACTGACTCAGAACGCCTACAAAGTGAAGCTGGCGCAGGTGGCCGTTAAACGAGCCATCCTCAAGGCCGCGGGAGGTGCCGCATGATTCGCAAGGTGGATCGCTTCAACATCAACCATCCAAACTTGTGTTCCGCACTGCGCTGGAAAGGTCAGTTCATTCTCTCGGAAGCTGATCCTAACGTGCAGAGTTCCAACGACGGCCTGTTTTGGTGCATGCACACGCAAACTTGCATTGGGCCGGACGGGCACGTCGCCGAGCCGGGCAACTGCTCTTCAAAGAGTCGCGGCTGTCACGGTACGGGCAAATGTGAATAGCCTGAGATATCGCATGTGGCGCGGACACTCCTGCCGCGTGCGACGGTTGATCTTCGATAAAATGAGGTAGTCGACCGTCCCCTCCCGATCGACGATTCTCGAGATTGAGGTCTCGATCATGAGAAACGTATCGCCCTTTCCCCGTCTTCATCTTGCCCAGATCTCATTCGCCATCATTTTCCTGAGCGCGGTGATGCCGTTTCCTGCGAGTGCGCAGGACTACAAGTTCACCATTCCCACGACCCAGACTTGGACCGACACCGGGGTCGATTTGCAGGCAGGTAGCGTCCTCGCGATTACCGCCCAGTCGTCAGCTGGCGGTTGCGATCCCATGGGAGTCGTATCACCTGGCGGGAGTGCGCAAAACCTTCCAGTTGCATCGGGGAATGCAGGCGCTCTAGTTGGTCGATTGCAGGAAAACGGTCCGGTCGCTCTCATTGGAGCCAGCCAACAGCTTCGGACGGGGGAAGCCGGACACCTTTTCCTCGGGGTCAACTCTACTGGTGCACCACCATGCCAAGGTAGCTTCGCGGTGAAGGTGCACATCGGCACGGCGTCAGCTAGTGCCGAACTGACGCCCGCTCCGGCTTCAGCAATGCCAACTTCCAACGCCAAGCCCTCACAGCCAGCTGCCTCGAACGCCGCTACCGGAGCGCAAGGTTCCGAGTCTGCGGCCTCGAAACCGGGCGGTGAGAAGGAAGTAAAAGACATCAAAGGAGCCCTGGCTACGGCTGCACAGACGTGGCTGTCGGGTCAGTTTGGAACCGGAGCGAGCGGATCACAGCCCGCTACGTCAAGTCCAACTTCCTCTGCTACCCCAGGCGGTACGACGACTGCTGCCAAGGAAGCCGCACCCGCCGCCCCAGCACTGACGCTTTCGACCACGCCCATCGACTCGCAATTGC